>Ga0272446_1001658_pt1 | contig 31887 bp, 25 predicted proteins | sample YNPCB0061_FD_194587 | JGI IMG/M metagenome (GOLD analysis project Ga0272446, IMG submission 194587) | Hot spring microbial mat communities from Yellowstone National Park, WY, United States - YNP-CB-006-1 | ecosystem: Environmental > Aquatic > Thermal springs > Hot (42-90C) > Sediment | place...
AGGTCGACGACGATCAGACCGTCGATGACATTGGAAAACTGGGGGTCGACGTTGAAGGCGGCGATGCGGCCGCCCAGCCGGAGATACTGGCGCAGCAGGACAGGCACGCCTTTCCCGTCGGGCTCCAGCGAGGCGATCAGGTCGGAAATCTGCTCCGGCTGACGAATGCAAAGGCGGCGCCAGGCGTCGCGAACCGCGCGCGCCTGCCGGTCGCGCAGAGGGCGGCGCGGGCGGACGAACGGGGCCAGCTCCGCTTCGAGCGCGGAGTCCGTCAGCGCCTGCACGAGCAGCAGGCGCGAAACGTTCTGGTAACTGGCGCTGATGCTGACCGGGCCAAACAGGCGGCGGCATTCCGGATGGCGCCGGATCCAGGCGCCGATGCCTTGCCACAGCGTCAGCAGCGCCATGTACAGCTTCTGATACTCGGGCGCAATGAACGAACGGCCCAGTTCCGCGGCCGGCCCCAGGCGGCGGAAAAACTCCGGCCGGAAACGGAACAGCGTGGAGGTGTAGAGTCCGGAAGGCCCGAAGCGCGGCAGGATTTCCGCTGTCGCGCCGATGCGATAGCCGCCGGCGATGGCGCGGTCTTTCAGGTTCCAGAGAACCAGCTGGTCATAATGGGCGTCAAAGCGGTCGACGTCGACCTCGCTGCCCGTGCCTTCGCCTGCCTGGCGGAAGGCGGCCTCGCGCAGGCGGCCGATCGTTTCCATGAGTTGCGGGTCCTCGCCGCCGCGGAACAGGGTAACCGCCCACTCGCCGTTTTCGACCAGACAGCAGCCGGCGAGGGAGCGCCCGAGCAAATCCGGCACGGAAACGACCGCCGGAGCGCCGCCAGGGGCAAGCGGGGAAGGCGACGGCCGGGCTGAACATTTTCCAAGCAGAATGTTTCGGGCCTGAAGATGCGCGATCATCTCCCGGTCGCCGAACGCGGCCAGGCGTGAGAAAGGGACGGCTGCGCCGACGCGCACCTCCACCCGCGAGCCGCGCTTGTTCAGCAGTTCCGCCGGCAACCGCAGCGTCTTCAGCCGGGGGTGCACGGCCCCGAGCAGGTGAAACGCCGGACTGTTGCCGGCGCGGATGTGAACGGGCAGGGCGGCTGCGCGCCCGAGGCGCACGAGTCCGGCAATGGACGGGTTCCATTCCGGGTCGGCGATCTGCCAATGCTTCCAGTCGAGCCGCGAAACATCGCCCGCAGGGAATGTGACGAGGCAGCCGCCGCGCCGCAGCCAGCGAACCGCCTCGCGCAGGGGCGCGCGGTTACGGTCGACGGAATCCCTGCGCTCGTAAGGGTCGACGCGGATCAGATACGGCTCGATGTCCTCGTGGAAGGGCAGCAGATGGTTGACGAGGATGCGCACGTCGGGACGGCGGCGGAGGCACAGTGCGGCGGCGACGGCGCCGTCCAGCAGTCCGGTGGGATGGTTGCCGGCCACCACCAGGGCGCCGGACTCCGGGATGCGGGACAGGTCCTCGCGCGGACAGGCGAGCTCCACCTCGAGCGCGCGCAGCAGGCGGTCGAACACACTCAGGCTTTCGGCCCGGCCGGCGCGTTGCATCACGTTGTAAAGCTTGTGAAAGAGCGCCTGCGCCGCCGCGGCCTGCACTCGCCGCCGCCCCGTCTGCGGCAGACTCCGCAAGGCGTTGAGACCGTCGGGAATACGCCGGATCAGTTGTGCCGGATTCACGGCCACAGTATGGCCCCGCCAATTCAAAAGCGCGTGAAGACGGCGTTGCGGTTTGTTGAACCGGCGGGCACGGTATGCTGTCAGAGACGGCGATGCCGCATGAGGAGAGGGCAATGGAAATCGTTCACGAGTTCACGATTTCGATGAAGCAGCTGGAGAATTTCGAGTTCGAGGTGCGCTTCGACAAGGAGCAATACGCGCCGCTGCGGATGGACGAGCCGGAGCCGCTCGGCAAGGACGCGGCGCCGAACGCGTCGCGGATCCTTGCCGCGGCCATCGGCAACTGCCTGACGGCGAGCCTGCTGTTCTGCACCCGCAAAGCCCGCGTGGAGCTCGGCCCGATGGAGACGAAGGTCCACGTGAAGCTGGGCCGCAACGAGCGGGGCCGGCTGCGCATCGCCGGCGTCAGCGTGGAAATCGACCCCCGTTTCGCGCCGGGCGAGAGGGAGAAAGCGGCCCGCTGCCTGGAGCTGTTTGAGGATTTTTGCGTGGTGACGCAAAGCGTCAGGGAGGGCATCCCCGTCGAGGTTCGCGTCCGTGATGATGCGCAGGCCGCCTAGGGTTTCCTGCGCTGCGGGGCGAATTCGCGCACCACGTTGAACAGGGCGCCCACGCCCAGCTGGATGCCGACGCCGCGGAAGGCTTCTTCCCGCGTGCGGTAGCCTGCGGGCATCCAGGCGTTGCCGATGAATTCGGCGGCGAAGGCGGCGCCCACGCGCGGGGCGTTGAAGACCGTGCCTCCCGTGCGGTTCAGGGTGAGAAAATTCCACAGCAGCGCGTGTCCCAGACGCCGGCCCACGCCCTGGCAGCCGCACTTCACGTAGCGGACCTCGTAGCCGAGCGCTGCCGACGCCGCGTGCGACATGGAGTCTTGCAGGGCGAACCGCGCGAAGCGGTTGGCGAAACGGCGGGAGTAACCTTCGGCGCCCTGCGGCCACGTTTCAGGCCGGTCGTTGAGATGGTCGCCAAGGGCCGGGCCAGCCGCGCGGAAGAACGCGCCGGGCGAGGCATACGTCGAGCGCCAGTAGATTTGCCAACGCTCGCTCGCAGTGGGCGGGCGGTAATTTTCGCGCTCCACCGTTCTGAAGAAACGTCCCCAGCTCTTCGCCGCAGGTTGGCTGCTTTCAGCGTCAGGCTGCTGCGCGAAACCGGCGGCCGCCAGAATCAGGAGAAACGAAACGGTCCTCATGCGCCACCTGTCTGGATGTTCCGGGCGGGCGTCCGGACGGAATTTTCGGTACACTGATAGTTTCCAGCCTACAAAGAGGAGCTTTACGCTGCATGATCCAGGCGACCCAACTGCGCCCGGGGATGGTCATCAAGTTCAACAACGAACTGCACACGGTGTTTTCCACCTTCCACCGCACGCCGGGCAACCTGCGCGGCTTCGTCCAGGCGAAGATGCGGAACCTGCGCACGGGTGCGATGATCGAACACCGGTTCTCGTCCGAAGACCGCGTCGAGAAAGCCGTGCTCGAAGAAGTCGAGATGGAGTACATGTACGACGACGGCGAGTACTACTACTTCATGAACACCGAGAACTTCGAGCAGATCCATCTGACGAAGGACGAGCTGGGCGACGGCACGCAATATCTGGTGCCGGGGCTGAAGGTGCGTGTGGAGTTTTACGAGGGCAAGCCGATCAGCGTCGAACTGCCGCCCACGGTGGACCTGAAAGTGGTGGAGACGGAGCCGGGGCTGAAAGGCGCCACGGTGTCCAACGTCGGCAAGCCCGCCAAGCTGGAGACCGGCCTCGTCGTCACCGTGCCGCAGTTCGTCAACGAAGGCGACGTCATCCGGGTGAACACCTCGGAAGGCACTTACCAGGAGCGCGTGGCAACGGCGTAGAATCGGGTCTGGCTCCCGCCGCGGCGCCGCGCCGCCGGGGGCGCCCCGAAGGAAGCCCCACATGGCCAAGATCAAGCCGGCCCGCGGAAAGAAGCCGGCCCCGGGGCCGAAAAACCCTGGCGCCATTGGCTGCCTGATTCTTTTCGTCACCGCCTTCCTGCTGCTGGCCCTGCTGCTGTACTATTCGTTCATCTACTCTGCGAAACCGTCCTGACATTGCCGCCATGCGCCCCGACAACCGCCGCCCGGACGAGCTCCGGCCTGTACGGATCGAACCCAATTACCTGCTCACCGCCGAAGGCAGCTGCCTGATCGAGGCCGGACACACGCGCGTGCTGTGCACGGCCACCATCGAGGACGGCGTGCCGGCCTTTTTGCGCAACAGCGGCCGCGGATGGGTGACGGCCGAGTACTCGATGCTGCCGCGGGCCACCGCGCAGCGCACGCCGCGGGAGATCAGCAAAGGCCGGCCGAGCGGGCGCACCCAGGAGATCCAGCGGCTCATCGGGCGGTCGCTGCGCGCCGTGGTGGACATGGAGGCGCTCGGCGAGCGGACCGTGATCGTCGACTGCGACGTGTTGCAGGCCGACGGGGGCACGAGAACCGCTTCGGTGACTGGCGGCTGCGTGGCCATGGCGCTGGCCTTCGACAAGATGGCGCCTTTCGGCGTGTTTTCCCGCAACCCCCTGCGGTGCCTGGCGGCGGCTGCCAGCGTGGGGGTGGTGGAGGGCGAGGCGCGGCTGGACCTCTGCTACGAGGAGGATTCGCAGGCGGAAGTCGACATGAACGTGGTGATGACCTCCGAAGGCGAGTTCATCGAGTTGCAGGCCACGGCGGAAAAGACCACGTTCCGGGACGAGAAGCTGGCCGAGATGATCGCCCTCGCCCGGCGCGGCATCGAGCAGCTGTTCGCCGCGCAACGCGAGGCGCTGGGGCGGAAATGAGGCTGCGCTGCGCCACCGGCAACGCCGGGAAGCTGGCCGAGTTCCGGATGGCGGCCGCCGCGCTGGGCCATGCGGGGATCGAAATTCTGCCCCTTGAGGGCATGAATTCCTTGCCTTCCTGCGAGGAAGACGGAATCACTTTTGAAGAAAACGCGGTGAAAAAGGCCCTGCATTATTCGGCCTTTTGCGATGATTTTCTGTTCGCGGACGACTCGGGGCTGGAGGTCGCCTCGCTCGGCGGCGCGCCCGGCGTGCGTTCGGCCCGCTTCTCCCCCGAAGGCTCCGACGCCGCCAACAACCGTCTCCTGCTCGAACGGCTCGCAGGCGCCGCCGACCGCCGCGCGCGCTTCGTGTGCGTCATCGCCCTGGCGCGCCAGGGGCGGCTGGAGGCGACTTTCCGGGGCGAGGCGGAAGGCGTCATTCTCGCAGAGCCTGCCGGTGCGCAGGGCTTCGGCTACGACCCGCTGTTCTATTACCCGCCGCTGGGCAAGACCTTCGCCGAGCTGGACCCGGAAACGAAGATGAGGGTGTCGCACCGCGGGGCGGCGTTGCGGCAACTGTTCGACTACTGCGCGCGCTTGCGGGGCTGAGGCAGCCTGCACTTCAGCAGCGCCCAGCCGATGATCGTCTTCGCGTCGCAGATTTGCCCGCGGGCGATCATTTCCCCGATCTCGCGGAGCGAAAACCAGCCGGTCTCGATGCGCTCGTCCTCCATCGGCTGCGCGGCGCCCTGTTTCAGGTCCTCGGCGAGGAATATCGTCATCTTCTCCTCGACATAGCCGGGGCTGGGGAAAAACGAGACCAGTTTCGTCCACCGCTTCGCCGTGCAGCCGGTCTCCTCGCGCAGCTCGCGTTTCGCCGCGGCCAGCGCGGTCTCGCCTTCGTCGATCCGGCCCGCGGGCAGCTCCCAAAGATAGCCGCGCGCCGGCAGGCGGTACTGCCGCACCAGCAGCACGCGGCGGCGCGCGTCGACGGCCATCATGACCGCGCTGCCGCGGTGCCGCACGATGGCGCGCCGGATCTCGAAGCCGTCCGGGTCCACCGCGTGGTCCATGGTCACGCGAAAGATGGGCGTGGAAAGCAGCTCCTGGCTCGAAATCAGTTTCATCGGCATTTGTTTTATTTTCGCAGCGCCGCGCGGAAGGCGGCCAGATCGAGCGTGTTGACGACGTCGGCCGGCCCGAGCCAGCCGCGGCGCGCCATCTGCACCCCGTAGCGGATGTTGGCGAGGTGCTTCGGGTGGTGGGCGTCGGTGGAAATGACGAAGCGGCAGCCGAGCTCGCGGGCGCGGCGGATGAGCGCGGCGTGCAGGTCCAGCCGTTCCGGGCTGGCATTGATCTCAAGCCACACGCCGCGCCGCGCCGCCTCGCGCGCCACCGTGTCGAACTCGTAGGCGTAGGCGTCGCGGTGCAGCAGCACGCGCCCGGTCGGGTGGCCCAGCGCTTTCACCGCCGGGCTCTCCATGGCGCGCAGCAGGCGCGCAGTCATTTCGGCCGGCTCGAGGTTCATGTAGGAGTGCACGCTGGCGACGACGAAGTCGAGCTCGAGCAGGGCGTCCTCGGCCAGGTCGAGCCGGCCGTCGCGCAGGATGTCGCATTCCAGGCCCGCGAAGACGTGGATGCCGCGGTCCGCCTCGTTGAATTTCCGCACCTCGCGCGCGAAGGCCAGGGCGCGTTTCTCGTCCAGCCCGTTGGCCATGGCCAGCGCCTTCGAATGGTCGGTGATGGCGACATACTGGTAGCCGCGCTCGCGGGCCGCGGCGGCCATCTCCTCGAGCGTGGCGCGGCCGTCGCTTTCCCGCGTGTGCATGTGCAGGTCGCCGCGGATGTCGCTCTCCTGGATGAGCTGCGGCAGGGCCCGCTTCTCGGCCGCCTCGATCTCGCCGTGGTTTTCGCGCAGCTCGGGGGGGATCCAGGCCAGGCCGAGCGCCTCATAGACGCCCTCTTCCGTCTCGCCCGCCGCGCGCCGCTGCCCTTTCACGGTGAACAGCCCGTATTCGTTCAGCGTGTAGCCCATCTTCAGCGCCCGCTGCCGCAAGGCGACGTTGTGCTCCTTGCTGCCGGTGAAATATTGCAGGGCCGCGCCGAAGCTCTCTTGCGGGATCACGCGGACATCCACCTGAAGCCCCTCGGCGCCGAAGCGCGCGCTCGCTTTCGTCTCGCCGTGGGCGAGCACGTCGCGAATCCCCGGGTGTGCGAGAAACCGCCGGATCGCGTCCGGGTCCGTGCTGAGGATGTCGAGATCCCCCACCGTTTCCTTGCCGCGGCGCAGGCTTCCGGCGGGCGTGCCGTTGACCAGCGGCGCCAGCTCGGCGGCGACCGCGGCGGCATGGCTCAGCAAAAATCTGCCGGCCACCTGCCGGTAATGCGCGATGCCCTGGAGGATCTTCTGCTCCATCTTCGGGCCCATGCCGCGCAGCTCGCGGATCTTGTGTTCCTCGCACAGGCGCGCCAGGTCCTCGATGGTGCTGACGCGGTAGTGCTCCCAAAGGGCGCGCACCGTTTTCGGCCCCACGCCGGGAATGCGCAGCAGTTCCAGCGCGGTGGGCGGGTAACGGGAAAGCATCTCGTCGCGGCGGGCGAAGCTGCCGCGCGCCGCGATTTCGTGCAGGGCGGCGGCGAGGCTCTTGCCGATTCCCGGGATCGACGTCACGTCGCGCGAAGGGTCGCGCAGGATGTCCACGATCCGTTCGGGGTGGCTCTCGATGGCCGCGGCGGCGTTGCGGTAGCTGCGGATGCGGAACGGGTCTTCGCCGGCGATCTCCATCAGATCGGCGGTTTCGGCCAGCAGCCTGGCGATTTCAGGATTCTCCATGGTAAGCCCTCTCCCCGTATGGCTCGACATGGACCAGCACGTCTTCCACCCAGGCGAGCTCCTGCTTCACCCGGTTCCTCACCTCTTCGGCGATGGCGTGGCTGCGGCGGACGGTGAGCTCGGGGTCGACCTCGAGGTGGAGATCCACGTGGTAGCGAAGCCCGGTCTTGCGGGCGTAACATTTTTCGACGTCCAGCGCGCCGGGCACTTTCATGGCCGCCGCGCGGATGCTGGCCATCATCTCCCCGCTCGGCATCGTGTCCATCAGCGTCAGCGAGGTCTCGTGAACGACGCGGAGGCCCAGCACGATGACGATGCAGCCGATCATCGCGCCGCCGTAATGGTCCGCAGCCAGGAAACGGCCCGGGTCATAGAGCGTCAGGCCCACAGCCAGAATGGCCAGCGAACCGGACAGGATGTCCACCGAATCGTTCCACGCGTCAGCGACGAGCGCCGAGCTGCGAATGCGGCGCCCGATGCGCAGCTTCACCGTCGCGAGCACCGACTTCGAAACCACCGAGACCGCCACCGGCCACAGCGCCCACGCCGCCGGGGGCGCGTGGGACGCCTCGATGTTTTGCAGGGATTTCCAGATGATGCCCGCGCCGACGAGCGCCAGCCCCAGCCCGGTCACCAGCCCGGTGAGCGTCTCGAAGCGTCCGTGGCCGTACGGGTGGTTCTTGTCCGGGGGGCGCGCGGCGACCGTGAGCCCCAGCAGCACGATGCCCGAGGCGAGCACGTCGCCCGCGCTTTCCACGCCGTCGGCCATCACCGAAGCCGACCCGGCCAGATAGCCGATGATCAGCTTGGCCACGGCCAGCCCGGCGCTCACCGCCATGCTCCAGACGGCGATCCGCGCACCCTGCTGTTCCGCCTTTGCCACTCCCTCCTGAATGTACCGCACCGTGCGGCCGCGCCGGACAACGCCTGCGGAAACAATCCCTTGCCCGCCTCCGCCGTTTCGGATTACACTCAAGGCAGCCCGGTGGTGCACGGCGGCGCGAGCCGGAATGACGGGCCGGGCGGCCGGAGGTTCGCCGCCAGTCCGGCGGGCGGGCCGCCGGCATTTTGGGTGTGCCTCGGATATCGCACAATCCCGAACTTATGTCCAGGGAAGGAGGGGCCATCTGAAATGATGGACGATGCAAGAAAAGCCCCTGCGGCGCCCAAGCGTCCCGGCACGGAAAAGCAGGCGCAAAACATCCAGGAAGCGTTTCTGAACAACGCGAGAAAAGAAAAGATCCTGCTGACGATTTATCTGATGAGCGGCGTGAAGCTTTCCGGCCGGATCAAGAGCTTCGACAAGTACTCGGTCGTGCTGGAAACGAACAACCAGGAGCAGCTGATCTTCAAGCACGCCATTTCCACCGTGGTTATCACCCGGCCATCCCACTCGGGCGCCTCCGCTCCCGCCGCTCACGCAGCCGCTGCGCCCGGCCCGCCGCCGTCGCCCGAGGCGCAGGAGGTGGAACCGCGCTGACGTTGCGAACCGATCCCGAGCGCGCCATCCTGGTGGCGGTGGAAACGCCCCGGAGCAGAGGGGGACCCGACGCCGCCGAGTCGCTGGAGGAGCTTGCCGCGCTGGCTGAAAGCGCCGGCGCGGTGGTCGTCGAGAAGATCCTGCAAACGCGCCCCTCGCTGGATCCGGCGACGCTCGTCGGCGCGGGCAAGGTGGAAGAAATCCGGAATCTGGCCGAATCCCTTCAGGCCGATCTGGTCATCTTCGACCACGAACTCACCGGCACGGTCCAGCGCAACCTGGAAAACCGCCTCGGGGTCAAGGTGCTCGACCGGACCCAGTTGATCCTGGACATCTTCGCCCGGCGCGCGCGCACCCGGGAAGGCCAGCTTCAGGTGGAACTGGCGCAGCTCCGCTATCTGCTGCCGCGGCTTACCGGGCGCGGCACGGCGCTGAGCCGGCTCGGCGGCGGCATCGGCACGCGAGGCCCCGGCGAAACCAAGCTGGAAACGGACCGCCGGCGGATCCGCGCCCGCATCAAACGCATCCAGGAAGACCTTGAGGCCGTGCGCCGGGCGCGCGCCACGCAGCGCCGGCTGCGGCAGGCGGTGCCGCTGGCCACCGTGGCGCTGGTCGGCTACACCAACGCCGGCAAGAGCACGCTGTTCAACCGGCTGTGCGGCAGCGCCGTGCTGGCCGACGCCCGCATGTTCGCCACGCTCGACCCGACCGTGCGCCAGCTGGTGCTGCCCTCGCGCCGCCGCGTGCTGCTGTCCGACACCGTCGGCTTTATCCGCCAGTTGCCGACGACGCTGGTGGAAGCGTTCCGGGCGACGCTCGAGGAAGTGACCGAAGCGTCTCTGCTGCTGCACGTGGTCGACGCTTCCTCGCCGGCTGCGGCCGAGTATTGCCTCCATGTCCGGCAAGTGCTCGGCGAGATCGGCGCGCTGGACACGCCGCAAGTGCTCGCCCTGAACAAGGCGGATCTGCTCCGGCAAGCGGGCGCCGATGCGGACTCGCTCGCACGCCGGCTTTCCGGAGAGGCGGGCGGGGCGCCGGCGGTGGTGATTTCCGCCGTGACCGGCGAGGGCATCGGCGAGCTGCTGGAGACGATCGACCGCTGCCTGCCCGACGACCCGCTTTCCGAGGTGCGCCTGCGGGTGCCTCTGTCGGAAATGGCGGCCATCCACCTCGTGCACGAGTTCGGCAGTGTCCTGGCCGAGCGTTACATGGACGACAGTTGCGAGGTGGTGGCGCGGGTGCCTGCATCGCTGCTGCCCCGGGTGGCCGCTTACAGGGTCTGATTTCCACAGCCTGTGGAAATCCCTGTGAGTATCGCGTGGGCGCCTGTGGGAGGGGTCCTCCCCGGCGGGGCGCGCCGCGCGGGGGGACACAATCTTCTGCCGCCGAGCTAGGAATTGCGGCGGGATTGTTTTATCTTGTCCACAGGGCAATGAATTTGCCGAATGCGCTGACGCTGCTGAGGATCTTCTTCGTCCCGCTGCTCGTGGCGGTGCTTGTGCAGGAGAAATCCGCCATCGAGATTGCCGGGCTGAAGCTGAGCAACCAGATGGCGGCGTTGGCGATCTTCCTGGCGGCGGCCGGGACGGACCTGCTGGACGGGTACCTGGCCCGCAGGTGGAACCAGATCACCACGGTGGGCATGCTGCTTGACCCGGTCGCCGACAAGCTGCTCGTGTCGGCGGCGCTGATCTCGCTGGTGCAGATCCATCTGGTGCCGAGCTGGATGGCCGTGCTGATCATCGGCAGGGAGTTCGCCGTTTCCGGGCTGCGGAGCATCGCCGCCGCGGAAGGTTTCACCATCCAGGCGAGCGAGCTGGGCAAGTCGAAAATGGTGATGCAGGTGGCGGCCATCGCGCTCACCCTGGTCGCCGCCGATTGGCCCGCCGTGCACCCGGCGGCGACGGCTGCCCTGTGGGCGGCGATGGTCTTCGGGCTGGTCTCGGCGGCCGAATACGCCCGCCACTTCTGGCGCAAGATCGATGCGAGCGTGAAGGAGCGCCGGCGGATCGAACTGCTGCGGCTGGAGCGGGAACGCCGGCGCGAGCTGCGGCGGCAGCGTCGTCTGGCGCGGCGGGCTCTGCTGGACGGCGCAGCCACGCGCGCCCCGCAGACGCCCGAGCAGCTCTGAGGCCGCCGGCGGGCGGCCGGCCGGCGCGCGGCCCCGCCAAGGCCGGGGCGCGCGGGGTCCACGGCGCGCCCCGGCCCGGCGCCGGGGCCTACCTGCCCGTGGGCCCGGCGGCTTCCGCCGCGCGTCTCGGCTGCGGGGCAGGGAAGGGGTAGATGTCCGGCGCCACCTTCACCCCGGTGGTGAATTTCCAGGTGGATCCTCCCGGGGTGCGGAAAGCCAGCTCGATAAACCCGGCGGTAAACCCTTTCTCCGGTTTCCGGATCTGCGCTGTATAAATGCCCGGTTTTTCCGGCTGGATTTCCACGCTTTTCCAGGCGGGGCCGATTTGTTCCAGGCGGAAATCGCGGGCATCGGGGTTGGTCGCGGTCCAGAGCCGCACGGCGGAAGGCTGGTCCTTGCACTCGACGGTGATGCGGCCGTCCGCGGTGATTTCCCAGCGGAATTCCGGCCGCTTCCAGCCGCGGACGACGGATTCGTAAAAGGCGGCGATGCTTTCGCCCGCGTCGGAGCGGCGCGTGACGCCGTGGTCCGTGTTCGGCACGTAGCGCAGGTATTTTTCGCCTGGCAGGTCGTTGAAATAAAACTGCCAGGAGTCGGGGACAAAAAACTGGTCCCCGGCGGAATTCACAATGAATTTCGGCATGGCCAGCCGGTCGCGGTAACTGTACGGCTCGACGATTTTCATCAGGCGTGCGAATTCCGGCGTGCCCATCCACTCCATGACGCCGTGCTCGACATAATCGCTGACGGCGGGGGCCCAGAAGCCGTACACGCGCCAGTGGTGGACGAACGAGCGCTCCATGTTGAGCAGGTCGATCACCACCGGGATGATGGCGACGACGCGGCGGTCGGTGGCGGCCGTGGTCCAGGTGGTCCAGCCGCGCTTGCTGCCGCCGGTGACCACCCAGCGGGCCACCTTCACGCGGCCGCCGGCCTCGGTGGCGAGGAACTGCTCGACGGCATCCATGGCGCGCACGGCAGCCTTGGTCATCGGCAGCCGCGCGGGCCAGCGCTCGTCGCCGGTTTCCAGGAATCGCTTCCATGTGTAGGCGATGATGGAATCCTCGGTGCGCTGGCGGCTCTCGCCGAAAAAGCTCAGCGGCTGGTTGGGCACCTGGCGAAGCTCGGCGGCGACGGTCCGGGTGCGCCGGGCCACGGCCGTGGCGATCGGGTCGGCTTCCTTCGGCGGGGCGGAACCGTTGCGCCCGCCGCCGATCAGCAGCAGCGCGACATCGGATTCCACCTTGTCCGGCCGCACGACGGTGAGGTAATGCCGCCACTCGGTGCGGCTCACCTCCTCCGGCGTGAGCCAGTTCTGCGAAACCATCTCGAGGACGAAGGTGGTGAGGCCGTCGCCCGGGATCGTGTTGACGACGCGCCAGCGAAAAGCGGGATCCGGGGCGTGGACGTAGCGGTCCAGCGCTGTTTCGGTTTTCGTCTGGGCGAGGGTGGAAAAGGCGAGGGCGCAGAAAATTACGAAAAGCCGTTTCATGCGGATGGTTCCATGATACCCGATATACTGGAGCGGGAGAGCCATGTCGCATTCCAATCCTCTTGCCTGGCTGGGCGCGCAGCTCGACGAGATGCGCGCCGCCGGAACGTACTACCGTTTGCGCGAACTCCAGAGCGCCTGCGAGCCCGTTTGCCGCGCCGACGGGCGCGAGGTGATCAATCTGGCTTCGAACAACTACCTTGGACTCGCGAACCACCCGAAGCTCAAGGAAGCGGCCATTCGCGCCATCGAGCAGCTGGGCGCGGGCACGGGCGCGGTGCGCACGATCACCGGCACGATGGCCATTCACATGGAGCTGGAGCGCCGCATCGCGGCCTTCAAGAACACGGAAGCCTGCGTGGTGTTCCAGAGCGGCTTCGCGGCCAATGCAGGCACGGTCAGCGCCATTCTCGGCCCCGAAGACCACATCATCAGCGACGAGCTGAACCACGCGTCGATCATCGACGGCTGCCGCCTGTCGAAGGCGAAGATCCACATCTTCCGGCACCGCGACGCCGCCCATGCGGCGGAGATTCTCGAGGGGCTGAAGGACCAGCCCGGCCGGAAGCTGCTCATCACCGACGGCGTGTTCTCGATGGATGGCGACATCGGCCCGCTGCCGGAGCTCGTCGGGATCGCAGAGAAGTACGGCGCGATCATGATGGTCGACGACGCTCATGCCTCCGGCGTGCTCGGCCGCAACGGCCGCGGCACGGTGGACCATTTCGGGGTGCACGGGCGGGTGCACATTCAGGTGGGGACGCTGTCGAAGGCCATCGGCGTGCTCGGCGGCTACGTCTGCGGCAGCCGGGACCTGATCGAATACCTCTACCACCGCGCGCGCCCGTTCCTGTTTTCCACTTCGCACCCGCCTGCCGTGACGGCGGCGTGCATGGCCGCGTTCGAGCTGCTCGAGAAGGAGCCGGAGCGCATCGAGCGGCTTTGGGACAACACCCGCTATTTCAAGGCCGCGTTGCGGGACCAGGGCTTCGACACAGGCGCCAGCGAGACGCCGATCACGCCGATCATGGTGGGCGAGGCGGCCACGGCGCACCGCTTTTCCGCGGCCCTGTTCGAGGAAGGGCTGTGGGCCACGGGCATCGGGTTCCCGACGGTGCCGCGCGGCAAGGCGCGCGTGCGCACAATCGTCACCGCGGCGCATACGCGCGAGCAGCTGGACCGGGCCGTGGAGATTCTCGCCCGGGTGGCGCGCCGGATGGGGATCCTGTCTGCCTGAGGGGCGGGTCAAAGACGAGCAGGCGGTCGAAGTAGTGCTTGCCGGCCGAGGGACAGGCCAGCAGCGGCTCGAGCGGGCGGAAACCGGCCTCTTCGAGGGTTCGCAGCAGAATTTGCGGCGCGGGCCGGCTTGTGTCGGCGAGAACGAAGACGCGGCCGTTGAGTGAAGCGGCGAGAGATCGCGCCTCCTGAAGCAGCTGTTCCTCCGGCCGCCTGCCCTCGTAGCCGGGGTGCGAGTCGATTTCGGCCGGGAAGGATCGCCGCTGCGCCACGGGGTTGCGCCAATGGTACTCGACCGGCTTCCGGGTCAGCCGGCAGAACACGACCGTGTCCGCTCCGGTTGTGGTGGCAGCGAGCTGTCTGGCCGCCTCCGCGCTGGTGCAGGGTGTTGGCGCCCCCGGCCACCAGAGCCACGCTGCCGCCGCAGCGAAGGCGGTCACGGGCAGCACCCCTGCCGTCAGCCTGCCCAGCGGCGCCAGAGCCACGGCCAGGAAAGGCGCGGCGATGATGGTGAAGCGCGGGTTCAGGACGGGCTTCCAGAGCGAGATCGCCCCGGGCAGGGCGAGCGCGATGGCGGCGGCCACGGCGGCGGCGCGCGATTCCGACGGCCACTCATTCCTGTTGCGGCCGCGCCAGGCCAGTGCGGCCAGACCAAGCGGCAGCGCGGCAAGGATAAATACGACGTGGGCGCCAACCATCTCGGCCCACTTTTCCAGCGTTGCCGGCTGTACCCAGGCCAGGTGTTGAGGGCGGCGGGTGAGCTGCTCCCATGCAGTCCGGCCCCAGACGAGCGCCCAAAGGGCGAGGCCGGCGCCCCAGCCCGGCAGCAGCCGCAGCGCAGCGCCCCGGTGTGCGAGCGCCAGCCACGCAGCCAGCGAAACCAGAAAGAGCGCGAAGAAGTGATGCGTGCCAAGGCCCGCCGCCACGGCTGCGCCCCCAAGGACAGCCCAACTCCGCCCGCCCTCGCGCAGGTGGCGGTCTGAGGCAAGCCAGGCCAGCAGACACAGCGCCGCCAGCAAGGCATACATCCGGCCGTATACGGACATCATCAACACGATGCCGTCCGCTGCGAAGAACCATGCCGCCCAGCCGCGCCCGGCGGCGGCGCGCGGCAGAACAGACGCCGCCAGGAGCGCGGCCAGCGCTGCCATCAGCAGGGAAAAGGCGCGCAACGCCGCCAGGTTGGCGCCGGCCAAGGCGAGCCAGCCCTTGATCAGAAAATAGTAGAGCGGCGGGTGGACATCGGCCTCCAGATGCCGCCACAGCGCCTGCCCGGAGAGCTTCGCGGCCTCCAGCGTGAACACTTCGTCGGAGAGCGCCGGGCCAAAAAGGGACGGAATCATCACGGCCGCCAACAGCATGGCGGCGGGCAATGAAACACGCGCTTCGGCCTTCGCTTGCACCTCTCTCACCATCGGCCGGAGCGCACCCGGTCATTAGCGGTTTCCGGGTGAGACTTTTTGCGCCGTCGATCTAAGGTTTCACACGGATTTGAGTAGAACCTCGGTACCGTTACGCTTGATCTAGCAACGAACAAAAAGTTGCGAATTCGGGAGAGGAGAAAGAGAGAGAAATGAAGAAACTGAACACCCTGATCTGGAAGCTGCGGATTTACAAGGACACCCGCGGCCAGGACCTGATCGAGTACGCGCTGATGGTCGGCTTCATCGCCGTGGCGGCGGGCGCCGTCATCCCCGGCGTGGTCACCAGCATCCGCAGCATCTTCGAGAAGATCTCGGGGGTGCTCGTCAGCAGCGCCAGCCAGCAGTAACCCCCTTCGTTCCAACCGGAAATCAGGGCCGGCGGCGCCTCGAAGAGGGGCCGCCGGCCCTTTCCTTATCCGCCAGCCTCCTTCAGCCACTCCTTCAGGTCCCCCGCCGGGTCGAATTCCAGCGGGCGCGGCAGGGCCATTAATTCTACGTGCGGGTGTGACAACGCCTCCGCAAGCAGGCATTCCGAGAGCGCCAGCACCGTCAGGTCCTGCGTGTTGCGGATCCAGGCGATGCCCAGCTCTTCCGGGCGCAGCTTCCCGGTGCTGCGGCGCAGCGCCGCCAGGCACTCCCGGTCCGAGCGGAATGTGGCCGGGATCTTCAGGCACGCCAGCGCGCCCGAGGTCAGCCCGTTGACATAAGTCGGCCGGCGCTTCATTGCGCGCACCAGGCGTTGATGCACGGCATCCGCCATGCCGATTCCGATGGCGTTGCCGTAGCTGAGCGGATGCAGCCCGCGGGCGATGACGCGGCCCACCCTGGGGGCGAACGGCCACGGATTGACGTTGCCGTGGATGTCGCGGTTGATGATCTTGGGATCCATGCCCGAGCCGGACCAGTTCTTGCCGATCTCATCCACCAGCAGCAGGTCGACCGCTTTCACGGGGAGGCGCGGCATCCAGCTTTTGACCTGCTCGAGCAGCTCCTCCTCGCGCCGCTCCATCGTTTCCGCCGGAACAAATTCCACATGGGCTGTTTCATGCCATGCGTCTTCGAGAATGGCCAGCCCGCCGGCAATCCTGCCCGTTGCGAGCGCCGTCCGGCCTACGGACCGAATGACCGTCTCGAGCCCCAGCCGGTGGCCGAAGGCGTGGTAGATCTGCGCGCCCGCGTACTTGCCCAGCCCGATCGCCATCATCTTGAACAGGCCGCTTTCCAGCCTGCCGGCGAAGTCCGTGTGCCACTTGACGCGGGAAACAAGCACGATGGCGTCGGAGCGGAACGCCAGCCGGTCGCCAACCACGTCGATGCCCTCCGGCGTGCGGCCGAGCGGGATGACCTCCAGCGAGCTCCGCACCGGGCAGCCGATGCGCTCCGCGGTCAGCCCGAGCTTGGCCAGCACGGCGGCCTGCCCCTTCGCGGTGGCGGCGCCATGGCTGCCCATGGCCGGGAAAAGAAACGGGCGCAGGCCCCGCTCTTTCAGGCACGCCACCAGCGTGGCGACGATCGTGTCGATGTGGGCAATGCCGCGGCTTCCCGCGCCGATCGCCACGGTAGCCCCCCGGGGCAGGCGATCCAGCGCGCGCGCCTCCCGCAGGGCCTCCTGCACGGCCGCCTGCACATCGCCCAGAGCGCGCCGCGGGAAATTCTGCCGGATGACGGCGCAGCGAGGCAGATCCATGGCTTCATTCTATGGATTGGCGCAGAGCGGCGCAGCCGGGCGCATCACATCCCGATCCGGATCGATCCCTTTCCGGGCGGCTCGCGCCGCGCAGAAAAGCCGGCGCGGCTATTGTTCGAAACGCCCGCGCCAGGCCCACAGCCCCAGACCCGGGTTCGAGATGTAGTAGATCTCCTCGCCATCGACGAGGTTCCAGCCGTCCTTCAGCCGCGCGGGATTGTAGCGCTTCATCATCACTTCCAGATCGCCGTAGCGGAAGTTGACAGCGTCGATCTCCTCGCGCGTCAGATGCCCCGGGCAATAAGTGATCTGGAAGCGCCCTTCCGAAGATCCGTGAATCAGGTGCGCGGCCGCGCTGAGGTTGTTGGCCAGATCGGCGTTCTTCTTCACCGCTTCGAGCACGCGCGGCGTGCCGACGTAGCCGTACTTCCGGATCAGCTCGTCGATGCCCGGATCCTCGCCGAACTCCTTGACGCCGGGCGCGAGCACGATCAGCTCGGCATTGTCCGCCAGCGCCATGCGCGTGCGGTAGATGGCCTTGTTTCCGAGCCATGTGCTGCGGAACTCGCCCGGGTCGAGCCAGACCACCGCCTTGCGGATCTGGCGGTCCAACATCACGAAGTTCACCTTCAGGCTGAGCTCGGCCGCCTGGAGGAAGCAGCGGTCGTCGTCGCCGGCGAAGAAGCCGCGGATGGCGAGCCGGCCCGCCTCGTTCTTGCTCACCACCGTGTGCAGGTACACGATGGGCAGGCGCTGCGCGAACTTCTCCGCGGCGTAGTTCAGCACGCGGCGCACCGGGTTGTCGGCGCGGCCCATCAGCTTTTCCATCCCGTAAACCGCGCCGAGGAAGTGGCTCTTGTTGATCCCTTCGCGTCCGCCGGCGCCCACGAAGACGTTCTTCGTGTAGTTGGCCATGCCGATCACTTCGTGCGGCACGACCTGGCCGATGGACAGGATCAGGTCGAAGCCGCCCTCGACAAGCAGCTTGTCCACCTGCGCCGGCCACGGGAAATCCACCAGCCCGCCGGACTGCTCCCGCACATACCCGGCCGGCACCTCGCCCAGCGTGACGATGCCGTTGCGCCAGTCATGCACCCGGAACAGCGAGCGCGGCACGCCCGGAAACATGTGCTCGATTTCCGAAGGGGTCATCGGCGTGTGCGTGCCAATGGCGGGCAGAACGGCCTTGAGGCGCTCCCCGTAGTAGTCGTAGACGAGACGCGTGATTTCGCCCGCGCGCGAGTGCACCCGGGTGATGTCGGGCGGCAGGGCCAGCACGCGCTGGCGCGGCCCGAGCGCATCGAGCGTGCGCCAGACAGCCTGCTTCAGCTCATCGGCGGAGAAATCCGCCGTGGGAGACCCGGCGGCGAAGTAAAGGCTCATCCTTCTTCAAGTATAGGCGTGAGATGCTGGCGGGCACGCGGAAGGCGCGCGGCCCGCCGTGCGCTTTGCCGGTCTCAACCCTGCCAGCGGCGCTCCGGGAAACCAGCGGCCGGGTGCGCCGCGCGCGCTCAGAACACGCGAACCGTGTAGGCGAAGCGGATGCCGCGTCCCATCTCGGGCGCGACGTCCTTCACAAAACTCAGGTGATTGCGGTAAAGCCGGTTGCCAAGATTGAAGGTCGTGACGTTGAACGTGTGCAGCGTGTGGCCGCGGGTCAAAGTATAGGACGCGTTGAGGTGTGCGACAGCATAGCCCGCGGTCGGGGTTTCGTGCGGGGCGAGCTGCCACTGGCGGTTGACCATCAGCAGCTCGGGCCGCACGCTGAGCCCTTTCCAGAACCAGTCCAGCCCCAGCCGCCCGCGCGCGGGCGGGATGCGGGGCAGGTTCATGCGGCCGCCGGCGGTCAGGTTGGCGTCCACATAATCGAAGCCCGCCAGCAGCCATAGCGGGCCGCGCAGCCGGGCCTGCACGCGCGCCTCGGCGCCGGCAAACCGCGCGTCGGCCTGGGAATAGAAATACACGGGAAGGCCGGCATCGAAGCCGCCGGCAGGCTGGAAATAGACAAAGTCGTGCATCTGGTAGCGGAACAGGTTGGCCTCGGCGCGGAGGTTCTTCCCCTGGTGCCGCAGCGAGACTTCCACTCCGTCGCCCGCTTCGCGCTTCAGATCCGGGTTGCCGATCTCAAAGGCGAGATTGCCGGGATGCGGGCCGTAATTGTAAAGCTCCTCCAGGGCCGGGGCTCGATAGGAATGGATATAGTTGGCGACCAGCGCCCCGTCCTTCCACAGCGGCAACATGGCGCCGGCCGAGGCCGACAGCCCGCTGAAGCGCCGCTCGCGCAGCCCGTCGGGGGAATAGCGGTTTGTCTCCCAGCGCCCGCCGAACTGGAACCGCGCCCGCTCCCAGCTGAACTCTTCCAGGCCGAACAGGGCAAACGCCGTCTGATCCACGGGCGGCGCCAGCGCCTCTTCGCCGCGCGTCTTGTAATTGCGTTGCAGGCCCCAAGTACCGAAGCGGCCCGACCACGGCCCGCGGCGGCGCTGGTCGAGGATGCCGCTCCAGGTGAACTGCTTGTTGAAGAATTGCGTCCCCGTAACGCCGTCTTCGATCTCGCGGTGCGTGTAGTCGCTGTAGCCGAGGTCGAACTGAAGTTGCTCGAAGGCCCGGCCCGGCTGCTTGACCGAGCCGTTGAAACGGAAGCCGGTGCGGCGCATTTCGAGCACTGGCAGCTCATGGTGATGGCTGTCTTCTTCAGCAGCGGGCGTCTGCTCGCCTTCTGCATCCGGGTGGCCGCTCCCCGGCACGCCATAGGTGGTCTCGATGCGGTGCGCCACCGCGTTCCAGCTGAACCGTTTGCCGTAGCGGCCGACGCCCGCCTTCGCGTTGGTCATGTCAGTGAAGGAGTTCAGCACGCGGCCCAGCGGCGTGTTGTAGTCGCCCGTGCGCATTCCGCCGCCGGAGCCGTAAACGAGCCAGTTCTTGTGCCCGTACTCGAACGACCCGCTGCCGCCGCCCTGCGCATTGGCCGATCCGCCGGCGCCCGTCAGCGCCATGTGCACGCCCTGGTGCGGGTGCTGGTTGATGACGTGGTGGTCGGTGAGCACGTTGACGACCCCGCCGATCGCGTTCGAGCCGTACAGCAGCGTGGCCGGACCTTTCACGACCTCGACCCGCTCCAGATTCATCGGGTCCACCGGCTCGCCATGATCGCCCGACTGCGAGGAAATGGTTCCGGTTCGCATCCCGTCCTGAAGGATCAGCACGCGGTCGCCGTCAAAGCCGCGGATCACCGGCCGCGTGGTTCCTGGTCCGTAGCTCCGCTTGGCCACGCCCGCCTCGTCCCCGAGCAGGTCGCCGAGAGACGTCGAGCCGCTGCGCCCGGTCAACTGGTAGCCGTCGAGCGAGACCACGCTGAGAAACGCCTCCGCCACGCTCTCCTCGCGCCCCGAAGCCGTCACCGTCAACGACTCCTTCAGCGGAGCGATCCGCAGCTGGAAGTCCGCCGTGGCCGTCTCGCCGCTTTGCAGCCGCACCGTCTTCTTCTCGTCGGCCAGCGCGTGGACGTGCGCCACCAGGGTGTAATCTCCCGGCGGCAGCCCCGTGAATCGATACCGGCCTTCGGCGTCGCTTTCCACGATCTTTCCCCCGGGGGTGAGGAGTACCGTGGCGCCACGCAATGGCTCGCCGCTGCCGGCAAAGGTGACCCGGCCCTCGATGGCCGCCGTCTGCGCCGTCTGTGCGGCCGCCGGAAGCGTGGCGATGAGCGATGCGGCAAACAGATGCAATGCGATTCTCAAAAACATGGCCTGCCTTCATTGTTGCGGGCGCGCAGGCCCGCCACTCAGCGTTTCCCCCTGTTCGGGCCAACCGGCGGGACGAGCGGGCCGTCTGCCTTGACGAGCGGGACGGAGACGGCCGGCGTGCGATTCTGGAACGGAAGGGGCAAGCGATGCGCTATTTCACTCTGAATTCGGCCCGGCGGCTGCTGCCGCAAGTCCGCCAAACGCTGGGCGAGGCGATGGAGGTGCGCGCGGCCATGGAAGCGCTTCAGGAGGAAATCCGGCAATATTCGCGCGAGGCGCAACTGCGGGGCGGAATCCTTTTTCGGCCCGAGCTGGCCGGCGCGTGGCGCTCGCAGGCTGACTCGCTGGGCCGGCGCCTGCGGGATTCGCTCGCCGCGCTGGATGAGATGGGCGTTCAGGTGAAAGACCTCGCGGTTGGACTGGTGGACTTTCCGACGTTTTACCGTGGCAAAGAGGTGCTTCTTTGCTGGAAAATGGGCGAGCCGGACATCGCCTGGTGGCACGGCACGGAAGAAGGCTTTCGCGGCCGCAAGCCCGTGGACGAGGAATTTCTCGCCAATCACAGCGATGGCGGCGGGGCCGGGCAAGCCTGAATTTCTCCCTGGCGCCGGGCGCGGGGGGCCAGCTCCTGCGCGTATGATAGAGAGAACGTGCCGAAGGCGAAGGAGGGCCGCGGAACAGGGCTGCGGGGACTCGTCCCTCTTGTCGTCCTGCTTGGCTGCTTTCCGGGTTTGCCGGCTGCCCCGGCCAAGGGGCAGCCGCAGGCGGAAAAGCCGGCGCGCGTCCTGATTCTTCACTCCTACGACCCGGCGTACAACTGGTCTGCCGAGGTCACGCTGGGGCTGCGTTCCGAGCTGGAATCGCTGACGCGCGAAGTGGAGCTCTGGGTGGAGTATCTCAACACCCGCAGGCTCGGGCGCGGGGAGGCATGGAAGTGGATGGACAGGACTCTCGGCGAGCGGCACTCGGGCCGCAAGTTCGACCTGGTGGCCGCATGTGACGACGCTGCGGTGGAGTACCTTCTCGATGCCGACCCGCCGGCATTGCGCGGCGTTCCGGTGGTCTTCTGCGGCGTGGGCAACCGTTCGTTGATCGACCGCCTGCCCCGGGAACGGTTCACCGGAGTGGAGGAAATCTCGGCAGCGGGCGACTTTCTGGACGAAGTCCTGAAAATGTTTCCGCACACGCGGCGGCTGGTGCTGATCACGGACAACTCGCCGACAGGCATTGAACACCGCCGCTATTACGGAGAACTTCAGCGCGCGCGGCCGGAGCTGGAGTTCGAGTTTCTGGAAGGCGACAGAATGTCGGTCGGGCAAATCCTCGAAAGGCTGCGGGGACTCGACCCCGGCCGGCTCGTCATCCATACGCATTTCACGCGGGACAAGGAAGGCCGGTACGTGAGCCCGCGGTGGATGGCCGCCGAGGTGGCGCGAGCGAGCGCCGCGCCGGTGGCCAGCCCCCATGTTCGCCTGCTCGGGCAGGGGATTCTGGCGGGCAACGCCAGCGCCGGCTTCGCCCACGGCCAGATTGCGGGCCGCATGGCCGCGGAGGTTCTCGGCGGCGTGCGTCCTGCGGACATCCCGCTGCGCAGGCATGGCAACATCAAGCTGGTGGTGGACGACACGGTGGCGCAACGCTGGGGCGTGCCGTTCTCGCTCCTGCCCCGCGAGGCGGAAATCGTCAACCCGGCTGCGGGGTGGCGGCGCCTCTCGGCGGCGGACCGCACGTTGCTCGGCGCGGGCGTGGTTCTGGTGGTCCTCCAGATGCTGCTGATCGGCGTGCTGATCGTCAACGTCTGGCAGCGCCGCAAGGCGGAGCGCGAGCTGAAGGCCAGCCGGGAAATGCTGGACAGGGCCCAGCGCATCGCCCGCATCGGCCTGTGGACGCGCAACCCGGCCACCGGGGAAATGTTCTGGTCGGAGGAAAACTTCCGCACCTTCGGTCTTCACCCGGACTCCTTCCGGCCGACATTTGAGAAGTTTCTGTCCTTCGTCCACCCGGCCGACCGCGAGCGCGTGAAGCAGATTGTCCAGACCAGCGACCGCGAGCGGAGGAGCCGGGTGCTGGAATTCCGCGTCATGCGCCCAGACGGCGCCGTCCGCCATGTCCGAAGCCTCGGTGAGTGGACCTCCGGGCCGCGGGGCGAACCGCTCGTGGCCGGTACCGTGCAGGACGTCACCGAGATGAAGCAGCTGGAAGAGCTCGTCGAGCACATGCAGCGGGTGGAATCGCTGGGAACGCTGGCCGGCGGGGTGGCGCACGACTTCAACAACCTGCTGACCGTCATTAACGGCTACAGCCAGATGCTGGCCGCGGCGCTGCCGCCGGACGACCCACGGCGCGCCCAGGTGCGCGAGATCCAGCGCGCCGGCGAGCGCGCCTCCGAGCTGACGCGGCAGCTGCTCGCCTTCAGCCGCAAGCAGATCCTTTCGCCGCGCCTGATCGACCTGAACGAAACCATCCGGGAGCACACCGGGCTGCTGAAGCCCGTGCTTGGCGAGAAGGTGGTTTTGCGGCTTGAGCTCCCGGACTCGCTCAGTCCCATCCACGCCGACCCGGCCCAGCTGGGTCAAGTCCTCATCAACCTTGCCGCCAACGCCCGCGACGCAATGCCCGCCGGAGGCACGCTGACCATCCGCACCGCCAACCGGACGATGTCGGAATTCTCCCGGGCCGGGGCCGAGGGCGTGGCGCCGGGCCGCTACGTGGAGATGCTTGTCTCCGACACCGGCTGCGGAATGGATGAAGAGACGCGCCGCCGCGCTTTCGAGCCGTTCTTCACCACCAAGCCGGTCGGGCAGGGCACCGGGCTGGGACTCGCCACAGTGTACGGAATCGTCCGCCAGAGCGGGGGCTACATCACCGTGGAAAGCCGCAAGGGGGCGGGCGCGACGTTCCGCATTCTGTTTCCCGCCGCCGAGGGCGCCATCGCCGGCGCCGCCGCGGAACCCGTCCGGTTCGACAAGGGCAGCGAACGCGTGCTGGTCGTCGACGACGAGCCGCAGCTCGGCGAGATGATCCGCCTGGCGCTGCGGCAGGCCGGCTACGAAGTGCGGCTGGCTACGAACGCCGCCGAGGCCCTCGCGGTGGTGGAAAGCGATCTTTCCTCCTGGGCGCCCGACCTGCTGCTGGCCGAGCTGGACCTGCCGGGCCTCGACGGGCAAGGCCTCTTCTGCAAGCTGCAATCGCTGTCGCCCGGGCTGAAAGTTCTTTTCCTTTCGCACCCGGAAAAGGCCGAAAAGCTGGCGCCGAATCCGCGCGGCGCCGGTTTTTTGGCCAAGCCGTTCACGCCCGCAGATTTGACTGCCGCGGTTCGAAGCGTCCTTTCCGGCTGAGGCGCCGCTCAGGGTTCGTGGCGGAACCCCGCCCGCGCTTCCGCCGCTTTTCCGCCGGCGGCGGCGACGATCCGCAACTCGAAATCTCCCGCAGGCAGGGCCGCCAGCGGCGCAACCGCAAAATACGGATAAAGCCCGTTTCCCGCAGGCGTCAACTCAAGTTTTGAGCGGGAAATCGCAGCGCCGTCCCGAAGAATTTCTGCGAAAACAGAAGGCGTGTCTCCCTGCGGCGCGTACACGGTGAAATAGAATTTCAGTTCGCCGGACACCGTGTTGTCCAGCATGGGGGTGACCGCGCCGCCGGCAAAGCGAAGAGGGTTGGGGCCGCGGTCGTCCGCCTCGCCGTAGCTCACTTCCGGGGGCGGCGACGGATCGACGCGTTTCGCCAGCACGATGCTGCTCACGGCCAGCTCGCCTTCCCGCACGGCGGGCACGATAAACGCCACGCGCCGGGTGCCGACGCGCTCGCCCAGCCGGTCGGCCACGGCGCTTTCCATGGTGTAACGGCCGGGCGGGAGCGGGAAATGATCGTTGTAAATGAAGTCGCCCGCCTGAAAGGCCGCCAGCTTTTCGAGCGGCCCGGAGAAAGGCACGTCGCGCGTGGCCTTGCGCACGGGGCGGCCCTGGCTGTCCTTGATGAACACAAGAAACGAGGCGTGAATTTCGTAGGCGCCCGCGGCTTCGTTGCGGCGCACGCTCAGATTGCGGATGGGGATTTCAATCTGGAAGACGCATTGCACACGGCCCTCGCCTGCCGGCCCGAACCAGTACATTCCGGCGCGGTAGTCCACCTGCCTGGGCATCGGGTTCATGCTCAGCGCGCGCAGCAATGGCACCTCATGAGGGAACAGCAGCGCCTGCATGCCCGGCGGCAGCGCGAAGTAGCCGCTGCGCGCCTGCACCTGCACGCCGGGCCGCTTCACGCGCACTTCGAGCCGCCGGAATTTTCCGTCCCAGTTCCTGTTCTCCGGCGAGTAGCTGAGCAAATAGTGGCTGGCGGCGTCTTCCACCGCCTGCCGCAGCGGCAGCCGCAGATCGTTTGTGTCGGAGATGGCCAAGCCGCCGGTGGCGGCGGCCAGCTCCTCGAGATGCGCCGCGCGGGGGCTTGCTGCGGCGGCCTGCGCGTCGGCTTCCCCGCCGGGGAAGGGCGCGCCATCGGGCGCCGCGCCGGCCCGCAGCCCGCGCGCGTCGATGGTGTAAAACGCCACGTTGTTCCTGTTGGCCTGCCCGATGAGTGCACGAATCATGCCTCCGCCAGGGATCCCCTCGCTGAACAACACGGCGGTCTTGCGCCCCTCCAGCTGGCGCAGCCCCAGCACCATGGAAAGCAGACCATTGACCGAAGCCGCGCCCTGCCGCTCGCGCTCCAGCTCCGCGGCGCGGTTCTCCATCTCGGCCACCGCGGCCGCCATTGCTGCGGCTGCATAGTCTCCGCCGGCCGCCTCCCGCGTGGGCTGCCCAATGGCCGGCGCGCCTTCGCTGCGCGCGCCCTTGACGCCCGTGACGCGCTCGGCGGCCCACTTCACCAGATACGGCTCGTTGGTGAACGGCTGCACGATGCGGAACTTCGGGTCCAGCTGCACGACCGCATAGAACGTGTTCGGCGGAATGCCCCGCTTCACGAGGTCCTCGACGGCGCGGAGGGCCAGCGCGCGCCCGGCGACGCTCAGCCGGTCGAAGACCAGCAGCACCAGCCGGACGCTGCGGTTCGGATCCAGCTGCCGCGCGGCGGTCTCGCCTCCGGGCGTCCATTCCCGCACCTGGAGGCCCTCGACGCGGCGCAGCGCAATCAGCCGCTGCGGAACGCCCTCCTCGAGCACCTCCACCTCCTCGGGGCGCAAATCCGCCACCTGGCGGCCGCGCCGGTCGCGCACGACGAAATCCACCAGCACCTCTTCGGCCGAGGCGCGGAAGGCTGGCGGCTCCTGCGCCGGAAGCAGGGACGCGAACAGGATCGCCGATGACAGCAATCTCATTTGGAAACCCCCGTCCCGCCCCGCAGCGCTTCGCTTTGCCTGGCGATTTCGGCGCGAATCTTGAGCTGTTTTTCGGCGTCGGCGGCGCGCCCGTCGCGCGCATAGGCATTGGCCAGCACGGAGTGGCACAAGAGGCATTCCGGGGCGAGTTTCACCGCCTGCTCGAGCGCCGTGATCGACTCTTTCACCCGCCCCAGGTCGAGCAACAGCCGCCCGTAAATCTGGTGCGTCATGAAGTCCGACGGCGCCAGCTCCACCGCCTGCTTCGCGTATGGCAGCCCCTTTTCGGCCTCTCCCTGCTTCATGAAATAGTTGGCCAGTTGCAGCCGCGCCTGGACGTGGCCGGGGCTGACTTCGAGTTCTTTCATCATCTCGGCGGCCATGGCATCGTCGTCGGCCGCCATCAGATGCACGTAGCCGAGCGTGTAGTGCACGTTGCTCCGGCGGGGGTGCTTCTCCGCCAGAGCGCGCGCCAGCGCGCGGCTCTCCTCGTGCTTGCCGCGCCAGGCGAGCAGCACCGCGCGGCCCGCCATCTCCACCGCCTCGCGGTCCTCCGGGGGAACTTTTCCCGGCAGGTGCGGCAGGCGGAGCAGGTTGATCCCGGCGGCCTCGATCAGCAGCGGCGTCTCCTGCTTTTCCTTCGCAAACTCCTGCAACAGCACGCTGGCCACATCGTGCTGGCCGGCGCGGTTCAGCAGCGCAATCAGGTGGAAACGGGCCACCGTGTCCATTTCCGAGCCCGCCGGCAGCGGCTCGCGCGCCGTCTTGGCCGCCAGCAGGTGTTTCAGCGCGGCCTCGTACTTTCCGTTCTGATACTCCGACAGGCCGAGCATCGCCAGCGCCGCGCCGTTTTGGCGGTCGAGAATCACCAGCCGCGCAAAGGCGCGCTCCGCTTCGGCGTAGTTGTCCTTGTCGTACAAGGCCAGCCCGAGATACCACCACGCCTCGGCCTTGCGGGGGGCCAGCTTCACGACTTCGCCGTAGATGCGGATCGCTTCATCGAGCAGCTCCGCCTCGCGCGCCGCTTCGCCGTCTTTCATCAACTGCTCCACGCGCTGCGCCGTGGAGCCGGGTCCCGGCTTGGCCGCGGGAGGCTTCGGCGCCGGCGCCTGTAGCAGCAGTCCCGCAACCAGCACGGCGGAAGCAAGTCCCATGTCCACCACTATGCCGCCGATGGCAAGCCTCGCGCCAGCGGCTGGAAACCGGACGGCGATCCACGCCGATGGAGCCATGGGCCGCCTTCGCGGACTCCGGTTCGGCATTCCACAACACGGGCGGTGCGCTGCCACGGTTTGAGCACGTGCCCGCAGGCGCGAGCGAGGCTTTCCAGGCTGCGGCTGCATTTCTGGCTCGCACGGGCTGCCGCGGCGCGGCGTGTCGAGATCCGCCGGCTCTCCGGCGCGCGCCAGGCGCTTGAGAACGTGGCTGCCGATCAGGTACTCGCGACCGTTGAGTCTTTGAAGCAGTGACAAGCCGCCGGAGGCGGTTCCGCCTAACGTGCCCGGGGAAAACCTTGCACCTGCGCGGCAGGGGCAGGCATCCAGCTATTCAGCTTCGGGAGACTCCAAGGACAGTGTAACAAAACTGTCAAGAAACCTTGCCCTTGAGACTGGACGAATGCTAAGCTTCCTTCATGCAGGGGTAGTTCACCACCATGTCACCAAAACAACTCGCTACCACTTTTCTCATCCTGTGCAGCTTGCTGGCGGTGTCCGCCAGCGGACAAACCATTACCGGCGCCATCACCGGCACCGTCACTGACCCTTCGGGCGCCATCGTTCCGAATGTGCGCGTGACGGCGACCAATACGGCGACGAACCTTACCTACGATACCCAGACCAACGAGGCGGGTGTCTACAACCTGCTGTTTCTGCCCGTCGGCGATTACACGCTGACGGTGGCGGCGCAGGGCTTCAAGCGCGCCACCTTGGGGCCGTTCAAGCTTGAGGTCAACCAGACGGCGCGCGTGGACGTGAAGCTGGAAGTCGGCGACACGACGCAGACGGTTGAGGTGCGCGATATCGCACCCATCCTGCAAACCGAGTCGACGCAGACTGGCGATACGCTGACCTCGCAAAAGCTCACCTCGCTGCCGCTGAAGGGCCGCAACTTCGTGGCCATGACGCTGTTGATTCCGGGCGCGGTTTCGCCCAATCCGGAAGGCACCAACAACCGTTTCGGCGCGCGCCCGTACGTCAACGGCAACCGCGAGCAGACCAACAACTTCATGCTCGACGGCGTCGACATCAACGACTCCATCGACAACCGCGTGGGCTACTCGCCCAACGTGGACGCGCTCGAAGAGGTGAAGGTCCTCACCGGCAACATGGGCGCCGACTACGGCAACGCCGGCGGCGCCACGGTGATGCTCACCATGAAGAGCGGCACCAACCAGTTCCGGGGCAACGTCTTCGAGTTCCTCCGCAACGAGAAGCTGGACGCCAACGGGTTCTTCCGCAACCGCAACATCAACACGGCCAAGCGCACCGGCTTCAAGCGCAACATCTTCGGCGGCACTCTCGGCGGCCCCATCCGCCGCGACAAGGCCTTCTTCTTCATCGACTACGAAGGCACCGAGCAGCGCACCAGCGGCCCGGCCTCGGCCAGCGTGGCGCCGCAAGCGTGGCGCCAGGGCGACCTGAGCCAGTTCCCCAACGTGATCAACGATCCGCTCAGTGGCGCGCCTTTTCCGGGCAAACAAATCCCGCAGTCGCGCATCGTCAACCCGGTGGCGAAGAAGCTGTTCTCCAGCCCGGACCTGTACCCGCTGCCGAACCAGGCGGGCGCAGGCGCGCTCGGCGTCAGCGGCAACTATGCCGCATCGTCGGCCAGCACGCTGAAAAACCATCAGGGCGACGCGAAGCTCGATTACCGCCTCAGCGACAAGGATAACCTGTCCGGCCGCATTTCCTGGGGCGAGTATGAAAGCTTCGGCAGCCGCACGGCGCTGCCCGTCAACATGACCAGCGGCCAGCTCGGGCCCACGCGCTCCGGGGTGATCAACTGGGTGCGCACCATTACGCCGGCCATCGTCAACGAGGCCCGCGTCGGCTTCTCGCGCATCATCATCAAGGACACCACCGTCGACTGGTCCGGCAAGCTCGGCATGAACGGCAACCAGACGTTCGGCATCCCCGGCGGCCAGCCAGTGGCGGGCCTCAGCTCGGTGAGCCTGGGCGCGGGGCTGACCTCGGTCGGCGCCAGCGGCATCTTCTCGAACACCGCGGACAACAAGTACACCTACTACGACAACCTGACCTGGCAGAAGGGCCGGCACCTGCTGAAGACGGGCGCCCAGTTCATGCGGTATCAGCAGAACCGGTATTACTCCGGCAACAACGGCGTGCTGGGCATCTTCAGCTACAACGGCACCTACACCGGGCTCGACTATGCAGACTTCCTGCTGGACCAGCTGGCCTCGAAAGGCCGCGGCTCGGCCACAGGCACCTGGGGCCACCGCTTCTGGCGCTCCTCTTTCTTCGTCCAGGATGACTGGAAGGTGGCGCCGAACTTTACGCTGAACCTCGGCCTGCGCTACGAATACATGCAGCCGATTTACGAGGTGGCCGACCGCCAGGTGAACGTCAACACCTACACCGGCGAGCTGATGTACGCCGGCAAGAACGGCAACAGCCGGGCCCTTTACCGGCCGTACAAGAACCAGTGGATGCCGCGAATCGGTTTCGCCTGGACGCCGGGCATCCTGAACAACAAGCTGGTGATGCGCGCCGGCTGGGCCTACATGAGCTTCATGGAAGGCACGGGCGCCAACCTGCGCCTGCCGCTGAACCCGCCGTTCTTCATCGAGACCAACTTCTCCTACGACCCGCGCACGCCGGGTTCGATCACCACCGGCTTTGCCGATGTGGTCACGGCCGACATCCGGCTGGACATGCCGCGTCCGGCCAACACGATCGTGCCGCAGTTGCAGGGCCGCGCCTGGGACCTCGACCTGCGCCCGCAAACCACCTCGCAGGTCAACTTCACGCTGGAATACCAGATCGACAAGGCAACGTCGATCTCGGCCGGTTATGTGGGCCAGAAGGGCACCCACCTGGTGGCCCCGGTCGAGGCCAACCAGCCGCTGCCGGGCACCGGCCCCGTGTCGACCTGGCCGAACCTGAACCTGCGCCGTCCGCTGATCAACAAGCTGCCGAACCTGGGCAACATCGCCCGGACCGAGTCCTCGGCGACGATGGACTACCATTCGCTCCAGCTCACCGCCCGGCGCCGTTACACGGCCGGGCTCGAGATGCTGGCCAGCTACACCTTCGGCAAGACGCTGACCGACAACCTCGGCTACTACGGCAGCGCGTTTACGCAAGGCGAGGGCGCCTACTGGCAGAACGCCTATGACCGCCGCGCCAACCGTGGCCGCGCCTTCTTCGATGCACGGCACAACCTCAGCATCGGCGCGCTGTACGACCTGCCGTTCGGCAAGAACAAGAAGTTCGGCTCGAACATGCCCAAGGCGGCTGACCTGCTGCTCGGCGGCTGGAACATCAATTCGATGGTCCTGGCGCACAGCGGCTTCCCCATCACGGTCCGCGCCATTGACCGCACCTTCCAGGCGGTCCGCGGCAACGTTCGCGCCAACTACTTCCGCAAGCTCGTCAAGAACGAGTCGCTGGTGAGCGTGGACAACTTCTTCGGGCTGCCCACCGACACCGCCGCCCGCACCGCCTTCTTCTGCCCGGCGGGCGTCGACGACGGCAAGTGCCCTTACGGCAACCCGGGCGACGGCTTGTTCGGTACGGCCAGCATCGGCACCGAGCAGGCGCCCAGCTTCTTCTCGATGGACTTCTCCATCGGCAAGAAGTTCTATGTCAGCGAGACGCGTTATTTCGACTTCCGCACGGAGTTCTTCAACGCGCTCAACCACGTCAGCTGGGCCCCGCCGCCGGCCAACATCGGTTCGCCGGGCACGTTCGGCGCCGTCACCGCGCAGGTGCAGTCGCCGCGCAACATCCAGTTCGGTCTGAAGTTCTACTTCTGACCGCGGCTTGACCCGGACTTTCGGCGCCCTCCCCCCAACGGGGAGGGCGCCTTTGTATTTGGCGAGACCGCTCAGGCTCTTGCCGGACAGCCTTTCCGGTTCTGCTCCGCGAAGTCCGGCGCCCGCGGCAGTTTCAGCCAAGGCTTTCAGGCCGCGGGCCGCGACTCGGGCGCGCCGGCGATGCCTTGCCTCAGCGGGTCAGAAGGACCGCCCGCTTCTGTTGTAGACTGTGCCCTATGAAGACTGCTTGTGCCTTTTTTGTTCTTGCCCTCGTGGCGCCCACCCTTTTGCCCGCTGTCGAGGACCCGCCCCCGCAGCACGTGCAGTGGATGAAGGAGAGCGGACAGCTCCAGGACAAGATCCGCAACGGGCAGGACGTCGCCGCCAGCGCGCAGCGGCTCGCCGCCATTTACAAGGAGGTGGAAGCATTCTGGGCCGCGCGCAAGTCGGATGTGGCGGTGAAGGCGGCGCGGGATGTCCAGGCGGCTGCCGCCAAGGTGGCGGCGGGCGATGCTTCCGCGGGCCGCGCCATCGGCGCCGGCTGCCGCTCGTGTCACGACCAGCACCGCGAGAAGATCTCCGACACGGTCTACAAGATCAAGTAGCCTTTCCGCGACTGCGCTTCGGCGCTTTCTTCGTCGAACTCCGCCCATCGTGATCGCCTGCGGCGGGTGGGAGCGGAAGTGTGCCGCCCGGCCGGCATTGCAGCTTCCGGCTTGCGGCTGCAACGCGCCGGCTTGAAACAAGGCCCGCCGGCTGTCGAATCCGGGGTCGGCCGCCACAGTCATCGTGCTGCGACCTGCCCGCTTCGTCAAACATGGCGCGCCGGAGGCTTTGCCGCGTTTTCCGCCCTGACGGCTCCGCACAATTCCGGCTGCTCTTGTGGGACTCTTGCCGCCCGGGCGCTGCGAACCAAACAGCACTGCGGCCGGCTGCCTGGCCGCCAATGCCGCCACGCCCGCGGCTGCGGCCGCACCTTCCGCAACGCTTCGCTGCCAGCCAGAATCCCGCAGCTCTCCCCATTGGCAGACGCAGCCCGCCTGTGTGCGCCTCAATTTGTGAGAGGAAATGTCCGGATGGTAGCGCTAAC
>Ga0272446_1001659_pt1 | contig 31881 bp, 20 predicted proteins | sample YNPCB0061_FD_194587 | JGI IMG/M metagenome (GOLD analysis project Ga0272446, IMG submission 194587) | Hot spring microbial mat communities from Yellowstone National Park, WY, United States - YNP-CB-006-1 | ecosystem: Environmental > Aquatic > Thermal springs > Hot (42-90C) > Sediment | place...
GGCGTACTCGTCGGCGGCACCGGCGTACTCGTCGGCGGCACCGGCGTACTCGTCGGCGGCACCGGCGTACTCGTCGGCGGCACCGGCGTACTCGTCGGCGGCACCGGCGTACTCGTCGGCGGCACCGGCGTACTCGTCGGCGGCACCGCCGTGCTCGTCGGCGGCACCGCCGTGCTCGTCGGCGGCACCGGCGTACTCGTCGGCGGCACCGCCGTGCTCGTCGGCGGCACCGCCGTGCTCGTCGGCGGCGAGCCATTCATCAATGTCTCGCCATACTCCAGCACTTCGCGCAGATCGAAGGTTTGCACCAGGAGTGCCGCGGTTGAAGTCGGCGAACCGGCAAGACTGAACTGTACCATCTTCGGGCCGGCAGGGGCGCCATTCGGCAGGCGAACCAGCAGCGCAGCGCGCGCCGCACCGCCCGAGGCAGCATCCGTGACCGCTGCCGGATCGGCAACCAGCGTTGCCCCGGTGCCGAACCCTTCGATACCGCCTGGCGTCATCGCTGTGAAGGGGATGTCCGGCGGCAATGTTACCAGCACCGTGCCGCCGGCAGGAATACCTGCCGCTGTTGTGAAGTTCAGCGTATAGGTGTTCCCCGTTGTGCTCAATGCCAGCGTCCCAAGCGGAGTGCCAGGCGTCATCTGCGCCAGGCCGAAGCGCCGCGCATCCGGGCGCGTATTGACCGTGTAGTACATCCGGTAGCCGCTGCCGAGCTTCAATGCCCGAACGGCCCAGACTTCATCGGGTGAAAATGTGCCGGGATCATCACTTCCCTGGTAAACCGGCGCATTCGGCACGGGCCGCGTCCAGTTGACGCCATCGGTTGAAACGACGTAGCCGGTGCTGAATGCCGGGGTCGAATATGATTTCGCCTCGTACCACATGCGGAACAGCGCGCCATCCTTCACGACGGACGGCACACCGACGCTATTGCCATCGAAATCAACAAAGTTGTTTACCCGCGCAAACACCGCCCCACCGCCGCTATTTCCAGCCACACGCGTCCAGTTCACGCCATCAGGCGACAGCGCGTGGCCAATACTGAACGTATAGGCGCTGACATTATTCACACCTTCGTACCACATGCGGAAGCAGCGCCCGCTGGTACGGCCATTTTCGCATGGCGTCGCCGGGCTGGCTTCATCAATAATGACCGTAGGCGCGACAATATATTCCTGATCGAAATCGGCGCTGCCACCGCGCTCAACCAGCACCGCATTGCGATTCGGCGCCGCCGTGCCGGCAGTTCCGGGCACGCGCGTCCAGGTGATGCCATTCGGCGATGTCGCGTAGCCAATACCCTCGATCACCCCGGTATTGCCGAAGCCGCTGTACCACATGCGGAACGTACCGCCATCACGGACCACAACCATGGTTGAAACACCAGTGCTGTCGAAGTCGCCGGCGACGCCTGACGGCCCGAAGATGCTGCCGCCAGCCCCCGTGCCGATGTAGCGCGTCCAGGTGATACCATCCGGTGAAAGGGCGTGGCCAATGCGGCGGGTGCCGCTGCCATCAACGCCGACATACCACATACGGTAGCACGCGCCGCTGGTGCGGCCATTTTCACATGGCAACGCTGCACTGGCGGTATCGTGCAGCACCATGGGCGGGAAGATCTCAGATGTATCAAAGCTTGTTCCCGTGCCACCGCACCCCTGGCCGGCGACGGCAAACACCGCTCCCTGGACGGAAGGCGGACAGGTTCCGGGGGTGTGCAGCCACGGCTGGCGGTTTGACGGATCGGCAACGGGCGGCGGATTCGTCTGCATCACCCGGGGTGGCTCAGCCGCCGTGGCGCTTGCCCCTCCCCACAACAGCAACGCCAGCAGCAGCGCGCCGGCAATCCGGGAACGTATGTGCATCGTCTCTTGCCTTCGTAGTTGCACGCAGGTACGCGTGTGTTCCTGCGTCACCTGCCCATGACCGCTGTTCACGTGAACCGGAGGCGCCAGAACGGATATGCCGCCCTGGCGCCCGGCGATCGCGGCGCGGCAGGCAACCTGCCGCACCGTACACGATTTCAGGTTAGCGTACCACGATCGGAATGGCGATCACATAATTCACCTGTGCGGTTGCGTTCTCCTGGTTGTTGGCCAGGACCGGATCGGCGATACCGGTTGGTGGCGTGATACTGCTCGCGAATGCCACCTGCTGCACCGCTGAACCATATGCAACCACACCGGTCACCGTATAGGTCACGCTGCCGCCCGGCGCGATCGTCGCGGCCTGGTCGACCGGGCCGCTGCCGCTGGCTGCGCTGCACGACGATCCGCTCGTCGCGCTGCACGTCCACCCGGTGATCGTCACTACCGCCGGCACGGTATCCACGACCCGCGCGCCAATCACCGCGGTTGGCCCATTATTCTGCGCGACCAGCGTATAGCTGAACGAGCGGCCCGCCGCGATCAGCGACGCAAGATTCGTCCGACTGATGGCAAGGTCAGCTTCGGGCGGCTGGATCGTTGTGGTCTGCTGGGTCTGGTTGTTTGCCGGAACCAGATCCTGGACGCCTGCCGGCGGCGTGATGATGCTCGTCAGGGTCACTTGCTGCCCCACTGCGCCAGACGAAACGTTCCCGTTGACCGTGTAGGTCACGCTGCCACCTGGCGCAAGGGTCGCAGTCTGGTTGATCGGGCTGTTACCGCTGGCCGCGCCGCATGACGATCCGCTCGTCGCGGTGCATGTCCAGCTGGTGATCGTGATCGCGCCCGGCACGGTATCCACGATCTGCGCGCCGGTTGCCGTGCTCGGGCCATTGTTCTGCGCGGTCAGCGTGTAGCTCACCGGGAACCCGCCCGTGAGCGGCAGCGTGATTGAGCGGCTGATGGCAAGGTCGGCGCGCGGCTGCAACGGTTGCGTGTCCGTCGCGCTATTGTTGCCGGTGTTGGTATCCGTATTGATCGCCGGTGCCGTAACAGTGGCCGTGTTGGACAGGTTACCCGTGGCAGCGCTCTGAATGGTGCCGACAGCGGTAATGGTCACACTCGCGCCAGACGGCATGTTCCCCAGGGTCTGGTTCAGATTGCCGCTGCCGCTCGCCGCGCTGCATGCCGCGCCGCTGCACGTCCAGGTGACGTTCGTAACCGCCGCCGGGAAGTTATCCACAACCGTCGCGCCATTGGCCGCCGCCGGGCCATTGTTCGTCACCGTCATCGTATAGGTCACCTGCGTACCGGGCACCAGGGTCGCCGGCGCGCTGGTCTTGGTAATCGCCAGGTCGGTGCGGAGATCCACCGAACCGCGCTCGAGCACCTTGTGTGAGTCGAACGTCTGGATCTGCACGGTTTCCGGAGACGGTACCCCGGCGCCCAGGTTGAAGCTGATCGTCTTGGCGCCATTGGCCGCGCCATTGGGCAGGCGCACGATCAGCGCCTCGCGAGCGGCGAACCCGCTGAATGCGTCGGTGACCGCAGCCGGATCGCGGACAAGCGTCGCTCCGGTGCCAAACCCCGTCAGGCTCGGTGAAGCGAACCCGGCGAGCGACACATTCGGCGGCAGCGTGATCAGCACGCTACCACCCGACGGGATCGGGCGATTCGTCGTGAAATTGATCGTAAACGTATTGCCGGTGCGGCTGACGGTGGGTGTGCCCGGCAGTGCTGTTCCCTGGGTCATCTCAACGAGCCCGAAACGGGTGCTGTCGGTCGTGCTGCTCGTCGCATACCACATGCGATACCTGAGGTCCTCTTTGAGCAGGCGCACGACCCAGACATTGTCGTTTGTGCCGGGCAGGTTGACCGTGATACTATCATCACTGCCCCGGAAGACGGCCTCATTCGGAATCGGTCGCACCCAGACGCTGCCGTTGGTTGACGTGACGTGCCCGATCGAGAACACGTCAGGAGAGGCGAAATCCTTCGCCTGGTACCACATCCGGTAGATGTCGCCATCCTTGATCACGGCTACCAGGCCATTCGTGTTGCTGTCGAAATCGGTGAACCCGCCACTGCCGTCCAGCACCGAACCAAGGTCTTCGAGACCGTTTACAACCGTCCAGGTGGTGCCATCGGGCGATAAGGCGTAGCCGACGTAATACGAACCGGGACTGCCGGCGCGAATGCCTTCGTACCACATCCGGAAGCAAATGCCGCTCGTCCGGCCGCCTTCGCACGGCGCCCTCAGGCTCGCCTGATCAATAATCACGAACGGCCCGATAATCTGCCCATTGTCGAACAAATCGAGCATGGTGCGCGGCGTCAGCACCGGGTTGCCGCCATTCTGCCGATCCCAGTTGATGCCATCGCTGGAGGTGGCATAGCCGAAGCCCACCCAGCTACCGTCGCTGCTGACGCCGGTGTACCACATGCGGTACAGACCGTCGTACCTGATGACATGATTGGTCGTGACGCCAATCTCGTCGAAGCGACCACTCACGCCTGAGCCAGCGAAGACGCTGCCGCCGCTCTGCGTGCCGGGGACGCGCGTCCAGGTGACACCATCGGGCGAGACGGCATACCCGACGCGGCGAACTGCATTACTGTCAACACCGACATACCACATGCGATAGCAGGTGCCGCTCGTCCGGCCGCCTTCGCACGGTACGCCAGCGCTGGCCTCATCGCGCAGGACGTTGGGCGGGAAGATCTGGACCGTATCGAAGCTCGTCCCACTCCCACCGCAGAAGTTGGTCGCGCCGGTAGCGATGACCGCATTTGCAAAAACCGCGCCCTGGTAGGCTGGCTGGCAGGTGCCATTAACCACGCTCCAGGGCTGCTCATTCGGCACGTTCGCCAGAGCGACCGGCGCGTGGCCCGTTCCCGGGATGAGCATGAGCGAACCAACAACAAGACCAAGGACCCAGAGAAGCGCTGAGACGCGACGCATATTTGGACCTCCTCGCACAATGAATCTGGCGCGGCTGTTTCCGGGCGACGTTCGATAGGCGACCACGAATGCACGGTTATTACCATATGCCGGCAAGATGAATAGGCGATGAATGGGGCGATAACACCCCTGTTGTGAACCGGTGCACGAGAGACATGCGCGCGGCGATGAACGTCAGGCCGGCCACATGGCGCCGCATCCGCGTGCCGCCGTGCGTGGCGACTACCGCCCCCTGAGGGCGATAATCGCGCCGTCAACGCTGCGCCAGTAGATCACGCCATCATGAATAACAACACTGCGAACCGGGGTCGTGAAGTATTGATCGTAGACGTTCCGGTCGTAGTGGTAGATATAGAAGCCAGGATCCTGCATGAACCCCTCGCCCTCCGCCGGGGTTGTGGCGTTCGGGCAAAAACGTTCGTCAGCGGCGCGTTGCGGGCAGGTGCCGCTTTCAATCGTGTTCAGCACCGGCGTCAATTCGCGGCTGCGGATTGGATTGGCATACGTGTCGCCGAGGCCGGGCGAGCGATCGGTGATCCGGATCGCGCCCATCAGCATCCAGTGTGCATGGAACAGCACGTCACCCGCCATCGAGAGCGCGCCCTGTTCATCGGTCGGGAAACGCATCGTCCCCTGGTTCTTGTGATCTTCGACGAATCGCACGGCGCCGGTACGCAGGTCCATTTCGCCAAGCGTCGTATCTTCGCGCCCATCGCAGTACTCGCCGCACGACTGGCGCGTGCGCCAGAACAGGTAGGCGATTTCGCCGCCGTCCGGCAGGCGCCTGATGGTCACCTGCGGTGGAACGGAATAGTAATCGCCGCCATTGCCGATGCCGCCGCCCAGCACCGGCGCGACGAACCGCGGCCTGCCGTCGGCGAGGTTCAGCACATGAAACGACTGGTACGCCGGATTGGCGGCCAGGAAGCTACGGAGCTCCGCGACGGTTGCCGGCGCGCCGCCGGCCGGCTGCCAGGTCTTCTCCCAGTCAAAGTACGAACGAATAATGACCACACCGTTTGTTTCCGCAACGACCGGGAACGTGTCGTTGAACGCCCTGTTGCCACGTTTCGGGTCGCGGTACGTATTGACAGCGACGCGCCAGCGGCGCCGGCCATTCGTTGCCTGCACCGCATGCACGAAGGCATCCTCGGCGGGGAAGATGATCAACCCGCCGAACTGGCTGGAGTATGCCGCCGAGGCGCGCAATTCGGCGCCAGCGTTATACACCCAGCGCTGCTTGAGCGTTGACGTGTTCACCGCATACATGCGGCCGTTGGTAGCGCCGATATAGACCGTCGTTCCCACCAGCAGCGGCGCCATGACAATTGATGCGCCGGCATTGAAACTGCCGGTGATCGCGCCATCGCCGGCGCGCAAACGAAACAACCTGCCATTCGTCGAAGCAACGAACACGCTGCCCGTTGCCGCGTCGTAGGCAGCCGTGTTCAGCACCTCGCCGCCAACCCGCGTGTTCCACACCTCGACGCCGGTATCGGCGCGAACCGCGCGCACCCTGCCGTCGCTATGGCCAACATACATCTTGCCGTCGCCGAATACCGGCTGCACCCCCTGCGGCAGTTTCAGGTGGCTGGCCGCCGGGCCGCCGTCGCTACCGGGAGGCGGGCCGTTCCACACCCAGAGGAACTGCCACCTGTCCGCCAGTTCGGTTGCCACGTAGCCGGTGCGTTGCGGGTTGCCACCCAGTTGAACCCATTCCGCGTTCGCATCCTGGCGTCGCCAGGTCACTGGCGCGTACTCGCGCGGCACGACGCGCGCTGACCGCCGCGGGGCCATTTCTGTCACGGCCGGTTCCGGCAGGGCCAGCATCCCGGCGCCACTCGCCATGATTGCCAGTGTCAGGAACGTGGTGATTCTTCGGTAGAAGAAGAATGAGAATTGACTCATCTTGTTCTTTTCCCCTCGCCAGTCCGTGGCGCAGTTCTATTCCGGCGCGCACGCGCCCGGCGATGCCCGCCAGCTATCGAGTTGCGCCACCAGCGCCGCCATCGCGCCACGATGGTATCGCTCGACCCACACCGGGTCGCTCCAGTCCATCGGGCCATCGCGCACGTCGAACAGGGTATGCTCGGCGCCCTCGGCAACATACAGTGTGGCATCGCGCCCGTAGCGCTCGTTATGCGCCGCAACCGCCGCCGGACCGATGGCTTCGAGGTCGGCTTCACTATCGGCGACAATAACAATCACGGGCGCGGCGATACGCAGGATGGCGTCGGCATGGAGCAGGCTGGAGAGCAGCGCCACGCCGCGCGGCGAACGCACAGCGGCATATGCCTGATACTGCTCAGCCAGATACTGCGTTCCGATGCTCTGTGCCACAATGAAGACGGTGCAGCTGTCAATGCCCGGCTGGGCGACGGCAGCACGGTAGGCCGCCAGGGCATCGTCGCTTTCACAGCATCCATAGGTGCCGCCACTCGCTCCTGTGCCGCGCTTATCGAAGCGGAAAACGGCATAACCGGCACGTACCAGAATCTCGGCCAGGTAACCGTAGGAGTCGCGTGGGACGGGGCCAGAATGGTGAATAATCACGACCAGCGGGTGCGGGCCCGTGCCGCGCGGCAGGTCGAGTTCGCCGGCAAGTTCAGCATCACCCGCGGCGAAACGCACCTCACGCCGCTCGCTGACGATGCCCTCCAGTCGTGGCGTCGGGAAGGCATCGTCAACCAGTGGCGTGGCGTGCGGGGCAGGCCGTTGCGAGACGGCAGGCGAAGCCGGCAGGGCGCATGCCGTGACGACCAGTGCACCGATCAGGAGCGCGAATGCGCAGGCAGGTAAGCGACGACGCTCATTATTGCGGCTTGCGCCGGTAGAGGGTGTAATCGCCAATCTGCTGCTCTTTCACATACGACTGCGCCAGTTCGGGCGTGTCGTACACGCCGGTATAGCCGCCGAAGCCGCCGATGACAACATACTCAGGCCGGCTGCTATACCAGTCGTACACAACCGGGTCGCCCCCCAGCCACTGATGTCGAACCGCCCGGTCAAGTGCCGGCTGCGGCGGGTAGAGGTAGCGATGATCGGTCAACACACCGAGTTCCGGCTCCCACGTTGCGATGATCGCCTCCGGTGGCACGCTGGCGTTGAGATAGGCGGCGAAGCGTTGCGCGCTGTCGTCGGGGGTAAAGACGACTCGCGCGGTCAGCGCAAGCGGCACCATGATGATCGCTGCCGCGTAGACGGCAGCCACAGCCGCGGCTGAGGGCAGTACCCGGCGCAGCCAGGCAATGGCGTCAGCCACCAGGCGCGCGACCGTCAGCGCGCTCAAGGCGACTGCCGGAAATGCATATCGCGGCCAGCCGAGCGAGGCGAAGACGAACCAGGCCAGCCACAGGCCAATCAACAGGCCGAGCAGCGCCTCAACCAGCGCCTGCGGCGTCCGCTGGCGCGCCCGCCACAGGGTATAGGCCAGCGCCGGAACGACCAGCCCGCCGAACAGGTCGGGGCGCAACAGGTAATAGCCGGCACGCAGTGTCGAGCGGATATTGAAGACGAAAATCGCGCCCCCGGCCGCCTGGCGCGTCTGCTGCATGTTCTCGAAGAACGTCCCTGACCCGAGCAATGCGAACTGCGCCAGGGTCCATATGCCAAAGCATGCCACGGAGACAACCAGCGGGACCAGGCGCAGCATCCAGCTCCCGGCGCGATAGTATCGCCAGTCGAGCGCGGCTGCGAGCAACAGGGCCGGCGGAATGATCAAGACAAACTGATTTTTCGTCACCAGCGCCAGCCCGAAGCCGAGGCCCGCCAGCATGCTCCACATGACGTGCGACCGCCGCATTGCAGGTTGCGCGGCTGTCTCCAGCGCGGCGCGCCAGGCAAGCAGACCGAGAAACACGAAAGCAACACCGGGCGTCTCACCGAGTACCTGCCGGCCATACTCAATGATCCCCTCGTAGTTGATGGTGCGCGACGCCAGCAAGAATGCCAGCGCCAGCAGGGCCACCCATCGCCCATACAGGCGACGCGCCAGTACATACCCGGCGAACAGCGCCAGCGCCAGGTATACGACAATCACCAGCCTGGCCTGGAGCAAACCCACGCCGGCCACCTGGTAGACTGCCGCAACCGGCACCATGATGGTCGGTCCGATCCCGATGGTCGGCCCGTGGTAGCGAAACTCGACGCCGCCATCGGGCGTCGCGCTGATGTCGGCATACTTGCCATACTGCACCAGCGTTTTCGGCACATGCAGATGCGACCCCTCATCGAACCAGGTACGTGGCGCATACGGCAGGTTGATCGTCGCCAGCAGCGCCGCCACCACGCAGAGCGCCAGCAACGCGGCCCGGTAGAGAGCGCCGGCTACGCTTGTGACGCGCAGGCGAGAGGCATCCTGTGCTTCGGGCTTCATCATGGGTCGTGTGCTCCTTCAAGCGGCGCGGGCGGAGATTGCTTCGCTTCGCTCGCAATGACATCCAGTCCGTTATTCAGATAGGCTCTAAGTGCCTCTCCGAAAACCCATGGGCATGCGGTCATTGCGAGGAGTGCCAGCGACAGCTTGCAGCGAGCGAAGCGTGGCTGACGCAATCGAGCGGCGCGATAGGAGATTGCTTCGCTCGCGCTCGCCATGACATGGACCATCTGGTTTTCGGATAGGCACTAAGGCGCAGCAACCGGCGACCCTGCCGGGGCAACCTTCAGGCCTTCCTGGTGCGCTCGTTTTGTCAGGAAGAAGAGCAATGCCAGCCCGACCGCCACGACCAGCGCCAGCGGTGCCAGACTCATCCATCCGCCAAGGTCAAGCGCCATACCGAGATTACGCGCGACGTTACCGGCGGCAAGCTCAGGCAGCGAGTAGTCCAGCAGCGGATTCGGCTGATACTGTGGAAAACTCTGACCGCCGATCGTCTGGGCCCATACGTTGAACAACGACCAGGCGCCGGCGAGGATCAGCGCCATCCGCGCCCAGGGTCGCGCACCCCAGACCGCGATGAACCCGCCCAGGCCGACCGCAACAAATGGCAGCATCGGCACCAGGTAACGCGGCCCCACGCCAAACCCGCCCGACCACATCACCGACGAGCCATTGAACAACAGGAAGCTGCCGACCGCCCAGGCGCACACCGCCAGCTCGCGGCGATACGTTCCCCGGCGCCACCACGCAACGAACCCCGCTATGCCGGCCAGTAACACGGGCGCCAGGAAGAACAGGCCACGGTGCACCCCGAAGGTGATCCCCCAGAATGCCTCACCATTCGGGCCGGCAAGGCTCATGAAACCGGACTGGTGCTCGGCCTGCCAGAGTTCGGAATACTTGTAGCCCACCGGCATCACGGTGCCGAAAATAGCGAAGTTGTATGCCATCATAAGCGCCAGCGGCGGCATGCCGGCCAGTGCAGCGCCAATGATCCAGCGCCGGTCAGGCAGCACGGCCAGCAGATACAGCCCGATCGCCGCGACAATCAGCGCCGCCGGGTACTCGGTGATCACCGTCCAGCCGAGCAACAAACCGGCCAGCACCGACCAGCGCTGCGTGAGGCGGCGTTCGCCAATGAGCCACGCGATGAACCATGCGCCGAACATCAGAGCGGCAACCTGCTGGTGCCCGACAAACGCGCCGGCGTAAGGGAACGCCGGCGTCGCCAGGCCATAGAGCAGCGCAATAACCGCGCGCCAGCCGGCGCTCAGGGCGAATATCTCCAGAAAGCGGTACAGTAGCGCGCCAAGCGCGGCTGCGGGTATGGCTACCGTAACAAACGTCACAATCATCAGCACCAGGGCGACATAGATCTTCTCGCGCACCAGGCCGCTGCCATCTTCTCGCAGCGTTTCGCCAAATGCCGCCGATGAACTGAGCCGTTCGATCGCGTTCTGTACCGCCGATGTGTGCAACACTGGTCGAATAGCGGCATAGACCGGCACGGCCAGGAATGACGTGCCCGGCGCCTTGTCGCTGTAGTAATGCCCGTTGTATTTTGCATAGTCGCCGGTATTGGCAACGAACCGGTCAATCTGGAATGATCGATCATCAACGATCGCCAGCGTCAGGTTCAGCCGCGAGTTCTGGTTCCAGTCGGCCCAGCGCGGCGGGAAGTAGGCGTAGCATGCCAGCAGGATGAGAAAGATAAGCACTTCGATCCGCAGGCGACTCAACAGACGCATCGTGACATGCTCCTATCCATTGGGCAGGCCGGCGCGAACCACGCGAAAGATCGTCGTGTCGTCCTCACTAAACACCGGCACAAGGTAGGCTCCCACCGCCGAACGCAACGCATCTGCCGCGCCGTCGCGCTCGCGCACCACAAGATACGTCACGCCATGCGCCTCCAGTATGTCGCGGCGGCGCGCATCCGACGTGACCGGATCGAACGTTTCCGCAACCATCGCCGTCTTGGCGTAAAAGTCGAGCGTCCCCGCCCAGTGTGCCAGGAAGGCGCGGGCATCGGAGCGCACCGGCACATGCTGCCCATAGTCGAGCGCCGCCAGAACGACATCCTCGCCGGTTGTATGCGCACCCAGCCAGGCGAGCGACGCCGCCTCGCCGCGTGTCAGGTAATACGGCGCTTCCAGACGACGAAATTCGATGTAGCGCCAGGCGACCAGGTACACATTCGTGATAACCGCCAGCGCAAGCAGCATGGCGACGGCGGCATGCTGCACCCGTGGCGCGCGCTGGCGCAACCAGGGAGCAATGCGATCCGTCAGCGTCGCCGCGGCAAGAATGGCGATAGGCATCTGCCATCCGAGCAGCAGGTGGATCTGAAACTTGACCGGCAGGTACGCCAGCACGAAGTGCAGCACGAACCAGACAGCAACCAGCAACTCGGCATTATTACGGCTGTGCAGGGCACGCCGGCGGAACCCGGCCAGCGCCAGCAGAAATGGAATGCCGAGTAAGATCGGCAATTGCCAGGGCGGCGGTGTCCAGGCGCCGGCATTATCGAACTGGCTCAACTTCCTGCCCCAGGTCGGATCCAGCAGCACGAGCGCCGACAGGTATGCGGCCGCCGGCGCCGACAGCGCAAAGACGATCAGGCCGCAACGGAACAGGAACCCTGGAAATCGCCGGTCGCGCAGCCACACAAGGAGGCCGAACGTTCCCATGACGGCATAGATTGTCGCCAGGTCGTACGCATGCTGCAGGCCAAGCATGGCACCGAGGAGGCCACAAACGACGGCATAGATGTACTTCCCGGTCTGCACGGCGCGCAGCAGCAGCGCCATCATGGCCGTAATGAACGCCAGCGCCATGCCGAAGTGCGGAAACGCCATCAGAATGAAGAAGGTGTTCGGCTCAGAGGTGTAAATCGTAAATGGGAACGGCGCTTCCGCCAGATTCAGCGCATACTTCGCCATGATCCAGACAACACCCAGGCCGCCGCCAAAGACGAACAGAACATACGCCAGGCGCCGTTGACGGGCATCGGCGACGGCAAGGTTAAGAAAATAGTGCCCGGCCGCCAGCACACTGAGAGCGGCGACGACGCGCAACCCGGCCCAGAGCGCGGCATAATCCAGGCCGGTCAATGCGCCGATACGCCCGACGGCCCACCAGAGGAGGTTGAAGAATGCAGGCGGGTTCGGCTCTGACGTCAGGCGGTTCGGCGCAAGCGGCGCGCGCGCGAGATCGCGCATCCACGCAAAATACTGGGCATGGTCCTGCATGTTGAAGACAATGCCGACAAACTGCCGTTCCGGGCTTGATAACAGATACCCGGCCACAAGCGGCACCGAACTGAACACAAGTGCCGCAACGGCCATCACAGCCAGGAAGCCGCGCTCACGCCAGCGCGCGGCGGTCATAACCCTTGAAGAAGTTGCCGGTGTGGTCAGGGCCATAGTGCTCCATCCCTGCATATACCACGCGCTGGAGGCTATCCGCTGGCGCGGTCCTGTACCGTTCTATGACGTGTGCATACCGTAGCACGGCCAGATGACGGTGCTCTATACCTGCTGGAGAGCAAGGTGATAATTCTGTAACTGTTGCACAACTTCTACCAGGTGGCAGTCAATCGTCCAGGATGACCGTACCCTGCGGAGCCGTGCGGCGGCGCAGCGAAGTGTGCTTGCCGTCGCTCCCGATCGGTGTCTGTCTGCATGCCACCGGGTATGACGCGGTGGCGTGTTTTTGGGGCTTCGCCGTGGCCTGCGGCAGCGTGGCACAGGCGGTGCGAATGCTGCCCCGGCACGAATCGTGTGATACGAGAGTCATGCCGTGAGCGGCCATCTCCTGTTACCATAGCATCGAGCGCCAATGGAGCGTCGAAGCATGCTGTGTGGAGGTCCCCATGCAACTCTGGATGCTTGTCTGCATGTTCCTGCTCGCGTTTCTGCCACCGGCGCCGGTAGCGACCGGGCCGTTGCGCCGCGTCAACGCACCGTTTTTCAGCGGTACGATCGACTGGAACACGTCCGCAATCTTCTGGTTCGGCCGTGTCGATGTCGCCAATGGGGTTGCACCCGTGCCCGGGCGCAACTATGCCGACGTGCGCGTCGCCTACACGCCTGCCGAGTTACAGGTGTTCGTCAGTGTCGTTGACTACTACCTGTGGCATGAGTTTGCGCCGGATCAGAGCAGCAACCCGACCAGTTACGACCATGATGGCGTTGCCCTGTATCTCGATGTTAATGGCGATCGCAGCACCGCGCCCGCAACCGACGATTACGTCTTCCTGGCAAAATGGAGCCTTGAGAGTGAGCAATCGAGCCGGCCGTACCAGCGCCAGGCGCGCGGTAATGGCGCAGGCTGGAACAACGCCTGGAACGGCACCTGGCGTCACGTTCCCGGTGCGCAATGGAGTTGCGATCCGGGGCCGAATGATAATGCGTGCGGCCTGGATTACGGCTGGGCGATCACCTTCCGTGTTCCGTGGAGTACACTCGGCCTCGGCGGCCCGCCGCACGGGCGGTTGCTAGGCATGGGGCTTCAGCTCTTCGATCGTGATGATCGGGTCGAGAGCGGCATTGCACCGGTACAAACCTGGCCCGAGGGAGTAGGAAGCGCCCGGCCGGCGACCTGGGGCGGCCTGTGGCTGGGCCCGCCCACCTACAACGCTGGCCTGGCGCGCGCCGAGGGCACGACCACCATACGTCGTGGCCTGGCGGGGAGCATCGTTGCCGATGCCGGCGTTGGCGCCGATGGCGCCTGCAACGGCGGGCACGAGGGCAACCCCGACTCGCCGATCAAACCTGGCTCCAATCCGCCGATCGCGCGTGGCGAAGACACCAGTGTCTGGGTCGCCAGCCAGGCGGCAATTACTGATTTTCCCTGCTTCGCCCGCACCTACCTGCGCTTTGGTCTCGACCAGATCCCGGCCGGCAAGGTCATTATCAGCGCGCGCCTGACCATGACCCACTGGAGCCAGTCGGGCGACCTCAACGCGGCCAATCCCGACGACCGGCCACAACCATCATTCGTTCAGTTGTTCACCGTCGATCCCGGCTGGACAGAGACCGGGGTAACGTGGAACAATGGCCCGCTTGCGCGGCAAAACCTTGGTGGCGTAACGATCGCGCCACGACGTCCAGGGGAGCCGTTGTTTCCGGGAGTTGCGTATAGCTGGGATGCAACGGCGGCAGTCGCCGAGGCATACGTAGCTGGAACACCGGTTGATCTTGCCCTGTATACCGCCGACACACGCATGCACAGCAGCAAATATCTGCATGCCTCAGAAGCCGGCGAGTTCATAGCCACCGCACGCCCGACGCTCATTATCACGTGGGGTGTACCGGTAGAGGTGAAATCGCGCGTCTTCCTACCCCATGTGTCAACCTGACGGGGGTTATACCATTTACCTATGCACATGCCGCAAACCTCACCCCCGCCGCTGCGCGGCTCCCCCTCTCCGCAGCGGCTATACATCACCCACATTTCTAGAAATGGTAGGATAGGGGAGGAGCAAACACACGTGCGATGCGTGGGAGGATCATATGCAGACGTGGGCTGCACGGGAATTACAGACAGCGTCCCTGGGCGATGCCCGCCGTGGCGCTGTTAGTGACTGAAGTCAATGCGCCGGCTGGGGTCGCGCCCTTCTGCTGGCTCTTGCTCACGACCATGGCCGTGCCAGATGGTGCGACGGCGTGGACGATGGTGGCGTGGTACAGCTATCGTTGGTTGATGGAACGCTACCATTTCGTGTTGAAAAGCGGCTGTCGGCTTGAGCAGTTGCAATTGGCGAGCGGTGCGCAATTGGAACGAGCACTGGCGACCTACAGCATCGTCGCATGGCGGTTGCTGTGGCTCACGTATGAGGCACGGGTGCGGCCGGAACAGCCCTGCAGTATCGCACTGGAGACGGACGAGTGGCAGGCGTTGGCCGCGGTTCACCTGCAGACCACCCACCTGCCGAGAACACCGCCGAGTTTGCGCGACGCCATGCGCTGGATTGGTCAACTCGGCGGCTTTCTCGCCCGTACCGGTGATGGAGACCCTGGTGTGAAGGTGCTCTGGCAAGGCTTCCAACGGCTGCATAATCTCACGATCATGTGGCGTTTAGCCCGCGGAACCTGACTCCCCACCAATTGTGGGTAATGTATAGCCCCCCGCTGGGGGGAGGGAGTCCGACTCCTCCCCCCGGCGGGGGGAGGTTGGGTGGGGGGCTGTGCGGTGCAGAACGCCTTATTTGAAAGGTATTGGTTCTAAATGCTTCCAGGATCATAGTGCGGCCCCACACGCAACACGGTTGAGAGATACCTTGGTATTGCGAGCGATAGCGAAGCAATCTCCGCATCAAACGCCGAGATTGCTTCAGCCACGCTTCGCTCGCTGCAAGCTGTCGCTGACGCTCCGCGCAATGACCGCATGCGTTCGTTCATGCGCCTACACGCGCGTGCCAGCATGCATGTGTGGGATACGGTCATGCCGCAGAATCAAGCTGGAAGCACTTAGAGCCTATCCGAACACCAGACGGTCACTGTCATGGCGAGCGCGAGCGAAGCAATCTCCTATCGCGCCGCTCGATTGCTTCAGCCACGCTTCGCTCGCCGCACGCGGTCGCTGGCGCTCCGCGCAATGACAGCATGCCCATGGGTTTTCGGATAGGCACTTAAGAATGAAGTCTGGCAGACTGCATACCAACGCCGCAGGGCGGAAAGCCCTCGGCTACGTACAGGCGACGCCGGCCTGTGCCGGCTAACGTCTCCTGCGCCGTAATGCGTAGACCCCTGCAATAATGCCGAGGGAAGGAAGCAGCGCAATGCCAATGATTGACAATGCCGATACTTCCCAGCGTGGTTTGCTGGTAATCGCCGGTGCCTGCGCAACTTCATCAGGCAGCGGCGTAGGGACCGGTGTCGGCGGTAGAGCAGTTGGCGCCTCGGTTGGAGCAGCCGTCGGCGTGGCCGTGAACAACGGGAGCGGCGCTGTCTCGGGCGCATCAAGTTGCCGTGAACTATACCAGACGCGATACTTTTCATCTTCCACGGTAGCACGCCCATCGGCTCTGCGCGTGTACCAGACGGCGTGCAGCCGGTTGCCATTCGACACCGCAATTACCGGCCATTCGGGGAATAACTCGTTAGCAGAGACAATCTCAGGTATGCTCCACCGTGAGCCGTTCCACACCAGGTGCAACAGCATGGATGGCGTTGTGCCCGGTATGACATTCGGCGTGGCTGCTGGATACCCGACCATCAGGAGGTGGACGTTGCCCGAGCCATCGGTTGCCATGGAGTACTGATCGAGAGCATTCCCCGTCGTGTCACGCGCAATGACACCCGGCACCGGCTCGGGTGGGGTCCACGAATCGCCGCCGTTGCGCGAGAACTGGAAATAGACTCTTCCCCGGAGTGTGCGGTAGACAGCGATCGGATTGTCGCCGCCTGCCATGCCAAGCGTTGTCTGCTGCACGGCATCATCGGGGACGGTAAAGTACACCGGTGCACGCCAGGTTTCGCCACGATCATCCGAGCGACGATAGACTCCCTGCCTGGGCTGACCCCGCCCGGTATACCAGTCCTGTCCCTGATCCCACACCACATGCACCCGATCGCGGCTATCAATCTTCACCTGCGGCCGGTTGTCGCCATAGGGTGAACCCGACAGGTTGGTCGGCTCCGACCAGATGGCGCCGCCGGAGTCGGAATACCGGTAGAAGAGATTGGCGCAGCCGGGGCACTCCGGTCGTGGCCGGGCCGGATCATCGGCAACGCCCTGCGACCAGAAGGCATGCAGGCGCGCCTGCTGATCGACACCCAGGGCAACATAGTAGCCATTATTACCTACGCTGTCCGGCTCGCTCCAGGATGCAGCGGTCCATGCACGATCCCACGGTGCACTCATATGGCGAATGCCGGTCCCGGAGCGATACAGCACATGCAGCCGGCCATCGCGGCTCATCACCATGCTGTTGCGTACCGTGTAGCCGCCGCTTGCGGCCACTGCAACATTGTTCACCGGCGTCCATGCTCCATCGCGCAGTTCACGGTACATCAGCAGGTCAGTACTGCCCCCCTGCTCACCAGGAGTAACGAAGCCGCTATACCACGTGACGTGCACACTACCATCCGGGCCAATCGCCATGCTTGGGAACCAGGAGGCGCCATAGCTTGGCTGGCGCATGTTGATAGGAAGTGGCGTTGCGGTTGGTCGCGCCGGGTCATTCAACGAATCGGGCGTTGGCGGCGAGACCTCGAACGGCGTTGTCCATCCCCCGCCCTGTGCAGTCGCCGGCGTAAGCGGCCAGGCCAGGATAGCAACAAGCAATAAACCGGCCAGGTACAGAAGTGGGCGCTTCATACGGCCTCCTGAGCCGGGCTGATACCCTGCCGGCGCCTGATGATCTGCCGGATGCTTATCAGCGTGCCGAGAAAGAGCCAGCTATAGACGGTGTATTTGTAGCCGGCGATTGTCTGGTTGTAGGCAAACGGCAAGATCCAGTCACCGAAGAACATTGACGCCTGTGCGCCAATCCAGCCACTGGTCGCGATCAGGGCCATCGTCTTCAGAAACCCGGGTTGCGTTTCGCGGAACAGGCGAATACCTTCCATCGTGCTGGCGAAGGCGAGCCACAACCAGAGCGCTGAACCAACGATTCCGAACTGAGCGATGATGTCAAGGTAGTTGTTGTGGGTCGAACGGGCGTCGGAGCGGAAGTAGGTCATATAATACGGCGCATAACCGGTCGGGCCGGTGCCGAACAGCCAGTGTTCACTGATCACGCGCAGATTTGTTTCCCACAGGCTGGCGCGCTGATCCGCGCCTTCGCTCAACTCAGCCGCGATCATCTGGTTCAGGAACTCGCGCTGTGTATAGCCGACGATCGCCGCAGCAATGAGTAACACCACGAACCAGCGTCGCGAGCGCAGCAACGTCGCAGCAAAGATCGCGACCAGCGTCGGGATCCAGCCTGACTTCCAGAGGGTATTGACCAGCATGGTCTGATAGAGATTGGCAGCTATCAACAGTGCCAGCAGCAACCGCCACTGCCAGCGTAGCTTCGGCTGTGCAATCAGCAGGCCAAGTGCCGGAATGACCGTCCACAACCCCCAGAGACCATTGTCGGTAAAGATTCTATGCTCGATGCGGAGCAACTGTAACCCGGTCATCAACGCGCCGAAGAACAGAAAACACCCGACCAGATACTTGAGCCGGCCTTCGGTCCGGGCGACGTTGCCGATCAGCAGCGCCGCGCCAATGGACGCGAGATAGGTGAGCAGGGAGCCGATCTGGACGACGCTGAAGTTCGGTAATGCTCTCATACGAAGAACCGGGTCGCGCCAGATGATTCCCCACACCAGTGAAATGATGCAGGCGACACCGAACAACAAGAGCGGGCGATTGATTGGCGATGGCGCCAGGTACCAGCGCTGGTGAATAACCATAGATAGAACCCAGAGCCCACAAAGTGCGAGTGTCAGCGCCAGCACGATCGGGACCCTGCTCTCCGTGCCGGTAGGCAGATCGAACGGAACGGTCAACGCCATAAGCGGCAGCGCCAGCACAAGGAGATCGAACCTGGAGTTGGCGATCAGGAACAGGAGCGCGACGACCAGCGGGAGAAAGAGAAGTAATCCCAGGCGCAGTTGTTCCTCAGCAACCACGTATCCCATGGCCAGGCTCAACGCTGCTATGCCAAGCAGAACGCCGGCCAGGAGCACTCGGCGACGTTCCGGTACATCCAGCCAGCCCTGGCTCGCCTGAATGGCCGCCGGCGATCGTTGTTCAAACAATATGCGCACGTTATCCATGCCTGCCTTTCAGAACACCCACACTATTCGCATGAGCGCCAGGTAGTTGTGCACCGTCTCATGCATCGCGGCGTTACGCCGAACCGCGAAAAGCGCCGATCCAATCACAATCCGCATCAGGCTGGAAAGTAAGAGCACGGATTTGAACAGGCGTGTTCTAACGAAACCATAATGTTTACGAAAAAACTTCACCCGGCTCTCGTAGAGTCGCAGAAACGACTCGCGACGCATGCGACGCGAACTGCCACCCCACAGATGCGTCGCCGATACCGTGGGCAGATAGTAGTTCTGGTAGCCATGCTCCCGCAGACGATAGCACAGATCGACTTCCTCGGAATACATAAAGAATCGTTCGTCGAAGAGCCCGATACGTGCAACGACCTCGCGGCGAACCAGCATACATGCGCCTAACAGGGCGTCTACCGCGCGAGTCTCGTTCATATCCCAGTAGGTCATCTGGTATTTGCCAAAGTAGCGACTCCTGGGGAGCAGTTTATCCAGAAACAGCGCGGTCCACAGTTCAGTCGCAAGGGTCGGGAAAGCAAAGCATGACCGCTGCAACGATCCATCTTCATAGTAGAGCCGGCAACCAACCGACCCCGCATCGGGATGCGCATCCATGAACGCGACCATGCCGTCAACCGTGCCCTCGTGGACAAACGCGTCGGTATTGAGCAACAGAATATAGCGCCCACTGGCATATTTCAGCGCCTGGTTGTTCGCGCGCGCAAAGCCGGCGTTGTGCCTGTTTTCGATCAGGATCGTCTCCGGAAAACGTTTCCGCACCATGGCCGCGCTGCCATCAGACGAGGCATTATCGACAACAATGACCTGGTACTGAGATGCACGAATCGTATCGTAGAGGCACGAGAGCGCCCTTTCGAGCAATTCGCGCCCGTTCCAGTTCACCAGGATCACCGAAACATCTATCGCATTCATGCAGGAATTCCTCTGGCTGCGCCGTGATGCATGTATTCATCCAATCGAACTATACCGCAGACATTTGCCACTTCAGACCGATATCTGTCCAGGAAGGTGGCGTTTCGACTGCACCACGGTATGCGGTGCCAACGCTGCGACCAGATCGACGAGGCGCTGCCCGATGGATGACCAGTCATACTTCTGCGCCACAATCTGGCGGCCAGCGGATGCCAGCCGCGAACGCAGTTCCGGCTCTTCAAGCAGGCGGACTGTCGCAGCAGCAAACTCGCCGGGCGTCTGGGCAATCAGAACATGTTCATCCTGCTTCAGATCCAACCCTTCGACACCTTTCGGCGTCGAGACAACCGGCGTACCGAGTGCCAGCGCTTCCAGCACCTTGAGGCGTGTTCCCCCACCTTGCCGCAGGGGAACAACTTCGCACCACGAGCGCGCGATAAGGGATCGGACGTCGTCAACATAACCGGTGAAATGCACACCCTCGGCTTGCGGCAAAGCCGCCCGCAGTTCCGGTGGCGCGGCGCCAGTGACGACGAATCGCACGCCGGGCCGCACATGTCGCACTCGCGGAAAGATCTCGCTAATGAAATACTTGACCGCATCAAAGTTCGCATCATACGTCAGAGCGCCCGGATAGATGAGCGTGTCGGGCTCGGGCGAGCCCCAATCCCTGGCGCAGCCATGCACATCTGCACCATTCGGGAGCACGTGGATCGCCTCCATCTCCGGTGCAATGCGGCGTACAAGCTGCTGCTCATTGTCAGAAACCACCGTACAGGCATCAAAGTGACGGAGCAAGCGCTGCACATACGAGGCATGCTTGCGCCATGTCAACCATGCCCGCAACCGCCGATGCGTACTTGTCTGGTTAACGTAGTGTGCGTGAATGTTGCCGACCTCAAGTTCCTCAAGCAACCGCGGCGCTCTGGCAACATGAAGCGCATAGGGTGCCGTATCGATCTCGAAGGCCACGACAACATCGGGCCTGGCATCCGTTGCTCGTTCACCGACGCGGGCAGCGAATTCGGGATTCCAGGTTGCCCGAACCGATGCCGGTTCGGATCGCCACAGACTCACAATCTGCTCACCTGGTTGTGGCCGCCACACGCGTTGAGGTACGACATCAACTGATGCGCATATCCGAAGCATGCGCTGTATCTGCTGGGCGCTCACCGCCTCCTGCCGGAACGAAACGAGATGAATCTCGTGCTTCTGGGCCAGGGCGCGCAGCAGATTGGCGATTCGCAGCCGCGAACCGTTGTTTGCCGGCTCCGGCCACCAGGATGTGAGAGCAAGAATGCGCATATAATCACACTGATCGGGCGATTGAACGAGCTATCACGCACGCAATACGCCGACACGTATAATGACCAGACAGGGCGTCGCTCGATTACCTGTCGCCGCTGGACTCCCGGCTCCTGACAACCTGGAACGCGGGTGCGCCATGCGGTACCCTTTCTACCTGTTCATAGCTTTCCAGAATCTGTTGGGCCGTATTACGCCAGGTAAAGCGTGCCGCGTGCGCGAAACCACGCTGGCGCAATCGCGCTGCTTCCGATGGGTCGGTCAGCAGCCGCTCCAGGTATCTCGCCAGAGTGGCATCATCTTCAGCATCCATCACCAGCGCCGCACCACCCGCCACCTCGGGCAGCGGCCCGCGATCGGAGACGATCACCGGCGCGCCGCAGATCATTGCCTCGAGAATCGGAATGCCAAACCCCTCGAACCAGGAAGGAAAGACGAACACCTCCGCCATACTATATAGCGCGATCAGGTCGGCGCGCGATGGGTTGATGAGCAGCAGCGCATCACCGCGTTTGACCGTCTCAAACACCACCGGTAACGGGTCGAGCCGGCGCGAGAAATAGACGATCTGATGGCTGCGCCGCAGATGTTCCGGCAGGCGCCGCCAGGCGCGGGCCAGAACACCGGGGTTCTTCAACCCGTCGGCCAGAACGAACGGAAGCGTCATACCGTGCCGCCGGCGCACATCGGCGAGCGTTGCCTGATCCTCGATCCGCCGCATATCCGGCGTCGGGGCATGCGGTACGGCAATGATCCGTTGCGGATCGAAGCGGCAATAGCGCAGAATATCACGCTTCGCGTGCTCCGAAACGGTCAGCAGCATATCGGCGTCTCGAAGCATCAGCCGCGAACCGGCATAAAGGTAGAGCGTGAGCGCAAGCGTGCGCAGCGTTCGCCGCGAACCGGAGCTGAACAATGTCTCACGTAATGGCATAATCGTCAGCGCATCGTGCAACGTTACCACGGTTCGCGCTCCAGGCACCCGAAAGCCATAGTTCGCCGGATAGTGTGCGACATCGAGACCATCGCGCGCCATTGCGTGCCGCAACCCGATGTAATCGAGATAGATGCTCGAATACGGGCCGCGGTAGGGGAGGAGACGCAGCGTCACGTGCGGCGGCAGGTCGCTGAGTTCAAACGGGCGCTTGGTATCGGCGTACAGAAAGATCTGGTGATTGACCGCCAGTGCGCACAACTCGGCAACGAAATGCCTGACATAGGTGTGGACACCACCGACAAGTCCATGGGACAGGTAGCGAACGTCAATGCCGATCCTCATCTGCTTCTCCGCCGTGCTCAATGTCGCGCAAAAAACCTTCGGGTCCGCCACAGGTCGCCGTCACCACCGCGCGTGATCCGCCTGTGGCGTATACGCTGCCTCAACGGCTCCAGGCGACCCGAAGGGTCCGGCAGGAGCGCTACTTACTGCCCTATAACGACATCGCCTTCGTTCAGACCACTGACAATCTCCACCTGGTTCTCATTCGCCAGGCCGGTCTCAATATCAATCCGCTGCGGCTGATCCCCGCGCTGAATGATCACATAACTGCGCGAGTCGGCACGAATGGCTTTCGGCGGCAACCAGAGCGCATCTTCACGCCGCGCCAGCACGACGGATACGACGGCGGAGTCACCCGACTCAAGTTTCAGATCGGAGGGTTCGAAGGTGATATGGTAACCGCTCAATGCGAGTGATGCACTCTGTTGATCGGCAGGCGTTTTCGCGATGATGCCGTTGTATGTTGCGCCTGGATAGCGGGCAAACGTAATGGCGACCGGCTGGCCGGCAACAAGTGCAGGCGCGCTGCCACCCGGGACGAGTACTTGCATCAGTGACGGATCAACGGTCGGATCGGTCACGATGATCGCTGGTTCACCGGTACGTATGACCGATCCAGGAGCGACATTGACCGCCGCCACCCGGCCGTCGAAGCCGGCGATCAACTTGAGCGCATCAATCTGGCGCTGCACCTCATCAACGCTCTGCTTCGCCTCGGTCACCAGGCGACTGATCTCAGGATCGACCTGAATGCGATTGCGCGATTCGTCGACTGCCAGTTCAGCGCGTGCGACCGCGCGGCGGGCCTCGGCAATTGCCGACGGGCCGGGGCCTTTGAGGAGATCATCAAGCGCCAGTTGCGCCAGTGCGAGTTGCGCCTCGGCGGCCTGCACCGCTGCGATCTCGTTGCCACGCGCCGTATCAACATCAATCTGCAGGCGCGCCACATCAGCTTCAGCGGCGCGCAGCGCGTCACGCGCGCGCGCGAGACGCTCCTGAGCGCCATTGTCATTCCGGTCACGCTCCACTGCCTGAGTGGCCGCCGTGAACTCGGCCTGCGCCTGGCTCAACCGCTCCTGCGCCGCTTTGAGTTCAAGTTCGGCGCGATTCTTGATCGCCGAGGCATCGTTACGCGCCCGGTCGCGCGCGGCTTCAGCCTGAACCACCGCCGCGCGGGCAGCCGTCACCCTGGCTGGATCGGGCGGCGCCAGGAGTTGCGCCAGCACCGCGCGCGCCGATTCAAGGTCAATCTCAGCGCGACGTAATGGGAAGCGCAGATCACCCATCGCCCGCTCCATCCGCTGTTGCGCTTCATCATACTGCCGTTGCGCACGGGCCAGGCGATCGGCCAGCTCACCGGGCGCCAGTTCGGCCAGAACCTGGCCCCTGGTGACATTCGCATCAGGCGTTACATACACATTCTGGACGATCCCATCAACGGCGAATGCGAGTTCGCGCTCACCGGCGCCGACGACACGACCGCGCAACTCGGCGCGCTGCTCGATCGTGCCGCGCTGTACCGTATACGTCGGAACCGCAGGACGTGTCGGCGTTGCCATGGCTGTCGGCGCCGGCGTGGCCGTTGCTGGCGGCGTCCAGCTCTCGGGCGTTGCCGGCACCGAGGCCTGCGAGCCGCAAGCGGAGAGGGCAAGAGCCCCTGCCAGCAGAAGAACGCTTACTGTGTGTCGCATGCCTGTATTCTCCTTAACCTAGAGACAGGTGATCAATAAACGCCGGCACCGGCGCGCAACGTTCTGCTCTGCCTATCCGACCTCGCAACCAGCACATGCCAGGCTGGCGGCACCGGGGTGTCTGTATGCTGTCACTCTAGCACGAACGCGTGACGGCGTACTAAATGACTGGTAGCAACGGCTAACGATATTGTCATCGCCTGGGGGAGAATGCTCCAGGCAGTGCGCGTGGCAAGGGCATCATCCTGCGACACTGGAGTGAAATCTTGTTAATTGCGGGGAATGTTGCATGCTTATTCATCTCAGAAAGACCGACAACGCACACGCCTCGTCACTGGCCAGTACAGTTCCAGGCAATGTGTGCGGAACTCAAGGGGACAGCGACCACATCCAGATGCGCCATGCCCGATCCACAATCAGAAATCTGCAATCTCACCAGGTTCGCGCCAGCGGCCCGAACCTGCCACACCAGAAGTCTATCCAGCCCTGACGCATCCCCTGGCGGCCGGCGCGGGTGCGCCATTTGGGCCGCAACACCAGGCTGATGTATGTCCGCAGGTCCTGCAGGATCAATGCATGCAACCATGCCGATAATGGCGCATGGGTAGCGCGCAGGAAGAGCAAGCGATTGCGCGTCATGTAATACGCCAGGTACTCTTTGTCGAAGCGCGCATTGAGCGGAATCTTGTGTAAAACCTGTGATTGCGGCACATGCAACATGCGAAAACCGGCGCGCCCGATCCGGACGCACCATTCGGTTTCTTCGAAGTACATGAAGAACCGTTCGTCAAGCAATCCGGCGCGCTCCAGCGCGGCGCGTTTCACCAGCAGCGCACAGCCGGTCACAAAATCGACATCGGCTGGCTCACGGTACTGTCCGCTATCGACTTCGTTCGTGCGCATTCGCGCAATGCCATGTCTCCAGTCGATCATGCCGCCGGCGGACCAGATCAGGTCGGGACGTTCATAGTAGGTGATCGTTGGGCCGACGACGCCGATCGTCGGGTCAGACGCGGCGACATCAATCAGGCGCGTCAGGAAATCAGGCGCAACTTCGGTGTCATTGTTGAGCAGCAGTGCATAGTCATACCCGTGCCGGAGCGCATAGCGCAAACCGACGTTATTTCCCGCCGCGAACCCCAGATTTGCGCCATTCTCTATCACCGTCACCTGCGGAAACCGCTCGCGCACCGCCTCTGGCGTGCCATCGCTCGAAGCATTATCGAGTACCAGCACATCAAATGACGGATATTCCACGCGCTGCAACGATTCCAGGCATGCCAGGGTGTCGGCAATTCCGTTGTAGCAGAGGACAATGACCAGAATACCCGGCGCCGTGGCCGCCGGTCGTGGTGCGGAACGCTGCACGCCCGCAGATTGTGCCGGACCAGGATCAGAGAACATATGCAATCAGCATCTCAATCTACTCGGAATTGCTGAGCCGTCGGTTCTGGCCGTCGGGTAGGAGTGGAAGACCCCGCAACGCGTTCGGATGGAGCAGTGCTCCGATCCCCGGCACGATCATCCTCGGGAGCCACCAGCGACGCATACATGGCTTCGTACTCACTGCGCATCTCGTCCACCGTCTTCACCGGTTCAATCGCCTCCCTCAACCGGGAGAGTAAGGTTGGATCATCAACCAGCCGCTGGATCAGAGCAGCAAGGCCTGCAGAGTCGTGCCGGGCAAAGAGCAGGCCATTTCGTTCGTGTTCAACCAGTTCATTCATACCCGGCAGATCCGTCGCCAGCACTGGCGTCTTTGTGGCAAGGGCCGAAGAGACGACCAGCGGAAAGTCGTACCAGGTCGAGGGGACGGCCAGCACATCAATCGCGGTCAGCACCTCGCCCATTCTGCTGTTCTCGAATGTGCCCGCGAAACAGATACGTGGATCGTGTGCCGCCATCTCGCGAAGTTGTCGCCCGTACTCGGCGTCCTTCTCAAGATCGCCGTAGATGACCACGCTGACGGGCAGATCGGGCGCCAGACTTTGCACGGCGCGTAGCAGAATATCGGGCCCTTTGAACGGGATGATCTGACCGATAAAGCCGATTCTCAGGTGATCGGAAGGTGTTTTTGTCTCAAACCCGCGCGCCCACACGGTATCCAGCCCATATGCCGAGAAATCGATCCTTTCCGCTGCCACACCGTACCGTATGAACAGGTCTCGCAAGAATCGCGACGCAGTAACGATTCGATCCACTCTGGCCAGCGATTGGAGCAGAAATGCCTGGCGTCTGTCCCAGTCACCGACCATGCCGCGTAAACCCGGCTGGCGCGTCAGCAAGGGATAATGGCCAATTGTGCGCATAAGCGCGGCAACTGTCGGCTCGGGAAGGATCTTGCTTGGCCAGCGGTAGATCTTGGCATGCGAGGTCATGCAGCGGGTGCATTTCCAGGCATCGGTCGGGCCACTGCACAACGAGCCGTCCGGTTGCAGAAGCGTATTACGTGCGCAGAGGAACCAGAAGTCGGTGGCGGTGAGCACAATCGGCAATCCCAGTGCGCTTGCTGCTGAGATAACGCTTGCAGAGAGTGAATAGCACGATGTAATATGCACGACATCCGGCCTGAAGTGCCGTAAGAACGCGGTAAGATAGCGCTCAACCTCAGGATTGTTGTAGAGGTAGGTGAAGACATCGGGCGCCTTCATCCAGTTGAAACGCAACCGTCGCACCCGAATCTCCTGGAAGACATCATCAACCGCATCAATGGTATGGCCCGGCGCCGTCTCCCAGTCTTCGGCGCAGATAACCTGCACCGTATGCCCGGCAGCCTGGAGGCTCTTTGCCAGGCTCATCGTCAGAACTTCGGTGCCGCCGAGATGGCCTGGCGGGAAGAAGTGGGTTACGAGTGTGATGCGCATGTGTGGTTGGCCACCCTTCTCCATCGTGTGATTGCAGGTTGCAGATTTCTGATCATAGATCAGGCGCAGCACATCTGGACGTCGTCAATTGCGGATCACGAACGTCCTTCACCGTGCATCATCGTCACAGGGTGCGAGTCAGTCGCACCAGCAGGCTTGCGATTTCCCGCGCGGCGCAGACGCTGGTATGCTCGGTATAATTGATTGGCGTCCCAGACGTAACTGCCGAAATATCGTTTTTCGGCACCGAAGCTCTCTTTATAATGCTCCACTCCCGGCAGGCCTCCGCTCGGGCCAAGGTCGAGATATCTGATGCCGATCTGGCAGGCATCTTTAATGATCTCTGTCATCAAGAGCGGCCCGGGATGATGATTGAAGTAATGCTGGAGCGTCGCCCCATGCCAGTAGAACGCCTGTTGATTATGGTAAAAAACGACTTTTCCAGCAACAATATCGCCATTGACCTTTGCGATCCACAGCTTGATTGATTGCGAGCGCTGGCGGCACATATGATCGAACAGCGCAGAAGGATACCTCACCAGCGTCGTTTCGCCCCATCGTTGCAAGGTATCGAGATAAACTTCGTAGTACTGACGATAATCTCGCTCTTCTTCGGCAACAGCAATCTCCACCCCCATTTTCATTGCTTTTCTTGTGTATCTTCTTTTCTCTGCGATATAACCATTAAAAACCTCATCAAATCCTTTATCAAGAGACATCAAATGTGTGTATTGTATAGAATGGACATAATTTGATGATATACAAAAGTTTTCCTCTCTATCGAAAAATGGATTTCCCATGATATGTATAAAAGCCGTCCTTGGATTAATCAAATGCCGGGAGATAGCAAGTACTTCTTCACGAGTCAATGATCTCCTGGCAACGGGGCCACCATAGCCTCCCGGGAACATCGACTCATACCACCTGAACAAGCGATTCCGCTCAATCGTACCGGCAATCGGCACAATCGCTACAGTGCCATCATCAAGCACGAATGCTTTCGTCGCTATATGCATATCAGGATAGGTCGCAGCGAGGATATCCGCCCAGATCGGAGTATGGAAAAATGTTGCATACGGCGACGCTGCAACAACCTGGTGCCAGAGCTCACGCGAGGGATGCTCAATGACCTTCATGCATATACCCTTACTATTAGACCGCGGCATTCACAGGCTCACTATGAGTTGCCCGCCGTGAAGACGATGCAAAGATATCGTAGATTGATTCAATAATGTATTCCTGATCTTCCACCGTGAGATCCGGATATATTGGCAGCCGTATCAGTGATGCCGCGACACGTTCGGTAACCGGAAGGTCTTCGGCGCGGTATCCCCACCGCGCACGCGCGTATGGTGCGGAGTGCAATGGAACGAAATGAAACGTTGCGCCGATCCCACGCCGCTTGAGCTCGTCGAGCACCAGATCGCGGCGCTCCGGATCGGACACACGGAATGCATAGATGTGCCAGTTCATCTCAGCTTCCGGCTGGATGTACGGCAGAATGATGTCGCCATGGCACGCCAGATCGTGCAGACCATGCTGGTAACGCTGCCAGACCGCCTGCCGTAACCGGTGGATCTGCTCCATTCTGTCAAGCTGAGCGAGAATGACGGCAGCAAGCAGGTCGGATGGCACGAAGCTTGATCCCACATCGACCCAGGTATACTTGTCCACCTCGCCACGCAGGTATTTGGAGCGATTGGTCCCTTTCTCACGGATGATTTCGGCTTTTTCGGCGATCTCATCGTCGTTCGTCACGAATGCGCCGCCTTCACCGCCGATGATATTCTTTGTGACGTGGAAGCTAAAGCATCCGATATCGCCGATCGCACCGAGGTAACGCCCACCATATCGCGCCCCGAGCCCCTGGGCGGCGTCTTCTATGATGTACAGGCGATGCCGGCGTGCAATATCGGTGATCGCATCCATCTCGCACCCCTGCCCGGCGTAGTGTACCGGCAGAATGGCGCGAGTTGCAGGAGTTATATGCTGTTCCACCTGCTCAGGATCAAGGTTGTACGTCCGCTCATCAATGTCGACGAACACCGGCCGTGCACCCTGCCGCACGACAGAACTGGCGGTTGTGACAAACGTGAAGCTCGGCATGATGACCTCGTCACCCGGGGCAAGTCGCAACGCCATGGCAGCCAGTTCCAGCGCATGGCTGCACGAGGTTGTCAGCAGCGCATGGCGCACGCCGAGCATGCCGCGCAGGCGCTCCTGCACCTGCGCGCCAATCGGCCCGTTTCCACCCAGCGCACCCTCATCCAGGGCACGTAGCACTGCGGCCCTCTCCTCCGCGCCGATCGAGACATGGTTGAATGGGATGTACGTATGCATGTCTGTGCCTTCTTGCTTCACAAGGGTCTCTATTGTTGCACCGCTGTGCGGGCCGGGCGTAATTTGCGGCGAACCATGCCATAAAGGAAACGCGCCTCGTCGGGACTGACCGTTCTCAGCGCGATAGCAGCGATGGCATATACCGCCGCCCCGAGAGCGATCAGCGCCAGGAGTGTGAGTTTCTCGTCGAGCATGAATAGCAAGGAACTGTTTTGAGCAAACCAGACGATGATGCCCATCACAACGCTGGTCATCACAATACGCGCGAGTGGTGCCAGATTACGCTCAAATAAGAGCTTCGGGCCGATGATAATGATAGATCCGGCCACGTTAATGAACTGGTTGATGACCATGACAATGGCGGCGCCGAGCGCGCCAAACAATGGAACGCAGATGACGGTGAGGACGACCGAAAGCACGCCGTTGAACGTGACAAGCATGGCATCCTGTTTTTCACGATGGATCGTACTGATGACGCGCCCCAGAAGCTCGGCAAGGAACATAAACGGCAGCGTCCATACAAGTATGCGCATCACCGGAACGGCATCGGCAAGCTCCTGACCATACATCAACAGGATGATCCGCTCGGCCAGCAGCATGCCGCCGATCGCTAACGGCAACGAGAGAAGCAGGAGGTAGCGCAATGCGCGCTGGACAGTATCTTGAATGGATCCCCGCCCAGAGTCGTACTCAATGACCATGCTGGGGTACATGGACAGCGCCAGGCTCTGCGCCATAAGTAACAGCATCAGAATGAGGTTATACGGCACCGTATACGAACTGACGGCCGCATAGGTCAGGGCGAATGACATGAATACGACAAAGAAGTTGCGGGTAAACTCGCCAATGATCCCCATCACACCAAACGGTGCGCTGGCGCGTAACAGCCCCCACCAGCGCCGTGGATCCGGGCGGCTCATCGAGAAGCGCATGATGAAGATCGCCACATAGGCAAAGGCCAGAGCCATGGCCAGATTACCGAGCTGTGAAGTGATCAGCAGATTGATGTACCCGCCCACAGTGAGCAACACGATCGCGCCCAGGACGATCGTAACGACCTGATTCAGCACATTGAATGCAGAAGAGAGATCGAGGCGCTCACGGGCGATCATGAGGCTTTCGAACGGGCCCTGAAATGCGTACAGGATCAGGCTGCTGCTGGCGATGAAGATGGCCAGCACCATATCGGGGGTTTTCCCAAGGATCCAGGCCGAAAGCGTCGTGACAGCAATGACTGCCAGCGAGAGCACCGATCGTATGGCAATGATGTCGGGCACCATCCAGGAGATCTGTTCCGGCTTGCGGGCCATCTCCCGAATGGAGAGTGTTGACAGACCAAGATCGGCGAAGGTGGCGAAAAGGTACCCATACGCCATTGCTGCCGAATAGCGCCCAAAGTCGGCTGCGCCCAGTTGCCGCACAACGTAGATGCTAAAGATGAAGCCGCAGACTTTGATGAGAATCTGGCCGCCAAGCATGAACGCGGTGTTGCGCGCCACGATGCGTAGTGTCGGCCTCCGCGCCAGCCCGGCGTCCCCAGGTGCGTCCGAAACGGTCGCCATCAGTATGTCTCCAGATCCCGGGCGAGACCAGGGTTCTTTATAGGAAACACCAGCCTTCGCTCACCCCGGCAGTATCGCTGTAAGGAACACATGGTTCGCGCTCGAAGTACACGGAACGGGTTGGCTGAACGACCTCGATAGACAGCGCCTGTGCTCTGCCAGTCTCGTGTACGGGGCGGGATAGCTCGCGCTTCGATCGTGAACAAGACAGCCAGGGAACACATGTGACGCCTGAGACGAATCTTACGCATCAGGATTAACAACTGAATGTCACACGCCAGATGACAAATGACATTCCTGAAACAACCTGCAGGGTCATAGTGATGGCACAAATGGAACCCGCGTCGGTGCATCATCGCTTGAGATGCAACTGTCATCAATTCCTGGTGCATCTCTGGCCAGGCTTCGATAGGATGCCCACGAACACCTGATGGCGCCATCCATGCCCTCCGCTCTGCCTGCGCCTGGCGACAAGGATGCAGCAATCGTTCGGCTTTATTCGATAACCGGCAAGGATGCTGCACATATCGGGGAGAGTGTACCCATGATAAGAAATGTCAGAGTCACCACAGTTGCACGCACAATGCTCGCCATAGCGCTGCTTGTTGCCCTCTCTGCCAAGTTAACGCCGGCGCATAGCGCAACAATTGGTGACTATACTGTCTACCTGCCGCTTGTCACAACACAAACCGGCGCAACGGATCAGGCGCTTCCCGCAGTCGTCTTCGTTTCGCGGCAAATCATGCCCCGGGGAAGTATCTACTGGAACGTTCCAAAAGGGCTGGCCGGGGTTGGTCCTTACAGCCGGTTTGCCGTCGCTGCGCCAGGAAAGTTGATGGTGCGTGAACCGGATGGGCGACTGCGGGTGCTGGTTGATGGATCACAGCCAGCAACATCGGCACCGTTCCAGTTGATCG
>Ga0272446_1001660_pt1 | contig 31876 bp, 23 predicted proteins | sample YNPCB0061_FD_194587 | JGI IMG/M metagenome (GOLD analysis project Ga0272446, IMG submission 194587) | Hot spring microbial mat communities from Yellowstone National Park, WY, United States - YNP-CB-006-1 | ecosystem: Environmental > Aquatic > Thermal springs > Hot (42-90C) > Sediment | place...
CGCCCAGCGGCGTTGTCACGAAGTTCCGTCAGGGCGGCTTTTAGCTCCTCTTCCAGGTGCTCGAACCGGCGGGCATAATCCAATAACAGCTTGCCGGCGTCGGTCAGTACCAGCTCCTTGCCCGAACGGTCGATCAGCCTTTCCTGGAGGTCAGACTCTAACTTCTGTATTGCCAATGAGATAGCTGGCTGCGTCCGGCGCATCTTCTCGGCTGCCCGGGAGAAACTCTTCTCTGTGGCGACCGATAAAAAGACCTTAAGCGGAAAGAGTTCCATATAACTTTCCTTTATTGTATCACTGAACGTTATGGCTACGACAAGAATTATAAATTTGCTAAATCTTTGGACGCCGTTGCATAATCAGAATGTGCCGGTTCGGAGCAACAGGCCGCACCGGCAAGGCTTTCAACATTGCCCATAACAGTCAGCCTTCCGTATCCGCGGAAGGCTGACTGGTTTTTGAGCTTCCGGACAAGCCACAGCACAGAGCCGACAAAGGTATGAGCAACCGCGTATTCATTTTCGACACCACGCTGCGAGACGGCGAACAGTCGCCCGGGTGCAGCATGACCGTACACGAGAAGCTGAGCATGGCGCGTAAGCTTCTGGATTTAAATGTAGATATCATCGAAGCGGGCTTCCCGATCGCATCTCAAGGGGATTTTGAGGCGGTGGAAGCCGTCAGCCGAGAGTTCCCAGAGGCGCGGGTGGCTGCGCTGGCGCGCGCCTGCAAACTGGACATTGACCGCGCCGCAGGCGCGCTAAAATACGCCAAAAAGCCTCGAATTCACACATTTATTGCCACTAGCGACATCCATTTGAAGTACAAACTGCGCAAGACGCGGGAGCAGGTGTTGGAGGAAGCCGTAGCGGCTGTGGAGCTGGCTAAGCAGTACGCCGACGACGTCGAGTTTTCCGCCGAAGACGCCACCCGCACCGATCCCGATTATTTAGAGCAGGTTACGCTAGCAGTGGTGGAGGCGGGCGCCCAAACCGTCAACCTGCCGGATACGGTGGGCTATTCGACGCCCGATGAGCATGCGGAGTTGATCGGCCGCATGGTGCGGGCGGTGAACGGCCGCGCCATCATCAGCGTTCACTGCCATGACGATCTTGGCCTGGCGGTGGCCAACTCGCTGGCGGCGGTCCAAGCCGGAGCAAGGCAAGTAGAGTGCACGATAAACGGCATCGGCGAGCGGGCGGGCAACTGCTCGCTCGAAGAAGTCGTGATGGCCATGCGCGTGCGCTCGGACCGGTTGCCGTTTGAAACGGCCATCAACACGCGCGAGCTTTTCCCCGCCAGCCAGCTTCTAAGCTCCCTGATTACGTTTGGTCCTCAGCCCAACAAGGCGATTGTGGGAGAGAACGCCTTTGCGCACGAAGCGGGCATCCATCAGGACGGCTATCTTAAGGAACGCACGACCTATGAGATTATGGATCCAAGGTCGGTCGGCGTGCCGGAAAGCCGCCTGGTGCTGGGCAAGCACAGCGGGCGCCATGCGCTCAGCAAGCGGTGCCAGGATCTCGGCTTCGAGCTAAGCCGCGAAGAGCTCGACCTGGTCTACCAGCGCTTTACCGCTCTGGCGGACCGCAAGAAAGGCGTTCGAAACGAGGAGATCGCCGCCATCGTACGAGAAACGATAGGCGTGCGGGCGGCGGCGCAAAGCTGATCTGATGCATTTACGGGTGCTGTCGCTTCCCGGCGACGGGATAGGTGTCGAGGTGGGCCGCGAAGCGGTCCGCGTCCTCGATCATGTGGCGCGAAAGTTCGGCCACAAATTGGAACTGACGGAAGGATTGTTGGGCGGCGTAGCCATCCACAAGACGGGCACGCCGCTGCCCCCGGAGACGGTCGAACTGGCGCTGAAGGCCGACGCCACGCTGATGGGCGCCGTAGGGCTTCCGGAGTTTGACAACGCGCCGCCGGACCAAAGGCCGGAGAAAGGCCTTTTGGGCATTCGCAAGGTGTTGGGCGTCTACGCCAACCTGCGTCCGGTGCGCTCTTACAAGGCGCTGCTGGACTCTTCGCCGCTGAAGAATCACCTGGTGGACGGCGTGGATATGATCATTGTCCGCGAACTTACCGGCGGCATCTATTACGGCACGCCTCGGGGTATTACGGGCGAAGGCGCCGAGCAGCGCGCGGTGAACACCATGGCCTATACGCGGCCGGAAATCGAGCGTGTGGCGCGCATGTCGTTCAACCTGGCGCGGAGACGCAAGAGGAAAGTCACCAGCGTGGACAAATCCAACGTGCTTGAGAATTCGCAACTCTGGCGGAAGGTTGTGACCGAAATCGCCGCCGAGTATCCGGACGTGGCGCTCGATCACCTGCTGGTGGACAACTGCGCCATGCAATTGATTCTGAACCCCAAGCGTTTCGACGTGGTGCTCACCGAAAACATGTTCGGCGACATCCTGAGCGACGAAGGCGCGGTGCTGGCAGGCTCCATCGGGATGTTGCCTTCGGCTTCGATCGGTGACCGCAAGCCATCGGGCGCCTGGGCGGGCTTGTACGAGCCGGTGCATGGGTCGGCGCCCGACATTGCGGGCCAGAACAAGGCCAATCCGCTGGGCGCGATCGGCTCGGTGGCGGCCATGCTGGAATATAGTTTCGGACTGAAGGAAGAAGCGGCGGCGGTGAACGAAGCGATTGAGAAGGTTTTGAATTCCGGCCGCGTTACGGCCGACCTGAAGCCCGCCGGAACGCCCGCCACTACCGAGGAGGTGGGCGAGGCGGTGTGCGCCGCTATTTAGAGACGTCGAGATGAACAAGCCCCGAACGATCATCGAAAAAATTTGGGACGCCCATGTGGTGGCGGATAAACCCGGCGTCCCGACCCTGATTTACATTGACCTGCATCTGGTGCACGAGGTCACCTCGCCGCAAGCCTTCGATGGGTTGCGGGCGCGCGGACTGAAAGTGCGGCGCCCGGACCTGACATTCGCGACCGTAGATCACAGCATCCCGACCACGCCCCGCTCGCTGCCCATCACGGATCAGGTGGCAGCCGCGCAGGTGGCCAGACTGGAGGCCAACTGCAAGGAGTTCGGCATTCCGTATTTCGGCTTCCACAGCGAGCAGCAGGGCATCGTGCACGTGATCGGTCCGGAGAACGGACTTACGCAACCGGGCATGACGGTGGTTTGCGGCGACAGCCACACGGCCACGCACGGCGCTTTCGGCGCTCTGGCTTTCGGCATCGGCACCAGTCAGGTGGAACACGTACTGGCCACGCAGTGCTTGCTGCAACAGAAGTCCCAAACCTTCGAAGTGCGAGTGGAAGGCGCTCTCAAACCGGGGGTGACGGCGAAAGACATCATCTTGGCGCTCATCGCCAAGATCGGCGTGGGAGGCGGAACGGGCTGCGTGTTCGAGTATACGGGCTCCACCATCCGCGCGCTGTCGATGGAAGAGCGGATGACCGTCTGCAACATGTCCATCGAAGGCGGCGCGCGCGCCGGATTGATCGCTCCGGACGATACGACCTATGAGTACCTCGCCGGCAGGCGGTTCGCGCCCAAAGGGGCGCAGTGGGAGGCGGCGCTGGCCAGGTGGAGGCAGTTGCCCACCGACGAGGGCGCGCAATATGACCGCCAGGTGTATATCGACGCCGGGGCGCTCGAACCCATGATCACCTTCGGTACGAATCCCGGCATGGCCATTCCAGTGACGGATCCCGTGCCGGATCCATCCGGCGTAGCCGACCCCATGGAGCGGGAATCGCTGGCGAAGGCACTCCAATACATGGGCCTCCAGCCGGGCAAGCCTTTGCTTGGCCAGCGGGTGGACGTGGTGTTTATCGGCAGTTGCACCAACTCGCGCATGTCGGATCTGCGCGCCGCCGCCACGGTGTTGAAGGGCCGCAAGGTGAATCCCCAGGTCCGGGTGCTGGTGGTGCCCGGCTCGCAGCAGATCAAGCGCGAGGCGGAAGCCGAGGGACTGGACCGCATCTTTCGCGAAGCGGGCGCCGAATGGCGCGAGGCCGGCTGTTCGATGTGCATCGCCATGAACGGCGACCAACTTCAGCCGGGCCAATACAGCGTTTCCACCTCCAATCGAAACTTCGAGGGGCGCCAGGGCAAGGGCGGGCGGACGTTCCTGGCGAGCCCGCTCACTGCCGCCGCGGCTGCCGTGACCGGCGTAGTGACCGACGTGAGGACATTGCTGTGAAGAAATTCGAAAAATTCTCCAGCCGGATGGTGGTCCTTCCGGTGGATAACATCGACACGGACCAGATCATCCCCGCAAGGTTCCTGAAGACCATCTCCAAGGAAGGCTTGGGCGATCAACTGTTTTACGACTGGAGGTATGAGGCCGACGGAACGCCCAAAGCCGATTTTGTGTTAAACAAGCCGGAGTCCAAACAGAGGCAAATCCTGCTCGCCGGGGACAACTTCGGCTGCGGAAGCTCACGCGAGCACGCGCCCTGGGCGCTCACGCAGTATGGGTTCCGGGCGGTGATCAGCACCTCGTTCGCCGACATTTTCAAGGGGAATGCGCTCAAGAACGCCCTATTGCCGGTGACCGTTCCGCGGGATGTCCATGCGTGGCTCTTCGCTCATCCGGAAAGCGTTGTGACGGTAGATTTAGAAGCCCGCTCCATCATTCTTGAGGACGGGCGCAGCGTGGAATTCCCGGTGGACGAGTTTTACCGCCACTGCTTGCTGGAAGGGGTGGACGAGCTCGGCTACATCCTCCAACAGGAAGACGCTATTCGTGCGTACGAAGCCAGCCGGGTATGCGAATTGAACACGCTGGCATAGGGGCAACTCCCGGGATGGCGCCGGCGCGGCGCTAAAGCATCGGCAGGCTTCGCGGGCGGGCGCCCAGCGGAAACGCCTGGTCGATGCGTTCTATCTCGGCGTCCGTCAGGTAAAGGTCCCCTGCGCCGGCGTTTTCCGCGGTGTGATCGGGGTGGGAGGCTTTGGGGATGGTGAATAGCGGCTGCCGGCGCACGAGGAAGCGAAGCGCAACCTGCCGCGGAGTAGCCCCGTGGGAGGCGGCAATCTCTTGAAGCACGCGGCCGCCTGCGGTGCGGGGACCGGGAAACTCTCCGTGGCCGAACGGGCTGTAGCCCACCACGGCGATACCGCGCTGTTCGCACCACGGAAGGACCGCGTGCTCGATGGCGCGCTCGGCAAGGTGATAGAGAACCTGATTGCAGGCGATAGCGCCTGCGCCCGCCAGGCGCCAGGCTTGTTCGAGGTCAAGCACGTCGAAATTGCTCACGCCCCAGGAGAGGATTTTGCCATCGCGTTTCAGTTGCTCGAATGCGGCGATGGTCTCCTCCAGAGGATGCCGGCCCCGCCAGTGCAGCAGATAGCAATCGAGCCGGTCGGTCCGGAGGCGTGCGAGCGAGCATTCGCAAGCGGCGACCGTGCCCTTTCGGGAGGCGTTGCCAGGCATCACCTTAGAGACCAGGAACACTTCGTCGCGGCGGCCGGAAATGGCCTCGCCTACCAGGTCCTCGGCGGCGCCGTAGTATTCGGCGGTATCGATATGCGTCATGCCGAGATCCATGCCCCGGCGTAGGGCGGCGATGGCGGACGCGCGGTCGCCGCGTTCGAGAAGCCAGGTTCCCTGACCGATCACCGGAACCGCACGGTTCAAAGGGCCGAACAGGCGTGTCTCCATGATGGATTCCGACAGGCGTTCAGCGCTTCACCGGACGGGCGTGGACTTCGATCCAGTCTAAGCGGGAGCATGCGGCGCTCTGGCCTCCCGCCATCAGGTCGGTAAAACCAATCTCGTCCACTTTGCTCAAGTCCGGCTTGTCTACCCAAGCGCCTTCCGTGACGGTTTTGATATCCAGCCGCCGCCAGCGGATGTCGGAGATGATGAATTCCTTAAGGCGCCAATCGTCGGAGGCGTCGTCATACTGATTGCTGACCAGCCATGTGCCGTCGGCCAGTTTCAGGATGATGCGCAGTTGGCGGAAGCCTGCTTGTTTCGCACGCCAGAGAATCCGCGATTGTCCGCGCAGGTCCGCGAAATAATCCTTGTGCTTTAGCGTGAGGGCGCAATTGGCGGGGCACTGTCCGGTCCAGATGTAGTAGGGGTCGTCAGCCGGCTTGTCGTGATGGCTTTTCTTGATGCCGTCTTTGCCTGGGCCATACAGGCTCAGCAGCAGGTTGGGGTTGGCCACGTGGGCTTGGGTGACCGGGAGGGCGGCTTCGGTTTCTTTCCAATCCTCACGGAAGAAAACCGGCGGACGGTCGGCAGCCGGCGGCGCGGCGGCGAGCCATAAAAGAAAGCAAAGAGAACCCATGCGCCTATCCTATAATGTCTCCTTGCAGCTTCGAAAGGTCGAGCCCTTGGCGCGCGCGGCGCTTTTCTTGTGCGCCATCGTACTCGCGGCGGTGGTCCGCTATCATCCCTTGCACGCCGATTTGGACGGCGGCTGGGCGTGGGCGGTGAATGCGCTTCCCGGCCAAGGAGTGGTGTTCGGGCGGGACGTAGCTTTCACCTATGGTCCGCTGGCGCGTTACATCCTGCCGATGAACGTTGGATGGAACCTGACGGCGGGCATAGCGTTTCAGACGGCCATATGGATGGTCTTTTCAGGCGCGCTGGCGGCGGCGGTCTTCATCCAGCGTGTTTCGCTTTCCGGGTTGGCCTTGTTTGTCGCGGGGCTGTTTTTTGGCCTGCGCTCCTTCGATAGCGCGGGATATGCAGGACCGGACGTCTTCATGGCGTTCACGGTTCTGTTGCTGCTTGGGTGCTCGCTTGAAGGGCGCAAGTGGCATGTTCCGTTTGGCGCGGCGGTGGCGCTGGCGGCGCTGCTGGGACTGGTGAAATTCAGTTCTTTCGCCATGGCGGCCGGGGCGTGCGCCATGTTCGCCGCGGGATGGTGGCTGCTGGAGGGGCGGCGGGCCGTGCAAGCCGGACTGATGGTGCTGGCGATTCCGGTTCTCCTGTTCGTTTTTTACATGATTTACGATCCATCGCCGCCGGCTTTCCTCCAGTATCTGAGAGCCGGCTGGGAGATCTCCTCGGGTTTCAGCGTGGCGATGGCCCTTCCATCCTCCACTAGTACCGGGATCCGCTACGCAGGGGCCATTCTAGGGTGCTGGTTCGTGGCCGTGACCGCGCTTGCCTGGCGCCGAGCGGCTGTCTTCCCATTGGGGCTCAGCTTGTTGCTGCCGCTATTCATCTCGTTTAAGCACTCGTTTATCCGCGAGAGCGGACATCACCACATTGTCTTTGCGTTCGCCCCGTGGGTGTTAGGGGTGCTGATGCTGTTTGCACCCCGAAAAGGATGGAAGCACTGGGCGCCCTTGCTGCCATTGGCGCCCGCCGCCGCGCTGATTTGGGCTTGGCCGGAATCGCGGATGCTGGTTGACGGCGCTTTGGCGGTGAGGAAGGCCACGGTGCTGGATCTCACGCGGACGGCGGAGGTCCGGCAAGCCTTGGACGAAGCCTCGCGGGGCGCTTTGGAGCAACTGCGCTTGCCGGCTGCGGTGGTGGGGGCGGTCGGCTACGAGCCGGTGGCGGTGTTTCCGTGGGCGCTGCACGTGGCGGCGGCGAATCCGCTCCGGCTGCATCCGTTTCCGATTCTGCAATCGTATTCGGCCTATACGCCCTACCTGGATGATTGGAATGCCGCATTCTTGCGCGACCGAGCGCGTGCGCCTGCAAAGATCCTGCTTCAGTGGGCGGCGATTGACGGAAGACATCCCCTGGCGGACGTGCCCGCGACGGCGCTGGAGATGTTTCGCCATTACGAGCCGGTGGTCGAGGAGGGCGGCTGGCTGGTTTTGAGACGCAGGGCGGCGCCGGCTTTCGGCGGTGTGCGGACGTTTCGCACTCTGCGCTGGAAGGTGGGGGAGCCGTGGGAAATTTCTGGGGACGCACCGCTGGTGCGCTGCCGGTTCCGGCTCAATTTGGCTGGAAAGCTGCGCAATGCGGCGCTCGGCGTCCCGGCAGTGGAAGCGGTGATGGAGACCGAACGCGGGCGGGTGTTCGCCTACCGAATCGTGCCGCCGGTGCTCGCCAGCGGGTTCCTGGCGGGCATGTCACCCCACGGTCTCACGGAATTTGCCGCCTTGTTGGGCGGCGCCGCCCCAGACAGGGTGATTTCTCTGACCATTGCAGGACGTGGCGCCAAGTATCTCGCTTCCAGCGTGGATGTAGAACTTTGCGAGATCGAAGGTTGGAAAGCCGCGCCGCGTGAGATGGGGAAGGAGTTGGCGCCGCGCGGAGTGCAGGATTCGATGGCGCCGGAGATCCTGAATGGGATTGGAGTGGTGGGACGAAGCGAAGTGATTCCCGTGCCCGTTGGAGACGGCGTCGTGCGGCTCACTGGTTGGGCGGCCGACGGACTGCTGGGCGAAGCTGCCGCTGGAGTCGAGGTGTGGATTGACGGGCGGAGGACGCTGGCGCGCATGGGCTTGCCGAGACCGGATGTGGTCAGCATCAAACGCTGTGCGAAGTGTCTGCATTCGGGCTTCGAGTGGGTCTACCCGGCGGCGAAATTAGGCCGTAGCGAACATGCGCTGGAGTTCCGGATCCTCCATAAGGACGGCGAGTCCTATTATCAGTCTCCCCGCAAGCTGCGCTTCCGCATCGAGTGACGGCGCAGGACTCTTCAATCTGATAGTCTGTACCCTTATGGCGCTTTCCCCGGTTTCGGCTCCCCCTGGCGAGAAGCCCACGCGCGCCCGCTACTGGGTGGTCTTTTTTGCCGTCACCTTGGCCATTCTGGCGTACATCGACCGTGTCTGCATTTCTCAGGCGGCTCCGGTCATTTCCCATGATCTGGGACTGACGAAGACGCAGATGGGGTCGGTGTTTTCCGCCTTCGCGCTAGCTTATGCGCTGTTTGAAATTCCTGGCGGCTGGCTGGGCGATTGGATGGGACCCCGCCGCGTGTTGCTGCGGATCGTGGCTTGGTGGTCCGTATTCACAGCCGCCACGGGTTTCATGTGGAATTTTGCATCTTTATGGGTCACCAGGTTCCTGTTCGGCGCGGGCGAAGCCGGCTGCTTCCCGAATCTTACGAAGGCTTTCACCACCTGGTTGCCACAGCACGAACGCGTCCGGGCGCAGGGCATTATGTGGATGTTTGCGCGCTGGGGAGGGGCATTCACGCCGCCGTTGGTGGTGCTCACCTTTCAGTTCATGAGCTGGCGCTGGGCGTTTGTGCTGTACGGCGCGCTTGGACTGGTGTGGGGCGCCTTTTTCTACGCCTGGTTTCGGGACAATCCACGCCATCACAAGAGCGTCAACGCCGCCGAACTGGCGCTGCTAGAGGGCGCCGATGAATTGGCCTCCGGACACGGCGACGTGCCGTGGGGCAAGCTGATCCGTTCCCGCTCGGTGTGGCTGCTTTGGGCGCAGTACTTCTTGATTTCCTACCCCTGGTACTTTTACATCACCTGGCTGCCAACCTACTTGCAGGAACACCGCGGTCTGCCCCCGGAAACTGCCGCCAAGTACGCCATTATGCCGCTGTTTTTCGGCGGATTTGGCAATTTAGTGGCCGGTTTCCTGGCGCCCCTGGTGGCGCGTTGGACCGGCAGCGTAGCTAACGGACGCCGAGTCAGCAGTTGCGTAGGATTCCTGGGCGCCTCGGCGTGCCTGCTGGTCTCGATCCGGCTGGCTGATCCGTTCTGGGGCATGGTGGCGATGGGTTTCGCGAGCTTTTGCAATGATCTGGTGATGCCGGGCGCATGGGGGGCGTGCATGGATGTGGGCGGCAAGTACGCCGGGACGCTGGCGGGCTCCATGAACATGATGGGCAATATGGCCGGGTTTGTGGCGCCGTGGTTGGGCGGCTATATTTTGCAAACAACAGGCGGCAACTGGAACCTGTTTCTGTACACCATGGCCGGGGCGTATTTTCTTGGCACACTCTGCTGGCCGTTGTTGGATCCCGTGACGCCGTTGGAGAAGTCCAAGTAGCCGGCGCCGCCTCTGCGCAGGGTGGGAACTGGTTCCGTAAAATAAGAGTGACATGACGAACATAGACCGCCGGTCCTTTCTCCGTACGGCAGCCGCTGCGCCGTTGGCCCCACTGGCTGGCATCATGGTAGCTGCGCCGCGAGCGACCGATATCCGCATCAAGGACGTCCGGTACAGTTATGAGGACTACCGGTACCGAACGCCCATCAAATTCGGCGGCACCGAGCTAGACCGGGTGACGCTGATCAATGTCGATGTCATTGTGGCGCTGCCCAATGGCAAGACCCAGCGCGGCTTTGGTTCCATGCCCATGGGCAACATTTGGGCTTACCCGTCCAAGGTGATGAATTACGATCAGACGCTCGGCGCCATGAAGGAGTTGGCGGAGCGGATCCGGAAGATCACGGCCGGTTTCACAGGAACGGCCCATCCGGTGGACATCAACCATGTGCTGGAGCCCGAATACCTGAAAGCGGCGGAGGAGATCAGCAAGAAGCTGCCTCAGCCCATCCCCAAGCTCGCCACATTGGTGGTGGCGAGCCCATTCGACGCCGCCATCCACGACGCGTTCGGGAAGATCCATAATCGCAGCACCTATGCCACTTACGGCCCGGACCTGATGGCGCACGATCTGTCCCACTATCTGAGCAAGGAGTTTAAGGGCGAATTTTTGGAGAAGTACGTCACCAAGACGCCAAAACCGGCTATGCCGCTCTACCATCTGGTGGGCGCCGTGGATCCCGTTTTCCCGGAAGAAGTCAAAAAGCCGGTGGGAGACGGGCTTCCGGAACACCTGGCGCAGTGGATCGAATACAGCGGTCTCACGCACATCAAGATCAAGCTCAACGGCGAAGACCTCAAGTGGGACCTGGAGCGCATCCTGGCGGTGAACCGCGTCTCGGAAGCCACGCAGGCCAAGCGTAAGGTGTCCAAGTGGTACTACTCGCTGGACTTCAACGAGAAATGCCCTAACGTCGGATACCTGATTGACCTGCTGCGGCAGCTCAAGGAGAAAACGCCGGCGGGCTTCGAACGGATCCAGTACGTCGAGCAACCCACCAAGCGCGATCTGAAAGCCGACCGGGCGAACGTGATGCACGAGGCTTCCAAGCTCCGCCCGGTGGTGATCGACGAGTCGCTCACCGATTTGGAGAGCCTGCTGCTGGCGCGGGAGATGGGCTATACGGGAGCGGCGCTGAAGGCTTGCAAAGGGCAAGCGCAGGCGCTGCTGATGGCGGCGGCGGCTCAGAAGTTCAAGATGTTTCTGTGCGTGCAGGATTTGACTTGCCCGGGCGCTTCGCTCATCCACTCAGCCGGCATAGCCGCGCATGTGCCGACGGTGGCGGCTATCGAAGCCAACTCGCGGCAGTATTGTCCGGCGGCGAACAAAGGGTGGGACAAGAAATTTCCTGGGATGTTCGACATACGGGATGGGTTGTGCCGCACGTCCCAGATCCTTAAGCTTGGCTTGGGCGCCGTCGCATAACCGTTCGGGGCCGGTTCCCGAATTTCGGTATGCTCGAAAGGATGGAAGGCCGGCGGATCTGGCGGAAAATTGGCTGGACCGGATACAGCTTTCTAGGGGCTCTGGCCGCCTGGGCGCTTACAGTCTGGTTTGCCCCCGCCTCCGCTCTGCGTAACCTCCTGGAACTGCTTCTCTTTTTGTCCGGCGCGTGGATATTTTTGCGGTTCGCGCGCGCCGGCGTCCGGCGAACGATCTGGAGGCTGCGCAACCGCCTTTTTGTAGCCTATTTGTTCATCGCAGTGGTGCCGGTCAGCCTGATCGTGTTGCTGGCTGCGGTGGGCGCGTATATCCTCACTGGGCAAATGGGCATCTACCTGGTTCATTCGGAGTTGGAACGCCGGACGGCCAGCCTGCGCAACACTGCCGAATTTCTTCTCAATGCCACCGAAACACGGCGGGGAGAAGCGCTGCGGGAAATGGCGCAACATTATGCCCGGCGGTTTCCGGGATTGGAAATATTGATCCGGGATAAGCGGGAAATACGGTTTCCTGCGAGTGCCGGGATCGTTTCGCCGCCGGAGGGATGGACGAACGTGAGCGGGGTGGTGGAGCGGGACCGCCAGCTTTTCGCCTGGGCGCACGTCAAGGACCAAGAACGGGAAGTGACCCTGATGGCTCCGCTGAGCCCTGAAATTCTGTCAGGTCTGGTGCCGCTTCTGGGCGAAGTGAGCTATATGACGCTGGCTGAAGATCGTCACGCGCCGCAGAAACGCGGATCCCGCTTTGTGGTCGGAGGCAAAGCCATGACGCCATACCCGGGTCCTGTGCCGGACGTTCTGCCGCCCCCGGTCAACCGTTTCGACATCCCTGTCGACTGGTTCACTCTCGTTCCCGCCGCCGCATGGGACCAGCCGCAAAAGATGCACAACGTCGTCTTTTCCATCCGGACGAGGTTTTCGGCGGTTTTCCGCATTATCACTGGCGAACAGGCGGACTTCAGCGACAAGTTCGCCGGGATTGTTTTCTCCGCGACGGCCATCCTGTTTCTGGTGGTGGAACTCATTTCGCTCCTGATTGGGGTGAATCTGACGCGCACGATCACCGGCGCCGTGCACAATTTGTACGAGGGCACGCTAAAAATCCGCGAAGGCGATTTCCGCCACCGCATTCAAGTCACCGGCCAGGACCAGCTCGCCGAACTCAGCGAGTCTTTCAACCGCATGACCGAGAATATCGAGCGGTTGCTGGAGGTGTCGAAGGAGAAAGAGCGGCTTCAAGCGGAACTGGAGCTGGCGCGAGAAGTGCAAGCGCAACTGTACCCCAAAGCGGCTCCCGAGTTGAAGACCTTGAGCTTGCTGGCCGCTTGCGCGCCGGCGCGCATGGTGTCGGGCGATTATTTCGATTATCAGCCGCTGTTGGACTCGAAAGTCGCTTTGGCGCTGGGCGACGTGGCGGGCAAGGGGATTTCGGCGGCGCTGCTGATGGCCACCGTCGGATCGGCGCTGCGCACGCAGCTTCGGAGCTGCATGGACGCCGTTTCGAAAGCCCGGGACGGGGAAGCGCCCATGCCCGTTTGTGAGCTGGTGGCCCGGTTGAACCAGCAACTTTACAACGACACGGCGCCGGAAAAGTATTTGACTTTCTACCTGGGCATCTACGATGACGCTACCGGTGAACTCACATACACCAATGCCGGCCACATACCTCCGCTGCTGGTGCGGGAGGGCGAAGTGCACCGGCTGGAGGTGAACGGCACTGTGGTGGGAGCTTTCCCATTCGCCCAATACGAGGAGAGCACGCTACGGCTGCGCAGCGGAGATCTGTTGGTGTGTTATACCGACGGCGTCACAGAGCCGGAGAACGATTACGGGGAGATGTTTGGCGAAGAACGTCTGATCGACGTGCTGTTGCGCCACGCGGACCGTGAGAATGAGGAGATCGTCAGCGCCATCATGAACGCCGTGCGGGACTGGACCGGCTCGCCGGATTTACAGGATGATATGACCTTGTTGCTGGCGCGGAGGCTTTAGTTGAACGGACTGGCGCGCCGCACGTTCATTGTCCTGGGGCTGCTGGCGGCGGTGCTGGCAGGGGGAACGGCCGGCTTCGTCCTTTTGGAGGACTATCCTCTGCTGGATGCCTTTTATATGGCGTTGACTACGATCGCCACGGTGGGCTATATGGAAGTGCATCCGCTGAGCCCAACCGGCCGGGTGTTCAACATTTTCCTAATCATTAGCGGAGTCAGTACGGTGTTTTTCGCCATCGGGCTGATGACGCAAACCGTGATCGAGATGGAGATGGGCGAGGCATTCGCCAGGAGGAAAGCCAGACGGATGGCCGGCAAGCTGAAAGACCATTACATTGTGTGCGGATACGGGCGCGTGGGTGCGGGCGCGGCGGAAGAGTTGAAATCGGCGGGCGTGCCGTTTGTGGTCATCGACCGCAACCAAGAACGCGTGGACAGCGCCTTGAAGAGCGGCATGCTGGCCATGGCGGCCGACTGCACGCGCGACGAGACTCTGCGTGAAGCGGGCGTGGAAAGGGCCAAGGGAGTGGTGGCTGCGCTGCAAAGCGACGCGGATAATTTGTACCTTGTTCTTTCCGCCAAGACGCTGAATCCCGGAATCCGCGTCGCGGCGCGCACCAGCGAGGAGGAGTCCGAACAGAAGCTGCGGCGCGTGGGCGCCGATGTCGTCTTCACGCCCTACAGCATTACCGGCCACCGCTTGGCGCTGGCGCTGCTGCGCCCCGGCGTGTTCGAATTTCTGCGCGTCACCAGCAGGAATATGGGGCTGGATGTCGCCATCGAAGAATGTAAAGTGGACGCGTCCAGCGAGTTTGCCTCCAAGACGCTGCGCCAGCTACAGGTGCGCCGCGAGCTGGGCGTCATTGTACTGGCGATCGGAAAGGCGGAGGGACAGATGCTGTTCAACCCCCCGGCGGATGCCGAGCTGGCGCCGGGCGACACGGTGATCGCCATGGGAGAACGCGAGAGCTTGCACCGTTTCGGGCTGTTGTTGCGAGGAGAGCGCCGATGAAAGTACTCACCGCGGACCAGATGCGGGAGGTGGACCGCCGCACCATCGAGGCAGGCGTTCCCAGCCTGGTGCTGATGGAAAATGCGGGGCTGAGGGTGGTCGAGTTCCTTCAGGAGCGGTTCGCGCCTCTCAGAAACCACCGCGTCGCAGTGTTTTGCGGCAAAGGGAATAACGGCGGCGACGGGTTGGCGATCGCGCGCCAGCTTTATATGCGCCGGATGGTTGCGGCGCTATACGTGGTTCTGGCTTGCGATCCTTCGGAACTGCGCGGAGACGCCGCCGCTAATTACCAGATGCTGTCGTTCCTCGGTTGCCCGGTGCATTTGGAGGTCACCCCCGAGATGCACGCCGCAACCATCGTCATCGACGCCCTGCTCGGCACCGGGGTGCGCGGTGCGGCAGCGGGACGGATCGCGGAACTGATTCACGAGATCAACACCGGTTTCCCGGGGGCGGAGGTGGTGGCGGTCGATATTCCCTCGGGCCTCTCCAGCGACCAGCCGGAAAGCGAAGGCGAGTGGGTTCGCGCCGGCTACACGGTAACCTTCACCGCGCCGAAAATCGGCCAAGTGCTGCCTCCGGGCTGCGATCGGGTGGGGCAACTGCGGGTAGCCGCCATCGGCACTCCGCCAAGGCTGATGGAAGACGATGACAGGCTGTGGCTTTCGGTTTCCGAGCCGGAAGACTTTCAGACGCTGCTGGCTCGCCGCCAGCCGGGAGGACATAAGGGCACCTATGGACATGTGCTCGCCGTGGCCGGGTCCTTCGGGAAGACCGGGGCGGCGGCGATGTGCGGGCTTGCAGCCTTGCGGGCAGGCGCCGGGCTGGTGACCGTAGCCTCGGCAGTGGAAGCCATTCCCGTCATCGCCGGGCACGCGCCGGAACTGATGACGGAACCGCTGCCCGGCAACGCCGACGGCAAGGACGTCATCGCCATCGGACCTGGACTGGGGCGCAGCGAGGAGGCTCAGGCGTTGGTCCGCCGGGTGGTGAGTGAATACCCGCAGCCGGTGGTGATTGACGCGGACGCGCTGTGGCCCATGCCGCTGGCGGGCGGCGACCGCCTGCGGGTGCTCACGCCGCACCCCGGCGAGATGGCGCGCCTGACGGGCAAGTTCACCATGGAAATCCAAGCCGGGCGGGTGGAGGCGGCGCGCGAGTACGCGCTCCAGCATCACGCGGTCGTCGTCTTGAAGGGCCAGCGCACCGTAATCGCCTTTCCGAGCGGCAAGGTTTGGATCAACCCGACTGGGACGCCCGCCATGGGCAAGGGCGGCAGCGGCGACATCCTGACTGGAATGCTTGCCGGGTTTTTGGCCCAATTCCCCCGGGATCCGGAAACGGCCATCCGCGCCGCCGTGTACTTGCACGGGCTGGCCGGCGAATTGGCCGCCGCCCGGCTGGGCGACAAGTGCGTGCTGGCCACCGACCTGCTCGAATTCTTGCCGGAGGCGATCCGTGTCTGTGCGGGTCTTTCGCACGGAATCTGAAGACGAGACCATCGCGTTGGGGCGTGCATTGGCCAAAGAACTGCCCGCGCGCTGCGTGGTGTTACTAATTGGCAATCTCGGCGCCGGGAAGACCACCTTGGCCAAGGGCATCGCCGACGGACTGGGCGCGGCGGCGCCGGATGAGGTCAGCAGCCCTACATTCACCCTGATTCACGAGTACGGTCCGCGCGTGTTCCACGTGGATCTGTACCGGCTGGAAACCGCCGAGGAAGCGGCAGCGCTCGGATTGGAGGAGCTATTCGAGCAGGACGCGGTTACGCTGATCGAATGGGGCGAGCGCTTCCCGGAGTTGCTGCCGGAAGAGCGCTTGGAAATCACCATCGAGACCGAATGCGCCGAGGGGCGCAAGGTTACGGTTCAATGGTTTCCTCCTTGCCCGCATACATCTCCTGAATGAGCGGGCGGAAGTTTTCCAGCGCTTGCCGCCGCCGCACTTTCATGGTGGGCGTAAGTTCGCCGGATTCGAGAGTAAACTCGCGGTCCAGGATGCGATATTTGCGGATCTGCTCGAACGGCGCCAATTTTTCGTTGACTCGCCGGATTGCCTCCCGCAGTTCTTTGCGGACCGCCGGAGCATTGGCGATTTCCGCCATCGCGGCATTCTCCAGGCGGCGGCCGCCGTCGATGGCCAGCGCGGCTGCGCGGTTCAGAGTAAGCAAGGCGGCTACATACGGCATGCGGTCGCCAACCAGCAGGACTTGGTTGACCAGCGGCTCGGCTTTCAACAGGCATTCGATGCGGGAAGGGTAAATCTTCTTGCCGTTGGAAGAGACGATAATGTCCTTCTTGCGTCCCGTGATGTAAATGAAGCCTTCGCCGTCGATTTCGGCGAGGTCTCCGGTGTGCAGCCATCCGTCGCGCAGCACCTCGGCGGTGGCTTGGGGGTCTTCCCAGTAACCTTCAAACAGGCAGGGTGTTTTCACCAGGAGTTCGCCGTCTGCGGCGATCTTCACCTCCACGCCCGGCAAAACCGTGCCAATGCTGCCCGGCCTGGGCTGGCCGGGACGGTTGAAACAGACGATTCCGCCTTCGGTGAGCCCGTAACCCTCGATTAGCGTCAAGCCGATGGCGGCGTAAAAGCGCGCCAGATCGCGCCCTAAGGGCGCCGCACCCGAAGCCGCCATGCGCAGCCTGCCCCCGAAGCGTTGCCGGATTCTCCGGAACATGAGCCGGTCCGCCATTTTCAAAGAGTTCTTCAGCCAGGCAGGCAGGGGCTTGCCCTCTTGGCGCAAGCGCGCCGCTTCCAGTCCCAGTCCGAGCGCGCCGTAAAACAGTTTGCGGACCGGAGCGGGACGCCTCCGAATTTCGGTGCAGATGCTGGAGTAGATTCGTTCCCAGACTCTGGGCGGCGCGAGGATCCAGGTGGGTTTCAACTCGCGCAGCTCCGACGGCAGGCGGCTGAGGCTTTCAGAAAACCACACCGGGCTGCCCATCCGCACGGGCAGAAGCTCGACGACGATGCGCTGAGCGATGTGGGCGGATGGCAGAAAGGCGATGGTCACGTCGTTGGGGCCAATGTCCAGCACTTGATGGCCCATGTCGAGGTTCGCCACCACCGCCCGGTGGGAAACCAGCGCCATCTTCGGCTCGCCCGTGGCGCCCGAAGTCATGTACAGAATGGCCGGATGCTGGGGCGAGTAGGCGCCTCGGATGCGCTCAAACAGTCGCGGGTCCTTGAGCTGGGCTTTGCGTCCCAGGGCGCGGAGTTCCTCCAAGTTCAATGCCCCGTCCGCGGCGCCTTCGAGGACAATCCAGCGCAGACCCTCAGGATTGCCGGCGGCGTCCCGCAAGGCAACGAGCGTTTCTGCGTTTTCCGCAATGACCGCCCGGGCGCGGCAAGCGCGGATGGAGGCGGCTTTGTTGGCGGCCGGGTAGGCGCTATACAGGGCGGCGGCAATGGAGCCGTTGGCCATTACGCCTTGGTCCACCAAGTAGAATTCGGCCCGCGTTTCGGAGTCGATGGCCACAACGTCGCCGCTGCGAAGGCCCATGGCGTGCAGGCCGCAGGCGATCTCGATAACCGCTTCTTTGTATTCGATCCAGTTCAGAGTCCGGTACTTGCGGCCGCCGCGGCCGGGAACCGGCTGATGCAGGGCGTGATTCTTGCCGAAGCGGGCCGCCGTCTCCTCCAGGACCGCGAACACAGTCCGAAGGCCCATTGCGTTTATGCTAGCACGGGGCTACTTCTTTGACCATTCGTAGACCGGTTTGCCCTCGACGTCGTGCAGCCGGAAGGTGATGGCGCGGTTCCTCACCGTTACCGAAAGGAAGCCTCCTTTGACGCGATGGAAGCGATGATACCGTTTGTCCTCGCCGGGCGAGCCGCCGGCGTGCTCGTCGCTCACCGGACCGGAAGCAAACTCCACCATGCCGGTGACCGGATGCACCGAGTGGTACTGCCAGTGGCGGTCCCCACAAGCCACAAAGAAATTGTTCGGGACATTTTGCTTAACCCAGGCTCGGAATTCATCTCCTTCGTGTTGAAAAGCCTTATTGGAGTGGTTATCGGCTTTCTTGGGGCGGTCGGGGCCGACGATGGGAGTGGGACTGACCATCACCTTCCAGGTGGCGTTGCTTTTGAGGAGCGTTTCTTTGATCCAGCGCTTCTGCTCGGCGCCCCAAATGGTTTTGTCCGGACCGTCGGGGGCGTTGTTCGGCGAACGGAAGTCGCGTCCTTCGGGCAGCCATATCTGAAGATCGCGGCCCCATCGCACAGTCCGCCAAGTTTTGTCGCCCATGGGAACCTGCTCGAGAAAGATGCGCTTGCCATCCTCGAAGGTCAGCGGCAACATCTTTGGGTTGGTCATTCCCGGCCAGCAGTCGTCGGAAAGCGTGTCGTGATCGTCCTTTTCCCAATACGCAGGAACTTCGAGGTAGAAGCGCACCAGGTTCGGGTAGCTGTACGTTCGGTGCCAGTGATAGCGGGCGATGGCCACCGTGCGGGCGATGGGATCCTCGTTGTCGTAATACACGTTGTCGCCGGTGGGGACGATGAAGTGCGGTTTCAGACGCCGCATGGACTCGAATGCCTTGAAGCCGTTCACCGTGTCGTCCACGTCCCGGTACATCAAGCCGGTAATCACGGTGAAGGTGACGTCGGTCGGAGCTGAATCCAGAGGCTTGGTGCGAAAGCTGCCGCGCAGAGGTTTGTGAATCTCGCGCCCGTCCAGGCTGGAGGTTTCGGCGCTGTAGTGATACAGGGTGTCGGGTTGAAGACCGGTGATGCGGAATTGGTGGGTAAAATCGCGCTCGGGGTTGACTGCGACCCACTGCGTGGCGGCGGCGCCTTGAAGATCCGGCCGGACTCCGTAACGCAGCCGGACGCGCCCGGCCATACCGGGAGCAGCGCCTTCCAGCGCGTTCACATCCGCGCCTTCGGGCAGGTATTGGGCCTTACCGCGGCGCACCTCACCCTGGCGGTTGCGCTCCGGGTTCTTGGTGACCCGCATCCAAACGATCGCGGAGTTTTCCGAGACCTCGCCGACCTTGACGCCGGTGGCCTGATGGGACACTTGCGCCAGCGCTAAGGCGGGAAAAATCAACAAGGCAAAGACGGCGTACATAGCACGAGTCTATCACCGGCGGCCTGTTGCGGCGATCGGCTGCCCGCTTGGCATCGAGTTGATTCGGGAACAAATCGTCAAATCAGCTCTGACGCTCGCACGGCCTCTGGACAGTTCCTTCCGAGGATCTCCCGCTCAGTTCGGCGGGTTGTGTCCTCAGCTACGGACGTATCGATGTACTATAATGCTGGCCAGCAGGGAGGTGTTTGTGCTCGCATTTTCTCGCATCCTGTTTTTGGGCGGACTCTTGGTGTCGGTGCTGACGGCGCAATCGAACTTCGGCGGCATTAAAGGCACGGTGACGGATTCTTCCGGAGCGGTCGTGCCAGGGGCCCGGGTGGAGATCACCGACACGGGGACCAGCGCCCGAACGGTACTCAGTACGGCTGCCGACGGCACCTATTCAGCGCCGGCGCTGCGGCCGGTTTTTTATGACATTGTCGTGGAGGCGCAGGGCTTCCAGAGGACCGTCATCCGGCAAGTCAAGGTGGACACAGCCAAACTTCAAACCGTGGACGTCGTTTTGCGCCCGGGCGAAGTGACCGCCACGGTGGACGTTTCGGCTGAGGCGCCGCTGCTTCAAACATACACGGGCGCGGTGACGAACACGGTGGACACACGAACCATCGTGGAGGCGCCTCTGAATGGGCGCAACACGATCGAGTTGGCGCTGTTCATCCCCGGCGCCGCCGGCAACCCTGGCACGGAGATCAGCGAACTCACCACCAATGACCCGACGCCGGGCCGCGAATTGTCGCTGAACGGCGGGCGGGTGGGCTCCACGCAGTTTCTGGCGGACGGGGCTAACGTCACTTCGCTGGCTCTATCCCGCATGAGCATCTCATTCACGCCGGACACCATCCAGGAGTTCTCCGTGCAGCAGGCGAACTATTCGGCCCAATTCGCGCAAGCCGGCGCGATCGTACAGCAGACCACCAAGTCGGGAACCAACGAACTGCGCGGCAGCGCCTACTGGTTCCACCGGCAGAAGGCGTTTACCGCCGCACCGTTCGCCTCCACGCGTCAAGCCGTTCTGAACTACGATCCACGACCGCCGTTGAGGCGGCATCAGCTTGGCGCGACGGTGGGCGGTCCGGTGGAAATCCCGAAGGTGTACAAGGGCAGAGACCGCACGTTCTTTTTCGCCTCTTACGAGCCCACGCGGCAGCTTGTCTCCAACCCGACGGCGACATTCCTGCGCATGCCCACGGACGATGAAATCAGAGGCGACTTCTCGAAGACCCTGGTGTACTTCCGTGACACCCGCGGAGTGGTAACCACGCAACCGACTGCATTGTTGTATCGCCAATTCAATCGGCGCCCGGATGGCACTTTGGCCTTGATCCCGAATCCTGCTTTTAATCCGGCGCTGCCTCCGGGTGTGAACAACTCGAGGTTCCTGTATGGGGGGACCAGGCAGCCGCCGTTTGAGCTGTTCAATCCCAACGATCCCGATCCGACGCGGCGCGGCCGGGTGCTGGTGGATTCCCGCGGGCAGTCTTATGTGAACCCCATTTCGGCGCGAATCTTGCGCGAGCTGTATCCGAAGCCGAACATCACCGACCCTAACGAGGTGGCCAACTTGCTAGGCGCCAATTACGCCTACTTCCGGCGGACCGAGTACACCGACAACCGGTACACGGTGCGCCTGGATCACCGCTTCAACAACCACCACCAGGTGTATGGCCGCTACACCTATCAGCCGCAGTTCGGCAACCGCTTCGAGCGCGACATCATCCAGCACGGTTTGATCTCGGACGCTAACAAATCGCGCCAGATTCTGGCGGTGTGGACTTGGACGCCTGCGCCGGGAAGAGTGGCCCAAGTGAATGAATTGCGCGCCAACTATGTGTTTGGGGACTTCGGGCGGAATTTTCCGAAACCGCTTTTGGGCAAGGATTACACCAGCGAGTATCTGGATGTCGGCGGTCCCGGCAAGGGCGCTGTAAACCTGCTAGGTTACGGCATGGCGCGCTTTTATGACGGCGGCGCTTTGAAGGCCGTCAACGGCCAGACGGGCGGCGCCAGCATCGCCTCGTCCGGATTCAACTCGCCTCAGGACGTGGGAAAGAATCGGGAACATTCGTACTCGCTTACCAACGACTATTCGTTGGTTCGCGGGGCTTGGACGATCAAGCTCGGGTTTGCAGCTTCGGTTCTGATGTTGAATCAAGCCAACCTGGGAGTGGGTTCGCTTGCCGGCGGGCGGTTTTCCTGGGATGGGAACTACCTGGGCGAGAAGAATTGTACGGCCAACCCCATCGGCGGAACGCTGCCGGATTGCTCGGGCACCGTGCTGGGCGGAGACAAGTTTGCAGCTTTCCTCATCGGCGTTCCCTCCTGGGTCCAGGTCCAGACCGAAAACCTTTCGATCCCTTATTACTACCGGTGGAAAAATATCGGCTCGTACTGGCAGAACGACTTTAAAGCCACATCGAACCTGACTTTGAACTTGGGCATCCGCTACCAGTATCAGTCGCCGCGGTGGGAAAAATTCAACCGCCAGGGACAGCTCAACCTGGAGCGTATGGAGCCCAACCCGTTTGTTCTCGACCGTGACGGTCAGCCTCTGCCGGCTCCGGTGTTCGAGTTTGCGGGGGTGAAAGGGCGCTCCCGTTACGTGACGCCGCCGCAGAAGAAAGTGTTCGAGCCGAGGTTCGGCTTCGCCTGGACGCCCCCCGTCAGTTGGAACACGGGACGCCGGTTTGTCATTCGCGGCGGCTACGGCATCACGCATGGGGTGCTGATGGGCAACGACCGCGAGCCGATCCCGAACATCGGTTCTCAGACGTTCTCGCAATTCCGCTCGCTGTCCTACTTGCTGGGCTCAAACGACTGGTCGCCGCCCGGCAACTTCGCCACTTGCGGTTTGGCTCGCTGTTCGGAGATTGACGTGCCGATGCAGTTCGGTTTCAATAACCCCGTTCTGGCGTCGGATCCCACGATGATCATCATCCCGGCGTCCGGGGAAATCCGCCCTGGCGACACGGGTCCGACCTCGGCGGCGCGCGGCACCGTGCGGCAGGATGTTCGATATCAAGCTACGGGCGTTGTGGGCGACAAGAACTTCCGGATGCCGACCATTCAGAATTATTCGTTGTTGCTGCAATATGAGCTGATGTCGAAAACCGTGCTTACCACGGGCTATCAGGGCAGCCGCGGCACGCACCTGATCGGCGCTCCGCAAAATTTGAACCGCGTGGATCCGTTTACCGGCGCAGTTCCATATCCCGGATTCGCGGGACGCTTTTCCAACGCCATTTACCTACTCGATCCGACTAACTCGGCGGCCACCTATCACGCCTGGACCACCGAGATTGAGCGGCGTTATCATCGCGGTTTGCAGTTCCGCGCCAATTACACCTGGTCGCGCAACATCGACGACAATTCGGGCGGCGTAAAGTTTCCCATGCCCAACAATTCTTTTGGGAACGCTTCGTACGCCGTGCCGTTGACGCGCGCCCAGAACCCATACAATTCGCGGTCGGAACGGGCGCCGGCGGCGACCGACACCCCCCACATTTTCAACATCATGGCCTTTTGGGAGTTGCCGGTGGGGAAGGGAAAGCCGCTGTTGGGTAATCTCGGCCGACTCAACCATTTGGTTGGGGACTGGCAACTGTCCGGGCTCAGCCGGATTCGGTCGGGCTACCCGCTCACCATCAAATTGGGCCAGTCGAACTCTCTGGACACGGGCCTTCCGGGCGGCGAGTTGCGCCCCGACATCGTGCCGGGCGTTCCGCTGATCAACCCGGATTGGACGCCACAAAACGCCCAATACACCAATTATGTCAACCCGCGCGCGTTCGCCTGGCCCGAGCCCGGCCATTACGGGAACGCGGCGCGGAATTACACTTCGGCCCGCCTGCCCTGGGTCCAGACGTTTGACGCCAGCCTCTTCAAGCGCATCCGGCCGTTCAAGGAGACCCGGCGCTACTTCGAGCTGCGGGTGGAAGCATTCAACGTGCTCAACCATAGGGTTTTTGAGAGCAACATCGGCAACACTAATCTTTTTTCGGCAGGCAGCCAGAACCCGCTTCTCGCCGGCAGCGCTCCGTTCTTCACCCCCGTGCCCAACGTGCAGAACCGCAACCGCAACCTGACGGCGCCGGGCGTGTGGGACGCCATCATTGCCAAGAGCACGGGAGTCCCGGTGGATCAAGCCATTGCGGCACTGCCCGGGCCGGGACCCGGCGGAGTGGGTTGCCCGGCGAACGCGCCGGAACTCACTCAGCAGACGGCGGCGCTCAGCCCGGCTTGTGTGGCGCGCTCGCTGTCGCTCAATCCCAACTTCTACCGGTTGAACCAAAACAGCGTCGCCAGCCGGACCATTCAGTTTGCGCTGAAGTTTTACTTCTAACGGGTTTTGCAAGCTGACCCACCGATTCTTGCCTGAGCGGCGATGGGGTTGTTTGGCTCGTATCTTTAAGGTGTTCGGTCGATTTGAGCAAGTCGGTCCGGATGGTACCTTCGCTGTAGTGGCGGTGAATTTCAGAAACTGCCACGGCAGGGAAGGGAGAACAACGAGAGATGAATCGAATTAAGAATTTTGTTTATTTGGTTCGGGCGTGGAAAGATACCCGCGGCCAGGACTTGATCGAGTACGCGCTGATGGCGGGCTTCGTGGCTGTCGCCGCCGGCGCCATCATGCCGGGCGTGGCTACCAGCATCAGCACGATCTTCAACAAGCTCTCCAATGTGATGGCGAGCGCTGCCGGCAGCTAATCCCACTTAGGGCGTATCGTTGTAGATTCCGGCGGGTACCGGCGCAGAAAACGCCTCGCCCGAGCCCCGCCGTGAAGATTTTTTTGCGGGTTGACCGGGATCTCTCCTGTGGTTTTCCCGTAAGGCGGCGCGTACCCGGTTCTCTTCGGAGGAGGGTTACGCGCCGTTCATTTTTTTCAGTGCGCCCTTGGCGATAAGCAGTGCGTCCTCCTCCTATAAGTAAAATTTATTTTATTCCCGCATTGCATTTCCCGACCTTTTGGGTTACACTTACGACTATGGAGCGTATGAGCCGTGCCGCTACCGCGTGCAACTCGGCTCAAGGTGTCTCCAGCCGGAACCTCATTGTAGCCATCGTAATTATTATCGGGGTCACTGTAGCCGGCCCCGCTTGAACGGACGCGAGGGATCGTAGAGGTCCTCAAGGCCGCCAGCGGGGTGAAACCAAATCCGGCTGGTGGCCTTTTCGATTTTATGGGCGCTGGGACGCAGCCCAACCCAAACTCAGATCATGGAAGGTGAGCGCAAGATGTCAACTCTGATGAGCGGCGCCGAGATCCTGCTGGCCTGCCTGCGGCGGGAAGGCGTCGACTGCATATTTGGCTATCCCGGCGGCGTCACGCTGCCGCTTTATGATTCGATGTATGACGACCCAATCCGGCACGTGCTGGTGCGGCATGAACAGAACGCGTGCTTTGCGGCGGAAGGGTACGCGCGTTCGACGGGCAAAGTAGGCGTCTGCTGCGCCACGTCGGGTCCGGGCGCTACCAACCTGGTGACAGCGCTGGTGGACGCGCTGATGGACTCGATTCCGGTGGTCGCGCTTACCGGGCAAGTATCCACCAAGCTCATTGGCAGCGATGCGTTTCAGGAGGCGGACACGTTCGGGATTACTCGCTCCTGCACCAAGCACAACTATCTGGTGAAGAATGTGCAGGATCTGCCGCAGGTGATCCATGAGGCTTTCTATCTAGCCTCCAGCGGGCGTCCCGGACCGGTTTTGGTGGACCTGCCGAAGGATGTCTTGCAAGCGCAGGCCCGTTACCAGCCGGTTTCCGCGATTCATTTGCCCGGGTACAAGATTTACACGGAAGGGCACACGGGGCAAATCCGCCGCGCCGCGCAAATGATGTGGCAGTCTAAGCGTCCGGTGGTGTACGCCGGCGGCGGGATCGTCGCCTCCGGCGCCGCAGAGGAGCTCCGGGAGCTGGTCGAGATCCTGGACGCCCCGACCGTTTGCACGTTGATGGGTCTGGGCGGGCTGTCTTCCTCCCACCGCAACTTCATTTCGATGCCCGGCATGCACGGCAGTTATGCGGCGAACATGGCCATGACCAACGCCGATCTGTTGATTGCGCTGGGGGTCCGCTTTGATGACCGGGTGACCGGGAGGCTTTCGGCGTTCGCTCCGCACGCTAAAGTCATCCATGTGGATATCGATCCAGCCGAGATCGGCAAGAACCGGGCGGCGGACTTGCCCGTGGTGGGGGACTGCAAGCGCGTGCTGAGGCGTCTCAATGCGATACTGAACGAGCTGGCGGCCACCGAGAAAGAAGCGAACCGCGCCGAACGCGAAGCGTGGTGGGCGCAAATCCGCCAGTGGCAGCGCGAACACCCATTGACACCGGCAATTTCGGCCACGGAAATCAAGCCGCAGCACGTCATGACGGAGATCGACCGGCTTTCGGGGGGCGAGGCGATTGTGACGACGGACGTGGGTCAACACCAGATGTGGGCGGCGCAGTTCATCCGGTTCAACCGCCCGCGGTTGTGGCTCAGCTCGGGCGGTCTCGGCTCGATGGGGTTCGGCCTACCGGCGGCCATCGGCGCCGCTTTCGCCAACCCGGAGCAGACGGTTTTCGCGATTGTGGGCGACGGCGGCTTCCAGATGTCGGTGCCGGAGCTGGCCACTCTGGTCAATCACGGCCTGAACGTGAAGGTCATCATCATCAACAATGGGTATCTCGGGATGGTCCGCCAGTGGCAGGAGTTGTTCTACAATAATCGTTTGTGCGGCGTTGAGTTGTCCGGGTTTCCAGATACGGACAAACTAGCCGCGGCGTACGGCCTGCCAGGCAGGACGGTCGAAAGCCCGCAGGACCTGGCTCCGGCGCTGGAAGCGGCGGTCGCCGAGCCGGGACCATACTTGCTGAACATCAAAGTCACGCCGACCGAGAACGTGTATCCCATGGTGCCCGCCGGAGCGGCATTGAACGAGATGGTGCTTGGGCCGCCGCAGCCGGTCGCCGTTCCGAAATAGCCGCCGCCGGAAGAGAGAGTCACGATGCTTCAGATTATTTCTCTACTTGTCGAAAACAAACCTGGCGCTTTGATGCGGATCACCGGCGTGCTGAGCGCGCGCGGCTACAACATCGAGAGCCTGACGGTAGCGCGTACGCTCGATCCGACGTTATCGCGGATGACCATTGTCGTGGACGTCGATCCCAACCTGCGGCGCCAGGTGATCAAACAGATGAACAAGCTGGTCAATGTCCTGCAAGCCATGGACATGACCGACACGCCCTGCGTGGCGCGCGAAATGGTTTTGCTGCGGGTGCGCGCCTCCATGGAAACCAGAACCGCTATTCTGAAAGAAGCCGAGATCTTCAAGGCCCGGGTGGTGGACTCCTCGGTGGAGGGCTTCGCGCTGGAATGCACCGGAGATCCGGAGAAGCTGGATGAGTTCATCGACGTAATGCGCGCCTATGGCGACATTGAAGTGACCCGTTCCGGGATGGTCGCCGTCGCGCTCGAGCCGAAGAAACTGCGCCTGGCCAGTCCGATTCCGGCCGGCGCCACGGCGGAAAGAACGAATGGAGTATGGAATGGCTAAACGCTACTACGAAAAAGACGGAGATTTGAGTCTTCTCAAGAATTCCACGGTGGCCATCATCGGCTACGGGAGCCAGGGACACGCGCATTCGTTGAATCTGCGCGATTCGGGCATCAACGTGGTGGTCGCCGAACTGCCCGGCACGCCGAACTGGGCCAAAGCCGAAGCCGCCGGTCTGAAGGTTATGAAGGCATCGGAGGCGGCTGCCATCGCCGATGTGATCATGATGCTGGTGGCGGACCATCACCAGGCGGGGGTCTATGAGAATGAGCTGGCGCCCCATATGAAAGCCGGCAAGACGCTGATGTTCGCTCACGGCTTCAACATTCACTTTGGGCAGATTGTGCCCCCAGCCGATGTGGATGTGTCCATGATTGCGCCCAAGGCTCCGGGACACCGCGTTCGAGAGCTGTTCACGGAGGGCGTGGGCGTTCCGGCGCTGGTGGCGGTGCATCAAAATGCCTCCGGCAAGGCGCTGGAGCGGGCGCTGGCCTACGCCCTGGCTCTGGGTTGCTTGAAGGCAGGCGTCATCGAGACGACTTTCAAGGAAGAAACCGAAAGCGATCTGTTCGGCGAGCAGGTGGTGCTGTGCGGGGGCGTTTCCGAGCTTATTCGCGCCGGCTTCGAGACGCTGGTGGAGGCCGGCTATGCGCCCGAGATCGCGTATTTTGAATGCCTTCATGAACTAAAGCTGATCGTCGACCTGATTTACGAGGGCGGTCTGGGTTACATGCGTTTTTCGGTGTCGGACACCGCCGAATACGGCGATTACACGCGCGGTCCGCGCATCATCAACGCCGAGACCCGGAAAGAAATGAAGAAGATCCTGGCGGAAATTCAGTCCGGCCAGTTCGCCCGGGAATGGATCGAGGAAAACAAGACCGGCCGGAAAAACTTCCTTGCGATGCGGGAGGCTGCCAAGAACCAGCCGATTGAAACCGTGGGCAAGGAGCTCAGGGAAATGATGACCTTCCTCAAGAAAAAGAAAGAAGTAGGAGTGCCGCAGGAATAGCTTGTAGGGAGCCGCCCGGCGCGGCTCCCCGGCCAGGCCCGCGGCGGCAACACGGCTATGAGAATTTTTACCTTTGACACCACGCTCCGGGACGGCACGCAGGGTGAGGCCGTCTCTTTTTCGGTGGACGACAAGCTCATGATCGCCCGCAGACTGGATGAGCTGGGCATCGATTACATTGAGGGCGGCTGGCCTGGGTCGAACCCGAAGGACAAGGAGTTTTTTGCGCGCGCGCGTGATGTCAAATTCAAGCACGCCAGGCTGACCGCTTTCGGCTCGACGCGCTTTGCCCGCAATCCGGTGGACCGGGATCCCAACGTCAGGCACCTGGTGGAGGCGGGGACTCCTACGGTTTCGATTTTCGGCAAGAGCTGGGACTTGCATACGGCGCGCGCCTTAGGCATCTCGGAAGAAGAGAATCTCAAGCTGATTTCAGAAACCGTCAAGTACCTGAAGGACCACGGCAAGGAAGTGGTCTATGACGCCGAACATTTCTTCGACGGCTATCTGTCCAACCCCGCATTCGCTCTCCGCACCCTGGAGGCGGCCAAGGCGAGCGGCGCCGATGTGCTTTGCTTATGCGACACCAACGGCGGCACCTTGACCACCCGGCTGGCGGAAATCGTCGCCGAAGTCCGCAAGCGCTTCGACGGCATTCTCGGAATTCACTGCCACAACGATTCGGATGTGGCGGTGGCCAACACTCTGGCGGCGGTCGAGGCTGGTTGCACGCACGTTCAGGGGTGCATGAACGGCTATGGCGAACGTTGCGGAAACGCGAATCTGGCGAGCGTGATCGCCAATCTGGAACTGAAGCTGGGCCACACCACCATCGGACCGGAGAACCTCCAGCAGCTTAGCCAAGTGTGCCGCTACATTGCAGAGTTGGCGAACCTGCCTTTGCCCGGCAACACGCCGTATGTCGGCCATAGCGCTTTCGCTCACAAGGGCGGCGTACACGTCAGCGCCGTGCTCCGCGACGCGGCGACCTATGAGCACGTCAAACCGGAAACGGTGGGCAACCGCCAGCGGGTGCTTTTGAGCGACCTTTCCGGGCGCGCCAACATCCTGTACAAGCTCGAGCAGCACCGGTTGGGGCAGTTGAGCGAAGAGGCGCGCCGCGAACTGTTGGAACGCATCAAGCACATGGAATATCAGGGCTACGAACTGGAGGCCGCCGAGGGCACTTTCGAACTCTTAGTGCGGGAAGCGCTGCACCCGGATGTGCATTTCTTCGACGTCATCAGCTACGAAGTAAAGACCAAGATGACCGCCGGGAAGCCTTCCCAGACCGCCGCCACCGTGGTGCTCAAAGCGCAGGACGGCATCCATTCGGCGACGGCGACCGGGCATGGACCGGTTAACGCGCTCGACCTTTGCCTACGCCAGTGTTTGTCCAGCCTGTATCCCGGAATCACGAACGTCAAGCTCACCGATTACAAGGTGCGGGTGCTCGATTCAAAGAAGGGCACCGCTGCGAAGGTGCGCGTGCTCGTGGAGTGGTCTGACCATAAGCGAAGCTGGGCTACGGTGGGGGTCAGCGAGAACGTGATCGAGGCGAGTTGGAAGGCGCTGGTGGACGCGCTGCGCCTGGAACTGATGCGCCTGGCGGATAACGGCGCCGAGATTCCGAAGCCGGTGGAAGATTACTCCTGGGGCGTCTGAGTTGAGATATTTCTTTAGCCGGCGCATTCCGGAGTTCCGCCGGATGCTGCTGGTGGAGAGCGGCTCGCGCTCCCTGTTGGACAGGTTCCTTCCGGGGCTCAACGCGCAGTTTGGCGACGCCTTGACGGTGGACATCGTTACCTGTTACCCCGGTGAGCCCGAAGGGTTCTGCCATGACCGGGCGCGCATCTACCGGGTTCACGATTATCCCGACCGCCGGTCACGATCCCGGCTTTACCGCGAGTTGCGTGACAACGGCTACGACGTGATCGGCATCCTGTGCACCGCCGAGCCGATCATGACCAAATGGAAGTGGGCGCTCGCCTTCCTGGCGCCGGCGAAGCTTTTCATCCTGAACGAAAACGGCGACTGGTTCTGGTTTGACTATTCCCAGTGGCGCATCATGGTTCACTTTGTCGCTTTCCGCGCCGGGCTGACGGGCATGAACGCCGTGTTGACGCCGCTGCGGCTGCTGGTGCTGCCGGCGACGGTGGGCTATTTGCTTTTGTACGCCGCATGGGTGCACATTCGACGAAAGAAGGTGACAGCATGAAAGCAATCCTCGTTCATGAGACGGGCGGTCCGGAAAAGCTCCAGCTTTGCGACGTTCCGAAGCCGCAAGCCGCGCCGGGCCATGCCGTGGTCAGGCTACAAGCGATCGGCGTGAATTTCATCGACATTTACTTCCGTACGGGTCTGTACAAGTCGGATCTACCGGCGGCGTTAGGAATGGAGGGCGCCGGCGTTGTCGAATCGGTAGGGGAAGGGGTCACGGAAGTGGCGCCCGGGGACCGCGTAGCTTACGCCATGCCCCGGGGCTCTTACGCCGAATATCACTCCGTGCCCGCCTGGCAGCTTGTCCAGTTGCCGGACGGGATCGACTTTCAGACCGCTGCGGCCGTCATGCTGCAAGGCATGACCGCCCACTATCTCACACATTCCACGTGGCCTTTAAAAGCGGGTGAAACTTGCCTGGTTCACGCTGCGGCGGGAGGCGCCGGCCTGATGATCGTTCAAATGGCCAAACTGCGCGGCGCGCGGGTGATCGGCACAGTGGGCAGCGCGGAGAAAGTGGCCATTGCCGCCGCTGCGGGCGCAGACGAAGTAATCAACTACACGCAGCAGGACTTTGAAGCCGAGGTGAAGCGCATCACCGGCGGCCGCGGCGTGGACGTGGCCTACGACTCGGTGGGCGCCGCCACTTTTCTTAAGAGCATCAACTGCCTGCGACCGCGGGGCATGATGGTGACGTTCGGAAACGCCAGCGGTCCCGTGCCGCCCGTCGAACCCCTCCTGCTGTCGCAAAAAGGCTCGTTGTTCTTGACGCGGCCGACGCTGGCGGCCTACACGGCGACCCGCGAAGAATTGCTCTGGCGGGCCACGGACACGCTCAACTGGGTGGCGTCCGGCAAGCTGAAAGTGCGAATTGAGAGAACGTACCCGCTGGCCGAGGCTGCGCAGGCGCATATCGATTTAGCCGGCCGCAAAACTACCGGGAAGCTGCTGCTCCTCCCTTGAGTGTCAGTAGCGCACGACGATCGATCGCGAAAAGTCCGGGAGCTTGATCTGGCCACGCCGGGCTTTGGCGGTGGACCACTTTCCCGACCAAGGATCAAAGACCCGGACGGTGGTGGCGCCGTCAAGCTTCACCGTCAATCCTCGCAAGGTTTCCGGCGGGATGCCTTGCTCGAGTTCCGCCCGCCAGTTGTTCCGCATATCGCGGCACCACGCCAGCGTGGTTTTCCGTCCCTTCAGCTTATACACGCGCAGCCTGCCTTGTTCTTCCACCGAGGCGGCGAAGTTCTCCGCCGGCGGGTCCAATCCCTTGACCGTTTCGGCGAACATGGCGAACTGCCCCCACAGGTTGTTCTTGGCTACGTAGGCATCCCAGTGCCAGATTTGGCCGGAGCCCGCAGAACCTGCAAAGAAAGGCGCGAACAGCACATCGTGCAAAATGATTCCCGCTTTGTCGGCGGCGTAGAGCTTGAAGGGCCCCGTATGCCGGGGTTCGACGGCGCCCGATTCAGCCAAAAGCACGGGCTTGCCGGGTTGATAGCTAAGAATTTCACGAATTGCGTCCGCCGCCAGGATGTCCACCGGGCCTTTGCACACCTCCAGCGATGCGCCCAGATCCAGGTAGCGATGGATCTGCGCG
>Ga0272446_1001661_pt1 | contig 31874 bp, 32 predicted proteins | sample YNPCB0061_FD_194587 | JGI IMG/M metagenome (GOLD analysis project Ga0272446, IMG submission 194587) | Hot spring microbial mat communities from Yellowstone National Park, WY, United States - YNP-CB-006-1 | ecosystem: Environmental > Aquatic > Thermal springs > Hot (42-90C) > Sediment | place...
CGGATACGCTTCCGCATAAATTGAACAGGTTCTAGTTTCGCCCGCAACCAATAGGTTGCGAGGAGAAACGATGTTTCCGATATCTGAAGTCAGTGCCGCACCGCATTTTCCATGGGCACTCAAGGTAATATTGGAATCTAAACCCGCGGGACCTGTGCAGCCTGTGACTGTCGCTTCCGATCCGGACACGGAGACCAACAAGTCCTTCGACGAAATTTCCGTTGCCCTTACCGCGAGCTGATCGGCCTCATCCGATAAACTCTCAAGTCTGGCCGATAAGCGCGAGCCATTCATCCTCGTCGAGCACCTTAACCCCAAGCGCCCGGGCATTGTCGAGCTTCGAGCCCGCCTCCGCTCCGGCCACCACGTAATCGGTCTTTTTCGATACCGAGCCAGCGACCTTGGCTCCGAGCCGTTCGGCCTGAGCTTTGGCCTCGTTTCGCGTTAAGCGCGTCAGCGTTCCGGTAAAGACCACTGTCTTTCCCGCGATCGGCGAGCCCTTCGTGTGCGGGCGCTCGAAAGGCTTGACGGTGATCTCTTTGAGCAATGCGTCGACCTGATCGCGGTTGTGCTTTTCATCGAAGAAAGCAATGAGCGCGTCGATGACCGTCTCGCCGATTCCCTCGATAGCATCGATTTCACGATAGGCTTCGCTGCCCTTTCCTCCCTTGATCGCGGCATCGACCGCCGCCTGAAAGGCCTCGAACGTCCCGAAGGCCTTGGCCAGATCCTTCGCCGTTGTCTCGCCAACGTGGCGAATACCGAGCGCATAGAGAAAGCGCTCGAGCGATATGGTGCGGCGCGCATTGATGGCGGCAAAGAGCTTGTTGACCGACGTCTTTCCGTATCCCTTGAGCGTTGCCAGCGGATGCGCATGCTCGGCATCCCGCTTTTGCAGCGTGAAAATATCGGCGGGAGATTTGATCCTTCCGTCTTCAAACAGGAATTCGATCCTTTCAGCCCCGAGGCCTTCGATATCGAAAGCGTTGCGCGATACGAAGTGCTTCAGCCGCTCCTTGACCTGCGCCGGACAAATCAGCCCGCCCGTGCAGCGGCGAACGACCTCTGCTGTGCCTCCCTCTTCGCCTGTTTCGCGCACCGCATGGCTGCCGCACACCGGACAGAGCGTCGGAAACTTGAAGGGCTTCGCTGACTTCGGCCGCCGCGCCAGCACCACTTCGACGATTTGCGGGATGACGTCGCCCGCCCGCTGCACGACGACGGTGTCGCCAATGCGGATGTCCTTGCGGGCGATCTCGTCCTCGTTATGCAGAGTAGCATTGGAAACAACGACGCCGCCGACGGTCACTGGCTCGAGCTTGGCGACCGGCGTCAGCGCCCCGGTCCGCCCCACCTGAATTTCGATATCCCGGAGGATTGTCATTGCCCGCTCGGCAGGAAACTTATGTGCGATCGCCCAGCGCGGTGACCGCGATACGAATCCAAGCCGCTCCTGATAATCGAGGCGATTGACCTTGTAGACGACGCCGTCGATGTCGTAGCCGAGCGTCGCCCGCTTGGCTTCGATCTCGCGATAGAATGCGAGGAGTTCCTGAGGCTTTGTGGTGACCCGGATCAGCGGATTGACCGGCAGGCCCCAGTGCTTGAATGCGTCAATGACCCCGGCCTGTGTGGTCGCCGGCACGCGCGTTGCGGCACCCCAGGCATAGGCGAAGAAACGCAGCGGCCGCTGGGCGGTGATAGATGGATCAAGCTGGCGCAAGGAACCCGCGGCGGCGTTACGCGGATTGGCGAAGATCTTGTCGCCGCGTGCCGCCTGCGCCGCGTTGAGCTTTTCGAAATCCTTGCGGCCGAGATAGATCTCGCCGCGCACCTCGATGACGTCGGGAATGCCTTTGCCTTTGAGTAACTTTGGGATTTCAGAAATGGTTGCGACGTTGGCGGTGACGTTCTCGCCTTCGGTGCCATCCCCGCGCGTTGCCGCCTGGATGAACCGGCCGCCCTCGTAGCGGATCGAAATGGAAAGACCGTCGATCTTCGGCTCGGCCGTGATCTCAAGCGTATCGCGCTCCGAAAGTTTCAGGAAACGACGTACGCGCTCGACGAACTCGATGACGTCCTGATCCTCGAAGGCGTTGCTGAGCGACAGCATCGGGACTTCGTGGCGTATTTTTCCGAATGCCGCGACGGGCGCGGCACCGATCTTCAAGCTCGGACTCTCGGGTCGGCGCAACTCCGGGTGCGCCGCCTCGAGCTCGCTCAGCCTCCGGCGCAAGGCATCGTATTCGGCATCCGAGATTACTGGTGCGTCCTCACGATAGTAGAGCGCATCGTGGCGTGCGATCTCAGCGGAAAGCCGGGCGATCTCGGCTTCAACCGTCTCCGCGCCTTTGGCACCTTTGTCCACTGCCTTCGGCGCGCCTTTCGGACTTTTCTTTGCCATTGCGTTCGAAGACCCGCCGCACACGGTAAGCTAGGCGCGGCCGGATTATCCCTGCCGTGCTTCGCAGTCTAATGCAATGTGCTCTTTGCGATGAACGGCTAACCGTTGCCGAGGCTGAGCTTCGGAACCGACTTCCACGCCTTGGAAAGCCAGGATTCGCTATCATCCCTCGGGCCAACGCCACCCGACTGCAGCAGCGCGTAAGAGTCCTTGTACCATTTGCTGTCGGGATAGTTGTGGCCGAGGATGGCCGCCGCGTTCTGCGCTTCCTTGACGATTCCGAGCGCCATATAGCATTCAACGAGTCGCGCGAGCGCCTCCTCGACATGCGCAGTCGTCTGATAATCGCTGACGACCGTCTTGAAGCGGTTGATGGCCGCTATGTAGTTATGCTGGTTAAGGTAGTAGCGCCCAACCTCCATCTCCGATGCGGCGATATTATCCTCGCAGATCCGAATGCGATTGTCGGCATCGCGCGCATATTCGCTATCTGGATAACGCGTCTTCAACGTCTTGAGCTGCTCGAGCGCCTTGCGTGCGGGCGTCTGATCACGATTGGCGGTCTTGATATCGTCGAAATAGGCCGACGCGATGATGTGATGCGCGAGCGGCGCCTCTTTTGTGCCGGGATGCAGCGCCACGTAACGCTCGGCCGAGGCGATGGCTTCGGGCGATTTCCCGGCGCGGTAATAGGCATAGGCTGCCATCACGATCGCACGCCGCGCCTCCGGCGAATAGGGATGCTCGCGGTCGACGGCCTCGAACTGCTTTGCGGCATCCTCATAATTGCCCTTCGACATCAAGGCATCCGCATCGGCAAACATCTTCGACGGGGGATCCGGATTGAGAGCCGAGGTATCAAGCTTGTTGGACGCACAGCCTGCAAGTGCGACCGCAGCGACAAGTACAGCCGCGCCCAATGCCCTTCTGAGGTCTCGTGCAAATGCTGTCATGCGTCGCGTTACTTCCCACCCAGGCCACGTTCGATTGGTTCGATTGGCTTGTGGCCACCCCGTCAACGACGCCATCCGGATAGCACTTTGCAAAACTATCCGAAAGTCCAGCGCAGGCGAGTGCGCTGGCTACCCACAAGCCCTGCGGCAGCGTATCGGCCGAATGTGGTGCATTCCGGGCCGGCGGCACCGAAGATAGCATTAACCGAAAGGGCCTGCGAGCGCCTTACTCTGCAGCCGCAGCAATGACCGACGAGGAAATTTGCACCGGCGTTCTGACCGCCCGTGTCCGCGGCGCCTGCACCACGGCCCAGTTCGCAGCATCGGCGAACAGCGCCTGCAGCACCATCGAGTTCAAGCGATGCCCACCTTTGTATGACCGGTACGCACCGAGGAGCGGCAGACCCGCGAGTGCCAGGTCACCGATCGCATCGAGCATCTTGTGACGAACGAACTCTTGCGGATAGCGCAGCCCCTCGCGGTTCATGATCTTGTTGTCGCCAATAGCGACCGTATTCGAAAGATCGGCCCCGAGTGCCAGCCCCGCTTTCCACAGCTTTTCGACATCGCTCATGAAGCCGAACGTGCGGGCGCGGGAAATTTCGTGCCGGAAGACGCCGGGGCTCATCTCATATTGCAGCCGTTGACGGCCAATGACGGGAGACGGAAAATCGATTTCGACATCCATCCGGAAGCCAGAATGCGGCTCGAGTTCCCCCCAGCAACCACCCTCTTCGACGCGAACCGGCTTCAAAACCTTGATGAATTTGCGCGGCTCGGAAAGCTCGCGGATACCCACCCGGTCGATGGCATCGACGAAATCCGCCGAGCTGCCATCCATGATCGGCACTTCTTTGCTGTCGATTTCGATATAGAGGTTGTCGATGGAAAGGCCGCGCAGCGCGGCGAGGAGGTGTTCGACGGTCCCGACCGTCGTGCCCGCATCATCACCGATGACGGTGCAGAGCGTCAGATTTTTGACGTTGGCGACATGCGCCGCAATTTCCGAGATGACCCGTCCTCGTTTGGTAACGAGAAAGCGGAGCCCGGTATCAGCCTCTGCTGGATGCAGTGTGAGTGATACTGGAGCTCCGCTGTGCACCCCCGTGCCTATCAACTGGATCTCGCGGGCAAGCGTTGTTTGCCGCGCACCGATGAATCGATTCGACATACCTGCGCCGTCCCTCAATTTCTGGCGGGCCGCTGCTCCCCAGCATTTGTGCGGCCAACCACCCCCTACCTCGCGTGACGCCCCGTCGTCCTATTTTTTGCCGTTCTGCCGACCTTATTTGGCCGTGTCAGTAGTGTTCAAAGGTTCATCACAAGAGGTCGATGCCCAAAAGCTAACTGCTTCGCCCGGCACCGACAAATCACGCTTTCTTACATTCTGTTACGCTTTAGCAACCATACTTGACGGCCATCAATTCTTGATGCAGCCGCCGATTCAACGCCGTTCGCGACCAGCGAAAAACGGCAGCGGCTCACTGCCCTCATCGACATCGAACGTGTTCGAGGCGCTCGATTTGACCCCCGATGGTTTTCGCCCGAGCCCCGTGAAGCGGCCAAAAAAACCCTGTTTTTTCGGCTCTTCTGCGTATCTCGGCGATGCCGTATCCTCATTTCCATGATGCGCATTCCACTCTCTCTGTGCATGCGGAGGAAAGTCTTCGATCCCCGGAATCCGTCGCGACGAACGCTGAATTTCCGCAGGCGGCTGAGGCTCGAAGTGAGCCCCGCCGACGGGAATAGTTCCCGTTTGCGGAAGCGGCGGCGTGCGCAGGAGGGCGGCGCCGGAAAGGGGAGGAAAATTTTCGAGCCCGTCCTCGACGATGACATTTCCGGGCGCCGTCCAGCTATCGCGCGGTGCGCGGCCGGCTTCGGCACGCGGAGACGAAGGATAGCTTTGCAGCGGAAGAGGCGGCATCGGCTGTAGAGCTTCGGCCAGCCGCCGCTGTAATTCGCCTGAAGGCGGAGGCGGAACAGGATCGACGCCAGCGTTTCGGAGTGGCTGCGCGTGTTGCGCCATGTGGGAAGTGGAAGCCGCCGGACCTACACCCTGCTGACCTGCAGCCGCCGTCGGGGCCATTCCATGCCGCTCGCCTTGAGAAGCACCATCTTGCTGTGCGCTTCCTCTCATGCCCGAAGCGACGATCGAAACACGGAGCCGGTCCCCCAGCTGCTCATCGAACGTCGCTCCGACAATGATGTTTGCTTCCGGATCGACCTCTTGCCGAATACGGCTTGCCGCTTCGTCGACCTCATAAAGCGTCATGTCGCGGCCGCCGGAGATGGATAGCAGGACCCCTCGCGCCCCCTTGAGCGTCACATCATCAAGCAGCGGATTGGCAATGGCCTCCTCAGCCGCCAGCACGGCGCGCCGCTCGCCCGTGGCTTCCCCGGTACCCATCATCGCCGTGCCCATGCCGCTCATAACGGTCCGGACGTCGGCGAAGTCGAGGTTGATGAGACCCTCTTTCAGAACCAGTTCGACGATGCACGCAACGCCCGAGTAAAGCACCTGGTCGGCAAGCACGAAAGCTTCGGCGAACGTCGTCCGCTCGTTGGCGATGCGGAACAGGTTTTGGTTGGGTATGACGATCAGCGTATCGACATGATGGCGCAGGTTCTGAACGCCGGCCTCGGCGATGCGCATGCGACGCGCACCCTCGAATTGGAACGGCTTGCAGACGACCCCGACCGTCAACGCCCCCGCCTCACGGGCCGCCCGCGCAATGACCGCCGCGGCACCGGTGCCCGTGCCGCCGCCCATGCCAGCCGCAATGAACACCATGTGTGAGCCAGCGATGTAAGCGCGAAGCTCGTTGATCGCTTCCTCCGCCGCGGCTTCGCCGATCTCCGGCCGCGACCCGGCGCCGAGCCCTTCGGTCAGATTGGCGCCGAGCTGGATCCGATGTTCGGCACTCGAGGCGGCAAGTGACTGCGCATCGGTGTTGGCGACAACGAATTCGACGCCCTGTAGCCCGGCGGCGATCATGTTGTTCACGGCGTTGCAACCGGCGCCTCCGACACCGATGACGGTGAGCCTCGGTTTGATGTCGACCAGCTTTGGAAGTTGCAGCTTGATGCTCATGACGCCCTCGATATTGCCGATCTTTCGAGCTGCACCGGCATGCCCGTCTCGACCATTGCTCCGACCAGTGTCGACCGTGCCACTTCGACCGCCATGCCGCTAAAACCCACGCTTAAGCCACGTCCCGACGCGGCCGAGATAACCTTGTTTCAAGACCTTGCGTCCTTGCGGTACGCTGACTTCGGAAGCGCTGCGCCCCGCGATGATGGCAAGTCCGGTGAGCGTAGCAAGCTGCGGCCCGGCCAGGCTCGCCGTGAGCCCGGAGAGTTCGGCCGGGCGGCCAAGACGCACCGGCCTTCCGAGTTCGTTGCGAACGAACTCGGAAAGTCCAAGAAGCTGGCTGGCACCGCCCGTCAGAACGACCTTTTCTCCCGCGTAGCGGCTCGCGGCATTGAGCGCCAAGCGCTCGCGCACGAGTCCCATGAGCTGTTCGAGGCGCGGACGGATGATCTCCGTCAGCCGCGCTTTGGTGGTTTGATAGCTCGCATCGTCTTCCTCTCCGGCAATCGGGTAAGAAAACGATTCGTGCTCGTCGGACTGGGCTCTGAGCAGTGTGCCATAAAGTGTTTTGATTCGCTCGGCTTCAGAGAGTGGTGTCTGCAACGTCCTGGCGATGTCATAGGTGAGGTGCTGTGCCCCGACGGGAATGACCTCGGTGCCGGCAAACAACCCATCCGCAAACAGCGCGATCGACGTCGTTCCGGCTCCGAGATCGATGCATGTCACACCGAACTGGCGCTCCTCCTCGGTCGTCACCGCAAGGCCGCTCGCGTAGGGTGCGGCCACAAGGCCATCGCAACCCGCATAACAGCGCTCGATTAGCACGAGCATGTTTCTGAGCGGCGCCTCATCGGCCGTGACCGCATGAAACCCTGCCGCAAGGCGCCGCGCCGACAGGCCGATCGGGTCGCGCACGCCAGGGTTCCCATCGATCTCATATCCGAGGCGATTGAGATGTATGAGCGTGCGTCCATCGCGCTCGGCGTAACTCTCCCCTGCCGCCGTCAGCCGCGCCAAATCCTCCTCCGTCACGTAACCTGTCTCGATATCGATGCGCGCCGTGCAGTGGACCGACGCCAGACGTCCGGCCGCGACGGACAAGGTGAAGTTGCCGACGGCAACGCCTGCCGCTCGCTCGGCCTGGCCGATGACAGCCCGGACGACGGACTCCGCCTCGTCGAGATCAGTCAGCACGCCGGCCTTTACGCCCTTGGAACGTTGCATGCCGAGACCGGCGAGCCGAAGCGAAGCCTCCGCCATTCCCGGCGCATGCTCTGCCACCACCACGGCCGCCACCGTCTTGCTGGTGCCGATGTCGAGCAGTCCGATGGTTCTGTAGTTGCGCCTATCCGCCACGAGGGACCCTTTTGTTAAGGCTGGCCGGAGGCAAGCGTGGTAGCGAGCGCGGCCGTCCTGGCAGACGGTCCGGCAGGCCGCACGGTGATTCGGCCCGGCGTGCGCACATCGACGATCATCGCCTTCCCGCTGAGCACAGATCGGAGAGGACGAGTATCAGCTATCTCTTCGAGGCCCTCGATTTCGCGGTCGGCCCCAAGCTCGATCGCGCTCCCATTCTTGAGCACGATGCGCCAGCGCCGCTCGGCGATTCGCTCGGCGTAGGCATAGTCGCGTTCAAGCGCCGGGTACTGCTGCAGCGCCGCGAGCAGGAGGGTTGCCTCACCATTGGCGCCCTCGCCAACCACCCGCGGCAATGCCCAACCACCCGCGACTGGCAGCGGTCCGAGCACGCGCCCGGTCGCATCGATGAGATAATTCTTGTCTCCGCGCGTCCAGATTGCAGCCGGTACGCGCTCGCGGATGACGATATCTAGCGTGCTCGGATAGACGCGGGTGATCTGCGCATTATCAACCCAAGGAATGCGTTCGATGCGTTTGAGCGCGGCATCGGAGTCGAAGGCCGCAAATGTCCTGACGTTCGGCAGATCGAGAGCATCGAAGATGTCGGAGTCAGCAGCGAAGCGCTGGCCGGAGACATTGACTTGATCGATACCGAATCCGGCCGCGATCATCAGATCATTGACCCTGGCGTTGAACTCGCTGCCGACATCGGCGAACCGCAGCCGGTCGAGGGGAAGTGCCAGCGCCGCCGCTGCCGTCGCGACCGAGAGGAAAAGAATCGCGAGCATTGGTCTGACCCAACCTCGCCCCCGCCGCCGGAGTCCGCAAAAACGGCGCTCGCCGCGCGGAACTTGCAACCTCATGGCCGGACGTACAGCTCTGGACATATTCGATGGCGCGGGTCGCGCGCCGCCGCCCGAGCCATCAAACAAGTACCAGGCCGCATTCGGTTCCGGCGTCTGCGCGTCGAGCGCCCGCCACCAGAATCGCTGCCGTCCTGCTACCTGTTGCAACTCGCGTCCTCGACCATCCATCGGACGAGGTCGCCGAACGTCCAGCCGGCGTACCCCGCCAGCTCGGGCACGAGGGACGTTCCCGTCATGCCAGGCTGCGTGTTGACCTCAAGGCAGATCAGCTCGTGCGTCCCGCTCTTGGTGTCGTCATAGCGGAAATCGGCCCGTGACACGCCGCGGCAACCCAAAGCCTGATGCGCCTTTAACGTTAAGAAACGGACGGACTGGTAAACATCTGGTAAAAGTTGTGCAGGCAGCTCGTGCTGAGAGCCGCCGGGAGCATATTTCGCCTCATAGTCGTAAAACGAGAGCCCGCGCAGCGGTACGATCTCGATGACGTCAGTGACGAAGTCGCCGATGACGGCGCAGGTCAGCTCGCGCCCGGCGATGTAGCGCTCGACCATGACGATCTGCTCGAGCGGACCACCTGACGCGATCGAGTTCGGCGGCCGCTCGGCATCAGGAGCCACGATGACGACACCGACGCTCGAGCCCTCCGTCACCGGCTTTACCACATAGGGCGGCGCCATCGCGTGGCGCTCGAGAGCTTCCCCGCGCGTGACAAGCTTCGCTTCGGCCACCGGCACGCCCGCAAGCTTCATGATGTCTTTCGCGCGCTCCTTGTGCATCGCCAGCGCCGAAGCCAAAACGCCGGAGTGCGTGTAGGGAATGCCAAGGATTTCGAGAACCCCCTGAACGCACCCATCCTCGCCGTATCGCCCGTGGAGCGCATTGAAGCAGACATCCGGCTTGAGCGCATGAAGCTGGCTTGCGATGTCGCTTCCAACATCGATCTCGGTGACGCGATAGCCCTCCTTGCGCAGCGCCTCGCCGACCGCCGCGCCCGACCTGAGGCTCACCTCCCGCTCGGCCGATAACCCACCTTTTAAAACCGCCACGTGGTTGCGCATGCGTTTTGGCGCGGCGCCCAGTTTGTTCATGGCTCGCTCACGATCATTCTGCGAAAGACCAATTAAGGACGAAGGTGTTCGCGACCGGCTTCGGCTGTCTCCGCGGCCAGTGCCTCGCCGACGGGACGCCCCAGCTTTGGCAATCCGAGACGGATGATTTCCCAACTGAGCGTGACGCCCGTTGCCGCCTTGACGCGCGCTCTGACCGTCTCGCCCAGCCTCTCGACGTCTTCGCCCGTTGCCTGACGGTCGTTGATCAGGAAATTGCAGTGCATATCCGAAACCTTCGCACCGCCGATACGCAAGCCACGACATCCGGCAGCGTCGATGAGCTTCCAGGCGCTCTGGCCGGCCGGGTTCTTGAATGTCGATCCCCCGGTGCGTTCCCTGATCGGCTGGTTCTGCTCGCGATACTCGGCGACCGCGTCCATCTCTTTCAAAATCTCGGCAACATCGCCGGGCGGCCCCTCGAACGTTGCTTCTGTGAAGATCCAATCCTCAGGCACGGACGAGTGCCGGTAGGTGAACCCCATGTCGGCAAGCGACAAGACATGGATCGTGCCGCTCCGATCGACGGCGCGTGCGCCGACGAGACAATCTTTCGTCTCGCGGCCGTGCGCCCCGGCATTCATGCGCAAGGCACCGCCAATCGAGCCGGGAATACCGCGATAAAAGGCCAATCCCCGAATGCCGGCCTCCGCCGCAGCCCGCGCCACCTTGACGTCCGGAACCGCCGCGCCGACGCGCAATCTCGTGCGAGATTCAATCTTGATCTCGCCGAAGCCGCGCCCAAGCCGGACGACCACACCCGGAACGCCCCCGTCGCGCACCAAAAGATTCGACCCGAGGCCGATGACGTTGACCGCCAGACCCTCGGGGCGATTCTTTAGAAAATAAGCCAGATCCGCCTCGTCGGCCGGCGTGAACAACACCTGCGCCGGTCCCCCGACCCGGAACCAGATGATGTCGGCGAGTGGTGCGTTGGCCGTGAGACGCCCGCGCAACTCGGGCATCTTGGCACGAAGCTCGTTCGTGATGTCCTCGAACATCACCCGGCGCTCCCCGTCCGCATCGGCGCCTCGGCAAGCCATTCGGGAAGCGCATGGGCCCACTCGGTCGAGTTGCCGGCACCAAGGCAAACGACGATGTCGCCGGGACGCGCCAGCCGCTTGATCACTGGAACAATGTCGCCCGGCTCCTCGACCGCCTCGACGGGCCGCCGTCCGAGCGTCCCGATACGCTCGGCAAGCGTCCTGTGATCGATGCCTGCGATCGGCGCCTCGCCCGCCGTATAGAGCGGCGCGACGATCACGTGATCCGCATCCTTGAAACAGGTGGCAAATTCATCAAAGAGATCGCGAACGCGCGTATAGCGGTGCGGCTCCACGACCGCGATGACCTTGCCTCTGGCCCCGCCGCGCGCCGCCGAAAGCACCGCCGCGATTTCCGCCGGGTGATGGCCGTAATCGTCATAAATGGCGACGCCATTCCACTCGCCCGTGAACTGGAAGCGCCGCTTCACTCCGGAAAATCCGGCCATCGCCGCCTTGATCTTTGCATCATCGATTCCCGCGTGCGTGGCGACCGCGATGGCCGCAAGCGCATTGAGCGCGTTGTGGACTCCGGGCGCAGGAATAGACCACCTTTCAAGCCGGCGCGCTCCGCCCTTCACGGATGCCGTGAGCAGGGCATCGAAAGTGGTTGTATGGCCGTCGATGCGGACCGCCTGAAGCACGAGATCGGCGTCCGTGCTCTGACCATAGGTCAAAAGCCGCCGTCCGTCGGCGCGCAGATTGAGCCTCTGCACCATATCGCGCACGACCGGATGATCGATGCATGCGACGGCGAGACCGAAAAACGGAATATTTCTCAGAAACGCCTCGTACTCGCGATGCATCGCCTCGACCGATCCAAAATAGTCGAGGTGCTCCGGATCGATGTTGGTGACGACGCCGATCTCGGTCGGCAGGCGCGTGAACGTACCGTCGCTTTCATCCGCTTCGACGATCATCCACTTGCCTTGTCCGAGCCGGGCATTCGACCCCCAGGAATTGATGATGCCGCCGGTGATCACCGTCGGTTCTTCGCCAGCTTCCGCAAAAATATGGGAGAGAAGCGAGGTCGTCGTGGTCTTGCCGTGCGTACCCGTCACCGAGATCGTTGAATAAAGGCGCATCAATTCGGCGAGCATCTCGGCCCGGCGAATGATCGTCAGCCCCTTTTGGCGCGCCGCAATTAGCTCCGGATTGAAGGGTTTGACTGCCGTTGAGATGACGACATAGCGCGCGCCGATGAGGTTGACCGGATCGTGCCCGACGAAAACGCGGATCCCCTTTGCGCGGAGCCGCCGGACGTTGGCGCTTTCCTTCTGATCGGAGCCCTGCACCGTGTAGCCCTTGGCGACGAGAATTTCGGCAATTGCGCTCATGCCGATGCCGCCAATGCCGATGATGTGGAATGGCCCTGCGTCACGCGGCATTTGCATGGGAATGTTATGTCCTCGTTGAGCCTTGCCCGCGCAAGGAGTGGTTGAACAGCATAGGCTTTGGCCGGTCCATCAGGAAGGACGCACAGCCCCTGGAGGGCGCCCCTCCGCCAAATTCAACACGAAATTGGCCAAACTCCGAACGGCATCGGGGCGTCCGGCGGTTTTAGCCGCCCTGGCCGCCGCCGCAAGAGCATCCGGTGCCTGCAGAAGCTTTTGGATCTCGTCGGCGAGGCGCTCCGGTGACAGGTTTCGCTGCTCGATGCACCACGCACCTCCTGATTCGGCAAGCCGGCGGGCATTGTTGAGCTGATCGTTGTCGAGCGCATGCGGCAATGGCACCAGGATTGACGGCCGCCCGATCACGGTAAGTTCCGCGACGGTAGAGGCCCCGGCCCGGGCAATGACGAGGTGTGCGGCCGCCATCCGTGCCGGCAGATCGGCGAAGAACGGCGCCACCTCCGCGCTGATTCCGGCCTCGATGTACGCCTCACGCACACGGTCCACATCTTCTTCGCGCGCCTGCTGCACGACGCGCAGACGTTTGCGTACGCTGTCGGCCAGTGCGAAGAGCGCCAGCGGCACCGTATCGGAGAAAAAGCGGGCCCCTTGGCTCCCGCCGAAAATCAAGATGCGAATAACGCCATCGGGCGTTGCGCTTTCATAGCCGCGCGCCGCCGCATCGATGACAGCCTTGCGCACAGGGTTGCCTGTCAAGACGGCCTTTCCGACCAGGCGGCCCTCGAGAAACTTCGTTCGCTCGAACGACGTCGCGATCGCATTGACTCCGTTGGCGAGCAGCTTGTTCGCGCGTCCGAGGACCGCATTTTGCTCATGGATTGCCGTTGGAATGCCCTGAAGGCGCGCGGCGAGAAGCGGCGGATATGTCGGATAGCCGCCAAATCCGATGACGGCCGCGGGCCTCACCTTTCTCAAGATACCGAAGGCCGCCTTGGTCCCGCGTGCAAGTGTCAAAGCGGTCTCGATGACATCGCCCGGGGCTCGCGATGCAAGTGTCGCCGATGGCACCTGATAGATCGCCCGCGCCGGAAACCCGCCGCCGTAGCGGTCCCCACGCATGTCGGTGATCAGATCGACGGCAACGCCGCGTCGCCCAAGCTCCTCTGCCAGAGCGAACGCTGGAAAGAGATGGCCGCCGGTGCCGCCGGCGGCAAGCATGATGGATTTGTCCCCCTTCATCAAACTCCACTCATGTTGAAGGTGTGTTTCCCCGGATGGATGGGGTGTCGATCGTCGGCACCAAAGGCGGCTTTTTGAGGCGCAACGGATCTGGCCGCCACCGCGTCAGAGCCAGAAGCATTCCCGCGGTGACGGCGAGCGCCAGCATGGAGGAGCCACCAGCCGAGATGAATGGCAGCGTCATGCCCTTGGGCGGCAGCAGGCCGATATTGACGCCCATATTGATGAGAGCCTGCAATCCGAGAAGCAGAGCCAGCCCCTGGATCGCAAGCCGTTCCGATGCGCTCGCCTCGTTTGCGGCGCGCAGCATGGATCTGACAACAATGAAGGCAAAGACGCCGAGAAGTGCGAGGCAGGCAACCGCGCCATATTCTTCGCCGATGACGGCAAAGATGAAATCGGTATGGGCGTCCGGCAGTACAGACTTGATCGTACCTTCCCCCGGTCCCCGACCGAAGAGCCCACCCTCCGAGAAGGATTGCATGGCCCGCCCGACCTGGAAATTCTCGAACGGGGCCGCACTGAAGAATTTGTCGAGCCGCGACTGGACATGAGCGAAATTTTGATAGGCGAGCCACAAACCACCACCCCCGGCGAGAACGAGAAGGCCGGCGCCCAAGGGCGGCAACCCGGCAAGGAGATAGAGAAAACCGGCAGTCGTGCTGACAAGGATTGTCTGGCCGACATCGGGCTGCGCCAAGAGGAGCCCCGCCAACAGGCTCCAGAGACAAAGAGCAATCGGAAGCGCCGGCACGTCGGTGCGATCCCCAGCCTCGGCAAAGAACCAGGCAACGACGACGACAAACGCCGGCTTTGCAAACTCAGAGGGCTGGAGCGAGTAGCCGCCCATGGTGAGCCACCTTTGTGCACCGTTAAGCTCCACGCCCCAAAAAATGACGGCGACCATACCGGCGAACGAAATGAGGAGCAGAACCGCCGCGAGCCGCCGCACGCCGACCGGCGACAGCAGCGAGATCGCAAGCATCAAAACCGTTCCCAGTCCCGCAAAGACGATATGCCGCTCAACGAAATAGTAGGTCGGCAACCCCTTTTTCATGGCGACCGCCGGCGATGCAGCGAAGGAGAGCACCACGCCGGCCGCAATCAGGATTAAAAGCGCCGTCAGGAGGCCCCGATCGATGGTGAACACCCACGTGGCGAGGAGGCTGCGATCGGCGCGCGAGAGCTTCATCGGGCCTTTCTCATCTCGATGCCGGGAAGCGCAGCAACGAGGCTACGGAAGGCATCGCCGCGAACCTCGAAGTTCTTGAACTGGTCATAGCTCGCGCACGCCGGCGACAACAGCACGACCGGCTCATCGCCCGCGCTCCGTTGGGCATCCCGCGCCGCCGCCGCGACGGCTGCATCGAGCGTTCCGCTCACCTCGAATGCGACCTTGCCGTCAAGCATCCGGGCAAACTCCGCGCTCGACTCGCCAATCAGATAGGCACGGACGATACCAGAAAAATAGGGCTCAAGACTCGTGATCCCGCCAGCTTTCGGCTTGCCGCCAACGATCCAATAGACATCGCGCGGAAACGACAGAAGCGCCTTTTCGGTCGAGTCGGCGTTCGTCGCCTTGCTGTCATTGATGAACAAGACTTTGCCGATGCGGCCGATTTCCTCCATCCGATGTGGAAGGCCTGGAAACGACGACAGCGCCCCCTGCCAATCGATCTCGGCCGAGCGTCCGAGATGGTTCAGACATTCACGCACGGCAGCGACCGCGCCCAGCGCGTTTTGTGCGTTATGCCTGCCCCTGAGTGTTGCAATCCCTCTGAGCGATCCGAGCTTGACGGCGAGACCTTCGCGGTTGCTGCAGATGATCGTATCCTCAAGCAGGCTGTAGCCGGGTGCGATCGACCGTTGCGTGCTGAAGGCAACGGCCGGTCCAATTTCGGCACGCCGCTTCAGCATGGCGAATGCATAGGAGTCATCAATGCCGACGGCCGCCACCTCCGCGCCTTGAACGACTCGCTCCTTGACCGCCGCATAAGCCTCGATCGTGCCGTGGCGATCGAGATGGTCCGGGGTTACGTTCAGCATGACACCGACCGTCGGATTCAGCGTCGGCGTCAGATCGATTTGGAATGACGAGAGCTCGAGAACATGGAACTTGTCGGAACGGGGCTCCTCGAGCGTCAAGACGGCCCGGCCGATGTTGCCACCCATCTGCACATCCTCCCCGGCATGGTGAAGAATGTGCGCGATGAGCGCCGTCGTCGTCGATTTACCATTCGTCCCGGTGACCGCAATGAACGGTGCATGGGGCGCCCGAAGCGCCCGCTCGCGGGCGAAAAGCTCAACGTCGCCGATAATCTCAACGCTGGCCTGTTTGGCCGCCTTGACCACCCAATGCGGCTCGGGATGCGTCAGCGGCACACCCGGGGCGAGGACGAGCGCCGCAATGTTCCGCCAATCGGCCAGCCCGAGATCGGCAAGCGGGATGTCCGCCTCCCGTGCCGCCTCCCGGCTCCCCGTCCCGTCATCCCAGGCCAGAACCCTCGCACCGCCCGCGATGAGCGCGCGCGCCGCCGCCATCCCGGAGGTGCCGAGACCGAACACCGCAACGGTTTTCCCTTGAAACGACGTGGCGCGAATCATCAGCCGAAATCTACCGCAAGTCGCCTCGCCTTGACCGACATCTCTCTCACGCTTAGCGCAGCTTCAGCGTCGAAAGTCCGATCAGCGCCAGAATGACGGCGATGATCCAGAAACGAATGACGACCGTCGATTCCTTCCAACCTTTCTGCTCGTAGTGATGGTGAAGCGGCGCCATCTTGAAGACGCGTTTCCCAGTCCATTTGAAGGACAAGACTTGAATGATGACCGACAGCGTTTCGAGCACGAACAGGCCGCCGACGACCGCCAAAACGATCTCGTGCTTGATCGCGACCGCAATGGCCCCAAGCGTGCCGCCGAGAGCCAGCGACCCGGTATCGCCCATGAAGATCATGGCGGGCGGCGCGTTGAACCACAAAAAACCAAGTCCGGCCCCGATCAGCGCACCGCAGATGACCGCCAGCTCACCGGTTCCGGGCACGTGGTGAATCTGCAGATAGCCTGCAAACTTCGCGTTCCCCGAAAGGTAGGCGATGATGCCGAAGGTCGCCGCCGCGATCATGACCGGCACGATGGCAAGACCATCGAGACCGTCGGTGAGATTTACGGCATTGCCGGCCCCGGCGATGACCACGATGGCGAGAAGAATGAAAAACGGTCCGAGATCGATGACGAAGTCTTTGAAGAAGGGAAACGTCAGCTCCGTCTCGAGCCCCTTGGGCCCGAGTTTCATCAGCAGATAGCCCGCGATCGCCGCCACGACGACCTCAAGCATGAAGCGCGAGCCTCCCGCAAAGCCGGCGCTGGAGCGTTTTGTGACCTTCAGAAAGTCGTCATAAAAGCCTATGGCCCCATAAGCGATCGCAACCGCGAGGACGACCCAGATATAGCCGTTCGAGAGCTGGGCCCAGAGCAGCGTCGAAACGGTGACACCGGCGAGGATCATCAGGCCACCCATCGTCGGCGTACCGCGTTTCAAAAGGTGGCTTTGTGGTCCATCGTCGCGGATCGGCTGGCCCTTGCCCTGCTTGACCCTCAGAAGATCGATGATGGCGGGACCAAACATCATGACAAAGAGAAGCGCGGTGAAGATCGCGCCCCCGGTCCGGAATGTGATGTAGCGGAAGACGTTCAGCGCGCTGATCTGATCGCTGAAATTCACGAGCTCATAGAGCATGCCGAACCAACTTCCCCCGTAAATGCAGGAAACCGCCTAGGCCGCGGACCCTTCCCTTTCAAACCTCGCCTTGAGGGCCGCAACGAGCGGACCGAGGCGCGTGCCGTTCGACGCCTTGAACATGATCGCATCGCCACTGCGCAAATGCGACATGAGAGTAGCCTCAAGCGCTGACGGCGTTGAAGCGTAGCCACCCTTTTTGGCCGCCGGTAGGGCGTCATAAAGGTTTTTCATATTGGGGCCACAGGCGAAGACGAGATCGATGTCGGCTTCCTCCACAGCATCCTTGAGACCAAGATGGAGGAGCGGCGCCTCGGCGCCAAGTTCAAGCATGTCGCCCAATACCGCAATGCGCCTCGGGAATTTCCGTCTTGGAACGGATCCAAGCGTCAACAACGCCGCCCGCATCGAGGCCGGGTTTGCGTTGTAGCTCTCATCGATCAAGAGCGCTTCCCCCCCATCGACGTGGAGCATGCACCTCGCCCCCCGGCCGCTCGGTGGCAGAAGGGTTGCCAGAGCCGGAAGCGCCCGTTCGAGATCGGCTCCGAGCGCACTGATTGCTGCGGCGACGGCAAGGGCATTTTCCGCAATATGCCGTCCGGGCATCGCAAGGTGAAAGCGGAAGGCGCGTCCCCCAACGAGGACGGCCATGTCGCTGCCCTCATCGCTGAGCTTCAGGTCTTCGCCGCGAACGTCCGCTCCCACGCTGAACCCGAACGTCATGGGCCTGGCATTGCACCGCTTGGCGATGTCCATGAGCCGCGCGGCATACGGGCTGTCATGCTTGATGATGGCAGTACCGCCCACCTCGAGACCCTCGAAGATTTCCCCTTTGGCATCGGCGATCGCCGCCACGGAGGGGAAATGCTCGAGATGCACGGCTTCAACCGTCGTAATGATCGCCGCATGCGGGCGCACCATTTTCGTCAGCGGGCGAATTTCGCCAGCGTGATTCATCCCGATTTCGAACACGCCGAAAAGCGTATCCTGCGGCATCCTCGCGAGCGTCAGAGGCACCCCCCAATGATTGTTGTAGGATTTCTCCGACGCGTGCGTCGGTCCAAGCTTCGAAAGGCAGGCGCGCAGCATTTCCTTGGTGCCGGTCTTGCCGGCGCTGCCCGTCACAGCGACGATGCGCGCGTTAGTTTTAAGCCGCGCCCGCCCTGCCCGGCCGAGAGCCTCGAGCCCCGCGAGCGTGTCGGAAACCCTGAACAGCGCGCCATCATCATCCCTGCGCCGATAACTCTTCTCTACGAGCGCCGCCGCCGCTCCGGACCTGAATGCGGATGAGACAAAATCGTGCCCATCGCGCTGATCCTTGAGCGCGACGAAGAGATCGCCCGTCCGCAACGTGCGACTGTCGATCGAGACGCCGGTCACGGGCCGCCCCTCGCCTTCGGCCTCGCTGCCGAACACCGCGCTCAATTCGGATAGGGACCAGAGGGCCTGCATGAATCCTCAGCTTTGGAGCGCACGGCGGATTTCCTCGTGGTCCGAAAACGGCACCACGCGATCGCCGATGATCTGGCCGGTTTCATGACCTTTGCCCGCGACGAGCACGACATCGCCCGGGCCCATCATGGCGATCGCCGTTGCAATCGCTTCCGCCCGGTCCCCGATTTCGCGCGCGCCGGCCGCGCCTGCAAGAATATCCTTGCGGATGTCGGCCGCTCGTTCGCTGCGCGGATTATCATCGGTGATGATCGTAAAATCGGCCTTCTCGACCGAGACGCGCCCCATGATGGGCCGTTTGCCTTTGTCGCGATCACCCCCGCAGCCGAACACCGAGATAAGCCGGCCGCTCGCGAACGGCCTGCAGGCATCGAGCGCCGCCGCAAGTGCCTCAGGCTTGTGCGCATAGTCGACGATGGCGAGACCGCCGTTTCTGCTGCCGACGATTTCGAGCCGGCCCGGCACCCCTTTGAGGGTCGACAGTGCCGCAAGAACGGCCTCCGTTTTTTCCCCGGTGGCGATGGCAAGCCCGGCAGCAACGAGTGCATTCTCCACCTGATAGGCACCGACGAGCGGCAACCGCACCTGATGCGCCCGTCCTTCCGCAAGGACGCCGATCACCTGCTGGAACCCATCGCGCGTGAGCGATATCCGCTTGAGCGTATCCCCGCCCGTCCCGACGGTCAAAAGGCGCAAGCCGCGCGAGCGTGCGGCAGCAATAACGTCGCCCGCGTAAGCGCCGTCCGCATTTACGACAGCCGGTTGACCGGGTTCGAGAAGCTCTTTGAAGAGGCGGAGCTTGGCCCGCAGGTAAGCCTCGATGGTCGGATGATAATCCAGGTGATCGCGGCCGAGATTGGTGAATGCCGCTGCTGCGAGCACGACGCCGTCGAGGCGATGCTGATCGAGTCCGTGCGAGGATGCTTCGAACGCGAGATGCGTCACGCCCTCATCGGCGAGCGCCGCAAGTGTCGCATGGAGGGTGACAGGATCGGGCGTCGTCAGCGATCCATAGATGGCGCCCTCGGGCTTGACGATACCGATGGTGCCGATCGACGCGGCTTTATAGCCGAGCGTCGCAAAGATTTGCCGTGTAAAATCCGCGACCGAGGTCTTGCCGCTCGTGCCGGTCACCGCAACGGCGCATCGCGGCTGCTTGCCGGCGAACTTGGCGGCGATCTTCGCCAGAACCGCACGCGGGTTTTCAACCTCGATGAGTGCGACGCCGTCCGGCACCGCAACGCCCTTGCCCCTTCCGACGATGATGGCCTTCGCACCCCGCGCGATGGCATCGGGCACAAAATCCGCTCCATCGACCTTCGAGCCCGGCAACCCGGCGAAGATCGCGCCCGGCCCCACCGCTGCGCTCGCCGCCGTTATCCCTGTGACAAGAATGGAATCGGCGCCCGGAGGTAGCGCAATGCCAGCCGGCAGCACCTCGCTAAGCCGCATGACGCCCCTCGCCGTGTCGCACGCCCATGTCTGTGAAATCGCGTCCTGATCCATGCCAAGAAACGCTAGATACGAGGCGGTATCGAGGCCGTCAAATCGGCCGTGGAAACGCTTTAGGTTTATTGGCTTTCGCTGCTCGCCCGTGGCGCAACGCCGAGCTGCGCAGCGATGCGCGAAATCAGCTTGCCCGTGACCGGTGCGGCGTTCGTTCCGGCCGTTCGCTGTCCGCCCGTCTCGGAGACCCCCTTTGGTTCGAACAGAATGACGAATGTCAGGTACTGCGGATCATCCATCGGAAAGGCGCCGAGAAAAGATGAGATCACCGATTTCGTGGAATAGCCGCCGCGCCCGGCAATATCGGCCGTTCCCGTCTTGCCGCCGACGCGATAGCCCGGCACGTCGGCCTGTCTGCCGGTCCCGTCCGGCGCCGTGACGTTGACGCGCATCAGCCGTGCCATCTGTCGCGAAGTCGCCGCCGTGATGAGTGGCTTTTCATTCGCCGGCGGCGCCTCGAACGTCCTGAAGAACGTCGGCTCGACGCGCTTTCCGTCATTGAGGATCGTGGCCGCGGCAGCCGCAAACTGCATCGGCGAAACAGCAAGACCATGGCCGTAGGAGACCGTGATCGTCGCGGCGCGGTTCCAGACTGGTGGCACCTGCGGCTGAGCAATTGTGGCGCCTTCGACCTTGAGCTGTTCGAGAATACCGAGCTTGCGCAAGAACGCCTGAAGCCGGTCGGACCCGGCCTGCAATGCCAGCATCCCCGCACCAACGTTCGAGGAATGCGTGAAGATTTCCGTAACGCTGAGCGGCCGGTCGGCGGGGTGAAAGTCGGTCACCGTGAAGCGGCCAGCCTCGAGCGGTTGTCGCACGTCAACCATTGTGCCGGGTTGCGCCAGTCCCTCATCGAAGGCCATGGCGATCGTCAGCGTCTTGAAGACCGAGCCAAGCTCATACGTTCCGGCTGATACGCGGTCGATGTGCCGATCATCGCGCGCACCCCCCGGCCATGTCGGATCGACCGGCGGCAACGACGCGCTCGCCATGACCTCGCCCGTCTTGATGTTGAGCACCAGCCCGGCCGCCCCTTCCGTCTTATAGAGTGCAATGGCGGACTGAAGCTCATCCTCAAGCGCATGCTGAACGCCGAGATCGAGCGACAGGCGAACCGGTGGGCGGGTCGAGAGCGTCGCCGAATGTACGGCTTCGACGCCGATCTTCTCATCAATGTATCTCTCGATCCCGTTGACGCCGCGGTTATCGACGTTGACGGACCCGAGCACATAACCCGCAAGCCTTCCCGCCGGATAGGTCCGTCTGAGTTCGTCGCGGAATGAAACCCCCGGCAGGCCAAGATCATGAACCTTCTGGGCAATCTTCGGTGAAACGCCCCGCCTGACCCACACGAAGCGGCGGCTCCGGTCTTCGAGCGCGCGGCGCAATTCCTTCGCATCAAGATCGGGCAACACGGTGCTGAGCTTCTCGACCAGTTCGTCGCGATCGATAACGAGCGCCGGATCGGCAAAGATCGATGGCGCCTTGAGATCCGTCGCAAGAAGGCGTCCGTTACGGTCGACGATATCGGGCCGGCTGAAACTCGTCGCGACCGGTTCGGACACGGCAAGCGTGACGTTTGCCTGATGACTGAGCGCCAGACCTACGAGTTGAAGTGCGACTCCGGCGAACGCCAAAAACAAGAAGGCGTAGATCCCGCTCTCGGTAAGTTGGCGGGCTCGCCGTCTCCGTAACACCTCGCCACGCTCCGGCCGGGGAAGAGGTTTGCCGGCATCAACGGTCATGGCTTCCGCCCCGCCGCTCGTTGAGCTCGGAGACTTCCCGTCCCTGTTCGAACTGATCGGGCTTAGGCGGCGAAAGCCCGAGTTGGCGGGCAAGCTGGTCAATGCGTTCGGGCCGCGCCAGATGCCCGCGCTCCGCTTTCAGCACGGCGATGTCGTTGCGGGCGCGCTCGGCGGTGCGCTCCTTTAATTGCACCTCCGCTTCAAGCCGGCGCGTTTCATAGTTAAGGCCGTAGAGCAGGAGCGCGCTGGCGATTGCGAAGAAGAAGGCCGTGACGTTCAAAAGACGCATTGCTCGTCATCCCAGGTTCGCTTGCGCTCCGGTTCGGAGCATCAACCTTCCGGCTGCGGGACACCGAGTGAAGCAAGGTCCAGTGGCCACGCTGCCGCATCGGTGCGGATGGCTGCTCTAAGACGTGCCGAGCGGGCACGCGGGTTCACATCCAGTTCACCTTTAGAAGGTGTTAACGGTCGCGGGTTAACAATTCGGAAACTGGCCCGTGCAGATTTTATCGATTCCCGCGGATAGTGACGCGAGCCGCCTGCGGTCTTGCCGCTCCGCTCTGCGAAGAACCGCTTGACGATCCTGTCCTCGAGGCTGTGAAACGTCACCACGACGAGACGCCCCCCGGGCTTGAGCAAACGCTCAGCGGCACTAAGCCCACGCGCGAGTTCACCGAGCTCATCATTCACATAGATGCGCAGAGCCTGAAACGTTCGTGTTGCCGGATGCCGGCCGTCGATTTTGCGGCCGCGAAAGATGCGCGAGACGGTCTCAGCCAGATCGAGTGTTCTGAGAAATGGCCTTTCCGCCCGCCGCATGACGATCGCCCGCGCAATGGCACGTGACCTATGCTCCTCGCCGAAGGCAAAAATAATGTTGGCGATCTCCGCCTCGTCTGCCGTGTTGAGGAAATCGGCGGCGGTCGGACCGCGCTTCGACATGCGCATGTCGAGGGGTCCGTCATGCTGAAACGAAAATCCGCGTTCCGGCTCGTCGAGCTGCATCGACGAAACACCAACGTCGAGCACAACGCCATCGGGCTGTTCGTCGTGCAGGGCGTCTCGGGCAACCTCTTCCATTTGGCTGAACGGCGCCTCGATGACCTGCAGTCTTCCGGCAGCTTTCTCGACCAGCGGAGCAGAATCGCGCACGGCGTTGGGATCGCGATCGAGCGCCAGCACTTTGCAGTTTGCAGCTGCGAGGATGGCACTCGTGTACCCACCAGCTCCGAACGTCCCGTCGATGTAGGTTTCGCCGTCCTTCGGCGCGAGGCTTGCAACCACTTCCGAGACGAGCACGGGAATGTGGCGCGGTGGCTTACCGTTGGGCCCCTGCGAGGCTCCCTCTGCCCCGCCGCCCCGCGTCATTCCCGTGCCCCCTCGTCGCCACCGTCGCCAGTCGGACGGCTCCCCGCTGCGAAAAGTTTGCGCGTCACCTGGACCTTGCTGCGCGCTTCCCGGCGCCGCTCCTCGAAGCGCTTGGGCTCCCACATCTGGAACTTGTCACCAAGTCCAACAAACGTGACGGCGGCGTCCAGGTTGGCGTGGGCGCGAAGGCTTTCAGGAAGGACGATGCGGCCGTCGCCATCGATCGTGAGAACCTGGACGTCGCCGTAGAGCGCGACAGAAAGTTCGTCGCGCTCATCTGAATAGTCCGGCAGGCCTGCGAGAAGCCCGTCGATCTTTTTCGCAAGTCTCTCGCCGCCTGCATCGAGCGCAGGAGCATCGAGCGAGGGGTAGCAATAGACCCCTCCGGCCACGCCGCCGGCGTAACCGTCGCGCTCAAGGACGGCGCGAAACGAGGCTGGAACAGAGACCCGGCCCTTGGCGTCGATCTTGTTTGTGAATGTCGAGACAAAGCGGTCCATCCCCCAGCTAACGAATTCTCGTCCTCCGTACTCGCTACTGGTTCGATACGCCTTTGCCCGCCCCCGCGGGCCGCCTCAAACTCTGGCTCGTCACCAGCGGCCGGCCCGCTAAGCGGAGTCGCCGGAGACACTCGAAAAAAGGGGCCGTGGCGGTCGCTCAGATTTGGGCCCTCTACCAAACCGGCGCCCGGCCACGGTGTCCTTGCCCGGTGCGGACGGGCATATATGGGATGCCATGGGAATTAATGGGCGTCAACGGATTATTAAGGATTTTTATGCCGAGGCACGGAATTGCCACCCTCGTTCTCCGACCAGGCCCTGCGGTGCGCGCGCCGGGCCGGCAAGCTCCCACCGACCGCATGAGATTTTCCTGCCGATGGAAGCGGTTAAAACCGAGCTGCCGGTCACGGGGTCCTGACTTGAACCGCCGGCCGCATCGGCGCATGATCGGCGAAATCGCGAGGCGGGGGCGCAGACACGGTGCCGTGGCCTTGCGCGGCCGAGGCACCCGGAACCACAACCGGAGGTGCCGCCATGGCAAATCCAATAACCCACTCCGATTCGTCCCACCGGACCGTTCTTCACCCCGGCGTTGAGCTTCGCTGGCCCGCATCAGCCCTCTGGCGCGAGGGCGAGCCGGCCGTCCGCCGGATCACGACAGCCGATATCTGGAGCTCTCTCGCCCAGGGAATTGATGACTTTCGTGCGGTGCCCACGCATGCAGTTTTTGCCTGCATCATTTACCCGGTGGTCGGCATCGTGCTTGCCCGCCTGTTGTTTGGCTATGAGATCCTGCCGCTGATCTACCCGATGGCAGCGGGCTTTGCGCTCCTTGGCCCGTTTGCCGCGATCGGCCTTTATGAGCTGAGCCGTCGCCGCGAGCAGGGCCTCGATTTGGCGCCCCAAAGGGCACTCGATGTCATCCATCGGCCAGGCATTGGCGGCATCTGGCTCTTGGGCTTTGTGCTCGCAATGATCTTCGTCGGTTGGCTTTACGCCGCCAACCTCATTCACACCCAGCTCTTCGGAGGCGAAGCAAAGTCGCCGGCTGAATTTTTCAATCAGCTGACCACCACCGCCGAAGGCACGCAGTTGATCGTGGTCGGAAATGTCGTCGGCTTCGTGTTTGCCCTGATCGTGCTCGTCATCAGCGTCACGTCGTTTCCAATGCTCGTCGATCGCGACGTTTCGGCCGCAACCGCGGTTCGCACCTCGGTCCGTGCGGCGATCGAAAATCCCATTCCGATCGCACTCTGGGGTCTGATCGTATTGCTTGGCCTCCTGCTCGGAGCCCTGCCGTTCCTTGTCGGCCTTGCCGTCGTGCTGCCAATTCTTGGCCACGCGACCTGGCACCTCTACAGGAAACTCGTGCCGCCCGAGTGAGAGTTTGAACAGCGATCATGGGCTCCCGCCGGCTGCGGCGGAAGGGCATGGAGAGGACGTCAGAAGGAACTGACGGAGAAAAGGACGGAGAAAAAGGGACCAGCCGGCCTGTAAGCCGGGTTCTGTCTGGAAGCTTGCGCCTCCGCGACGGCCATTCATCTGGGACGCCTGTCGCCAGGCGCCTCGTGCAATCAACCCGGGCGGGTAGCGTGAGAACGCGCCTTGCGTCTGCGGTGTCCCGCTCCGCGCGCCCACCCCTATTTGATCTTGCTCCCGGTGGGGTTTGCCCTGCCATCTCTGTTACCAGAGACGCGGTGCGCTCTTACCGCACCATTTCACCCTTACCTTCGGGCCTGACCAAAAAAGCGGCCCGCTTGGCGGTATGTTTTCTGTGGCACTTTCCCTGGGGTCGCCCCCGGCGGCCGTTAGCCGCCACCGTGTTCTCTGGGAGCCCGGACTTTCCTCCACCGGACGCCTGCTCGCGAGCCTTTAGAGCCCGCTTCGCCACAACGAAGCCCGGCAGCGGCCGTCCGGCCGGCTGGCTCCTGAGATAAGCGATCGCTGGGCCAAAACGTCAAGAGCCCAAGGCAAGCAAAGGTTCGTCCGATACGATTTGTCATGCCCGCCAAGTGGGATGCGAGCAATGCCCACCTGCCGTCACCGCATTGAGGTTTCCAACGCCGCACACCGTCCGAGCATCCCGCTCGTCGATCACTCGGATTGCCGACGAGCTTCGATTGCAGCCGCATCCCTGATCCGGCCCCTGTCGTGCACGTCAAGACCGCGCTTGACGATGACAGCACGAAGGCTTTGTCGAGAAATCGCTACTATCGGAGCTGGGCTGCCCGCCGGGCAACCTCCGCCTCGCTCACTTCGCCCTCGGCGATCAGCGCGTTGATGCATCGAGGCGAAAGCTTTTCGCCCGCCGCCCGCATGCAGACGCGCACCTCGGGACTGTTGGAGGCATACTGACTGCACAGAGCATAGTAGTCTTTTGAGCAGGCGAGTTTCACGCGAAGGCTCACAGCGCCAGCATCCGTCGCCCAAAGGCTTCCGAGGATCGCTGACGCCGCGACAGGCAACGCTGCCCAATGTGAGCGGCACCACCGTCCCTGCACACGTTCCGGCATGGCGGCATCCTTAAGCTCGGCTGACCATTAACAACCTGGCAAGAAATAGTTTCACGAATGCTAACAGCTATTGATGACGGCAGGAAAGTGGGAATTGCGCATGGCGCGCGAGCATGTCGCTCTAATGCTCAGATGAGAGCTAGCGAAGTGCCCGATCGAGGTTGATGGCCCGATCGAGACCCACGGCCCCCTCGAGTCCCTTTGCGCCGATGAAATTTGCGCCATCGAGATCGGCGCCAGTGAAATCGGCACCTGCCAAATCCGCGCCCGCGAAATCGGCGCGGGATAGATCGGCCTCGACAAATCGGGTGCCGGTGAGGTCTGCACCTGTAAACTTTGCAAACCAGAGGACGGCACGCTCCATGTTGGCCTTATGCAGCCGCGCGCCGGAGAAATCGCAATATTTGAGCGTGTTCCTTGAAAGCGTCGTGATCGTGCCCTGACCGGGCCGCCCCTCGAGAGGGTAGAAATCGGCATCCGTAAGATCGGCCCCGCGGAAGTCGGAACCCGACAGCTCGGCCTGAACGTGCACGTTCCGCAAGTTCGCACCCGAAAAGCGCGGCGCCTCGGAGGTCCTATTCGTCATGTCGGAATAGACCGTGGGCCTCAGAATCGTCGCGCCGGCGAGATTGGCACCCGAAAGGTTGGCGCGAATGAGCACCGATCGATCGAGCCGCGTCTGCGAGAGATCGGCACCCGAAAGATTGGCACCTGTGAAATCCGTTCCGTAAAAATCGGAGCGGGCCAGAATCGCACCTTTGAAGTCGAGATCGGAGAGATCGAGGTAGGCGAGAAATTTTCCTGAGAGATCGGGCCGCTCGCCCGCCTTCGATTGATGCAGCAAGCTGGTGATCGCGCGAGCGTTGATTTCCGCCACCATCGGCACCGGTCCGATCGGCTGATCCGCCAATGCCGTTCCACCGGCTCCAATGATAGAGAGAACCAGAAAGCCGCTAAGCATCTTCACGCGGATCATGTCGACAAACGTCCGTCGGTCGCCTCAATTGATCGAGGCTCCCATGATGCATGAGTCCGCGGCCGCGGGGATAATGAAATTTGTCGCCGCAACGCGGCGAAATCGCCGCGTCGTCAAGCCCTTGCGCAATGTTATTTCATAATAAGTGCTGTCACCGGCCGCAAATGCTCGAAATTCCGCAAGCCCCTGCCCGATATTTCATCGGCCGAAACGGAGCGCGGCAGACGTGCCGCCGCGCCACGTGTCCTCAACTAGCCGCGAAGTCGCGCTTCGCATGGTTTGGCGGTGACCACGCACTTAGCAGTCAGGATCGCAAGCCTCTTGCAATCCCAGGTGACGTCGCGGGCCATGTAGAAGCGGGCAGAGGCCAAGCCGTACTTGCTGGCAGCCGCTGCTTCCCAGTTGCTGCGGGCCTCGATACGTGCCCGCGCCGTCCCGCGCCCGAACATGCCCTTGCCTGTCCCGATGCCGTCGATGGCCGGATAGCACTGTCCGACCGTATTCCATTTCTTCTTGGCTTCTGCACTGCCCCCCTGCGCGGCGAGCGCGAGAGCAGCAATCAATACAAGCACAAGTTTTTGGAACAAACGCATTGAAAACTCCCCGTCGTAAACCCCTTTACAGGCGGGGACTGAGCCACGCGTTTCTTCCTCTGTCAACGATTGAGGAGCCCCTGTGGATTGATCACATGAGGACGGCCGCCGGCATGATGCAAAAGGATTTCGGTTTAGATCGTAAACCGGCAACCCGCCTCGAAGCCCACATTGCTCCTGTTGTCGTTTCTCATTGGGAGCAACCGTCTCTTGGGAGTAACCGTCTCTTCGCGCTGCCGCTGGCCGGACTGAAGCGACCGACCGCGGAATAGCGCATGAATGAGGTCCAGCGGCATCAGGCCGCCACCGTCCGTCGCGACGCTATGAGAAGGCGATCGAGCGTCACTTCCGTCGATCGGTCGAGCCGTCCGTCGACCCGGCGGGGACGAAAGTGTGACTGAAACGCCTTGAGAACCTTTTCAGTCTGCACATCAAGCGCGCCGGTGACTTCGAGGGCGTAACCGTATGACGCAAGGCGCTCCTGGGCGCGCCTTACGCGCAAGCCCCTACTTCCCGGACCAAGTCCCGGGTCATCATTGCGCACTGGGGAAGGACGCACCCAAAGGCCCAGCCCCTCCTTGGCCAAGAGTGCCCAGTTAAACTTTTCGCCTGGATCGATCTTGCGTCCCGGCGCGACGTCGGAATGCGCGAGGAGTCCATCCGGCGCCATCGAATGCCGTCGCATGATATCTTTGGAAAGCGTGATGACGGCGCGCATCTGAGCCATCGGAAAATCCGGATAGCCATTCTCGTGTCCGGGATTCTGGATTTCGATGCCGATCGAGTGCGAATTGATGTCGGTTTCGCCCCGCCAGCAGGAGACGCCTGCGTGCCAGGCGCGCAAGCCCTCCGGCACGAGCTGCGTGATCCTGCCCTCATCATCGACAACATAGTGACAGGAGACACCGCTCTCGGGATGGGCGAGCCAGTCGATCGCCTTCTGAGCTGATGCCATTCCGGTATAGTGCAGGACGAGCAGTGAGGGCTTGACGCCGCCTCGGCGCGCTTCCCGGTTCGCGGCGGGACAAACGCTGTGGACGTGCCGGCTGTCAGGTGGAAATGTCACGAGCTCCGTTCCAGCGCCCTCTCGGCCCGTCGGCCGCGTTCTAATAGTATGGCCTCGTAAGCGGCGGTGATGGCGGCGAGCCGCCGTTCGGCACCGGCCAAGAATTCTTGTGGCACACCTTTGGCGATGAGTGCATCGGGATGGTGGCTTTTGACAAGGTCGCGATAGCGGGCCTTGATCTCGCTGTCGGTCGCAGACGGAGAGATGTTCAGCACTTCGTAGGGACTGTCGGCATCGGCGACGAAGCCGCGACGCACGCAGCGGAACTCGGCGGCGCTCAGTCCGAAGATTTCTCCGACGCGAGCGAGATAGCGGTCTTCCTCCGGATGCAGAATACCGTCTGCGGTTGCAATGTGAAAGAGAGACTCGAGAACCGAAACCTTGAGCTCTGGATTGTCGTCGAGAAGTCGCGCTATTTTCGCTGCATAGGATTCGTACCCGGCAACATCCTGGCTCGCGAGCTGGAAAAGACGCCGCACATGCGCCCGCTCGGAATGGGGCACATCAAATTGACGCTCGAACGCTTCTGCCTCGACCGGCAATGAGATGCCGTCGGCCTTGCTCATTTTGGCGGCGAGCGCGACGACCGCGATCGTGAAGGCGATGCGGCATTGTGCGGGCGACCGGCTATCGAAGCCGAGCTTCTCCTTCAGCTGGTCGAAGGCCGCACGCAGCCCCCCGTTGGTCGCGGCAACTGCATTTTTCAGGAACTGCCAGGGCATGATTCATCCGCGGTCGCTGTAAAGCGCGTGGGGCCGGCGATGTCGCCTTCTCAAGCACGCCTGTTATTGACGGGAATCATAATCGAGGACACCCCCGACTTCCCCTAAAATTACGGCAACCTTCGCAAAATTTCGGGAAATCGAGTCGTTGCACAGAACTTCGGCGTGCGCACGGGAGCGGCAGAGCACCCGAACCGCCCCGTTGCTACGATCGCTGCGCGCCTCGCTCGCGTCGCGCTTTAAGGAAGGATTCGAAATCGGCCGCATCGGCCGCCTGTTTCAACCCATCGAGAAATACCCGGAACTCACGGGCTTCGTCTTCGCGCTTGCGGAGCGTTTCGCGCCGGTAGGCATCGAATGCCGAGTTGGTCGAAGTGCAGGCATCGCGTCTCCGCGCTCCCCATCGCCACAAACGGATGCGCTCGACAAACTTGCCGCGCCCCTCGGAAATGAGTTGGAGAACGCTTCCATGCGCCAGTGCCGCACCGAGTGCGAGCGCGAAAGCGGCCGTTAGCAGCGGAGGCACGAAATGGAGGACCGGTGGAAAGAGGTGAAGATGCATCGGTAATGCTCCGAACGAATTTCTATCGGTCGATAAACAAAGAGGCGACCGTGCGGTCGCCTCTGTCGCAAAATCTGAAATCAGGCCGCCCCTTCGCTCGGTGCCGGCCGGTCGCGGCGCTCAGCCATGAACTGGTCGAATTCGGACTTGTCTTTGGCCTGCCGGAGACGGTCGAGAAACGCTCGGAATTCGCGCTCCTCTTCCTCGAGCCGCCGCAGCGTTGCCTCGCGGTAATCGTCGAAGGCTTTATTGCCGCTCGAATAGCCTCTCGAGAAATTTCTGACCTCATCTTCAACGCGGGCGCGCGCCCGTTCGAAGCGTTCCGCGCAGCGGCGTTCCCACCGTCCGCGACCACCATGCCATCCGCAGGTCATGCGTCCACTCCAGAGCATATAGGCCAAGATGGTGAGGCCAATCGGCCAGAATAGGACGAAGCCCAGGACCATCGCGGCAATCCACGCGGGCTTGCCGAAATCGTCGAGTGTCTGAACCACTTGCGCCATCGCCACCCTCTCCTCGGTTAGGATGTAAATGTATTTTACATTCACATAGGTGGGAGGGCAAGACACGAAATCAAGAGGCGCTGTTCCAAAGTTGCTGTTCGCAATCGAAGACCTCGCGAGGCACCACCGCAATCCTCACCGCTTTGAGAAAATATATCGGTCGAAAAGATCAACCACGCGCTCCGTCGAAGTGATGAGCCGACGGAGGCTCGGCATCAACGGCTCGCCATCGATGACTTGGCCCTCGCCGAACGCAATCTCAAAGTTGAGGTGCGCATGCATTTCACCGGAAGGGCCCACCTCCTCGACGACATCCACGCGGAAGACGATATCGCCCTCTTTGAGAGGCCGGAGAGAATCGTGAGCCCGGAACGGAATGGGGGGCAGCTCGGCCATCAGTGTTGTTGAGCCAGAGGAGGGCGAGGGAAAAGTCAAATTGAGACTGGGCAGCCTCGATCCAACTGGAATCAACGCCCGATGCTTGTCGAGCAAATCGAGCTTATGGAGCCGCCATAGCCAGTCGCCCGCTCCATCTTTGTAGGGCTGCAAGCGTCGTATCAGTCTTTCGACCTTTGGCCCCGCCCGCCGAAAAAAATCCGTGCACATGCTGAGCTCTTCGGACGAGCGGCATATGGGAAAGTAAGCACCCTCGAGAGAGGTTCTCGCGATAAAGCCGTTGGCAATGAGAACACTCGTCGCCAACGCATCCAGTGAGGCTCTGAGATTGTGAACAATGTCGCCGATCGCCCCGGCCCATTGCCAGGGCAGCTCCTCGGCAACATGAAGTTTGTAGATGTTGCTTTTCGGACCCAGACTTTCATCAACGGCGACCTGAAAGGGGTCTCTGGCTTTGAAGGCTTCGACATCAGCATTGAGATCAGCGAAATGCTTTTTCGCCCGGTCAATCTTCAGACGGGTGCTCAACAGAGGATCGCCGACCATCGCAAGTTAGGTATCAACACTCTGAGCCATCGCGCGGTGTCCGCGCCGGTTGAGCTATGTTTATCGCGCATGCCCAACGCCGCCAACCGCGCCGTGACGAGGTCATTGCCGGCTCTTGACGAGCGTTCTTCGCTTCGGCTGCTTCGGCTTGCCCAAGATGACGCTCTCGCTTCACCGCAAATCTTGGAAAATAGGCGTGCCGATCTCGACGCCCGCGCGGAATATCAGGGGCAGCCAGCGCGTTGTAGAAAGTGAAGCACCCCGGCCTCAT
>Ga0272446_1001662_pt1 | contig 31869 bp, 26 predicted proteins | sample YNPCB0061_FD_194587 | JGI IMG/M metagenome (GOLD analysis project Ga0272446, IMG submission 194587) | Hot spring microbial mat communities from Yellowstone National Park, WY, United States - YNP-CB-006-1 | ecosystem: Environmental > Aquatic > Thermal springs > Hot (42-90C) > Sediment | place...
ACGATCGCCGGCGTCGGCACATGGCCGAAGGCGCGCCGCGGCATGCGCAGCACATCGGCCATCACCGTGATGCCGCCGCCGGGCCAGAGATAGACCGGCGCGCCGCCCATGGTGACGCGCGTCTCGCCCCGCTGGACCGACTGCGTGAGCAGCACCGGATTCTCGGTCACGCCCGCGCGCAGCGAGCCCCCCGCCCCGGCCATGAACACCACCGAGCAGAGGGAGGGCTCGCAGTTCTCCCCGATGCGGTCCACCACCGCCCGCACCGCTGGCGGCATCTCCGCCGGCACCGGGTGCAGCGCCTCATCCAGCACGCAATAGAGGGCGTGGTCCCCGGTGGTGGAGGTGAAGAGCAGCCTGAGCCCCGGCCAGGCGACCTTGGGGTCGATCCGCTCGATGACCTCGAGCGGGTCGGTGATGTCCGTCCCGCCCCAGCCGAGCCCCGGCTCGGCCACCTGGAAGTAGCGCCCGGGGGTGGAGCGCCGCCCGCGCACGCGGATTCCCGAAGGCCGCATCCCGAGCACCTTGCCCGCCTGGTGTTCGGTCAGCACGCCCGTGATGTGGTCGTCCACCACGATCACCTCGTCCACATGGCCGAACCATTGCCGGGCGAAGATGCCGATGGTGGCGCTGCCGCAACCGACGCGCATGCGCTTCTCCGGCACCCCGTCCACGATCGGCGCGCGGCCCGCCTGCACCACCACGCGGTGACCGCCGTCGATGGTCATCTCGACAGGCTCGGCCTCGCAGAGCCGGAGGAGCGTCTCGCAGGTGACGACGCCCTCGCGCTTGCTGCCCCCGGTCAGATGCCGCACGCCGCCGATGGAGAGCATCTGCGAGCCGTATTCGGCGGTGGTGACATGGCCGACCTGCTCGCCATCCACCCTGACCGGCGCCGCCTCCGGGCCGAGATGGCGGTCGGTGTCGATCTTCACCTTCACGCCGCAGTAGCTGAACATCCCCTCGGTCACGACGGTGACGGTGTCGACCCCGGCATGGGTCGCGCCCACGATGAAGGGCGCGGGCTTGTAGTCGGGATAGGTGGTGCCGGCGCCCACACCGGTGACGAAGGCGCGGGAGGGGTCGAACATCTCGCCATCCCAGGGCTCGGCGGCGAAGGCGACGACCGGGCGCTGGCCCTCGACGGCCTTGGCGAGGGCGAGCGCGGGGTCGGTGCGCACCAGAACCCCGTCCTGGTTGGCATAGCGCGAACAGGCGCCGGCCCGCCCGGGGCGGATGCGGCAGAGCACGGGACAGGCATCGCAGCGGATGATGCCTTCGCCTTCGGACGCGCCGAACTTCTCGCTGCGGGCGGTGCGCGACGTCATGCGGATGCCTCCGGCGGCCGGGGGGAGAAGGGAACTTCTCCCCCCCCGAGTCGTTCCATCAGCCGATGCGGCAGCACCGGCACCTCGGTGATGCGCACGCCGGTGGCGTGGCGGATCGCCGAGAGGATGGCCGGCGCGGTCGGCACCAGCGCGGGCTCGCCCACCCCCTTCGCGCCGAAGGGGCCTTCGGGTTCGGGATCCTCGACGAGATGGATGCGGATCTGCGGCATGTCGCCCACGGTCGGGATGAGGTAGTCGTGCAGGTTCTCGGTGCGGCCGGGGATGAACTCCTCCATCAGCGCGAGGCCGAGGCCCTGGGCGACCCCGCCATGGATCTGCCCGGCGACGAGCAGCGGATTGACGGCGCGGCCGACATCCTGCGCCACCTCCATCTCCTCCACCTTCACCGTGCCGAGGGCCATGTCCACCCGCACCAGCGCGATCTGCGCGGCGAAGCCATAGGTGGCATAGGGCACGCCCTGGCCATCGGCATCGAGCGGCACGGTCGGCGGGTCGTAGCGGGCCTCGGCGGTGAGGTCCTCGGGCAGGGTGGCGAGGTCGATCACGCGCGTGGTGTGCGCATCCCGCACTGTCAGCCGCGTGCCCTGCAGCGAAAGCGCCGCCCCTTCCCCGGCATTGGCCAGCGCGAGGATGCGCGCCCGGAGCGCCTTCGCCGCATCATGCGCCGCGCGGCCGGAGACGAAGGTCTGGCGGGAGGCCGAGGTCTTGCCGGCATCCGGGGTGAGCGCGGTATCGCCGATGACCTGGCGCAGCAGCCCGACCGGCAGGCCGAGCGCGTCCGCCGCGATCTGCCCGATCACGGTGGTGCTGCCCTGGCCGATGTCCACCGCGCCGTTGAAGAGGGTGAGCGTGCCGTCGCGCGCGAGCGTGATGCGCATGGTCGAGGGGTTGGAGAGGGCGGTATTGCCGCAGCCATACCACATGCAGGCGATGCCGGCGCCGAGCCGCTGCCGCGGCGCGCCGGCATTGTGCGCGGCGGCGCGCGCGAGCATCGCCTCCCAGCCGGGCTTCAGCCGGTCGAGGCATTCGCGCAGGCCGACCGAGGCCCGCAGCACCTGCCCCGAAGGCGTCGCATCGCCCTTCGCGAGCGCGTTGCGGCGCCGGATCTCCCAGCGGTCGAGGCCGAGGGCGAGGGCGAGGTCGTCCACCAGCGCCTCGGTCGCGATCGCCGCCTGCGGCACGCCGAAGCCGCGGAAGGCGCCGGCCGGAGTGTCGTTGCTGTAGACGGCGCGGGTGCGGTTGAGCACATGCGGCACGCGATAGGGGCCGGAGGCGTGCACCGGCACGCGGTTGGCCACCGTCGGCCCCCAGGAGGCATAGGCGCCGGTGTTGAAGTCGCCCTCGAGCAGATAGGCGGTGAAGCGGCCCTCGGCGTCGGCGGCCATGCGCGCGCGCAGGATGGCGGGATGGCGCTTGGTGGTGGCGGCCATGCTCTCGGGGCGCGAATAGACCATGCGCACCGGCCGGTTGGTCACGCGCGCGGCCACCGCGAGCAGCGGCTGGACCGAGACGTCGAGCTTGCCGCCGAAACCGCCGCCGCAGGCGGTCGGGATGATGCGCACCGCCTCCTCCGGCACGCCGAGCACGCGCGCCGTCTCCTCCCGGTCCATCACCGGGGCCTGGGTGCAGGCGGCCACCGTCAGGCCGCCGGCTTCCGCGAAGCCGGCCTCGGGCTCGATATAGGCGTGCTCGACGAAGGCGGTGCGGAAGGTGCCTTCGGCGCGCGCGGCCGCGCCGGCGAAGGCGGCCTCGGCATCGCCGCGGCGCAGATGCCCGCGCACCAGGATGTTGCCCGGCGCATGGGCATGGAGCTGCGGCGCGTCCGGGGCGAGCGCCGCCTCCACCCCGTGGAGCGCCGGCAGCACCTCCCAGGCGATGGGCAGCTCTGCGTCGCGCACGGCCGCCACCGCCGCGCGGCTGCCGACCAGGCCGAGCACCGCCTCGCCCCGGTAGCGCACCAGACCATCGGCGAAGACCGGCTGGTCCTTGAGGTCGGGCATGATGCCGAAGGCGTTCACCCCCGGCACGTCGCGCGCCGAGAGGATGGCGACGAGGCCGAAGCGCCGCCGCGCCGCCTCGAGATCGCCGAGGGTGAAGCGCGCATGGGCGTGCGGCGAGCGCACCACGCGCAGCCACAGCGCCTCCGCCGGGGCGGCATCGGCGCCGTAGATCTCGGTGCCCGCCACCTTGGGCGCGCCGTCGAGGCGGGGGATGGCCGCCCCGACTCCGCCCTCCGCCGCCAGGGCCGGCGCCGCGCCGCGCGCGGCATCGAGCACCGCTGCCACGATCTGCAGATAGCCGGTGCAGCGGCAGAGCACGCCGCCCAGCGCATCCTCGACCGCCGCGCGGTCGGGCGCGGGGTTGCGGCGGAGAAGGTCGAGGGCGGCCATCAGCATCCCCGGCGTGCAGATGCCGCACTGCGCCGCCCCGCGCGCGAGGAAGGCGGCGCGCAGGCGATCGAGCAGCGGGTCCGCCGCCTCGATGGTGGTGATCTCCGCCCCTTCCGCCTGGGCGGTGGAGACGAGGCAGGCGCAGACCTGCGCCCCGTCCATCAGCACCGTGCAGGCGCCGCAATCCCCGGCGTTGCAGCCCTCCTTGGTGCCGGTGAGGCCAAGCCCCTCGCGCAGCGTGTCCGACAGCGGCGCGAAGGGATCGGCCGCGACCTCGTGCCGGCAGCCATTGACGGTGAGGGTGATCATGCCGCGTAACCTCCGAGCAGGTCGCGCAGGAGCGTCAGCGCCGCCTCGCGCCGATAGGCGGCTGAGGCGCGGACATCGTCGATCGGGGTGAGCGGGGCGAGATGCGTCGCCTCCGGCACGCGCGCCATCGCGGCGGCGGGGACGCCGACGAGCGCCGCCTCGAGCGCCGGCAGCCGTCGCGCCACCGGCGAACAGGCGCCTACGGCGATGCGGGCCGCCGCTACGCGCTCGCCGTCGAAGGCGATGACCGCCGCCGCCATGGCGATGGAGATGACGAGGTAGCGCCGCGCCCCGAGTTTCACGAAACGCCCGCGCGCGCCCGCGAGGCGGGGCACATGGATCGCCGTGACGATCTCGGCCGGAGCGAGCGCCGTGCTGCGGTAGCCGGTCAGGAAATCGGCCACCGCCAGGCGGCGCGTGCCGTCGGCGGCGGCCAGCTCCACCTCGGCCTCCAGCGCGAGCAGGTTCGGGATGCCGTCCCCGGCCGGGGAGGCGGTGACGAGATTGCCCGCGATGGTGCCGCGGTTCTGCACCTGCCGCCCGCCCACCTCCCGCGCCGCCGCGCGCAGCCCGTCGAAGAGCGGCGGCAGGGGCGCCTCGGCGATGGCGGTCCAGGTGGTGCACGCGCCGATGCGCCAGCCTTCCTCGGTCTCGGTGATGCCGGCAAGCCCGGGCACGGCCGAGAGGTCGAGGATCTCCGGCCGCCAGGGCTCGCCCCAGGCGGCGCGGGCGGTGCGCAGCGGGTGGATGTCGGTGCCGCCGGCCAGCGGCAGGGCGCCGGTCGCGGCGCGGATCGCCAGCGCCTCCGCGAGGCTGCGCGGGCGGTGATAGGCGCTGCTCATGCCGCCCGGCCCTGACGCAGCAGGGCGGTGGCGGCGGCGTCCACGCTTCCGTCGGGGGCGATCGCCACCCCCCACAGCCGCGCCGCCTCCTCCGCCGTGTAGTAGCCGCGGCGCACGTCGCGCGCGACGAGGGCGGGATCGCGCGCGAAGGGATCGCCATAGCCGCCGCCGCCGGGCGTCATCACCTCCACCCGGTCGCCGGGCGAGAGCGCGATGTCCTGGTCCTTCGAGAGATGCGGCGGGATGGTGGTGGTGCCGCCGCGGTGGATGCGCACGACATTCGGCGCGCCGGCCTGCCCGCCGAGGACGCCGGGCGGGCCGAAGCGGCCATGGTCCATGACGAAGGAGGCGCGCGCCTCCCCGCGCAGCAGTTCCACCTCGTAGTGCACGCCGAAGCCGCCGCGATGCATCCCCGCCCCGCCCGAGCCCTCGCGCAGGGCGAAGCGGCGGAAGAGGACCGGATAGTACTGCTCCATCACCTCGACGGGGGCGGTCTTGGAGATGCCGATGGTCGAGCAGCCGTTGGAGAGCCCGTCCTCCCGCGCATTGCCGCCATAGCCGCCGCCGGTGATCTGGTACATCACATAGCCCGCGCCGCGCGCCGGGTCGAAGCCGCCGAGGGCGAAATTGCCCGAGGTTCCGGCCGGCGCCGCGGTCACCTCCTCGGGCAGGGCCTGCACCAGGCAGAGGAACACCGCTTCCGCGATGCGCTGGCTGACCTCGGCCGCGCAGCCCGCCACCGGGCGCGGATAGCGGGCGTCGAGGAAGGTGCCCTCGGGGCGGAGGATCTCGAGCGGGGCGAAGGTGCCGGCGTTGATCGGCACGTCGGGGAAGATGTGCTTCACGCCGAGGCAGACCGCCGAATAGGTGGTGGCCCAGACCGAGTTCATCGGGCCCCGGCAGGGCGGGGAGGAGCCGCTGAAGTCGAAGATGAGCCGCTCGCCCCGCCGCGTGACGGCAAGCGCGATGCGCAGCGGCTCGTTCACCACCCCGTCGGAGTCGACGAAGGCCTCGGCGCGCCAGGTGGCCTCCGGCATGCGGCGGATCTCGGCGCGCATGCGCTCGGCCGCGCGCTCGCGGATCAGGGCGATGGCCTCGCGCAGCCTCGCCGCGCCCCAGCGGCGCAGCAGCTCGTTCAGGCGGCGCTCCCCGACCAGCAGCGCCGCCGCCTGCGCCTTGATGTCGCCGATGCGCTGTTCGGCGACGCGGATGTTGGACTGGATGATGGAGAGGATCTCGCGGTCGATCTCCCCCTGCTTGAACAGCTTGACGGGCGGCAGGCGGAGGCCCTCCTGCTCGACCTCGGTGGCGTGGGCGGAAAAGCCGCCGGGGACCATGCCGCCCGTGTCGGGCCAGTGGCCGGTGTTCTGCAGCCAGCAGAAGAGTTCGCCATCGGCGAAGAAGGGGCGGGCGAAGCGCACATCCATCAGATGCGTCCCGCCGAGATAGGGGTCGTTGACGATGTAGATGTCGCCAGGCTCAGGCGGTGCGACCGCCCCTTCGCGGATGAGGCGGATGATGTGCCCCGCGCTGTGCTGCATGGCGCCGACGAAGACCGGCAGCCCGCCTTCGCCCTGGGCGATCAGGGCCCCGTCCTCGGCGGCGTAGATGCCGTCCGAGCGGTCGTCGGCCTCGGCGATGACGGGGGAGAAGGCCGCGCGCGAGAAGGCGAGGTCCATCTCGTTGCAGACCTGCTGCAGACCGGCCTGGATGACGGCGAGGGTGAGGGCGTCCATCAGACGGTGATCCTGAGGTTGCCGAGCCCGTCCACCACCGCGGCCGAGCCGGGCTCGAGGATGATGGTGGCATCGGCCTGCTGCAGCACGGCCGGGCCGGCCAGCCGCGCACCTGGGTCGAGCGCCTCCCGCTGCCAGACCGTCGCCTCGTGCCAGGCGCCATCGGCGTAGAGCCGGCGCGTGCCGAGCCGCGCCGCCCCGCCGCCCCCGCCCGCCAGGGCGCCGAGGTCGAAGGGACGCCGCCGCCCGACGACGCTGGTGGCGAGGTTGACCAGCACCGCGCGGATCTCGGGCAGGCGCACCTGGAAGCGGGCGAAATAGGCGGCCTCGAAGGCGGCCTGCACCTCGGCCCGCCTGGGCCGCGCGCCGGAGAGCGGCACGCGGATCAGGTGCGTCTGGCCGCGGAACTGCATCTCCGCGACGTGGCGGACCTCCACCCGCTCCACCTCGGCCCCGCCGGCCGCGATGGCGGCGCGCCCGCGCCCCTCCTGCGCGGCGAGGACGGCGGCGATCTCCTCCTCGGCGATGTCGTCGAGGCCGCGATTGAGCGTGTTCACCGCGTCATGGCGCAGATCGGCGACGAGGCAGCCGAGCGCATTGGTCAGGCCGGGGCGGAAGGGGATCAGCACCTCGGGGATGCCGATCTCGCGCGCCAGCGCCACCGCATGCAGCGGCCCCGCGCCGCCGAAGGCGAAGAGGGCGAAGTCCCGCGGGTCATGCCCGCGCGAGAGCGAGACCATGCGGATCGCCCCCGCCATCAGCACATTGGCCAGGCGGATCACCGCCTCCGCCGCCTGTTCGGGCGTCATGCCGAGGGGGGCGCCGATCTCGCGCGCGAAGGCCTCGCGCACCTCCGCGACCGGCACGCGCCGGCCGGTGGCGAGCAGCGCATCAGGATCGAGCCGGCCGAGCGCGAGATTCGCATCCGTCACCGTCGGCCGCGTGCCGCCGCGCCCGTAGCAGATCGGGCCCGGGCTGCTGCCCGCGCTTTCGGGGCCGACGCGCAGCATGCCGCCGCGGTCGATCCAGGCGATGGAGCCGCCGCCCGCGCCGACCGTGCGCACATCCACCATCGGCAGGTGGATCGGCAGGCCGTAGGCGATGGAGAGTTCGGCCGAGACCTCCGGCACGCCGCCGGCGATCAGCGCGACATCGGTGGAGGTGCCGCCCATGTCGCAGGTGATGGCGTTGACGACGCCCGATTGCGCGAGCGTCGCCGCCGCCGCCATCACGCCGGAGGCCGGGCCGGACATCACCGTCTTCGCCGCCTCCGCCGCCACGGCGCGGGCGGGAACGGTGCCGCCATTGCCGTTCATCACCAAGAGGTCGCGCGCATGGCCTGCTTCCGCCAGCCGGTCCTGCAGGTGCCGGATGTAGCGGTCGAGCACCGGCTGCACCGCCGCGTTCACGCTGGCCGTGGTGCCGCGCTCGTATTCGCGGAACTCGGAGAGCAGCGCATGGCCGAGCGTGATGTACCCGTTGGGCCAGAGGCGCCGGGCGATCTCACCCGCGCGCAACTCATGCGCGGGGTTGGCGTAGGCGTGCAGGAAGTGGATGACCAGCGCCTCGCAGCCCTCGGCCAGCAGGAAGCGCAACTCGCGCTCCACGGCGGCCTCGTCGAGCGGTGTCAGCACCGCCCCGCGCGCATCCATCCGCTCCGGCACCTCGCGGCGCCACTGGCGGGGGATCAGCGGCTCGAAGGTCCCGGTCATGCCATAGGCGCGCGGGCGCGTGCGGCGGCCGAGTTCGAGCACGTCGCGGAAGCCGGCCGTGGTGATCAGGCCCACCTTGGCGAGCTTGCGTTCCAGCACCGCGTTGGTGGTGGCGGTGGTGCCGTGGATGATCAGGTCGAGCGCGGCCGGCGTGGTGCCCGCCGCGGCGATGGCGGCCAGCACGCCGCCCGCCTGGTTGTCCGCCGTGGTCGGCACCTTGGCGATGCGGATCGTCCCGTCCGCCTCCTGCATCACGAGATCGGTGAAGGTGCCGCCGACATCGATGCCGGCGATGCGTCGGGCCATGGCGGTCATACCGTGAGATAGGCGCGGCGGACGTCCTCGTCCGCCTCGAGGGTGGCGATGTCGCCCTGCCAGCGCACCTCTCCCTTCTCGAGGATCAGGGCGCGGTCGGCGACGGCGGCGGCGAAGTCGAGATTCTGCTCCGAGACCAGCACCGCGATACCCTCGGCCTTCATGCGCGCAACCGCCTCGGCCATCTGCTCGACGATGACGGGGGCGAGCCCTTCCGAGGGTTCGTCGAGCAGCACCGCCTCGGGGTTGCCCATCAGGGTGCGGGCGATGGTCAGCATCTGCTGCTCGCCCCCCGACATCGCACCGGCGCGGCGGTGGCGCATCTCGGCGAGGTTGGGGAAGATCGCGAAGAGCCGCTCCGGCGACCAGGGCGTGCGCCCGGGCGGGGCGGCGCGGCGGCCGACCTCGAGGTTCTCGGCCACCGTGAGGTCGGTGAAGATGCGCCTCTCCTCCGGCACGTAGCCGAGGCCGAGCCGGGCGATGCGATAGGGGGCAAGGCCCGCGATCTCCCGCCCGGCGAAGCGGACGGCCCCGCCGCGCGGGGGCAGGAGGCCCATGATGGCCTTGAGCGTGGTGGACTTGCCGGCGCCGTTGCGGCCCATCAGCGCCGCCACCTCCCCGCGCGCGAGATGGAGATCGACGCCGAACAGCACCTCGGCCGGGCCGTAGCCGGCGCGCAGGCCGCGCACCTCGAGCATCGCCTCAGCCATGCGCGGCCCGCCTCGCGCGCAGCGCGGCGCGCGTGCCCGAATGGCCGAGATAGACGCGCTGCACCTCGGGGTCCGCGCGCACCTCCTCGGGGGATCCCCGCGCGATGATCTCCCCGCGCACCAGGACCAGGATGCGGTCGGCATGGGCGAAGACCGCATCCATGTCGTGTTCGGTGAAGAGCACGCCGATCCCCTCCGCGCGCGCGATGCCGGCGACGAGTGCCATCAGCGATGCCCGCTCGGCGGGCGCCATCCCCGCGGTCGGCTCGTCCATCAGCAGCAGGCGTGGCGCGGCGGCGAGCGCGATGGCGAGCTCGACGCGCTTGACGTCGCCATAGGCGAGCTCGCCCACCGGCCGCTCGGCCTGCGCCGCCATGCCGACGCGCTCGAGCAGCGCGAGCGCCGCCGCGCGGTGCATGGCCATCGCCTCGGGCAGCAGCAGCCGCGTCTGCCCGTGATGGGCGATCAGCGCCATCTGGACATTGCCGATGACGGTGAAGGAGAGGAAGGTCTGCGCCACCTGGAAGGTCCGCCCGACGCCGAGGCGGCAGACCTCCCGCGGCGGCAGGCCCGTGATGTCCTGCCCGGCCAGCGTCACGCGCCCGGAATCGGGGCGCAACTGCCCGCCCACCATGTTGAAGGTGGTGGACTTGCCGGCCCCGTTCGGCCCGATGATGGCGAGCATCTCCCCCGCCTCCAGCGCGAAGGAGACGTCCTTGGCCGCCTGCACGCCCCCGAAGCGCTTGTTCAACCCTTCCGCCGCGAGCAGCGTCATGCCGGGCGCCCCCTGAGGCCCGCCCAGGCGCCGGCGAGGCCGCGCGGGAAGAGCAGCACCATGGCGATGATCGACAGGCCGAGGAAGAGCCGCCAGTGGTCTGTCAGCGGCATGAAGAAGTCCTTCACCGCATGGAAGGCCGCCGCTCCGGCGACGGGGCCGAGGACGGACTGGATGCCGCCCAGCAGCAGCATGGAGAGGAAATCGACGCTCATCGGGATGCCGAGCAGCGTCGGGTCGATCGAGCCCTTGGAGAAGGCATAGAGCCCGCCCGCGAGCCCCGCCGCCGCCCCCGCCAGGGTGAAGCCGAGCCAGCGATGCGTGCGCACATCGACGCCGATGGCATCCGCCCGCTGCGCCGAATCCCGCACCGCGCGCAGTGTGGCGCCGAAGGGGGCGTGGACCACGCGCCTGAGCGCGAGGATGGCCAAGAGGCAGCAGGCGGCGACGAGGTAGTGGTAGACCTCCCGCGGGGCCGCCCAGGCCGAGGGCCAGACGCCGACGAGGCCGTTGTCCCCCCCCGTCACCTCCACCCACTGGAACACCACCGCATAGGCGATCTGCGCGAAGGCGAGGGTGAGCATGGCGAGGTAGATGCCCGAGAGGCGGACGACGAAGAAGCCGAACAGCGCGGCGAAGGCCCCGCCGACGATCGGCGCGGCGATGAGGGCCGGCTCCATCGGCACCCCCGCCTTCACCACGAGCAGCCCGGCCCCATAGGCGCCAAGCCCGAAATAGGCCGCATGCCCGAAGGAGACGATGCCGCCATTGCCGACGAGGAAGTTCAGTGAGAAGGCGGCGAGCGCGAGGATCAGCACCTCGGTGCCCACCTTCACCGCATAGGCGTCGAGGAACGGCAGGGCGAGCACGCCGGCCAGCCCCGCGAGCACCAGGACCCGGCTCGCGCCGTCGAGGCCGCGCGGATCGATGATCCCCTCCGGCAGGACGGCGCGCCCGGCCGCCGCATCCGGGCGGCCGAGCAGCCCCCAGGGCTTGACCACCAGCACCACGGCCATCAGCAGGAACACCAGCACCAGCGTGATCTTGGGAAAGATCAGCACGCCGAAGGCCTGCAACTGCCCGATCAGCAGCGCCGCAAGGAAGGCCCCCGGCACCGAGCCCATGCCGCCGATGACGGTGACGACGAAGGCCTCGGTGATGATGGAGAGGTCCATCTGCGGATTCGCCGCGACGCGCGGGACCTGCAGCGCGCCCCCGAGCCCCGCCAGCGCGGCGCCGAGGAAGAGCGTGCCGGTGAACAGCATCGCCTGGTTCACGCCGAGCGCGCCGACCATCTCCCTGTCCTGGGTCGCGGCGCGGATCAGCACGCCGAAGCGCGTGCGGTGCATCAGCAGCCAGAGCAGCCCGAGCACGGCCGGGCCCACGAAGATCAGGAACAGCTCATAGGCGGGGAAGCGCTGGTCGAGGATGTAGACGCCGTGCCTGAGCCCCGGCGCGCGCGGCCCGGGGATGTCCACCGGCCCCCACAGGAGCAGCACGAGGTCCTGCACGATCAGCACCACGCCGAAGGTGGCGAGAAGCTGGAACAGCTCCGGCACGCGGTAGATGCGGCGCAGGAGCAGCACCTCCATCACCACGCCGAGCACGCCGACCGCGAGCGCCGAGACCAGCACGCCCGCGAAGAACAGGGAGGGCAAGCGGTCGATCTCGAGCAGCCAGGGCAGGATGGTCACCGCGACATAGGCCCCGAGCATGTAGAAGGAGCCATGCGCGAAGTTCACGATGCGCGTCACGCCGAAGACGATGGTCAGGCCCGAGGCGATGACGAAGAGCGAGGAGGCGCTGGCCAGGCCCGACAGGGCCTGGACCAGGAGGAAGTCCCACTCCATGGAGACGGGTCAGGAGGCGCGGCGCGCGGCGCGCACCTCGGCCTCCGGGAACATGTAGTCGGCGCCGTCGGCGTAGCGGGCATTCCGCATCGCCCCCTGGCGGCCGCGCAGCGTCGTCTCGCCGACCCAGGTGCCCATCGTGCCCTGGTGGTCGAGGCCGCGCATCACCACGGGCCCGACCACCGTCTCGGTGCGGAGGTCGGCGAGCGCGTCCACCAGCTTCTCGTTGTCGAGCGTATTGGCGGTGTTGAGCAGGTTGGCGACGACCTGCACCGTGACGTAGCCGAGCAGCGAGCCCTTGCGCGGGGTGTCGTTGAAGCGGGCCCGATAGGCGTCCACGAAGGCCTTGTGGGCGGGGGTCTCCACCTGCTCCCAGGGGTAGCCGGTGACGATCCAGCCCTCGGGCGTCTCCTCCCCGAGCGGAATGAGGTATTCGGGCTCGCCCGTCAGGAGCGAGACGACGGTGCGCCGCTCGAACAGGCCGCGGGTGTTGCCTTCCCGCACGAAGGCGGTCAGGTCCGCCCCGAAAAGGGCGTTGAAGATGCCCTCGGGGCGCGCCTGGCCGAGCGCGCCGACCGTCGCCCCGGCATCGATGCGGCCGAGGGCGGGGAACTGCTCGGCCACGATCTCCGCGCCCGGGATGGCGTCCGGCAGCAGGCGCTTGAAGTTGGCCGCCGCCGACTGGCCGTATTCGTAGTTCGGCGCCACGATCGCCCAGCGCTTGACGTTGCGGCCGCGGATCGCCTCCACCAGCATGCGCGTCTGCATGTAGGTCGAGGGCCGCAGGCGGAAGGTGTAGCGGTTGCCCTGCGCCATGGTCAGCGCATCGGTCAGCGGCTCGGTCGCCAGGAACAGGCGCTTGCGCTGATTGGCGAAATCGGCCACCGCCAGCCCGACATTGGAGAGGAATGTGCCGACCAGGAAGGCGACGTTCTCGCGCGTCAGCAGTTCCTCGGCCACGCGCACGGCATCGCCCGGCGTGGCGCCGTCGTCGCGGAAGACGAACTCGAGCCGCCGCCCCCCCATCACGCCGCCGGCGGCGTTCACCGCGTCCTGCGCCTGCTGCATCGCGTTGCGGTAGGGCACGGCGAAGGCCGCCATGCGGGAATAGGAGTTGAGTTCGCCGATGCGGATGGCGCCGCCGCTTCCCTGCGCCAAGGCGGGCCGGGCCAGCGGGGCGAGCGCCGCGGCGGCAAGAGCACGGCGGGAGAGGGTGAAGCGCGCCATCGGAAGCCTCCTTGTGTCCCTGTCGGCGGGATGATCGCCAGCGGCGGGGCGGCGCGCAATGGGGGGCCGTGCCGCTTGACCCGCGCGGGGCGGTCGTGGCCTTGTCGTCCCCTCGCATGACCGCCGCCCTCGATCTGCCGGGGCTGCTCGCCGCCGTCGCCGCCGGCGACCGGGCAGCGCTGCGTTCCCTCTACGAGCGCCAGTCGTCGCGCCTCTTCGGCGTGGCCAACGCCATCCTGCGCGACCGCGACCTCGCCGCGGAGGCGCTGCGGGAGGCCTTCGTCGCATCGCCGGCCGCGCCGGGGAGTGCGACCCCGCGCGCCTCCGCCCCGAGGCCTGGCTCGCCGCGATCGTGCGCCATGCCGCGCTCGACATGCTGCGCGCCCGCGGACGGGAGGCGCCGGCCGAGGATCCCCTCCTCGGCGACGAGGCGGAGGCCGCCGAGGCGGAGGCGCGGCTGATCGCGACCGGCGAGGGGCGGCGCCTGCGCGACGGCCTCGCCGCGCTCGAGACGCCGCACCGCGCCGCCATCATCCTCGCCTTCGTCCACGGCCTGTCCCATCCGCAGATCACCGAACGCCTCGGCCTGCCGCTCGGCACCGTCCGGTCCTGGCTCCGGCAAGGGCTGATGGCGCTGCGGGAGGGCCTCGGATGATCCCGACCGACCCCGCCGAGCGGGAGGCGCTGGTCGCCGAATACGTCCTCGGCACCATCGAGGCGCGGCAGGCGCGCGCCATCGAATGCGCGATGGACACCGACGCGGCGCTGCGTGAGGCGGTCGCCGCCTGGGAGAAGCGCCTCGCCCCGCTCAGCGAACTCGCCACCCCCGCGCTGCCGCCGCCCGGCCTCTGGGAACGGATCGCCGCCGTGCTCGCGCCGCCCGCGCCGCCCCGCGCACCCGCCAGGGCCGCGGCTGCGCCCGGCCTGTGGCGGGCCTGGGCGCTGGCGGCGAGCGCCGCCGCAGCCGGCCTCGCCGCGCTGCTCGTGCTGCGCCCAGGCCCCGAGCCGCGCCTCCTCGCGGCGCTGCTCGCCGCGCCGGACCAGCCCGCCTGGCTGGTCGAGGCGGAGGGCGGGACGCTCCGCCTCGCCGCGCTCGGGCCGTAGCGGATGCCGGAAGGTCGCGTCTTGCAACTCTGGGCGCGGCCGCCGGAGGGGGCGGGCGCGCCCGCCGCGCTCGGCCTGATCCCGGCAGGGCGGGACCGCCTGACGGTCGGACCGGCGGGCCTGCGGCCGGCGCCGGGGATGGTCCTCGAGATCACGCTCGAACCCGAGGGCGGCTCCCCCACCGGGCAGCCGAGCGGGCCGGTGCTGTTCAGCGGGCGGCTGGGGCGGCCCGGCGGCGGCTGAGTTCCGCGCGCGCGCCTCCGCCCCGGCCTAGAAGCCCACGAGGTCGCCGCCCTTCAGATTGAGCATCGCCCGCGCCTCGGCAGGCGTGGCGATCTCGAGGCTCAGCTCCTCGAGGATGCGGCGGATCTTCGCCACCTGCTCGGCGTTCGACCGCGCCGGCACGCCCTTGCCGATCCAGAGGCTGTCCTCGAGCCCGACGCGGACATTGCCGCCCATCATGCCGGCCATGGTGCAGAAGGGCATCTGGTGCCGCCCCGCGGCCAGCACCGACCAGACATAGTCCTTGCCGAACAGGCGGTCGGCCGTCTCCTTCATGAACAGCAGGTTGCGCGGCTCCGCCCCGATGCCGCCGAGGATGCCGAAGATGGTCTGCACGAACAGCGGCGGCTCCACCACCTTGCGGTCGAGCATGTGGGCGAGGTTGTAGAGGTGGCCGACATCGTAGCACTCGAACTCGAAGCGCGTTCCGCAGCCCTTGCCCAGCCGCTCGACGATCCGCTCGATGTCCTGGAAGGTGTTGCGGAAGATGTAGTTGGTGGTGCCTTCCAGATAGGGCTTCTCCCACTCGTGCTTGAAGGCCTTCACCCGCGCCGCCGAGGGCGCGATGTTGAAGTTCATCGAGCCCATGTTGAGGCTGCACATCTCCGGCTTGGCGAGAAGCGGCGCGGCGAGCCGCTCCTCGAGCGTCATGCCGAGGCCCCCGCCGGTGGTGATGTTGATGACCGCATCGGTGGACTGCTTGATGACGGGCAGGAACTGCATGAACACCGCGGGGTCGGGCGTGGGCCGGCCGTCGATCGGGTCGCGCGCGTGCAGGTGGATGATGGAGGCGCCGGCCTCGGCCGCGGCGATGGACTGCTCGGCGATCTGCTGCGGCGTGATCGGCAGGTGCTCGGACATGGAGGGGGTGTGGATCGCCCCCGTGACGGCGCAGGTGATGATGACCTTGGACATGGCGCTCTCCTCGCTGGCGGCGCGATCCTGCCCCGCGCGGGGCCTTGCGGGAAGGGCGGGCATTCCGGCTGAGGGCGGCTTGGGCTAGAGCCCGCGCATGAGCTTCGACCTTCCCGTCGCCGAGGCGCTGCCCGCGCTCAGCGAGGCGCTGCGCGCCGGGCCCAACGCCGTCCTCGTCGCCCCGCCCGGCGCCGGCAAGACGACGCTCGTGCCGCTCGTGCTCAAGGACGAGCCCTGGGCCGAGGGTGGCCGCATCCTGGTGCTCGAGCCCCGCCGTGTCGCCGCCCGCGCCGCCGCGCGCCGCATGGCCGAGATGCTGGGCGAGGCCGCACCCGGTGCGACCATCGGCATCGCCACGCGCCTCGAGCGCGCCGTCTCCGACCGCACGCGCGTCGAGGTGGTGACGGAAGGGCTGCTGGTGCGCCGCCTGCAGTCCGACCCGGGCCTTGAGGGGGTCGCCGCGGTGCTGTTCGACGAGGCGCATGAGCGCAACCTCGACACCGACCTTGCGCTTGCCCTCTGCCTCGACCTCCAGCGCGCGCTCCGCCCCGAGCTGCGGCTGCTCGCCATGTCGGCCACGCTCGACGGCGCCGCCTTCGCCCGCCTGCTCGGCGACGCCCCCCTCATCGAGAGCCGCGGCCGCGCCTTCCCGGTCGAGATCCGGCACCGCGCCCGCGACCTCGCCGATGCGCGCGACCTGCCCGAGGCGATGGCCGGGGCGATCCGCGAGGCGCTGCGCGCCCATCCCGGGGATGTCCTCGCCTTCCTGCCCGGCTGGGGGGAGATCCGCCGCACGCAGGAGCGCCTGGCCGGCCTCGATGCGCTGGTGGTGCCGCTGCATGGCGAGATGCCGCCGGCCGAGCAGGACATCGCGCTGAACCCCGCCCCCGGCGGGCGGCGCAAGGTGGTGCTCGCGACGTCGATCGCCGAGACCTCGCTGACGGTCCCCGGCGTGCGCATCGTCGTCGACGGCGGTTTCCGCCGCGCGCCGCGCCTCGATGCCGCAAGCGGTCTTGCGCGCCTCCTCACCGTCCGCATCAGCCGCGCCGCCGCCGAGCAGCGGGCGGGGCGCGCCGGGCGCACCGCCCCGGGGCTTGCCATCCGCCTGTGGTCCGAGGCGCTGCACCGCGGCCTGCCACTCGCCGACCGGCCGGAGATCCTCGAGGCCGAACTCTCCTCCCTGGTCCTCGATGTCGCCGCCTGGGGCGCGCGCATCGAGGATCTCCCCTTCCTCGACGCCCCGCCCGCCGGCGCGGTGAAGGCCGCCGAGGCCCTGCTCGGCGCGCTCGACGCCCTCGATGCCGCGGGGCGCATCACCGCGACGGGGCGGCGCATGGCGCGGCTCGGCACCCATCCGCGGCTGGCGCGCATGCTGGTCGCGGCGGCGGATGACGGGGAACGCGCGCTCGCCGCCGACCTCGCCGCGCTGCTCGAGGAACGCGACCCGATCCGCGGGCGGGAGGCGCCGGCGGATGTGCATCTCCGCCTCGACCTGCTGCACGGCGCCGACCGCGCCGATGCCGACCGCGCCAGCCTCCACCGCATCCGCCGCGCCGCGGCGCTGCACCGGCGCCGGCTTGGCGTGCATGGCGCAACCCCGCCCGCGGGCGATGCCGGGGCGCTGCTCGCGGCCGGCTTCCCGGACCGCATCGCGGCCAGGCGCGGGGCGATGGAGGGCGCCTTCCGCCTCGCCTCGGGCCAGGGCGCGCGGCTGCCGGCGACCGATCCGCTCGCGAAATCGGCGCTGCTCGCGGTGGCCGAGCTCGAACTGCGGGGCACCGAGGCGCGCATCCGCATGGCCGCGCCGCTCGAGCGCGCCGTCCTCGAAGCCCGTTTCCCCGAGCGCCTCAAGCGGGAGGAGGGGGCGGCCTTCGACCCGCGCGCCGGCGCCGTGGTCGCGCGCCGGCGCCTGATGTTCGGCCCCCTGGTGCTCGAGGAGGCGCCGCTGCCCCATGCCGACCCCGAGGCGGTCGCCGCCGCGCTGGCCGAGGCCGCGGCCGGGCGCGGGCTGCGCGACCTCCCCTGGACGGAGGCCGCCCGCCAGGCGCAGGCGCGGATCCTCTGGATGCGCCGGATCGAGGGCGAGGCCTGGCCCGACGTCTCCGACGCCGCCCTCGCCGCCACCGCGCGGGAGTGGCTCGCACCGCACCTGCACGGAATGAATCGCCTCGCGGAGCTCGCGGGGCTCGACCTCGCCGCCCTGCTGCTCGGCCGCCTGTCCTTCGCGCAGCGGCGGGCGCTGGAGGCCGCCCTGCCCGCGCGCATCGCCCTGCCGGGCGGGCGCTCGGCGGCGGTGGACTATGCGCGGGAGGTGCCGACGCTCGCGGCGCGGGCGCAGCACCTCTTCGGGCTTGCCGCGCTGCCGCCGCTCGCGGGCGGGCGGGTGCCGCTGCAGGTGGCGCTGCTCTCGCCGGCGGGCCGGCCCGTCGCGGTCACGGCCGATCTCGCCGGCTTCTGGAAGGGGGCCTGGGCGGAGGTGCGCAGGGAGATGCGCGGCCGCTATCCGAAGCATCCCTGGCCCGAGGACCCGGCGGCGGGCGGTTGAACCGCCACCGGCGGCAGCGCAGATTGGAGCCGTGAACATGCCCCCGCCGAGACCCGATCCGCCGCGCCTGCCGCGCCGCCTCGCGCTCGCGCTGCCCGCAGCCCTGCTTGCCGCCTCCCGGCCGGCCGCGGCCCAGCGCGGTCTGCCCGACTTCGCCGACCTCGCCGAGCGGGTGCTGCCGGCGGTGGTCAGCATCCAGGTGACGAGCCGCGATCGCAGCCTCGTGCCGCCCGAGTTCCGGGGCACGCCGCTCGAGCGTCGCCGCGGGCAGCTCGTGCAGGGCGCGGGCTCGGGCTTCCTCATCGAGCCCTCCGGGGTCATCGTCACCAGCGCCCATGTCGTCGGCGATGCGACGCGCGTGACCGTCATCACGCTCGACGGCACCGAATACCCGGCGCGCGTCATCGGCGCCGACGAGCTGACCGACATCGCCGTGCTGCGCATCACCCCGCGCGGGCCGCTCGCCGCCGTCTCGCTCGGCGTCTCGGCGCGGCTGCGCGTCGGCCAGTGGGTGATGGCGGCGGGCAACCCCTTCGGCCTGGGCGGCAGCGTCACCAGCGGGATCGTCTCGGCGCTGGGCCGCGACATCCGCGTCGGGCCCTTCGACGACTTCATCCAGACCGACGCCCCGATCAATCCCGGCAATTCCGGCGGGCCGCTGTTCAACATGGCCGGCGAGGTGATCGGCATCAACACCGCCATATACTCGCCCTCGGGCGCCTCGGCCGGGATCGGCTTCGCCGTGCCCTCGGACCTCGCCCGCCCGGTGATCGAGGCGCTGATCCGCGGCGGGCGGGTCGAGCGCGGCTGGCTCGGCGTCTCGGTCGGCGACGCCGAGGAGCAGGGCCGCGGCCGCCGCGGCGCCGTGATCATGGGTGTCGAGCGCGGCAGCCCCGCCGCCCGCGCCGGGCTGCGCCAGGGCGACCTCGTCACCGCGCTGAACGGGGAGCCTGTGGCGACCTCCCGCGCGCTGGTGCGCGGCATCGCCCGCCTGCCGCCCGGGGAGACCGTGCGCCTGACGCTGCAGCGCGGCGGCCGCAGCCAGGAGATTGCCGTCCAGATCGGCCGGCGGCCGAGCGAAGGATAGGAAGGGATGCGCATCCTGCTCGTCGAGGACGATGCCGAGGTCGCCCGCTTCGTGCGCAAGGGCCTGCAGGAGGCCGGCCACGTCGTCGAGCACGCGGCCAGCGGCCGCGAGGGCCTCTTCCTCGCGGCCTCGGAACAGTTCGACGTGCTGGTGCTGGACCGCATGCTGCCCGGCGGCGTGGACGGCGTCCGCCTGGTCGAGACGCTGCGCGGGCAGGGCAACCGCACCCCGGTGCTGTTCCTCTCCGCCCTCTCGGCCGTGGATGAACGGGTGAAGGGGCTGAAGGCGGGCGGTGACGACTACCTGGTCAAGCCCTTCGCCTTCGCCGAACTCCTCGCGCGCGTCGAGGCGCTGGGGCGCCGCCCGAGCGTGGAGGCGCCGACCACGCGGCTCAGGATCGCCGATCTCGAGATGGACCTCCTCTCGCGCACCGTCACGCGGGGGGGCAAGCGGCTCGAGATCCAGCCGCGCGAGTTCCGCCTGCTCGAGCATCTGCTGCGCCATGCCGGGCAGGTGGTCACCCGCACCATGCTGCTCGAGAAGGTCTGGGACTACCATTTCGACCCGCAGACCAACGTCATCGACGTCCATGTCAGCCGCCTGCGGCAGAAGGTGGACAAGGGCTTCGACAAGCCGCTGATCCATACGGTGCGCAACGCCGGCTACATGATCCGCGCCGAGCCCTGAGCCCGCGGCGCCGAGGAGCGCGCCATCACGCCCCCGCCGATCCCCCCGCCCGACGACCTGCCCGGCGCCTTTGAGCCGCTGCTGCGCTTCCTGCGCAGCGCCGGCTTCCGCTTCGCGCTGCTGTTCGCGGTCATCTACATCGCGGCCTCGGCGCTGTTCGCGGTGGTGCTGTGGTACGCGACCGCCGGCTCGCTCGACCGCCAGACCGACGCGGCGCTGCGCAGCGACGCCCTCGGCCTCGCGCAGCGCTGGCGGGAAGCCGGCCAGGCCGGCGTGGTCGAGGCGATCGCCGAGCGGCTGGCCAACGATGTCGAGGCGGATTCGATCTACCTCTTCATCGGGCCGGGTGGCGAGCGGCTGGCGGGCAATCTCGACCGCTGGCCGCCCGGCCTCTCCGAGGGCGCGGGCTGGTCGGTCGAGACGGTGGACCGCGACGGCGGGCGGGTGGAGGCGCGGCTGCTGCTCGTGCAGTTCGACGACCGCTCCCGCGTGCTGATCGGGCGCGACGTCGAGGAGAAGAGGCGGCTGCGCGATCTCCTGGCCGAGGGCATGGCCTGGTCGGCCGCGGCCACCGTGCTCTTCGCGTTGATCGGCGCGGCGCTGCTGCGCCGGGCGCTCGAGAACCGGCTGCGCCCCGCCGGGCAGACGGCGCAGGCGATCGCGGCGGGGGACCTCTCGCGCCGCGTGCCGCTCTCCGGCGCCGATGACGAGTTCGACCGGCTGGGGGAGAGCATGAACGCCATGCTCGACCGCATCGACCGGCTGATGGCGGGCGTGCGCGGGGTGTCGGATTCCATCGCGCACGACCTGCGCACCCCGATCGCGCGGGCGCGGGCCAAGCTCGAGGAGGCGATGGCCGGCGGCGACGATCCCGCCGCGCTGCGCGCCGCGATCGAGGAGGCGATCGCCGATCTCGACCACATCACCCGCGTCTTCGGCGCGCTGCTGCGCATCGCCGAGGCCGAGGCCGGGGCGCGGCGGGCAGCCTTCGCCTCGCTCGACCTCGCCCCGCTGCTCGCCGACGTCGCCGAGTTCTATGGCGCGGTCGCCGAGAGCCGGGGCCAGGTGCTGCGGACGGAGGTGCCCGAGCGGCTCGAACTGGTGGGTGATCGGGACCTCATCGCCCAGGCAGTCGGCAACCTGCTCGACAATGCGCTGAAGTTCACGCCCCCCGGGGGGCGAGTGGTGCTCTCGGCGCGGGCCCTGCCGCGCGACGGGGTCGAGATCGTGGTCGCCGACACCGGGCCCGGCCTCGCCCCGGCCGACCGCGCCCGGGCGGGGGAGCGCTTCTTCCGCGCCGATGCGTCGCGCGCCACGCCGGGCTCGGGGCTCGGCCTGTCGCTGGTGCAGGCGGTGGCCCATCTGCACGGCGGCGAACTGCATCTGGACGATGCCGCGCCGGGCGCGCCCTCGCCGGGGTTGCGCGCCGCGCTGCGGCTCGGCGTCGGCTGAGGCCCGCAAACCGAGGGCCGGGAGGGGCGAGAGCCGCGCGTGGCCGGCCCGCCCCCCGCCGGCCTCGGCGGCGGGCAGCGGATGAACGGGGCGTCACACCATCGCCACGCCCGGGCAGGATGGCGGGCGGCAAGGTCGGTCCCATGCGCGCCCTTGCGATCGTCGCCCTGCTCGCGGCCTCCCTCCGTGACGCCGCGGCCGACGAGCCCGCCCCGCGGGTGACCACGGACAGCCGCGAATACTGCGCCGAACTGGCCGGCCGGCTCGACCGCATGCCCGGCGCGCGCGACCCCGCGGTGCGCCGGATGGCCGATGAGGGGCTCCTTCTCTGCGAGAGCGGCCATCCGCGCGCCGGTGTCGCGCGGCTGCGCCGGGCGATCCGCGCCGCGCAGGCCCACCGCTGAAATCCGCCCCGGCCGGGAAGGGGGCGCCGCTGCCGGGCCGGCGGATCAGCGCAGGCGCCAGACCTCGACCGGCCCGCGCTCCTCCTGCACCACGGCGGCGAGTTCGTAGTTCTCGGTGAGCGCCTCCTCGATCATGGCGGCGATGCGCGGGCGCACATTCGGCCACCAGCCGCGGTCGATGACCAGCGCCTCGGGCGCGGAGGCGAGGATGCGCGCCACCTCCTCGTTCGGGTCGATGCCGGTCACGCGCCAGTAGGGGCCGACGAGCTGGGCCGGGAAGGCGTAGCGCGTCGCGAGGCCGGCCTTGGCCAGCACATAGACGGTCGGGTGGTAGTTCACGACCCAGACCGGGTCGCCCGGCTCGATGACCCGGCGCAGCGCGGCCGAGACCTCCCGCACCGGGTCCGGCCCGCCAAGGCCGATCGCGCCGTAGAGCCGCGGCACGGTGGAGGAGCGCCACGCATCCACCGCGACGCCGCCGACGATCAGGGCGAAGGCCGCCACCACCAGCCCCGGCCGCGCCGCGCGCGCGAGCCGCCGCGCGCCGAGCGCGCCGAGCAGGCAGAGCGGCGGCAGCCAGATCAGGAAATAGTGCTGGTAGTACATGCCCGGCATCACCACCGCCGCCGTCGCCGCGGCGAACCAGGCCACCGCCATCCGGCTGAGCAGCGCGATCGGGCCGCGCCGCGCGCGCGGGCGGATCAGCGCCGGGGGCACCAGGGCGAAGGCCCAGAGCAGGATCATCACCGCGATCAGCGTGTAGCGCCCGGCATCCGCGAGGCCGACGCGCGCCCCCGCATAGCGCAGCGGCGCGAGGAAGGTCCCGGTCACGAAGGCGTCGAGCTCGCCCTTGAGGAGATAGGCGAGGCCGAGCAGCAGGGTGGGGGCGGCGCAGAGCAGGGCGTAGGCGGCGGCGAAGCCGAGCAGCCGCCGCCAGCCGAGGAGCCCGCGCCACCAGGCCGGGCCGACCAGCAGCGCCCAGGCGAGGCAGCCCTCGAACACCGCCACCGGCTTGATGGCGAGCGCCGCGCCGATCATCAGCCCCATGGCGAGGATCTTGGCGAAGGGCGGCGGCTCGTCCTGCTCAAGCGCCCGCCGCGCCGCCCGCAGCCCCAGCGCCATGGACCAGGCGGTGAGCGGGGCGAAAAGGATCTCGGTGTTGGTGGCGAGGCCGCCGAGCAGCGTGCTGTGTGCGAGATAGAGCAGCCCCGCCGCAAGCCCGATGGCCGGCGGGGCGGTGGCGAAGCGGACGATGGCGAAGAGCGCCCAGGCGGTGAGCCATGTGCCGAGCAGGCCGAGCAGCCGCGGCACCCAGATCGCCTCGCCCGCCAGCGCCATGGCGGCGGCGAAGAGGGCGGGCGCGCCGACCGGATGCATGTCCCACACGCCGACGAGAGGCCAGTTCCCGCGCAGCCATTCGCGGGCCTGGAGCATGTAGAGCCCCTCATCGGTGTCGATGACGGCGGGGATGAAGGCGAAGGCGCGCAGGAGGAAGGCGGCGGCGAGCAGCATCAGCGGCGCGGCCGCCCCCTTGAGCAGCCGGCGCAGGCGCGAGGGCGGAAGGGCGCGACGCGGCGCCCCCGCCACCACGCGGGCGAGGCTGCCTTCGGGGCTCATGCCGCCGCGCCCGCCCCCCTCACAGCGCGGGGCGCAGATCCTGCCACGGCGCCGCGCGCTCATAGGCGGCGGCGGCGCGGTAGATCGTCGCCTCCTCGAAATGGCGGCCGACGAGCTGCAGCGCGAGCGGCAGCCCCTCGGCCTTGGTCAGGCCGCACATCAGCGTCAGCGCCGGATGGCCCGTCACGTTGAAGGCGGTGCGCGCCTGGCGGGAATAGGTGGCCTCGACCGCCTCGGCGTCGTCGATGCGGCAGGCGGGGTCCATGCTGCTTGCGGTCAGCAGCAGGTCCACCTCGGCGAAGGCCGCCTCCACCGCGGCCATGAGTTCCCGCCGCCGGCGCTGCGCCTGCACATGGTCCTCGGCCCGGATGAAGAGGCCGGGCAGCAGCCGCTTGCGGGTGATGGCGGCGTAGCGCTCGGGCGCCTCGCGCAGCCAGCGGCCGTGGATGGCGGCGGCCTCGCTCATCAGGATGGTGCGGTTGACGCCGGCGAACTCGGCGAGCGGGGGCAGGCGGACGGTCTTCACCTTCGCCCCTTCCTTCGCCATCAGCCGCGCCGCGGCCTCGAGGGCGGCGGCGACCTCGGCGGTGGCGGGCTGGTCCTTCTCGTGGAAGTGGCGGACGAAGCCGATCCGGAGGCCCTTGAGCCCCTTGCGCAGATGGCGCGCGTAGTTCTCCGCCCGGCGGGCGGCGCTGCCCGGATCCTCGGGGTCGTGGCCGGCCATGGCATTCAGCAGCAGCGCGTTGGAGGCGACATCCCGCGTCATCGGCCCGACATGGTCGAGCGTGTAGGAGAGGGGGAAGACGCCGCGGCGGGAGACGAGGCCGTAGGTCGGCTTCATGCCGACGATGCCGCAGTGGCTCGCCGGGTGGCGCACGCTGCCGGCGGTGTCGGTGCCGAGCGCGGCGGGCAGGATCCCCGCCGCCACCGCCGCCCCCGAACCGGAGGAGGATCCGCCCGGATGATGGGCCGGGTTCCAGGGGTTGCGCGCGGGCGGGAAGGGCAGGTCGAAGGCCGGGCCGCCGATGGCGAACTCATGCGTGGCGAGCTTGGCGGGAAAGAGCGCGCCGGCCGCCCGCAGCCGCGCCACCACCGCCGCGTCCCGCCGCTTCACGTTCTCGAGCAGGAGGCGCGAATGGCAGGTGGTCGGATGGCCCGCGAGGTCGATGATGTCCTTGAGCCCGACCGGCAGCCCATCCAGCGGCGTCCGCGGCCCCGCCCGCGCGATGCGGCGCTGGGCCCGGCTCGCCTCCTCCCGCGCCTGGTCCCAGAGCGGCAGGATGGTGGTGTTGAGCCGCGGCTCGAGCGCCTCGAAGCGCGCGCGGAGCGCATCGAGATACTCGACCGGCGAGAGGCGCCGCCGCGCGATGGCGGCCGAGGCCTCGGCGAGCGTCCATTCGTGCGGCGCGGCGCTCATCGCCCGCCTCCCCTGACGGCGGGCACGACGAAGGCGGGCATCGGCTCGGCCGTCTCGTCGGCGGGGCGGGTGAAGGCGGTGGCGAGGCGGCCGGCCTGGGCGATGGCCTCGGCGATCTCGGCCTCCCGGCCGCGCCATGGCGCCCCGAGACCCGCGGCGCGGGCGAGTGCTTCCTGCTCGGTCATGGCTCGGCCTCTCCCTGCCTGCCGGTGGGCGGCGAGCCTGCCGCAAAAGGCGCCGCCGCGATAGTCGGGCGGGCGGCGGCGCCCGATCCTCCCCGCCGGGGGGCGGATTTCCGCGCGGCGCGTTCCGGCGTATGGGACGGGCCATGACGCAGGCCGCGACCCTGCCCCTCGAGGGGCTCAAGATCGTCGAACTCGGGCACTACATCGCCGCGCCCTTCGCGACGCGGCTGCTCGCCGATCTCGGCGCCGAGGTGGTGAAGGTCGAGCCCCCCGGCGGGGACCCGGTGCGCGGCTGGGGTTCGAGCGTGAACGGCCATGCCGTCTGGTTCAGCGTGCACGGGCGGAACAAGCTCAGCGTGACGCTCGACCTCAAAGCCCCCGCGGACCGCGAGCGGCTGATGGCCCTCGTCAGGCGGGCCGATGCGCTCATCGAGAACTTCCGCGCCGGCCATCTCGAGCGCATCGGGCTCGGGCCCGAGGTGCTGCAGGCGGCCAATCCGCGCCTCGTCATCGGCCGCATCTCCGGCTACGGGCAGGAGGGGCCCTATCGCGACAAGCCCGCCTTCGGCGCGATCGGGGAGGCGATGGGGGGCCTGCGCCACCTGACCGCCCATCCGGGCCAGACCGACTACCCGCCGCCGCGCTGCGGCGTCTCGATCAGCGACGACCTCGCCGGCATTTACTGCGCGCTCGCGGTGGTCGCGGCCTGCTGGCAGGTGAAGGGGGATCCGGCGGCGAAGGGGCGGGTGGTGGATGTGGACCTCGTCTCGAGCGTGTTCTCCCTGATGGAGGGGATGCTGCCGGAATACGGCCTCTTCGGCTGGGTCCGCCAGCCGCAGGGCGCGGCCATCAAGACCGCCGCGCCCTCCAACACCTACCCTTGTGCGGACGGGAAGTGGCTCTGCATCGCCGGCAATTCGGACCTCATCTTCCGCCGGCTGATGGCCGCGATCGGGCGGCCGGAGATGGCCGAGGATCCGCGCTTCGCCACCAATGCCGGGCGCTGCGCGAACGTCGCCGACCTGGACGCGGCCATCGCCGCCTGGACCCGCACCCTGCCGGCGGCGGAGGCGGAGGCCATCCTCGAGGCCGCCGAGGTGCCGTGCTCGCGCCTCTACGACATCGCCGACTGCGCCAACGACCCGCATTTCCGCGAGCGCGGCTGGGTGATGGAGGTCGCCGACCCGCTGCTCGGCCGCGTGCTCCATCCCGCCGCGCCCTTCCGCCTGGACGGCGTGAGCCCGCGGGAGATGGTGCGCTGGACGGGCCCCGAGGCGGGGGCGCACAATGACCTCGTCTTCACCGCCCTCGCCCGCGGCCAGACCGCGCCGATCAAGCCATGATCCACCGGGAAACGGAGACTCCATGACCATGACCGCCATCGCCGCGCGCGCCGCCGGCGCCGCCCGCTTCTGGGGCCTCGCCCTGCTCGGCTCCGCCCTGCTCGCCGCCTCGGCCCAGATCAGCCTGCCGATGTGGCCGGTCCCCGCCACCCTGCAGACGCTCGCCGTGCTGCTGCTGGGCGCGCTGGGCGGGCCCCGCCTCGGGGCGGCGAGCGTCGCCCTCTACCTCGCCGAAGGCGCGGCCGGCCTGCCGGTCTTCGCCGGCGGCGCGGGCGGGGTGGCGGTGCTGGCGGGGCCGACGGCGGGCTACCTCCTCGGCTTCCTGCCCGCCGCCTGGCTCGCCGGGCTGGCCGGCCGGGGGCTGGCGCGCCAGGTCCTGGTGCTGACGGCGGCGCATCTCCTGCTCTTCATCCCCGGCATCGCCTGGCTGGCCGGCTTCGTGGGCTGGGAGCGGGCGGTCTCGGCCGGCTTCGTCGTGTTCCTGCCGGGGACGGTGGTGAAGACGGCGCTCGCCCTTGCGATCCTGCGCGCCGTCCGCCGCGGCTGAGGCGCGGGGGCGTGGCGGGGCGCGTTGCCCGCCCCCGCCGCCGGGGCTACATCCCCCGCAGACGGAGCGTTCCGGGGAGTCCGCCATGCCAGAGACCGCCATCATCAGCGAGGTCGCGCCCCGCGACGGGATCCAGTCCATCACCGGCGCGCCGGTCCCGACCGAGACGAAGATCGCGCTGATCCGCGCCTGCTACGAGGCCGGGCTGCGCCGGATGGAGGTCGGCTCCTTCGTCTCGCCCAAGGCCATTCCCCAGATGGCCGGCACCGAGGAGGTGCTGAAGGCGGCGCTCGCCCTGCCGGGGCTCGAATGCACGGTCCTCGTGCCCAATCGCCGCGGCTTCGAGGCGGCGATCGCCGCCGGGGCGCACCGGCTCGGCTTCTTCATGTCGGCGACCGCCGGCCACAACAAGGCCAACCTCAACCGCACGCGGGAGGAGTCCTTCGCCGAACTCGCCGCGCTGGTGCGCGACACGCCGAAGGGGACGCGGATCCGCTTCAACCTCTCCTGCGTCTTCCACTGCCCCTTCGACGGCGTGGTGCCCGAGGCCGAGGCGCTCGACTGGGTGGAGCGCATCGTCGCGCTGGACCCCGAGATGGAGATCGCGCTCGCGGACACCACCGGCAATGCCAGCCCCGATCAGGTCAACCGCATCTTCCGCCACGCCATCGGCACCTGGGGCGGCGACCCCGCCCGCCCCCGCTTCGCCTTCCACGGCCACGACACCTACGGCATGGGCCTCGCGAATGTGATGGCCGCCTGGGAGGCCGGCTGCCGGGTCTTCGATTCGGCGGTGGGCGGCATCGGCGGCTGCCCCTTCGCCCCCGGCGCGACCGGCAATGTCGCGACCGAGGACGTGGTGTGGATGTTCCGCCGCATGGGTGTCGCGACCGGCGTGGACTGGCCCCGGCTGCTCAAGGCCGCCGACATGGCCGCGGCCATTCCTGGCGCGGTGCCCGGCGGGCGGCTGCGCGCGGTTCCCGCGGCGCGGCAGGCGGCGTGAGCGGGCGCGCGGAGGGCGGCGGCGGGGCGCCCGCCCTTTCGCGCGCCGCCGCATGACCCGATCTCTCCCGCGCATGCGCCGCGTCGCCGCCATCCTTCTGCTCTTCCTCGCCGCCGGCTGCGCGCCCGAGGCCGCCCCGCCGCCCGCCCCGGCGACGCCGGGCGCCACGACCGTGGTCGTTGTCCCCGAAGGCGGCACCATCGTGACGGATTACGGCGGCGGCACCGCGCCCATCGCGCGCTACATCCGCCTGCCCGACGGGCGGGTGATCCGCGCCGACGCGCCGCCGCCGGCCGATGTTGCGCCTCCACCCGCCCTGCCGGTGCCCGTCGCGCCCCCCGCCGCGCCGCCCCCCGGTCCCGCGGCGGGGCGCATGATCAGCACCGGTTCGGCCTTCGCCGTCACCGCCGGCGGCCTCGCCATCACCAACGCCCATGTCGTGCAGGGCTGCGCCGCCGTGCTCGACGAGGCGGGCCGGCCGCTCCGCGTCCTCGCCGCCGACCGGCGGCGCGATCTCGCCCTGCTCGACACCGGCCGCGACTTCGCCGCGGTGGTGCGGTTCCGCGAACGCTCCACGGTCGAACTCGGCGAGACCGTGCTGGTCTTCGGCTTCCCCTATGGCCAGGCGCTCGGCACCGGGATCAACGTGACGAACGGCATCGTCACCGGCCTTGCCGGTCCGGGGGGCGACACCTCCCGCTTCCAGATGAACGCGGCGGTGCAGCCGGGCAATTCCGGCGGCCCGGCGGTGGACGATGCGGGGCTGCTGCTCGGCGTCGCGGTCGGGCGGCTGAACGACCTGGCCGTGCTGCGTGCCACCGGCAGCCTGCCGCAGGGGGTGAACTTCGCCATCCGCGCCGCCGAGGTGGAGCGCTTCCTGGCCGAGAACGGCGTCCGTCCCACACGCGGGCCGGCGGGCGGCGGCACCGGCGCGCGCGCCGTCTCGGCGGCGGTGGCGCCGGCGGTGTTCCAGATCCTCTGCCGCGGGTGAGGCGCATCACCGCGCGCGCCCGCGCCCTGCCGCAGCCTTTCCACCTTTCCGACGCTTTCGGCCGCGATGCTCAACGCCATCGCGCGACCATGGAGGGGTGCCGATGTCCGAAGCCGAGATCGAGCGCCGGATGGCAGAACTGGACCGCCTGCTGAACGACCCCGAGGTGCGGATGGACGCGGCGCGCGTCTGGGCGCTGCTCGCCGAGATCAGCCGCGCCGCCGTCCCGGCCCCCGCCCCGGCCGCCCGCGCCGGCTGAGCGGGCGGCGCCGGCCGCGCCTCAGCCCGTCGCGTCCCTGACCGCCGCGATCAGGAACTCCCGGTTGCCTTCGGGCCCGGTGATCGGGCTCGGCTCCACGCCGAGCACGCGCCAGCCCGGCAGCGCCGCCCACCAGCCGCGGATGGTCGCGCAGACCTCGCGGTGCACGGCGGGGTCGCGCACCACGCCGCCCTTGCCGACGCGACCGGGTCCCGCCTCGAACTGCGGCTTGATCAGCGCCACCGCCCAGGCGCCTGCCGCGGCCAGCCCGAGTGCCGCCGGCAGCACCGTCCGCAGCCCGATGAAGGAGGCGTCGCAGACGACGCAGCCGGGCGGCTCCGGCACCTCGGCCGCGGTCAGGAAGCGGGCGTTGGTGCGTTCCAGCACCACCACGCGCGGGTCGTTGCGCAGCGTCCAGGCCAGCTGCCCGTGACCGACATCCACCGCATAGACGCGCACCGCCCCGTGCCGCAGCAGCACGTCGGTGAAGCCGCCGGTCGAGGCGCCGATGTCGAGCCCGACGCGGCCCGCCGCGGAAAGCCCGAAATGGGCGAGCGCATGCGCGAGCTTGACGCCCCCGCGGCTGACCCAGGGGTGGTCCTGCCCGCGCAGTTCGAGCGGCGCGTCCTCGGCCAGAAGGTCGCCGGCCTTGGCGATGCGCTTCTCCCCGGAGAACACCTTGCCGGCGAGGATGAGCGCCTGCGCGCGCGCGCGGCTTTCCGCGAGGCCCCGCTCGACGAGCATGAGGTCGGCGCGCTGCCGGGCCGGGCGGGCCATCAGCGGCGCCTGCGGGCCGCGCGGCGGGCGGCGTCCTCAGCGCGCGGCCTCATGGGCCGGCGCGGGCATGCGCGCGGGCTGCCCGCCTCCGCCGCCGGCACCGGCGCGGCGGCCCTAGGCCCGCGCCGGCCGCGACGCGCTGGCCTGGCCGAGGGCCGCGAGCGCGGTCGCGACGATGTGCGGCGCATTCAGCCCCGCCTCGTCGTACTGCCGGCGCGGCGTGTCGTGGTCGATGAAGCGGTCGGGCAGGCACATGGGGCGGATGCGCAGCCCGTGGTCGAGCAGCCCGCGCGTGGCGAGGTGGTGCATGACGATGCCGCCGAAGCCGAGCATCGAGCCTTCCTCGATGGTGATGAGCACCTCGTGCTCGCGCGCCAGCCGCTCGACCAGCGGCGCATCGAGCGGCTTGGCGAAGCGCGCATCGGCCACCGTGCAGGACAGGCCGTGCGTGGCGAGTTCGTCGGCCGCCTTGAGGCATTCGCGCAGCCGCGCGCCATAGGAGAGGATGGCGATGGAGGTGCCTTCCCGCACCACCCGCCCCCGCCCGATCTCGAGCGGCGTGCCGCGCGCAGGCACCTCGACGCCGAAGCCCTCCCCGCGCGGGTAGCGGAAGGCCACGGGGCGGTCGTCGATGGCCGCGGCGGTGGCGACCATGTGCGCGAGTTCGGCCTCGTCGGAGGCGGCCATCAGAACGATGCCCGGCAGGCAGCCGAGATAGGCGATGTCATAGGCCCCCGCATGGGTCGCGCCATCCGCGCCGACGAGCCCCGCGCGGTCCATCGCGAAGCGCACCGGCAGGGACTGCAGCGCGACGTCGTGCATCACCTGGTCGTAGGCGCGCTGGAGGAAGGTCGAGTAGATGGCGCAGAAGGGCTTCATGCCCTCCGTCGCCATGCCGGCGGCGAAGGTGACGGCGTGCTGTTCGGCGATGCCGACGTCGAAGCAGCGGCGCGGGAACCGCTTGGCGAAGATGTCGAGGCTGGTGCCCGAGGGCATGGCGGCGGTGATGGCGACGATGCGCTCATCGGCCTCGGCCTCGGCGATCAGGGCCTGGGCGAAGACCTTCTGGAAGGCCGGCGGGCCGGGCGGCGCCTTGGCCTGTTCGCCGGTGATGACGTTGAACTTCTGCACGCCGTGGTACTTGTCCGCGCTCGCCTCGGCCGGCGCGTAGCCCTTGCCCTTCTGCGTCACCACATGCAGCAGGATCGGGCCCTCGTGGTCGGTGTCGCGCAGGTTGCGCAGCACCGGCAGCAGGTGATCGAGGTCGTGCCCGTCGACGGGGCCGACGTAGTAGAAGCCCAGTTCCTCGAACAGCGTCCCGCCCGTCAGCAGGCCGCGCGCGTATTCGTCGGCGCGCCGCGCCGCGCGTTCGAGGGGGGCGGGGAAGCGCTTCGCCACCCGCGCCATCAGGTCGCGCAGGTTGAGGAAGGGGCGGGAGGAGATCAGCCGCGACAGATAGGCCGACATCGCCCCCACCGGCGGGGCGATGGACATGTCGTTGTCGTTGAGGATGACGATCAGGTTGGCCTTCGAGGCGCCGGCATTGTTCATCGCCTCATAGGCCATGCCCGCGCTCATCGCGCCGTCGCCGATGACGGCGATGACGTGCCGGTCCTCGCCCTTGAGGTCGCGCGCGATCGCCATGCCGAGGCCGGCCGAGATGGAGGTCGAGGAATGCGCCGCGCCGAAGGGGTCGTATTCGGATTCCGAGCGCCGCGTGAAGCCCGACAGCCCGCCGCCCTGGCGCAGCGTGCGGATGCGGTCGCGCCGGCCGGTGAGGATCTTGTGCGGATAGGCCTGGTGGCCGACGTCCCAGATCAGCCGGTCATGCGGCGTGTCGAACACGGCGTGGATGGCGACCGTGAGCTCCACCACCCCGAGCGAGGCGCCGAGATGCCCGCCGGTGACCGAGACGGCGTCGATCGTCTCGGCGCGCAGCTCCTCGGCCAGCCGCTTGAGCTGGTCGGCGGAGAGGTTGCGCAGGTCGGCCGGGACCGTGACGCGATCGAGCAGCGGCGTGGCGGGTCGTGTCATCAGCT
>Ga0272446_1001663_pt1 | contig 31868 bp, 24 predicted proteins | sample YNPCB0061_FD_194587 | JGI IMG/M metagenome (GOLD analysis project Ga0272446, IMG submission 194587) | Hot spring microbial mat communities from Yellowstone National Park, WY, United States - YNP-CB-006-1 | ecosystem: Environmental > Aquatic > Thermal springs > Hot (42-90C) > Sediment | place...
CCAGCAATACCGCATCGAGCCGTTCAATCGGGAGGCCGTCGAGCCGGTAACTGCCGGCAGTCGGCGTGTCGAGACATCCGATCAGATTCATCAAGGTGGACTTGCCCGACCCCGAGGGACCCATGATTGCGACGAATTCGCCACGCTGGATATCAAACGACACTCCCTGCAACGCATGTACCTCGATCGCCCCCATCAGATAGGTGCGCACCAGGTTACGCACGGCAATCATTGCGCTCACGGCCGGCCTCCACCGCCGGGTGGCCCCCCACCGAGCGGGATGATGTTATTCTGCATCGTTGTTCGCTGTGTGGTCGTCGTTGCTGGAACGACAACCACGTCGCCCTCTTGCAGGCACTGATTACCAGTATCGAGACAGGTGACGATTTCCGTCCGGCCATTGCTGCTCAGGCCGGTGGTAACGCGAACTGGCACACTGGTCTGGCTACCTGCCGGGCGCACCTGCACCACCTGCACCCCATCCTGGCTCTGTACCGCGCGGCTGGGGACGCTCAGCACGCCGGTATGCTCTTCCACCAGAATATCACCCGTAGCAGACATGCCGACCTTCACCTGCGCCGGACCAGGTTCGAAGCTCACACGCACAAGGTAGGTGACCACGTTCTGTTGCACCGTGGCAACCGGCGCTACCGACTCGACCACACCTTGCACCGTGACATCAGGTAGAGCGTCAAAGAAGAGCGTTACCGATTGCCCCGCGGCAACACGCGCGACATCCGTCTCACTCAGGTTCATATCAATATGCAGCCTGCTCAGATCAACGAGCGTGATACCGGATCCGGCGCCGCTGCCGACCCGCTCACCGGCGGCGACGTTCACACTGGCGACGGTGCCAGCGAACGGCGCGGTGAGCGTGGCCTGTGCCAGGTTGAGTTTTGCGCTCTCGTACTGTGTCCGCGCCTGGGCAACAGCAGCTTCAGCGGCTGCAATCTCCGCCTGTGCTGCCGGAGCGGTCAGCTTTTCCAGCGCCAGTTTCGCCTGTTCTACCTGGATCTGAGCAGCAGTTACGTCGAGTGCAGTGCCGCCGCCGGTCAATTTGTCGAGTTGCGCCTGCGCCTGAACCACCGCCGCACGCGCCTGAACAAGTTCGTCGCTGGCGGGGTTGGTGAGTGTGTCATACTGCACCTGAGCGTCGCGCAACGCCTGTTCGGCCTGGGCCACATCAACGGCTTCTTTCTGGCGTGCGGCATCATACGAAATGCGCGCCTGCTCGACCGATGCCTCTGCGCTGTGCAACGCCGCCTCGGCCTGCACGAAAGTATCGTAGTACTGCTGGCGCTGTGAGTCGTTCACCCTGTTTGGCACCGTTCTGCCGCTCGCGTCGGTGCGTTCGGGGTTGGTGGGATCCTGCCCGGTCTGTTGCACGAAATCCCAGTTCTGTTTTGCCGTGGAATAGCGTGATTGTGCCTGGGTCAGGGCGCTGACCGCCTTCTGCAGATCGAGTTCGGCGCGGATTTTGTTGACCGAACTGGTATCACGTGTCGTCTGCAAGGTCGCCTGCGCCTGAGCGAGCCTGGTTTCAGCGGCGCTGCGTGTTTCGGGCGATGGATTGGTCAGTGCATTGAGGCGAGCGCGTGCAGCGTCGAGGCTGGCCTGGGCGCTGCGAATATCGGCGGCGGTTGCATTGCCGCCACTGGACCGGGCCAGCTGGATCTCGGCGGCCTGGAGCGCCAGTTGTGCCTGTCGAACATCCAGTGTCGTCGCGCCTTCGCCGCGCGCGGCGGCCAGGCGGGCTTCGGCTGATTTCAGATTTGCTTCGGCCTGGTTGAGTTGCAACTCCAGTGCATCTGTATCAAGACGCGCCAGCGGCTGGCCGGCCGTCACGGTGTCGCCTGCTTCGACCAGCACATCGGTCACATCGCCGGAAACGGCGAATGACACAGCCAGGCTGCGCGCGGGCTGGACCGTCCCGCTACTGGAAATGGTTGCCATAATCGTGCCGCGAGTGACGGGCGCCGTGGTTACGACTGCCGGGCGCGTCGTGGATACGCGCCAGGCGACGATGCCGGCCACAGCAAGCGCCAGGATCAGTGGCAGCGCCAGCCATGGCGAGAAGCGGCGGCGCATACGCTGTGCGAGAGGGGGAGCGCTACGCCGTTCGGGAACAGATGATGTCGCTTGCATTGCGATCCTTCCTGCTCAAATGATGCCGGCCCCTCCCCGATAAAGAGCATTTGCCGGCACCCGGGAGTGTAGCAAGCAATTGTTCAGAAGCTATGAAGATCGCTGGATCGCAAGGGGTGAGATGGGTAGAGCCGGCAGATAGTATTTGCCGCAATACCTTTCGTGCCGCTCGATTGCGTCGCTCGCAATGACAGCCAACCATCCGTTTTTCGGACAGGCTTTAGTCGAAACAGTACTGGTGTTAGCCGTTGCTCAGCCAGCCGTCAATCTCATCGAGTGCCGCCGCCGCTGCCAGCAACAACTCGGATCCTCCCAGTACCGCCAGGGTGTCCGCGGCCCATCCAAGGCATTGCAGCGTTTCGTTCCGTCCGGATGGCGCTATGGTCAGCAAGGCGGCACCCAGCAGTTCCTGTGCTCGTATCGTGGCGCCGTTACCGGCCAGCGCGCGCGCGGTTGCGACCAGGGCGCGGGCGCGCTCCAGCGGCCGCGCGATCCGTGCCGTTACGTGCAGGGCGTCATCGGCGAGGCCGTGGGCAGCAAGCGCCTGCGCGGCAGCCAGCAGGTAGCGGCTGCCTGTGTCGGGCGCCATAAGTTCGGCAACGCCGAGAAAGGCGCGCGCGCGCGCGCCTGCCGCCACCAGCGGCAGCGCAAGCGCTGCCTGGGCGCGCGCGCGCGCGGCGGCCAGGGGGATCTGCTCGGCGCGTGCATACGCAGCAGCCGCCTCCCCCGAACGCGCCCAGGCAATCACCAGGTCGGCCTCCAGCTGTGCGCGCTCCACATCGTCGCCAATCTGCGCCGCCAGCGCAAATGCCTCACGATACCGCCCCTCTGCCGCCAGGATCCGCGCCAGTTCCTCGAGCGCCCATCCACGTTCATCATCGTCAGCAATGGCGTACACGACTGCTTCGGCCCCGGCATAATCACCGCGCCGCGCCAGCGCGACTGCGATCCGTGAATGCGCCCGATCGCGCTCTTCACCCTCCGGAAGCAGGGCCGCCATGCGCATGCCTGCATCTACCCGGCCGCTTGCTGCCTCGGCCGCTGCCAGCACGGCAATCAGCGAGACGCGCTCCTCGCCTTCGACGGCAATGGCTGCGGTAGCCGCCGCGTCAAGCGCCTGAAACGCAACCGGCGGATGTTCGAGCGCCATATCAATCAGGCAACGCGCCCGCGCATCGTGTGCGTCGATCATGCGTGCAGCCTCGAGCGCAATCTCTGGCGCGACCTGAGCGATCAATGCGCGCGCTGTCTGTGCCAGTGCCCGGTCGCGCAGCACCGGGTCGGGGAGCAGCGCCACACGATCGGCGGCGCGCGGGTTGCCGCGGCGCGCGGCGTCGCATGCCAGTTCTGCCGTCACCCAGGCAATCGCCGTATCGGTTCTCAGGGTGTCGAGCACCAGAGCGGCGCGTTCATAATCGCCGGCGCGCGCGTGGCCGACGGCAACCTCGGCCATTGCCCATTCATGATTGCCGGCATGGCCGATGGCATACGCCACTTCCTCGGCGCGCCCGCGGCGCTCGTGGGCGATCAACCAGCGGACGACTTCCGTTTCGATCATGCCGCGCCGCTCGGTGTGCACGATGCGTGTGGTGATACCAAGCGCCGTATCGGGGGAATCAATGCTGATGGCGGCGCGCGCCAGCGCAACCAGTGCCTCCTCACGTTGATCGAGCCAGCGCCGCGTTGGCCCGGGTGCCTCCAGATCGAGTGCTTCGGAGAGCATCCGCATCGCTGGCGCGCGCATACGCAGCGCGTAACTTACTTCGCCGAGCTGGCGCAGTGCGAGCGCCTTGTCGTGCCCATCAGGAAGCTGATCCACCATGGCGCGCACGCGGCGCAACATGGTGTCGCGTGGGTGGCCACGATCGACAGCTGTTGCAAAGGCGGCGGCAGGTGCGCGCGGCGGCAGACTGCGTCCAAGCAATGCCAGTGTTCCGGCCAGGGCCGCCGCGCGCACAAGGTCAAGCAACGACCCGCCGCCTGCTGCCGCACGCAACGTCCAGAGCGCATCCTCGGCTGCGCTGCGCAGATCGCCGCTGCGCCGCTCCTGGGCGCGTATCCAGGCACGATCCATGATGAACCTGGCGCCGCTGAGCGGTGTTCCATTGCTCAGCGCAATGTGGCGCGCCAGCCCGCGGCTCAATGCGTGCTCGTCGCTCCAGCCGGAACGCTCTGGCGCGCCGCCCGATCGGTGTTGCGCCAGGGTGACGAAGGCAGCATGCGCGGCTGCCAGGCCATCGCTCGCCGCTGCGCCGATATATGCCCGTGTGACTTGATGGTAGAGCCAGACTTCGTTACCGGCGCGTTCAATCAGTGGTCCCCAGCGGTGGAGCGTGTGCCTGGCCGCGTCCTCGGTCAGCCCGGCAAGCTCCGCTGCCAGTGCCAGCGGTAACGGCTCGGCAGCTGCGGCCAGCACGGTGGCCAGTGTACGCGCGCGCGGGTCCAGGCCATCCCACCAGCGTTGATGCAGATCTGCCACACCGCGTGGCAGCCGCCGCGGCTCCAGCACTCGCGTGGCCAGCAAGCCTGATGCAAGCCGGATGTAGAGGAGCAACCCCTCGCTGCGCTCCGCCAGTGCCAGCGCCAGGCTCCGACTGCATCCCCGCCGGGCGGCGACATCGGCCAGGAACGCTTCACTGGCGGTCAACCTCAGCCGCGTTACAGCTATGGTGGCGGGCACCGGCAACGCCATGCCAGGCGCTGTTGCGATCACAATGACAACACCCGGCGGTATGGCCTGCGGAAACAGCCGAGGAGTCTGCACGAGTGTATCGTCCGGCATGCGACCGACCAGCACGACGAGTGGATCGCCGGCTGGCCGCGCCCGCCCGGCCTCGGCAAGCACCTGCTCGATCACGGTGGCATCACACCGGGCGGTTGGCGTAACCAGTGGCACCGCCAGATCGCCCAGCGCCAGCACCTGGGCGCAGAGTGCCACCGGCCCGTCACCGGCATCATCCTCCGGCAGCCAGAAGGCCCAGCGGCGTGTTGCTGCCAGGTGACACAATAATGCCGTTGCACCACTGCCCGGCGGGCACTCCAGTGCGACGATGCCGCCAGAAGAATCTCGCGCGGCGGCAGTAAGTGCATCGCTCTCAACCGGGCGCGGCAGAAACAGTGAGCAGCGTTCGCTTATGCGGCGCAGCTGCGCTGTGAGTGCGCGCTCCGCCTGGTGTTGCAAGTGCGGGAAGGTTGCCACCGCCACCGCTGCCGGCGGGAGGAACTCGGTGGTCTGGCTTTCCATAACCATCACTCACCTACGCCGGCTGTGGCCTGCCGTCGCGCCGGAGCGCATACGCAACGATGCCGTGCCGCCTGGCCAGGCCAAGATCATCGGCTGTCGCCTCGGCGATCACGAGCGCCGCGTTCAGGCCGCGTCGCCGCAGTGCCAGGACATCGGGCAAGACACCACTGGCGCGTTGCCCGGTAACGATCATGACCGTGCTGCCCCAGCCGAGCCCGGCTGTGGCGTGCAGCAGCGTCGCTCCCAGATTGCCGTCGCGGGCTGGTTCCAACCGGCCAAGGACGCCAAGTACCTGCATGAGATGGGGCCGGCCAGCGCCGGGCGGCACGACCGGGGCTGGAACGCTGGTCGCTGCATCAATACCGGTTGTGCACAGGCCAACCGCCTGGCGGCGCGCGATCAGGTGGGCGGCGATCGACGCCGCTGCCGTGAGTGCGCATTCCATCGTATCGTAGGCATATGCTCCGCCATATTCGGCACGCGAGAATGCCAGCGCCACCAGCATATCCACCGCGATCGCCGGCTGGTAGCGCCGCACCTGTGGTTCACCGGCGCGTGCGGTCGCCTTCCAATCAATGCGCCGCACGCCGTCGGCTGCCTGGTATGGCCGTACTCCCGCCGGTCGCGCCGGATCGGTAAACAGGCGGTACCGGGTTGGTACTACCCCGAAGGGTAGCGATGCCGGTAACCCCAGGTCGGTCAGAGGCAGGACTGCCGGGTAAATGGTCAGATCCACCGTCGGTAAGCCGGCCAGCGTGCGTTCACCCACACCGAGTACATCGCCGGTCTGAAGTGCCAGCGGGCCAAGGCAGTAATATCCGCGCCGGCGACTGGCAAGGGTGTAATGTACGTTGTGTTGCTCACCGGCGCCGAGTGACACGACTTCACGCACCATCGGGGGGGTATGCAGCGCGGGAGGCAGCGTCTCGTGCAGTGACAACCACGGGATTGGCAGCAGGCCGGTGTTTTGCAATTCAAGCGTTACCGGTACGTGTTCGCCGGGGAAGGCGGCATGGGGCGCGTGGCGCGCGATGCGCAATTGACGCGCGCTGTGGCCAATCCACAGGCGAACCGCAATGTGGAGCCCGGCCACCAGATAGAGCAGGTAGAAGAAGAGTTCGCTGCGCAGGATGGCGGCGAGCAAAAAGAGTACAACGATTGGCCAGAGCATGTCGCGCATGGCGGGGTCCCTCAGCGCGGGGCGGCGCTCAGTTTTCGATCCCCACATCCACTTCTGCCAGCACCGAGTCAAGCAGGGCGGCGGCGGTACGTCCGCGCAGCGCACTCTCCGGGCGTACCAGTAACCGGTGGCGCCAGATAGGATGTGCCAGCCGTTTGACATCATCAGGAATCACGTAGTCACGCCCGTGCAATGCGGCGAATGCCTGGGTTGCCCGGAAGAGCGCCAGCGTTGCGCGTGGGCTGGCGCCGAGCACAAGATCGGGATGGGCGCGCGTAGTATTGGCCAGCCGGATGATATAGTCGCGCAGCAGGTCATCAACATGCACCGACCAGACGGCGCGCTGTAACTCCAGCAATACCTGGCCGTCTACTACAGCCGTGAGGGTCTCGATCGGATGGACTCCCGCAAGGATGCGTAGCATCTGTGCTTCTTCTTCGGGGCTGGGGTACCCGAGCGCGACCTCAATGAAGAAGCGATCGAGTTGCGCCTCGGGCAACGGAAACGTCCCTTCGAACTCCACAGGATTCTGTGTTGCCAGCACCAGGAATGGTCGCTGCAGTACACGTGTCGTTCCATCAACGGTGACCTGGCCTTCACCCATTGCCTCAAGCAACGCACTCTGCGTGCGTGGCGTTGCACGATTGATTTCATCGGCGAGCAGAATGTTGCTGAAGATCGGGCCGGGCTGAAAGACAAAGGATGCATCTCGCGGGTTATACACGGAAACGCCAAGTACATCGTTCGGCATCAAGTCCGGCGTGCATTGCAGGCGGCGAAATCCCAGGCCAAGCGAGATCGCCAGCGCGCGCGCCAGCATCGTCTTGCCTACCCCTGGCACGTCCTCGATCAATGCGTGTCCGCCGCAGAGAAGCGCGACCAGGAGCAGATCAACGGCATCGGCCTTACCAACGATGACGCGCGCGACATTCGAACGCACGGTTGCCGCGAAGTCGCGAATGGAGGGTCTCTCGGTCATATGGATGTCGCACGTTTCAGATGGCGCACATCAGATATCAGGCGGCGGTTCCGGCTCGCCCATCAGATCGCCACGCCAGCGCTCCAGCCATTCCAGCGCCTCATGCAGGCGCGCCGGAGGCATGCGCCGGTAGGAAGCGATGCCGAACTGGCGGTACAGGCCGCTGTAAATGCCGGGATACTCGTTACGCCGGGTGCGCTCCGCTGCTGCGAGCGCCACGCGGCGCACTGCGCGCGCCAGTAATGCCGCCTGCGGATCATCAATGGTCGAGCCAGCGGCGTAGGGGTCGCCGGTTTCGTCATAGTCCGGGCGTACATCGAGTTGACGCTCGATCAGCAACTGGTGGCGCGCCAGGGTGGCCATTGCCAGCGCCCCGGCATATGCCTGTTCGACCGGACGTTGTTGCAACAGGGGTGGTAATAACGCATCTTCCGGGCCGAAGCCCTGCGGGCGGAACGCCTGCCAGAGCACCGAGGCGCATTCGCGCTGCATGGCTTCCAGTCGTGCGCGCGCCGCTTCAACGACCTTCCCCGCGTCAATGCCCGCGAGCCAGAATGGCAGCAGGTCGACTCGCAGGCACAACGCCCGCTCATCGCCATGCTCCGTCTCGACGGTCAGCATCTGTGCGCCGGCGGCCATGACCCTATGCGCGCGCACACGACGCTCTTCCGTGCGCCGGTCGATTCCGAGCGCCTCGCATAACGCCGCTATCGGCACATAGCGATCGTTCGGCTCAAGTTCCAGCAGCGCCAGCAGATCACGGCTGTAAAACATTCGACCTTCCATCCACTGGTATCCCACGTTGCTGCACGGCATCCTATCGCTGTGCAGGTGGCAGCGCGTATGAGGCGAACTCACGCCCGATCTCCACGTCGCCGGTGAACCCGCCCGCGCGCGTCTCAGCGATTGCCTGGTCGGCGCTCATCGTCCAGCGTGGGCTGTAGTGGACCAGCACGAGCCGGTTGACACCTGCCGCAGCGGCAATCTCGCCCGCCTGTCGTGGCGAGGTATGCCCGGGAAATGGTCCCGGCGTGGTCGCTTCGTGGATCAGGATCGCTGCGTTGCGCGCCAGATCGCGCACGGCGTCACATGGTTCGGTATCGGCGGAGTAGACCAGCGCCCGCCCTTCCGAACCTTCAAAGCGCAGCGCCAGGCACGGTCGCGAATGGGCCGTCGGCGCCGTCCGCAGCCGGTAGGCAGCGCCGGGCAAGTCAAGAGCGTCGCCGGCATTCACCGGAATCCAGTTCGTTGCCGCCTGGTATTCCTCAAGGTCAAATGCCTCCAGAATTCTCCGTGCCGCTGCCAGGGTTGGCTCATTGCCGTAGATTGCCAGTTGCTGCGCGTAACCTGCCAGTTTCAGTGAGAACAGCAGGCCGGGAAGACCATTCACATGATCGGCGTGGGAGTGGGTCAGAATGATCGCCCGCAGATCGTGTGGATCGAGGCCAGCGCGCAGGAGCCGCTGGTAGGTGCTGCCACCGGCATCTATCAGCACCAGTCCGTCCGCCGCTTCCCAGACCATGTGCGTATAATCGCGATCAGCATCCGGCACACCGGTCCCGACGCCCAGCAGGATCATTCGCACGACAATGCCCTCTCTGTGAACATTGGCAATAGTGTATTATGGTTCACGCGTGATGTTCGTTGCGGCGCAGCCGGTGCGACGAAACGTTCTGCGGAACAGGTCGGGAAGCCCGGCAGCTCTGGCGCCGCGAGGAACACATCCTCGCTTCAGCGGCTTTCGCCCACGTTTGACACCGGCGAACTTCTGCGCTACAACCCGGGATATGCAACTGATCGCACGACTGAAACTGAAGCCGACGCCTGAACGGGCCGATGCGCTCACACCAGGGCGATGGCGCGCATTGTAGCATCCGGCTGTTGCCGGCGCAAGCGACGCATCACTGGCTGGCAACGAACCTTGCGTCGATGGTAGCGAAAACAATCCACTGGTCTGGGCCGTGCCTGTATGACGAAAGTGATATTCTCCATGCCGCGAGCTATCTATTTTGACTGTTTCTCCGGAATCAGCGGAGACATGGCGCTTGGTGCATTGCTCGACGCTGGCCTGTCGCTCGATGCACTGCGTATGGAACTACAGCGCCTCAATGTCACCGGATGGGAACTCGATGCGACGCGTGAGGTGCGTGGGCCGCTGGCCGGCACCCGGGCGCACGTGATGGCGCCAGAGCAGCATGTGCACCGCACATTGCATGACATCCGCACGATCATCAGTGGCGCCGCGCTTGCTCCTGCCATTATTGAGCGCAGCCTGCGCGTCTTCACGTTGCTGGCCGAGGCCGAAGCGCGCGTTCACGGTACGACGGTTGACCAGATTCATTTTCACGAGGTTGGCGCGCTTGATGCACTGATTGACATTGTTGGAGTTGTTGCTGGACTGGCATTGCTCGAGATCGAGCATGTATTTGCGTCGCCGTTGCCGCTTGGCGCTGGCTGGGTACGCAGTGCCCATGGTCCGATTCCGGTGCCGGCGCCGGCAACCCTGGCATTGCTCGCCGCCGCCGGCGCACCGATCACCGCTGATGAGACGCCGTTCGAGCTGACCACCCCGACGGGTGCAGCACTCCTGGCGGCACTGGCGACCTTCCGCCGCCCGCGGTTACGCCTGGCGTCCATCGGGTACGGGTTCGGCGCGCGGCACCTGGAACGCCCGAACGCGCTGCGTGTCTGGATTGGCGACCTGGACGATCCGCGCATGGAGGAACACCCGGCAGCGCACGCCACGCACGATCATGAACAGCACGCACCGGCGAACGATACGGTTGTGCTGCTGGAAACCAATATTGACGACCAGCCGGCGGAGCAACTGGCCTATGCCGTGGAACGGTTGCGCCAGATGGGCACGCTTGATGTCTGGCTGACACCGATTCAGATGAAGAAAGGGCGTGCCGGCGTGCTGCTGGCGGCGCTGATGCCAGCCGAACTTGAGGAACGCGCCGTTGCCCTGTTGTTGCGCGAGACGTCAACGTTCGGCGTGCGCCGCCGCCTCGTTGAGCGCCATATATGCGATCGGGATATCATTGAGGTGCTGACGCCGCTGGGCGTGGCGCGTGTCAAACGCAAGCACTGGCGGGGTGAAATGCTGGGTGTGGCGCCAGAGTACGAAGATTGCGCGCAACTGGCGCGCGAGCATAGTGTTGCGCTGGCCAGTGTGTATCACATGGTGATGCACGCCGCCGCCGCTGAGGCGTAAGTAGCGTGCAGAGCTCCTATCCTGATCCTGCTGCGATGCGGCGCAGCATTGGCGCGGAATAGGCGTGGCAGATCGCCACGGCCACCGCATCGGCAGCATCGTCGGGGCGCGGGATGGCAGGGAGGTGCAACGTGATTCGCACCATCTCCTGGACCTGGCGCTTATCGGCGCCACCATACCCCGCGAGCGCCTGTTTCACCTGCGTCGGTTTGTATTCATACACCGGCACGCCGGCCTGGGCAAACGCCAGCAAGGCCACGCCGCGCGCCTGCCCGACGGTGATTGCCGTATTGACATTCTTGCCGAAGAACAACTCCTCGACAGCTGCGGCATCGGGCTGGTGGTGTGCGATCAGGAGGCGTAATTCATCATACAGGCGCAACAACCGATCGGCCTGTGGCGCACCGGCGGGGGTGGTCAGTACGTCGCAGCCGATCAGGCGCAACACACCAGCAGCCTCTTCGACAACACCCCACCCCATCCTGGCGGTTCCCGGATCAATCCCGATCGTGCGCATGGGCGAAACTCGATCAGCGGCTACGCGCCTGCAAACTGCTCGGCCAGTTCATCGGTGATATCGAGATTGCTGTAAACCTTCTGTACATCATCAAGGTCTTCGAGCTTCTCGATCAGCTTCATCGCCTTCAGCGCATCACCGCTGTCCGGTTGCACTGTCGTCTTCGCGATCATGGTCTTCTCGGCGCTGGTGACCGGCAGGCCGGCGGCAATCAACTGCTGGCGCACTGCGGCGAGTTGCTTAAAATCGGTATAGACCTCGATAAGGTCCTCCTCAACCTGCACGTCATCAGCGCCCGCATCAATCGCGGCCAGCATCACCTCGTCCGGGTCGAGCACCTTTGTTGTCAGATCGATTGTGATCAGACCCCGGGTTTCAAACATCCAGCCAACCGAGCCCGGCTCACCGGGGCTACCGCCGCCTCTGGTCATTGTCGCCCGCACATCGGAGGCGGTACGGTTGCGATTATCGGTCGCCGCTTCAATCAACAGCGCGACCCCGCCGGGTGCATATCCCTCGTAGTAAATCTCTTCGAACGCCGTGGCATCAGCACCCTTGCCCAGCGCCCGGTCGATGGCGCGCTGAATATTGTCCATTGGCATATTCGCGGCGCGCGCCCTGTCAACGGCCAGCCGCAGCCGGAAATTCGCATCAGGATCGCCGCTCCCGCCTTCACGCGTAGCGATCGCGATATCGCGCGCCAGTTTGGTAAACAACTGGCCGCGTCGCTGGTCGAGCACGCCCTTGGTGCGTCGTATCGAGTGCCATTTGGAATGACCGGACATAACGAACTTCTCCGAAACCTGAAACCACCGCCGCATGTTACCCTGTTCCGGGCATTATAGCACACAGAAAATGACAGCAGGGGAAGGCATGCTTCCCCTGCTGGATACCCCCGGTGATGGATGGTGGATCTACGATTGAGTCGCCGGTGACGAAGGAACCTCCGGCGTGGCCGGCGTGGACAGCACGCCATGTGCCCCGTTCGTATGCGTTTCAACGCTCTCGACCTTCACCACGCGGCTGATCAATTCTTTCAACCGGTCGCCGTCAAGCGATTCATACTCAATCAACGCGCTTGCCATATCATTGAGCACCTCGCGATTAGTCGTCAGAATCGCGCGTGTTCGCTCATAGGCCTCTGAGACGATGCGATGCACCTCGCGGTCGATTTCGCGTGCCACATCATCACCATAGTTACGCTGTTCGGTAATCTCGCGCCCGAGGAAGATCAGTTCCTCACGCTCGCCAAACGCGATCGGGCCGAGTTTGGCACTCATGCCATAACGGGTGACCATCGCGCGCGCAATGCGCGTCACCTGCTGAATATCGCCCGATGCCCCGGTCGAGACTTCATCGGGGCCGAAGACGATCTCCTCAGCAACGCGCCCGCCGAGGGCCGAAACGAGCTGGGCCGCAAACTGTGACGCCGTTGTATAGCGGATGCTATCTTCCTCGGGCAGATACAGTGTATACCCGCCGGCCCGGCCACGCGGAACAATCGTCACCTTCTGCACCGGGAACGCTTTCGGCATGCCGGCTGCGGCAATCGCGTGGCCCGACTCGTGGTACGCCGTCAGCAACTTCTCGCGCTCGGTGAGCACCCGGCTGCGGCGTTCCGGCCCGCCGAGCGCCACACGCTCAATGGCATCCTGCAGCTCCGACATGCCGATTTTCTTCTTCGAGCGGCGCGCCGCCAGGATCGCCGCCTCGTTCACCGCATTGGCCAGATCCGCGCCGGAGAACCCGGGCGTCTGGCGCGCAATCACGTCAAACTGCACATCATCGGAAAGCGGCTTGCCTTTGGTATGAACCTTGAGCACCTCAATCCGCCCCTTGACATCCGGCGCATCAAGCACCACCTGGCGATCGAAGCGGCCAGGGCGCACCAGCGCCGGATCGAGGACATCAGGACGGTTTGTGGCTGCCACGACGATGACATTTGTATTGGTATCGAAGCCGTCCATCTCAACCAGGATCTGATTGAGCGTCTGCTCGCGCTCGTCGTGCGAGCCGCCGAGGCCGGCGCCGCGCTGGCGACCGACGGCGTCGATTTCATCAATAAACACGATACATGGTGCGTTGCGCTTCGCCTGATCGAACAGGTCGCGCACGCGGCTTGCGCCGACACCGACAAACATCTCGACAAACTCCGAACCGGAGATCGAGAAGAAGGGCACGCCCGCTTCGCCCGCCACCGCGCGCGACAGGAGCGTCTTGCCGGTTCCGGGCGGGCCGACCATCAACACGCCGCGCGGAATACGCGCGCCGAGCGCAGCGAACTTATCGGGAAACTTCAGGAACTCGACGACTTCCGTCAGATCTTGCTTGGCTTCTTCCTGGCCGGCGACATCAGCAAACGTTACCGTCGGCTTATCGCCTGAGAACATGCGCGCGCGGCTCTTGCCGAAAGACAGCGCCTGATTGTTCGACCCCTGCGCCTGCCGCATAAAGAAGACAAAGAAGCCAATCATTAGCAGCACTGGCAGCAGGATGGTAAAGACGTTCAACAACCCGCCCCATGCCGGTGCCGCGCGCACCTCGACATTGACGTTGTCGAGTGGAACGCCTGCCTGTACCAGGAGCATCGTGATACTGTCATTGGACTCGATGCGCGAACGTACTTTTGCCTTGGTGTCGCGGTAGGTCACCAGGATTTCCGTGTTGCCCGACTGCGCCTCGATCTTTTCGATCTTGCCGCTCTTGGCATCGGCAAGCACCTGGTAGATGCCGCGCTCCTCGGCCTGGCCCTGCGCATTGTTGAAATAATTGAAGAACAACGCCAGGGCAGCGACCAGAATGATGAGGTAGACGAAGCTATTCTTCAACCAGCGATTATCACCCATAATCATTCGCGTTCTAGGAGTCTCAGCTCCTGATTGATATCCGGTGGCGTGGGGCGGGTACAGACAACGACGCCGGCCCGCTGGCCGCCGCAATTGGTATTATACCAGACGCCTCACAGCGCGACAATGTAGCGAGATCACAATTTCGACCGTGCGATCTCGTCATGTGCAGCAACGAAACAGTGGCCGGGCTGGATGCATGTGTCGGGTCACGATCATCGTGCCGCGTATGCTCGACATGGGCGAGCTGCCCACATCTCTCAGGATGGCTCATGGTTCGGGAGGCCCTGGCTTCGAGCGCCAGCGGCATCAGGAAGTGGAGGCACAGGCGCCAGGAACGGTTCGAGGGTGCCCGGTCACCATACCACCCCGCCTGATCGCATCCATGCCAGCAGCGCCAGGTCGCGCAGCAGCAACACGCGCCGTACTGCAAAATAGACGAGGCGATACAGGCGCCCCTGGCGCACAGGGTCATAGTCAACCAGCACGATACGGCATTCAGGTGCCATACTGAGCACCAGGTTGTGCGATCGGAGCAGATTGCGCTGTACAAGGAAGCTCCAGAGTCGCCCGGGCAACGTGCCAAGCGCTCTCATACGCTTACGTTCGGCGCTGCTGCCGCTGGATCGGCCATACAGGTCGGGCATGCTGCCGGTTGCACGATAAAACGCGTGGGCGCGGCGAACAATTTCGCCAAGCTGAATGGCTATCTCGGCGCGCTGCGTGGTGCTTAATGCGCGATAGTCAATGGTGTCGAGCGGCTGTGCGCCCTCGACGAATGGCTGTAACACGAGCGCATGGGCCTGCCCGTCACCATCGCGCGCCACAACGTAGTAGTTAGGGATGGTATGGCGCGTTCCCAGGCAGAGGGTATAGTGCTCGGCCACGGCGCGCATGGCGCGCGCCCATGCAACCGCCTCGCACACGTCGCCGCCGAGTTCGTCCTTGAGCTTGACCACATAGCGGCGATCATCGGTCCAGTAGACTTCCGTCTCATTGCCGCCAGCCAGCCGTTCAAGGACATGGTCCCGGTCAAGCGGGGCAAAGACATCATTGGCATATGCGGGCATCGCAGTTTCCTGTGCAGGCAGTGGGTTGCTGCTGGTGAGACGCTGATGGACATCGGCGGGTTGCGCCAGCACCAGCGGAATCGCTGCCTGCGGCGGATGACCTTACTCCGGAAACGCGATCCCCAGTTCCGCCAGGCGTGCCCGAGGCGGTTCGCCATGCTCGTCCCAGTTGTGGCGGCGGTAATACTCTGCCAGCATGCTGTCGAGCGGCGGCAATTTCCCGGCCGCCGGGCCATCTTCCAGCGGTGTTTCCGTCCAGCGGTGCGGCAATGCGTCGCGCCCGGCGCCATAGCGGAACGCCAGCGCGCGTTCCAGTGTCACGATGCGCTCGCCGATCATTGCCACCTCGACCCCATTGAATGGCCGGCCGAGTGTTGCGGCGAGCAATTCCTGAAGTTCGGCCGGCGCGACCTGGCAGGCCAGCAATGCCAGGCGGCGGCACAATCCGGCGGCATCAACCGCTGCAGCGAACCGTTCGTGCCAGATCAGGCGTGGCACCTTACCGCGAATCGCCTGGGGGTGGTTGGGGTCGTCGGGCAGCCATGCCGGTGGTTCAGGCAACAGCGGCTCGTACAACATGGCAGAGCGATAATCGCCGCCGATCGGCGCGACAGCATCAGCGAGCGCAATCTCCGGCAGCGCGCGCGGATCGAGCGCCGGCAGGGCCAGCCGGCGCGCCTGCGGCGCAAAGGCGCTACTGCCGTAATAGACCTCCTGCATCTCGCCAACGCCCAGCGAGAGAATATCGCGTTTCTCCTGGCGCTGGCCAAGGCGGCGGATCGCGCCGACCACAGCTTCGACGTCGCCCCACGCCAGGTTCCCGCTGTTGGTCAAGCCGCGTTCACGGCATTCCATCATAAACGCCAGCGCCGCGCTCGTTTCGACCACATCGAGGCCCAGGCGCAGACAGAGATCATTCACCAGGATGACGGCATCGGGCGTTGCCAGGCCGCAACTCCAGCCGAAACCGGCGAGTGCCTCAAGATCGGGGTAGGCGATCGGATCGCCATTCTTGCGAATATAGGCGCTATGACACGCGAGCGGGCACCCCTCGCACCCGCGCGGCTCGCGCCGGCCACGTTGCGCCAGTGCCACCCGGCCAAGCGCGGCGCTGTGCGGCGCAACACCATCCTGGCCATTCCGCGCGCTCAATGCGCCCAGCGCCTCGGCGCGTTGTGCATAATAGAGGCTACCGTACTGGCGAACACCGGCGGCGACTTCGTTGCCTGCCACGCGCCTGGTGATGCTCGCCAGCACTGCCTCGACGCGCCGCGTATCCGCCACCGGGCAGAGGGATGTTCCACGCACCGCGATCGCTTTCACGCGCTTACGTGCCATCACCGCGCCCGCCCCGGCCGGCTCGACCGCAAACGCCCCTTCGGCGACGATGGCGCTGTACGACACGCCGGCCTCGGCGGCCGGACCCACGCAGACGACAGCGTATTCGTCGCCCAGTTCCTTGCGCAGTGCCTGGGCCGTGGCGACAGTATCCAGGCCGGCTAGCCGGTCAACCGGGAGGATCTCGGTGTGGGTGCCATCGATCCGGATCCAGCACCACTCAGGGCTCTGCCCTTCGATCACCAGCATATCATACCCGGCGCGGCGAAGGTGTGCGCCCCAGCGACCGGACGCCCATCCATGCGAGAGTGAGTTCGTCAGCGGCGACCGCGTTGTGACGGTGAAACCGCCGGGGGCCACGCCGGTGAGCGGGCCGGCGCTAAAGATCAGCGGATTTGCCGGCGCGAGCGGCCCGACCGTCGGCGGCGCGCGATGGGCCAGCAACCAGGCCGCCGTGCCGCGCCCTCCGAGAAAGCGTTGTTCCACGTCGGCGGGCAACTGGTCTGTCATCACGCGCTGATCAGCGAGCGAAATCTGGAGTGTTCGCAGCGACATGAAGTTCCCCTCCGTCTGGCGAGTTCTGGCGCGCTCATCCCGTGGGTGTCTGTACCCTGACTGGTTGCCCCAGATAGATTGGTTCAAGCGTGGCGACAGTATCGCGTTCACCGGCGGCGAGGCGCAGCCATGCCAGTTCTGCCAGATACGCCGGGCGGCGCAGATTGGCCGCCGGCGACGGGAACAACGCGCGCTCTCCCAGCAAGCGGTGAAGCGCCGCGCATGTGTCTGCGTCAAGATCGCCGCAGAAGAGCGCCGGGCCATCAATGGCTGCGGCCAGTTCGGCAAGCGTGACATTCTGTGCCGTCAACGCATCGTCGCTCAGGGTCGCGACGCGCCCGCGCCCGAGTTGAATAATTGGCGTCACGCGCGCTCGCGGCGTGCGATGCTGGTAGGCCAGTGTCTGGAGGGTTCCGACACCGATCAACGGCACGTCGCGCGCCAGCGCAAACCCTTTAGCGACGCTCATCCCCACCCGCAGTCCGCTCCAGCTGCCAGGGCCAAGCGCCACGGCAACGGCGTGAATGTCGCTCCGCGCGCGCCTGACGTGACGCAATGCCAGTTCGATCTGCGGCAGGAGTTGCGCCGTATGGTCGCGTCCGGCGCGCCAGGTGCATTCGGCAAGCACACCCCGATCGCCATCATAACAGGCAATCCCCGCATCGGCCGTCGAAGTGTCGATCGCAAGCAACATGGATCAGGAAAACGCAGCTTTCTTCAGAGCGTCAACCAGTTCCTCATAGCGCCGGCCCCGCGGTACGAAACGCACCACGCGCTTGGTCTCGCTCAGATGACCGAGGTACACATCGAGCCGTTCGGCAGGCAACCACCCTTCGGCGCGCTCGGCCCATTCGATCAGGCAAACGCCGTCGCCGTCGAGGAGTTCTTCCAGGCCGATGCCGGCGAGTTCCGCCATGCGTTCGATCCGGTACAGATCAACATGGTAGATTGGCATGCCGTCACGCTGCACACCTGCCCGGTACTGATTGATCAGTACGAAACTCGGGCTATTGACCATGTCGGCCGAGCCAAGGCCAAGCGCGATCCCCTTGATCAGGTGCGTCTTGCCGGCTCCCAGATCGCCCTGCAGCGCCACCAGGTCGCCGCGCTGCAACAGCTCGCCCAGGCGTTGCCCGACGCGAATCGTCTGCGCGGCGCTGTGCGAAACAAAGTCGAGAACATGGGGCGAATGGACGATTCGGGCACGGCGATCACTCATAGCTCTGTATTGTAGCACACGTCAAAATAGTCTACGCTGCTGCCGGTTCGCGCGTCTCCAGGCAGGCCGTCAGATGAGCCGCATCTGGCGCCCGACATGCTCGAAGACGTTCAGCGCTTCGTGCAGATCCTCCGGCGTGTGTGCGGCCGTAACGATCGTTCGCACGCGCCCCTTGTCGCGCGCGACGGTCGGGTAGGCGATTCCCTGGGCGAAGACCCCGGCGGCGAAGAGCCGGTCAGAAAGCTCCATGGCCCTTGCGCCCTCACCAACAATCACCGGCGTAATCGGTGTCTGCGAGATACCGGTATTGAAGCCGAGCGCTTCAAGCCCGCGTTTGAACAGGCGCGTGTTCTGCCAGAGGCGGTCGATCAGCGCTTCTCCTTCGGCGCTCTGCAACAGATCGAGTGCGGCGATACATGTTGCGGTCACCGATGGCGGGTGCGAGGTGCTGAACAGCAGTGGGCGGGCGCGATGCTCCATCAACTGGCGTAGTCGGGCCGAGCATGCCACATACCCACCGATGGCGCCGATGGCCTTTGAGAGCGTGCCCACCTGAATGTCCCAGCGGCCATGGAGCTTGAAATGGCTCACCGTCCCGCTGCCATGATCGCCGAGTACGCCCGACGCATGCGCGTCGTCCACCATGGTGATTGCGCCATACCGTTCAGCAAGCTCGGCGATCCGGTCGAGTGGCGCGATATCGCCGTCCATGCTGAACACGCCGTCGGTGATGATCAGCGTCTTGGCATAGCGCCCCTGCGTCTCGCGCAGCACTGCCTCCAGCGACGCCACATCGCAATGGGCGTACACGCGCCGGTCGGCCTTCGTGAGGCGGATACCGTCAATGATCGAGGCGTGATTCAGTTCATCACTGATCACCAGGTCCTGTTCGGTCAGCAATGGCCCGATCACGCCGGCGTTGGCGGTAAAGCCGCTCTGAAACACCAGAGATGCTTCGGTGTGTTTGAATGCCGCCAGTTTGCGTTCCAGCTCCTCATGGATCGCCATTGTGCCAATGATCGTCCGTACCGCGCCCGACCCGACGCCGAGCGCTTCGATGGCGCGGATCGCCGCGGCGCATAATGCCGGATGCGTATTCAGGCCGAGATAATTGTTCGCCGACAGGTTTATCACTGTCTGGCCGTCGATCGTCGCGCGCGCGCCTTGCGGCCCGTCAAGGATTCGTAACGTGCGGAACAGGCCCTGATCGCGCAATGCGCCGAGTTCACGATCCAGATAATCGTCCAATGATTTCGGCATCGTTGCCTCGCTCTCTGGATAGGAAGCGCGCCGGAGCGCCGGATGCGCAACGGCTCGACCGCTTTCGTCCTCCGATTCTTATACTTCCAGACCATTCGGATAGAACGCCACCTTGTCGGCCTCGCCACGCATCATCAATTGGAAGCCGTGTTCATATGCTTCAAGCGGCATATGATGCGAAATCACCGGTGCGATGTCCACCTTGCCGCTCTGCAGCAGGCTGCGCGTCTGGTACCACGTCTGCCACAGCCGGCGCCCGAAGACGCCATACACCGTTGCGCCTTTGAATACCACCTCATTGGTCAGGTCAAACGAAGGGAGCGGGCGCTCCGGCAGGCCCAGCAGCGCCGCAAATCCACCCGGGCGCAGCGCGGTGAACCCCTGATCGATCGCCTGTGGGCTGCCGCTCATTTCCAGCAATACATCCACCCCATCGCCGCCGGTGGCGCGTAGAATCGCGCCAGTCACGTCGCTTCCGGCATCCAGCGGGTCGGTTGCGCCCATACGGTGGGCCATCTCCAGGCGATGTGGTTGCAGGTCAGTGGCGAAGATTCGCTCTGCGCCTGCCGAAGCCGCAATTGCGACGGCAAACAGGCCGATCGGGCCGCAACCGGTGATCAGAACCCGTTTTGCGGTCAGGCAGGTGGCGAAGGCGGTATGAACAGCGTTGCCGAACGGTTCTTGCGCCGCTGCGATCGCCGGCGGCAGGGCCGGGTCGTTCTGCCAGATATTGGCGGCGGGGAGGGTGATGTACTGCGCGAAGCATCCAGGGTAATCAACGCCCAGAATGCGCACATTGCGGCAGACGTGGTTGTCGCCGGTGCGGCAGGGATAGCACTGGCCGCAGACGATATGCGACTCAGCCGAGACGTAGTCGCCCACCTGGATACCGGTGACCGCCGCGCCAATGGCGATCACCTCACCGCTCAACTCATGGCCAAAAATGAGCGGCGGACGCATACGGCCCGCCGCCCAGGCATCCCAGCGATAAATATGCAGGTCCGTACCGCAGACCGTCGCGCAGCGCACGCGCACGAGCACTTCGTGGGCGCCGGGCGTCGGAACAGGGACGCGCTCGAGATGCGCGCCGGGCGCGGCAGACGGCTTGACAAGCGCGAGCATGGTTTGTTCCATCGCAACCTCCTCGTTGCTGACGGCAGACGACAGCCAGGCGCCCTGATGTATCAGGTGCGCCCGCACAATGCGCGATAGCGCCGGATCAGGGTGTTGGTCGAGCTATCGTGCGCCAGTGCCGGCGTGGCTTCACCTGCCAGTTCAGGCGCGATCCGCCCGGCCAGCACTTTGCCCAGTTCGACACCCCACTGGTCGAACGGATTAATGTTCCAGATCACACCCTGCGTGAACACGCTATGTTCGTAGAACGCGGTGAGCGCGCCGAGCGTTGCGGGCGTCAGGCGCGCGGCCAGGATGGTATTCGACGGGCGGTTGCCGGCGAAGGTGCGATGTGGCGCGAGCCATGCCGGTGTTCCTTCGGCCAGCGCCTCCTCGGCCGTCTTACCGAAGGCCAGCGCCTCGGCCTGCGCGAACATGTTTGCCATCAATAAGTCGTGATGGTTCCCCAGTGGGTTCAACGTTGTGGCGAAGCCGATGAAATCGCACACGATCAACCGTGTTCCCTGGTGAATGAGCTGGTAGAATGAATGCTGGCCGTTCGTACCCGGCTCACCCCAGTAAATCGGCCCGGTCTGATATGCGACCGGCGTGCCCGCAAGCGTTACCGACTTGCCGTTGCTCTCCATGGTAAGTTGCTGCAGGTAGGCGGGGAAGCGCTTGAGGTACTGGTCGTACGGCAGGATCGCTACGGTCTCCACACCAGAGAAGTTGGCATACCAGATCGTCAGCAATCCGTGGAGCGCCGGAAGGTTGCTGGCGAACGGTGCCGTGCGAAAGTGCTCGTCCATGGCATGGAAACCGTCGAGCAACTCACGATACCGTTCTGGCCCGAGCGCCACCATGGTTGACAGGCCGATGGCCGAGGTCATCGAATATCGCCCGCCGACCCAGTCCCAGAAACCAAACATATTGGTTGTATCAATGCCAAACTTCGCCACTTCGGCAGCGTTGGTCGAGACCGCGACGAAATGCCGTGCCACGGCGGCTTCGTCGCCGAGCGCGCCAAGCAACCAGGCGCGCGCCGTACGCGCATTGGTCATGGTCTCGAGCGTGGTGAAGGTTTTCGACGCAACGATGAACAACGTTTCTGCCGGGTCAAGATCGCGCGTCGCCTCGGCGAAATCGCTGCCATCAACATTGGAAACGAATCGTACCGTCAGGTGACGGTCGCTATAGTGCTTCAGCGCTTCATACGCCATCACCGGGCCAAGATCCGAGCCACCGATGCCGATGTTCACCAGGTTGCGAATCGGTTTGCCGGTGAACCCGGCCCAACCGCCAGCACGCACCTGCGCGGCAAACGCGGCCATACGGTCAAGAACCGCGTGCACCTCCGGTACGACATTGACGCCATCCACCTCAATCACGGCGCCGCGCGGTGCACGCAACGCCACGTGCAGCACGGCGCGGTCCTCGGTCGTGTTGATCCGCTCACCACGGAACATCGCGTCGATCTTTGCCCGCAGGCCGCACTCCTCGGCCAGCGCCACCAGCAGGCCAATCGTTTCATCTGTCAGCCGGTTCTTGGCATAGTCGAAGTACAGGCCGGCAGCCTCGGCGACCAGTCGCTCGCCACGATGCGGATCGTCAGCGAACAACTGGCGCAGGTGAGCGCCGCGGATTGCCTGGTAATGCGCTTCGAGCGCGCGCCACGCAGGGCGCTGAGTGAGCATCGTCATCATTCACTCCTCGGCCGCAACACATTCGCGTTTTCGCGCCCCTCCTCGAAATCGGTGATATTGCGAATCGTCGTTTCCGCGATCGTGGTGATCGCCTCGCGGGTAAAGAATGCCTGGTGACCGGTAACGAGCACGTTCGGGAAGGTCATCAAGCGCGCCAGCGTATCGTCAGTGATGACGGTGTCAGAACGATCCTGGAAGAAGACCCCTTCTTCCTCCTCATACACATCAAGGCCGACACCCGCGATCCGCCCGGCGCGCAGCGCCTCTATCAATGCCTCGGTATCTACCAAGCCGCCGCGACTGGTATTCAGCAGGATGGCGTCCGGCTTTAACAGCGCCAGCGTCTCGCGGTTGATCATGTGATAGGTTTCCGGCAATAGCGGCACATGCAGGCTAACGATGTCGGACAGGCGCAATAGTTCATCGATCGGGACATAGCGCATCCCCAGTGCGACACACTCCGGGTTCGGCGCAACGTCATACCCCAGCAGCGTACAGCCGAAGCCATTCATGATGCGCGCGAAGACCGCGCCGATCTTGCCAGTGCCGATGATTCCCACTGTCGAGCCATGGATGTCGCGCCCGAGAAGGCCGGCGAGACGGAAGTTGAATTCGCGGGTGCGATTGTAGGCGCGATGAATCCGCCGGTTGAGTGTTTGCAGCAAACCGACGGCGAATTCGGCCACGGCATAGGGCGAATAATAACCAACCCGCATCGCGGTGACACCATGGCGCCGGGCGGCGGTCAGGTCAATGTTGTTATAGCCGGTCGAACGCTGAGCGATCAGTCTCGTTCCGCCGGCCGCGAGCCGCTCGATCACCTCAGCCGAGGCACGATCGTTGACAAAGCAGCAGATCGCGGGAAACCCCTGAGCCAGCGCCGCAGTGTGCCGATCGAGTTGCGCTGCCGTATAGGTGAGATCATGTCGTCCCTGGTTGGCGGCGTCGAGAAACGTTCGGTCGTAAGAATGTGTATCGTACACCAGCACGTTCATCGCGTCTCTGCTCCTTGCTATGTTTCAAGGTTCAACGTTCAACGTTCAACGTTCAACGGCAACATGGCCCGAACCGGTTGAACCTTCCAGATCTCCTCACAATACTGGCGAATCGTGCGATCCGAAGAGAAGAAGCCGCTGCGCGCCGTATTCAGGATCGACATGCGGGTCCAGGCTTCCCTGTCGCGGTAAGCTGTCTCAACAGCCGCCTGTGCGGCAAGATACGCTTCATAATCGGCCAGCACCATATACGGATCATTGTTGACAAGCGTCTCAACGATCGGGCGCAGCGTATCACGGTCACCACGTGCGAAGCGCCCATCGGCAATCATGTCGATAGCGGTGCGTAATGCGGGAACGCGTTCGTAGATCTCGCGCGGGTTATAGCCTCTGGCGCGCAGCGCCAGCACGTTATCGGCGGTGAGCCCGAACAGGAAAAAATGCTCCGCGCCGACCTGTTCACGAATCTCGATATTTGCGCCATCGAGCGTCCCGATCGTCAGCGCGCCGTTCAGCGCGAATTTCATGTTACCAGTTCCGGACGCCTCCTTGCCGGCGAGCGAAATCTGTTCGGACAGATCGGCGGCTGGATAGATGCGTTCAGCCAACGAGACATTGAAGTTGGGCACAAACACAACCTTCAGACGCCCGGCGACGATCGGGTCGGCGTTGACCACTTCGGCGACACCGTTGACCAGACGAATGATCCGTTTAGCCATCCAGTACCCTGGAGAAGCTTTCGCGCCAAAGATAACTGTCCGTGGCAGCAGGTCGGCTTTCGGATCGGCAAGGATGCGCTGGTACAGTGTGATGACGTGCAGCACTTTGAGTAACTGGCGCTTATACTCATGCAGCCGTTTGACCATCACATCGAAGAGTGACGCCGGATCGATCATCAACCCCATGATACGCTGGATCTCATTGGCGAGCGTCAGTTTGTTCTGCTGTTTTACGGCATGCCATTCGGTGCGAAACGTGTGATCGTCGGCGAGCGGCTCAAGGCGGCGCAGTTGCTCGAGATCGGTGAGCCAGCCTGTGCCGATCCGCGACTCAATCAGCGCTGAGAGTTGTGGATTGGCAAGTTTCACAAAACGCCGCGATGTAACGCCGTTGGTCTTGTTACTGAACTTTTCCGGCCAGTATTCGGCGAAATCGCGCAGCGTGTGTTCCTGCAACAGGCGGGTGTGCAGTTCGGCAACACCGTTAATCGCATATGCACCGACGCATGCGAGGTGTGCCATGCGAACGTGACGCTCCGAGGATTCGCGAATGATCGACATACGCGTCAGGCGATGAATGTCGCCTGGGAACTGTCGTGAAACTTCGGCCAGGAAGCGCGAGTTGATTTCATAGATAATATCAATATGGCGTGGCAGAATGCGGGTAAGCAGATCGACCGGCCATTCTTCGAGTGTTTCCGGCAAGAGAGAATGCACGGTATAACCAAAGCAGCGCGTCACCAGCGGCCAGGCGATATCCCACTCCAGTTCTTCTTCATCGATCAACAGACGCATCAGTTCGGCGATCGCGATAGCCGGATGGGTGTCGTTCAGTTGAATCGCCACTCGTTCGGGCAATTGACTCCAATCGCCCCCCTGTGACCGGAACGACCGCAGAATATCCTGGAGCGAACAGGCCACGAAAAAATACTCCTGTTCCAGACGTAACTGGCGGCCTTGCGGCGTCGTATCGTCAGGGTAGAGGACACGAGAGATATTTTCTGCCAGCGCGCGCACTTCAATGGCGCGTATATAGTCGCCGGCATTGAACAACTGGAGATCGAAGGCCTCGCTTGCCTGTGCACCCCATAATCGCAGCGTATTGACATTATCGGTGCCATAGCCGGGGACCATCGTATTGTAGGGTACGCCATAGACGGTGCGCGCAGGTTTCCAGCGCGCGCGATATTTGCCGGAGCTGTCGGTCCACGACTCTACATGACCGCCGAAGCCAACCTGGACGCGTTGATCAAGATGGGCGAATTCCCAGGGATTCGCATTTGCCAGCCAGTGATCCGGCTCTTCGACCTGCCAGCCGTCAACGAATTTCTGGCGGAAAATGCCATACTCATAGCGAATGCCATAACCGACAGCGGGGATGTTGAGCGTCGCCAGCGAGTCGAGAAAGCAAGCGGCCAGGCGCCCCAGGCCGCCGTTACCCAGTCCTGGTTCGGCCTCGAGTTCATAGAAGTCTGCGAGATCCAGGCCGAGTTCGGCCAGCGCCTGGTGCGCGATGTCGGTCAGGTTCTCATTGAGCAGATTGTTTGCGAGTTGCCGGCCAAGGAGGTATTCTGCCGAAAGATAATAGACAACCCGCGACCGTTCGTGGGTACGGCGCGTTGCCAGCCAGCGATGGATCATACGATCGCGTACAGTATAGGCAAGCGCCTTAAAATAATCCTCGCGAGTCGCTGATGAACGATCCTTACCCTGAAGATAATAGAGATTATCGAGGAATGCATGCTTGAACGCTTCCACCGTCATTCCAGTGCGTGTTGGCACAGACTGCGTCGTTGTCATACCTTCTCCTCTCTCACTCCCATTCCCACAGATCATCCGCATGGTCGAAGGTCACAGGGCGTGGCGCGCGCACCATCTCAACGCCTGATAGTTCCAGCGCTGCGGGCAGAAGATTCACACTCACCTGGATCACATCCAGGTGAAGCGTACTACGGATCCGCATGATCGCCGGGTCCGTGATGCCTCGCGTTGCCAGCAGGTCGCATGCGAGCGTGAGCGCGGCGCGGTCGTTCGGTGCTGCCGGCGGAACCACGCCGCGCAACAGGAAACCGCTGGTTTCCACATTGATGCGGGTCATCTCCGCATCCATGGCATCAACCAGGCGTTGTGACACCAGGTCGGCAAAGCCGATACCGGTGGCATTGCCGTGGCTGGCCGGCGTCAGGCGACGCGCATACACCAGCTCAATTCGCGGCGACTCCGGTTCAGGTTCACCGGCGATCCGCATCCGGCCAAGCACATTGTTGTCCATACCGGCGCCGCTGATATCCTTGCCCATCCAGTCAACAATCAGGATATGACAGGCATCGAGCGGCAGGCGGGCGCGCAGCGCGCGGGCGCGTTCCAGCAGGGCAGGTTCCTCCAGCGCGATCGTGGTGGCGGGTACGGCGCGCACCAGGCTCACCTGATGTGCGCCGTCCTCGACAATCGCCACCCCGCAGAGGATGGGGGCGCGATGGATCTGCAGCGCTGCCACACGCGGGATATCGTCGCGCAGGCCGCGTGTGCCGCGCGCATGGATCGCTTCCGCACCCTGGCGCTTCCCCAGGCCGATCGCCAGCATTTTCGTCAGGCCGCTCTCGGTTGGGCCATGAAAGTCGGTATGAACCTTGACGCGATTGACGATAATGATTCCGTCGCTGTGGAAGGCAGCCGCATCGCAATAGGCGTCAACGCCGCTTTCGGTGCAGCCGAGGTGCACAATGTCCATCGCACTGTGGATGGGGCATCCCATCGCCGTTTCGGTGACGCCCCACTCGGCGAGCACCTGGCGTTGCCCTGCCGCGGTTGCGCCGCCGTGGCTGCCCATGGCGGGGAAGATGAAGGGTTCGGTACCGTAGCGGCGCAACTCCTCGACAATGGTGCGTACAATAAGCGCATAATCGGTGATGCCGCGACTACCCGCGCCAATAGCGATGCGCGCGCCGGGGCGGATGCGTGCAGCAAGCTCAATGCGCGCCAGTTCTGCGCGTACGGTCGCCGCCACATCGGCCAGCGGCGCCGCCGGTACCGTCTGGCGGATGATCGCCATGTCGGGCAAGATGGGCATATCTGCTCCTCAGGGGGCTAAGGGTCCGGCGGTAAGGCGCTGATCCCGCTGCTTTCAGTAGTGTACCCCTCCTCACCCCTCATTCCCGCCTCAACCATCCGCACCGCCACATCAATTGCCGCCAGCAGGCTTTCCTCACTGGCGCGCCCGGTGCCGGCAATATCGAAGGCCGTCCCGTGATCGACCGATGTCCGGATGATCGGCAGACCGATGCTGATATTCACACCGCTGTCAAAGGCCAGCAATTTCATCGGGATGTGCCCCTGGTCATGGTACATTGCAACGACGATATCATAGGCGCCGCGCATTGCGCGTAGAAACACCGTATCAGGAGGTTGCGGATCGGAAACGTCATACCCGCGCGCACGGGCGGCGCGCACCGCCGGTATGATCGCGCGCTGCTCCTCATCGCCGAACAGCCCGCCCTCACCGGCATGCGGGTTCAGACCGGCCACCGCGATGCGCGGCGCAGCGATCCCCAGCACCCGGCATGCCGTATGCGCCAAGTCAATCGTCTGCGCAATCCGTTCCGGCGTCACGCGCCGGATGGCTTCAGCGAGCGCCACATGCGTGCTGACGTGTACCACGCGCAACTGCGGGCCAGCCAGCACCATGCGCACATGGGGTGCGCCGGTGCGCTCGGCAAGCAACTCGGTATGGCCGGCGTAGGCAAAGCCGGCCAGATTCATCGCTGCCTTGTTCAGCGGCGCGGTGACGATGGCATCAACCTCGCTGGCCAGCGCCAGGTCGCAGGCACGGAACACATATTCCACCGCGGCGCGCCCTGCCGGCGCGCTCGCCTGGCCGACCGGGCATTCGTCGGGGGCGGCGTTGGCCATGTCGAGCAAGGGCAGCGTTCCCGGAAGGTAGCGCCCATCGGCAGGGCGCGCGAGTAGTTCGACCACCGGTGCGTCGCCGACCCATGGTGCGGCGCGATCAAGGATGCGCCGGTCGCCGATGACCAGTGGGCGGCAGCGCGCAGTCACGTCAGCGTGGCGCAACGCCTTAAGGATGATCTCCGGCCCGATTCCGGCGGGATCGCCCATGGTGATTGCGATAAGCGGCCGGATCGTATCAGTAGACATGGTTACCTGCCCTGTCGTGCAACCCGTACACAGACAGATTGCGCCCGGCTTCAGTGAACGGTTCTATCACCAGGTCGTGCCATCGCGGCATATGCCCGGTCAAGCACATCGATCAGCGCATGATCGTCCCCGAAGCCGCCAGGTTTGAGCACCACGGCATACGCTTGCCCGGTTTCATTGGTGGCCATGCACAATGGTATCCCGGGCAATAATTCGTATACCACCTCCAGGCGTCTGAGGTGCAGACGGCGCGCCACGGCCATTGCCGTATCGCCACCGCTGAGCACCAGCAGGCCCGGTGGCGCGGCGGCCATCTGCTCCAGCGCGATCGTTGCCAGCAACGCCGCGCAGCGACGGGCTACGGCGCCATCCAGACGTACGCCGGAGGGTGGCGCCGGCAGGTGAAGCAGGGTGGCAGCGCCTGTTGAAGGGACCGGTTCTCCTGGGACAAAACAGGCGATACCACGTTCACGCCGCAGTGTCGCAATCTGGCGCTGCGCCGCATGGCTACCGCTGCCAATGACCAGCAAAGCCGGACCGTCTGATGGATTGATCATAGCATGCGCGCGCCTGGCAGGCAATGCTGCGGCGAGTCGCTGCGCCAGCGCGCTGGCGAGGCCCGCGCTGCCGCACAGAAGTGCATCAGGCGCGGCAAGGTCGGCAGCATCGCAGATCGCGGCGAGATCATCGTCGGTCAGCGCATCGAGAACCAGGATGCGTGACGTGCGCCGGGATCCGGCAATGCGTGCCGCAAGGTGCAGTGTACCGGCACGCACATCGTCCAGGCTCAATGCAGCGACAGCAGATCGCGATTGCTCTGCCAGGAGCGACGGTAGGTAAGGAGGGACGGCAAGTGGTGGATCAACGATCAGGAACCCGTCGCGCAGGCCGCGCCCCTGTGCCGGAAAGGAGGGGCATACCAGTGCCCATGGCAGGTTGAGGGTATCGAGCAGGGCGTCAATTTCGGCGCCTGGATTGCCGCGCAGCGTCGAGTCGATCTTCTTGTACCAGCGCCCGGGCGCAAGCCGTCGCAGGCGTATGGCCAGATGGCGCACCAGCATGGCGGCTCGTTCTGGTGAGCGGTGACGCGAGTCGCTGGTGCAGGCAAGTACCCCTTCCGGTGCTTCATCCGGTGGCTGCAATGCCACGGTCGCCGCCAGTCCTGCGGCAAAGCAACGCGCCGCCGTGTCGGCGGCGCCGGTCAGGTCGTCGGCAAGGATGAGTAGCATATGCAATCGTTCCTCACCAGGATCGTTTCGCGGAAGCTCGCAAGTTGCTGGCTCCTCTGACGTAGTGATGCGGTCCATCATCTCTGGCCCGTGCATCCCTCTCCGCCGCAGAGAAGTGTCGTGACACCGTGCTCCTTACTGCCCGTCAACCTGGCTGTGCCAGCGACGCGAGACGCTGGAAGGCCGACGGCGCCGGCCCGTTCGTGAGGCGCGTGTGGATGATCGCGGCGCACGCTGCCGGGCTCAGAACCGACGTATCCACGTCAAGATCATAGATGCCGGGAGTATGAACGGCTTCGTGCCACAAATGCACCCGCTGCCGCACCGACGCTTCCGATGAACCATCCGCATCCCAGCCGGTGGCACGGCGTCGCTCCATAACCACATCGGGCGGGCAACGCACACCGACAAACAGGGCCGGCAGGCCGTTCAGACACCTGGCGCAATCAGGAAGGATGCCGCGTGGCACACTGTAGGAATCGTGATGGCCGATATCCACGACAACATTCAGGCCCAGGCGGCTGTGCGCAGCAATTGACTCATAGAGGGCGCGGTACAGAAGCGCCACGAGCGGCTCGAGATCCGGTCGCTCGCCGCCGGGCCGCAAACCAATCCCGGGTAGATACCGCGCCGGCGTCATCTGCATGAACCGGTCAACACCCAGATTTATCCATGGGCCGTCGAATGTCTCCTGAATCACGGCAACGATACTCGATTTACCGGAACGTGGAATGCCATTCAGGATGACGATCCGGCCAGGTTCGGGCAAGTGGGTCATGTCTTGTCTCAATGATCCGAGTTATACCAGGTAGCAGTCGATTCTACCGGATGACCGCACCCTGAGGGGCCATGCAGCGGCGTAGCGAAGGGCGCATGCCATCGCTCCTGATCGTTGTCTGTCTGCATGCAACCGGGTATGACGCGGTGGCACGGGCGGCCTGTCGCATCAGGCGATCGACATGATGCGCGTATTGACGAAATAGGGGAAGTCGAACGACGTCTCATCGCCAGCGTGCAAACCTGGAACCGGCATCAAGCGCGCGGTCAGCGGCTTGCGCCATGCGCCCGCCAGCGCCGCCACTTCTGCAAGCACGCCGGCAATCTGCCCCGATGTTGTATCACCCGGCAGCGGAATCGTATCGAGCCCGGTTCCGCATACTGCGCTGAACGCCAGCAAGTCGCGCAACGTGTAGCGCCCTTCAGCATTGCGTTGCGCCAGCACGGCATCTTCCAGCACTGGCAGCATCACGCCGCTGAACCCGGCACGCACGACCCGTGCCGCCCGGATCGCACCGGTACATGCGCGAATGACCGCCAGTGTGCCGAACGTGCCGAACGGCGCGCCGCTGACGCATTCAATCGCCGCACCGATGCTCCGCGACAGGTCGGGATGCGGTGCCAGCGACCAGTCGCACCCGGCGAAGAAGACGCGGTGTTCAGTCGCAATGTCTGCCAGCGCCGCGTGTATGCGCCGGTCGTGTTCCTCGATCAGCGCCATCAGGCGCGTAGCGAAGTGCTGGATCCTGGCAGTGGCGGCGAGGTACGCTCCAGGCTCGTGTTCGTCCACGCCTGCCTCGTCGGCGCCCGGATCTCTGCTGCCTGCATCTCCTGCCGCCACTACCGCCAGCGTTGCCGCCTCCGGCCCGATTGCCAGCCATGGCTCGCCGCCGCTATGGTAACTGGCCGGGAAGAAGGGCGAGCCGGGCGCCACGCACGCCGCTGCTGCAAACCGCAGGTTACCGAACCCGCCCGGCGTTGCCGCACCAAGCTCGACCATCACCCGCGCTGCGGCCTCAACTGCTGTCGGATCCGTACGACCGTCACGACCAGCGATGCGTGCCGAGGCAAAAACCGCCTCCGTCGCCGCCAGCGCCTCGGCAAGGAACACCAGTCGCGCGACATCCACCCGCCCGATGGAGACATAATCGAAGCCGGCGTCAAGTGCCAGCGCTTCGGCGCCGCGCACGACCGTCGCATAATCGGCGCACCGGTTGGCGCCGATCGTATCGAGGGCCAGGCGCACCGTCTGCACGGCATACCCGGCGTCTTCCAGGCGTTTCCGCGCATCTAGCGCGGCTCCCGCCGCGCGCGGCACATCATCTTCGCGCGCGCCAGCGGTAATGGTGCGAATCTGCATATGCATGACCCTGCAAGGCGGCCAGCACTCGCTCGACGCTGGCGATCTGCCCGAGTGCCACCGGCGGCTCCGGATCGGTCTGCCACAGCCATGCGACGTTCAACTTCGGCTGTCGCAGTTGCGCCCATACCTGTCTTTCTCACGGATCGACCCTGGTCTCCAGCGCGAATTCACCACTCTCAACCCGCAGTGTACCGCTCGCACCATGCGGCGGCAACTCGATCGCCAGCGGCAGATCGGGGCGCAATCC
>Ga0272446_1001664_pt1 | contig 31838 bp, 35 predicted proteins | sample YNPCB0061_FD_194587 | JGI IMG/M metagenome (GOLD analysis project Ga0272446, IMG submission 194587) | Hot spring microbial mat communities from Yellowstone National Park, WY, United States - YNP-CB-006-1 | ecosystem: Environmental > Aquatic > Thermal springs > Hot (42-90C) > Sediment | place...
GCCCAGGCAGGCGCCTGGCTTTGTCGCTCCTCCTTGCAGGGAACGACCCTGCGGCGTCGTCGCTTCGCGCCAGACACCCGCCTGGTCCGGCCTTCGGACGCGTTCAACTGAGGTTTTTAGGATGATTTGTTGAGTGCCCGCCCTATGAGCCAATTCAATATTGCGGAAGCGAAAAGCCACTTTTCCGAGCTGGTGCAAAAAGCCCTGCTGGGAGAGGAGGTGGTGATTGCCAAAGACAACAAGCCCTTGTTGCGTTTGACGCCCATCGAGCCTGTCAAGCGAGGGCGGGCACCGGGGTCGGCAAAGGGGCAGATCTTGCATATGGCGCCGGACTTTGACGCCACGCCTGCGGATTTTGGCGATTATCTGTGAAGCAGTTGCTGCTGGATACCCACGCCTTCCTCTGGTGGGTGAACGATGCGCCTGAGTTGTCCACCAAGGCCCGCAAGGCCATCGCGGACGAGGCCAACACGTGCTTTCTCAGTCTGGCCAGCTGCTGGGAGATGGCCATCAAATCCAGCCTGGGCAAGCTCGGCCTGGCCATGCCCCTGGACCGATTCATCCCGGAGCAGTTGGCCGCCAACGGTTTTTCCCTGCTCCATATCGACTTCCGTCACGCGGCCCGGGTGGAGTCCTTGCCCTTCCTTCATCGCGATCCCTTTGACCGCCTGCTGGTGGCCCAGGCCCTGGCGGAGAAACTCACCCTGGTGTCGGCAGACGCCATACTGTCCGATTACGGCGTGAAACGCATTTGGTAGAACGCACATGACCCAGATCACCTTGGCCCTCTCCAAGGGCCGCATCTTCGAAGAAACCCTGCCCTTGCTGGCGGCGGCGGGTATCACCCCCAACGAGAGCCCGGAATCCTCCCGCAAGCTCATCATCGGCACCAACCGGCCGGACGTGCGCCTCATCATCGTGCGGGCCACCGATGTGCCCACCTACGTGCAGCATGGCGCGGCGGACCTGGGCATCGCCGGCAAGGACGTGCTCATGGAGCATGGCGGGGAAGGGCTGTACCAGCCCGTGGACCTGAACATCGCCAAGTGCCGCATGATGGTGGCCGTGCCCGTGGGCTTCGACTATGCCGGCACGGTGAAGCGGGGCGCCCGCCTGCGGGTGGCCACCAAATACGTGAACACCGCCCGGCTCCACTTCGCCGGCAAGGGCGTGCATGTGGACCTGATCAAGCTCTATGGCTCCATGGAACTGGCGCCCTTGGTGGGCCTGTCCGATGTCATCGTCGATCTGGTGTCCACCGGCGGCACCCTCAAGGCCAACAACCTGGAGGCGGTGGAGTCCATCATGGACATCAGCTCCCGCCTGGTGGTGAACCAGGCCGCCCTGAAGCTGAAGCAGGCCGGGATTCACCCTATCATCGAGGCTTTCAAGGCCGCCGTAGCCGTTTAGTTTCCATCCGATCCCGCGAGAACCGCCATGCACCAGCCATCCATCACCCGACTCGATGCCGCCGCTCCAGACTTCCAGGCCCGGCTGGCCCGCCTCCTGGCCTTCAGCGATAGCACGGACAGCGGCATCCAGAACGCTGTCACGGAGATCCTGGGTGCGGTGCGGGCCCGGGGTGACGCGGCAGTGATGGAATACACCGCCCGCTTCGATCGCTTGTCGGTGCGGCAGATGGCGGACTTGGAAATCACCCAGGCCGAGCTGGAAGTCACCAAGGCCAACCTGCCCCTGCGGCTGCTCAAGGCCCTGGAGCAGGCGGCCGAGCGGGTGCGGCTCTACCATGAGCGGCAGCGCCAAGCCTCCTGGACCTATACCGAGGCGGACGGCACGGTGCTGGGCCAGCAGGTCACCCCCCTGGACCGGGTGGGCCTGTACGTGCCCGGCGGCAAGGCCGCCTATCCCTCCTCCGTGCTCATGAACGCCATCCCCGCCAAGGTGGCGGGGGTGAAGGAGCTCATCATGGTGGTGCCCACGCCGGATGGGGTGAAGAACGACCTGGTGTTGGCCGCAGCGGTCATTGCCGGCGTGGACCGGGTGTTCACCATCGGCGGCGCCCAGGCCGTGGGGGCCCTGGCCTATGGCACCGCCACCATTCCCCAGGTGGACAAGATCGTGGGACCGGGCAATGCCTACGTGGCGGAGGCCAAGCGCCGGGTGTTCGGCATCGTCGGCATCGACATGATCGCCGGGCCTTCCGAGATCCTGGTGATCTGCGACGGCAAGACGAATCCGGACTGGATCGCCATGGATCTCTTCTCCCAGGCGGAGCACGATGAGCTGGCCCAGGCCATCCTCATCAGTCCCGACGCGGTCTTCCTGGACGCAGTCCAGGCCAGCATCGCCAGGCTGCTGCCCTCTATGCCGCGCCAAGAGGTGATCGCCACGTCCATCGGCAACCGGGGTGGCCTGATCCATTGCCGTGATCTGGAAGAGGCGGCCCAGATCGCCAACTTCATCGCCCCGGAGCACCTGGAGTTGTCCGTGGAGGATCCCCAGGCCCTGCTGCCCCTGATTCGCCATGCCGGCGCCATCTTCATGGGCCGCCACACCTGCGAGGCCCTGGGGGACTACTGCGCCGGCCCCAACCACGTGCTGCCCACCTCCCGCACGGCCCGCTTCTCCTCGCCCCTGGGCGTCTATGACTTCCAGAAGCGTTCCAGCCTGATCCAGGTATCCGAACAGGGTGCCAAGACCCTGGGCGAAATCGCCGCGGCCCTGGCTTACGGCGAGGGACTCCAGGCCCACGGCCGATCCGCCGAGTATCGCTTCGGCGGCTGAAGGCCCGTCATGCCGGCGCAAGCCGGCATCCAGGCAGTCAACGCCCTGGACCCCGGTCTTCACCGGGGTGACGGGTCATGTTGTGAGGATTTCCTTCAGCGCCGTCACCAGTGCCCCACATTGGGCATCGGTGCCGATGGTGATGCGCAGGAACTGTTCGATGCGGGGCTGCCTGAAGTGGCGCACGATGATGCTGCGGGCCCGCAGTGCGGCGGCCAGTTCACCGGCATCCCGTCCCGGGTGGCGGGCAAAGATGAAGTTGGCGCCGGAGGGCAGCACGTCGAAACCCAGGGCGGTAAGGTCGGCGCTGAGCCGCTCCCGGCTGGCCATGACGGCCCGGCGGGTGTGCTCGAAGTGCTCACGATCCTCCATGGCCGCCACGCCGCCGGTGATGGCCAGCCGGTCCAGTGGGTAGGAGTTGAAGCTGTTCTTCACCCGTTCCAGGGCTTCGATGAGGTCCGGCTGGCCCACGGCGAAACCCACCCGCAGACCCGCCAGGGAGCGGGATTTGGACATCGTCTGGACCACCAGCAGGTTGGGGTGGCGGTCCACCAGAGCAATGGCCGACTCGCCCCCGAAGTCGATATAGGCCTCATCCACCACCACCGGCACCTCCGGGCGGCCGGCCAGCAGGCGTTCGATCTCGGCAAGCGGCAGCAGCCGGCCCGTGGGGGCGTTGGGGTTGGGGAAGATGATGGCGCCGCAGGCCGGGGCCGCCAGGTAGTCATCCACCCGGATGGCGAAATCGTCGTCCAGGGGCACGGTACGGCCGTCGATGCCGTAGAGCCCGCAATACACCGGATAGAAGCTGTAGGTCACGTCCGGGAACAGCAGAGGGGCGTCATGCTTGAGCAGCCCCAGGAAGGCGTGGCCCAGCACCTCGTCGGAACCGTTGCCCACGAACACCTGCCGGGACGTGAGGCCATGGTAGGCGGCAATCGCCGCCTTGAGCCGGTCCGCATTGGGGTCGGGGTAGAGGCGGAGGGTGTCCCCCACTTCGCCGCGCAGGGCTTCCAGCACCCGGGGGGAAGGGGGGTAGGGATTCTCGTTGGTGTTGAGCTTGATGAGGTCCGGCAGTTTGGGCTGTTCGCCCGGCACGTAAGGGGTGAGGCCGTGGACCACGGCGCTCCAATAGGGATTCATATGCGCGGGGTGGAAGAGGGTGAGGGACGGAGGGCTAAACCGTGAAAAAGTGTGCCATCGGGCTGGAATGACAGGGCGTGGCTGATGTTATCATGCGCCCTGTTTCCCGCTCCACGCGGCCTACGGATCACGTCCCAGCGTACACGGCGCGCTCTGGCGCAAGAATTCATCGCACATCACCCGCGACACCCTCCCGCGACCCATCGTCCGAAACGTCCTCCCATGCGGCAAGCCGACATTTCCCGCAACACCCTGGAAACCCAGGTCCGCGTCGTCCTGGATCTGGACGGCACCGGCAAATGCAGCCTGAGCACGGGCCTGCCCTTCCTGGAACACATGCTGGATCAGGTGGCCCGCCATGGCCTCATCGACCTGGAGATCCAGGCCCAGGGCGACCTGCACATCGACGCCCACCACACCGCCGAGGACATCGGCATCACCCTGGGCCAGGCCTTCGCCAAGGCCGTGGGGGACAAGAAGGGCATCCGCCGCTACGGTCATGCCTACGTGCCCCTGGATGAGGCGCTGTCCCGGGTGGTGATCGATCTGTCCGGCCGGCCGGGCCTGGAGTTTCATGTGGACTTCACCCGGGCCCGCATCGGCGACTTCGATGTGGATCTCTTCCGGGAGTTCTTCCAGGGTTTCGTCAACCACGCCGGCGTTACCCTGCACGTGGACAACCTGCGGGGCGTCAACGCCCACCACCAGGCGGAGACCGTGTTCAAGGCCTTCGGCCGCGCCCTGCGCATGGCCCTGGAAATGGATGCCCGCATGGGGGGCGTCACGCCTTCCACCAAGGGGACCCTCTGATATGAAACGCCCCCCTGGCTCGCTGCGCTCGCTTCCCCCCGAGGGGGAGGCCATTTCCTTCGGAACGGTCGTGAGGCGCTGAGATGACCGATATCGCCATCATCGACTACGGCATGGGTAATCTGCTGTCCGTGTCCAAGGCCTTCGAGCACGTGGCACCCCAGGCGAAGGTGACCGTGACGTCCGATCCCGCCATCATCCGGACAGCGGCCAAGGTGGTATTTCCCGGCGTGGGCGCCATGGCGGACTGCATTCGGGAGCTGGACAGCCGGGGCCTCACCGAGGCCGTGAAGACCGCCGCCGCCGGCAAGCCCTTTTTGGGCATCTGTCTGGGTATGCAGGCCCTGTTCGACCATTCCGAGGAAGGTGACTGTGCCGGCCTGGGCATCCTGCCCGGCCAAGTCCGGCTGTTTCCTCCCGAGGCCATGCACGACACTGCGGGCAACAAGCTCAAGGTGCCCCACATCGGCTGGAACGAGGTGCGTCATGCCCGGGCCCATCCCTTGTGGAATGGCATTTCCGACGACGAGCGTTTCTATTTCGTGCACAGCTACTACTGCGACCCCGTGGATCGCGCCGTGGTGGTGGGCACGGCCCGATATCCCTTTGAATTCGCCTGCGCGGTGGCCCGGGACAACCTGTTCGCCGTGCAGTTTCACCCGGAGAAGAGCGCAGCCGCCGGCCTGCGGCTCCTCGCCAACTTCGTCACCTGGAAGCCATAAGGACGGTTGAAGGACGTACTCCATGTTGATCATTCCCGCGATCGATCTGAAGGATGGGCAATGTGTTCGCCTCAAGCAGGGCGAGATGGATAGCGCCACGGTGTTCTCCGCCAACCCGGCGGAGATGGCTGAGAAATGGTTGGCCAGCGGCGCCCGGCGCCTGCACCTGGTAGACCTGAACGGGGCTTTCGCCGGCAAGCCGGTGAACGAGAAGGCCATCAAGGCCATCACCGATGCCCTGGGCGACGAGATCCCCGTGCAGCTGGGCGGCGGCATCCGGGATCTGGACACCATCGAGCGCTACCTGGACGACGGCATCACCTACGTCATCATCGGCAGCGCGGCGGTGAAGAACCCGGGTTTTCTGCACGACGCCTGCACCGCCTTCCCGGGCCGCGTCATCGTGGGCCTGGACGCCAAGGACGGCAAGGTGGCGGTGGAGGGCTGGTCCAAGGTGACCCACCACGATGTCATCGACCTGGCAAAGAAGTTTCAGGATTACGGCGTGGAGGGGGTGGTGTACACCGACATCGGCCGGGATGGCATGCTCTCCGGCGTGAACATCGAGGCCACGGTGAAGCTGGCCCAGGCCCTCACCATCCCCGTCATCGCCAGCGGCGGCATCACCAACCTGGACGATGTGCGCAAGCTGTGCGCCGTGGCGGACGAGGGCATCATGGGGGCCATCACCGGCCGTGCCATCTACGAGGGCACCTTGGACTTCACCGCCGCCCAGGCCCTGGCGGATGAACTGTGCGGCGGCAAATAAACCACAAGCAGACCACAAGCAGACCACAAGCCCATGGGACTGGCCAAACGCATCATCCCCTGCCTGGACGTGACCGCCGGCCGCGTGGTCAAGGGGGTCAATTTCGTCAACCTGCGGGACGCGGGGGACCCGGTGGAGATCGCCCGCCGCTACGACGAGCAGGGGGCCGACGAGCTCACCTTTCTGGACATTACCGCCAGTTCCGATGATCGGGACCTGATCCTGCACATCATCGAGGCGGTGGCCGCCCAGGTCTTCATTCCCCTCACCGTGGGGGGCGGGGTACGGGCCGTGGAGGACGTGCGCCGGCTGCTGCACGCGGGGGCGGACAAGGTCTCCATCAACACCGCCGCCGTCACCCATCCGCAACTGGTGAAGGACGCCTCGGACCGCTTCGGTTCCCAGTGCATCGTGGTGGCCATCGACGCCAAGCAGACCGTGTGGGGCGCGGCGCCCAAATGGGAAATCTTCACCCACGGCGGGCGCAGGGCCACAGGCCTGGATGCCGTGGACTGGGCCCGCCGCATGGAGGCCATGGGGGCGGGGGAGATCCTGCTGACCAGCATGGACCGGGATGGGGCCAAGACCGGCTTCGACCTGAACCTGACCCGGGCCATCGCCGATGCGGTGAGCATTCCCGTCATCGCCAGCGGGGGCGTGGGCACCCTGCAGCACCTGGCCGACGGCGTGAAGCAGGGCGGCGCGGACGCGGTGCTGGCCGCCAGCATCTTCCATTTCGGCGAGTACACCGTGGAACAGGCCAAGCGCCACATGCGGGACCAGGGCATCGAGGTGCGCCTGTGAACCAGCCCGACACCACCGCCTGGCTCGACAAAATCAACTGGTCCGAGGACGGCCTGGTGCCCGCCATCGCCCAGGATGCGGTCACCGGCGACATCCTCATGGTAGCCTGGATGAACCGGGAAGCCCTGAAGCAGACGGCCGAGAAGGGAGAGGCGGTGTATTGGTCCCGTTCCCGCAGGAAGCTGTGGCACAAGGGCGAGGAATCCGGCCATACCCAGAAGGTGACGGAGATCCGCACCGATTGCGACGAGGATGTGATTCTTCTCAAGGTGGAGCAGGTGGGCGGCGTCGCCTGCCACACGGGGCGCCACAGCTGCTTTTTCCATCGTCTGGAGGGTGGGAGATGGCAGGCCGTGGAGCCGGTGTTGAAGGACCCCCACGAGATCTACAAGAAATAATGAACGCCGATATCCTCGACCGTCTGGCCGCCACCCTGGAGGCCCGCAAGCAGGCGGACCCCCAGACCTCCTACGTGGCCAGGCTGTACGCCAAGGGCCTGGACGCCATCCTGAAGAAGGTGGCGGAGGAGGCGGCGGAAACCATCATGGCCGCCAAGGACGGCGAACGGGAAAAAGTCATCTACGAGACGGCCGATCTGTGGTTTCATTCCCTGGTGCTGCTGGCCCAACAGGGTATCCAGCCCCGGGAAATCCTGGATGAACTGGCCCGGCGCGAAGGCCTGTCAGGCATTGTCGAGAAAGCTTCCCGAGAGGACTCCTGATGAGTAGTGACTGCATTTTCTGCAAAATCGTCGCCGGCGAGATGCCCTGCCACAAGGTGTACGAGGACAATGACCTCATTGCCTTCCACGACATCAATCCGGTGGCCCCGGTGCACTTCATGATCGTGCCCAAGGAGCATATCCCTTCCCTGGCGGATGCCCATGCGCGGCATGAATTGCTCTTGGGGCGCATCCTGTTGCTGGCTCCGCTGCTGGCCAAGGAACAGGGGCTGGCGGACGGCTTTCGCACCGTCATCAATACCGGTCGGGGCGGCGGCCAGGAAGTCATGCATTTGCATGTCCATGTCATGGGGGGCGGACGCCTCCGCCCCATGTAATTTTTCGAGGAGAAGACGATGGGTTCCTTCAGTATCTGGCATTGGCTGATCGTTCTGGTGATCGTGCTGCTGGTGTTCGGCACCAAGAAGCTGCGCAATATCGGTAGCGACCTGGGCGGTGCGGTGAAGAACTTCAAGGAGGCCATGGGCGAGGAGAAGAACAAGCCCACGGAACTGCCCCGCAACGAGGAAAAGGGCGCCACCATCGAAGGCGAAGTCAAGGACAAGCAACAGAGCTGAGAACCAGCAAATGGTGGGTTGCAAACCCCAGGTGGCGCACCGCCACAAGTTCTCGGCCACTCGCAACTAGCTACTGGCTATGTTCGACATTGGCTTCACCGAACTCATGGTCATCGGCGTGGTTGCCCTGGTGGTCATCGGCCCCGAGCGCCTGCCCAAGGTGGCGCGCACGGCGGGCCAATGGCTGGGGCGTCTCAACCGCTACGTCTCCCAGGTCAAGCAGGACATCGACCGGGACATGCGCCTGGAAGAACTGCGCAAGATGCAGCAGGAGATGAAGGACAGCGCCCAGAAGTACGAGATCATGGCCAATGAGACCCTCCACCGGGTGGAGGACACCGTGGCCGCGGAGACCGGTCAGATCAGCAAGGTGATGCAGGCCATGGCCGCCACCGATGGCGGCCTGACCTTGCGTGAGTACGAGAAAATCCAGGCGGAAAAAGCGGCCACCGACGTGGCCGAAAAGCCGACCGGCGAAGCCCAGGCGGCGCCTGCGGACCTCGACAGCCCCCCGCCCGATGTGGGGGTGGCCGGTACCGGGACGAAGCCGGGCGAAGAGAAGGCCCAGGCCTGAGTCAGGCGCACATGCCGAGCATGAACGGTCAGGAAACCTTCATCACCCATTTGCTGGAGTTGCGTGATCGCCTGCTGCGGGCGGTCATCGCCTGGGTGGTGGCGTTTGTCTGCCTGTTTCCCTGGGCCAACGATCTTTACAGCCTCCTGGCCCGGCCACTCCTGAGCAAACTGCCTCATGGTGGGCAGATGATCGCCACGGAAGTGGTGACGCCCTTTTTCGTGCCGGTGAAGGTGGCCCTCATGGCCGCCTTCCTCATCAGCCTGCCTTACATCCTCTATCAGGCCTGGGCCTTCGTCGCCCCGGGCCTCTACAAACACGAGCGCAGATTCATTCTGCCCCTGGTGGTGGCCAGCGTGGCGCTGTTCGCCTGCGGCATGGCCTTCGCCTATTTCCTGGTATTCCCGGTGGTGTTCGGCTTCATCATCGGCATTGCGCCCCAGGGTGTGGCGGTGATGACGGACATTGGCAAGTATCTGGATTTCGTCATCACCATGTTCCTGGCCTTCGGCATCACCTTCGAGGTCCCCATCGTGGTGGTGGCCCTGGCGGCCACGGGTATCGTGGAGGTGAGCGCATTCAAGGAGGGGCGGCCTTACGTCATCGTCGGCGCCTTCGTCATCGGCGCCATCTTCACGCCCCCTGATGTGATCTCCCAAGTGATGCTGGCGGTACCCCTGTGGCTGTTGTATGAGTTGGGGGTGCTGGTGGCGGGCTGGATCGTGCGCAACAAGGCGGCGACCGCCCCCGACCCGGATGCGTTCAGACCTCTTACGGAAGAAGAGCTGGAGGCGGAACTGGATCGCATCGAGGAGGAAGAAAAAAAGACTAGCTGATGCACATCCATGGTGCGCGGCAAGGTTGAACGCCCCGATTTGGGGCGTTTTATTGTGGCGCATTCTGCCCAAATCCGCCTGCTAAGGAAACGCTGATTTATTGCCCCCCTCTCCCGCGGGGAGAGGGTGGGGAGAGGGCAACTGATTGATTTTTCTCGGACACCCTCCCTCTCCCCCACCCCTCCCCCCGAGGGGGAGGGGAGTTATTCAGCACTTCCCTAAGCGCACCAATTGAAGGCATGCCTCTTGCTTACGGTCTTCCGGTTTCTACAGGAGAACCCTATGGATGCCTTTCAATCCGGCGCAGATGTCTTGTTTATCCTGCTGGGGGCCATCATGGTGCTGGCCATGCACTCGGGCTTTGCCTTCCTGGAGCTCGGGACGGTGCGCAGGAAAAACCAAGTCAACGCCCTGGTGAAGATCCTCACGGATTTTTCCGTGTCCACCCTTGCCTATTTCTTCATCGGCTATGGCGTGGCCTATGGTGTGGATTTCATGAGCAGCGCCAGCGTGCTGGCTCAGAAGAACGGTTACGAACTGGTGAAGTTCTTCTTCCTGCTCACCTTTGCCGCAGCCATCCCCGCCATCATTTCCGGCGGTATCGCCGAACGGGCCAGGTTCCAGCCCCAGTTGGCCGCCACCTTCTTCCTGGTGGGCTTTGTCTACCCCTTCTTCGAGGGCATCGTCTGGAACAAGAACTTCGGCCTCCAGGCCTGGTTGGGCAGCCATTTCGGCGCTGAATTCCACGATTTTGCCGGCTCCGTGGTGGTGCATGCCGTGGGGGGGTGGATCGCCCTGCCGGCGGTGCTGCTCTTGGGGGCGCGTCGGGGCCGGTATCACCAGAACGGCCTGGTGGCGGCCCATCCGCCTTCCAGCATCCCTTTCCTGGCCTTGGGTGCCTGGATCCTCACCGTGGGCTGGTTTGGCTTCAATGTCATGTCGGCCCAGAAGCTGGAGGCCATTTCCGGACTGGTGGCGGTGAACTCTCTCATGGCCATGGTGGGCGGGACGCTGGCGGCCCTGGTGGCGGGCAGAAACGACCCGGGCTTCATCCATAACGGCCCCCTCGCCGGCCTGGTGGCGGTCTGTGCCGGTTCGGACCTCATGCATCCCGCCGGCGCCCTGGCCACGGGCGCCATTGCCGGCGCCCTGTTCGTGGTGATGTTCACCATCACCCAGAACCGCTGGAAGATCGACGACGTGCTGGGGGTGTGGCCCCTGCATGGCCTGTGTGGCGCCTGGGGGGGCATCGCTGCGGGCATTTTCGGCCTGGAGGCCCTGGGTGGTATGGGGGGCGTGAGCTTCGTTTCCCAGCTGCTGGGCACCCTGGCAGGGATGGCGGTGGCCTTGGCGGGGGGCGGGTTGGTCTACGGTGTGCTGAAGCGGACGGTGGGCCTGCGCCTGGACGCGGAGGAGGAATTCAACGGCGCCGATTTGTCTATCCACAGGATTTCCGCCAGCCCGGAGCGGGAAACGAACTGGTAAGCCCCATGAAACCTCGATTTTTACTTGCGCTTTTTTGCCAAGGTCTTGCTATGATGCGCCCGTCATAGCCCATGACATCATTCAGGAGACACCGCATGAACAAATCTGAGTTTATCGACGCCATCGCCGCCAAGACCGACATGTCCAAAGCCGCCTCCGGCCGTGCTCTGGAAGCCGTGCTGGACACCATCATGGATGCCGTCGCCAAGGGCGAGAGCGTCAGCGTGATCGGTTTTGGCACCTTCGAGCACCGCTCGCGCAACGAGCGCACCGGCAAGAACCCCCAGACGGGCGCCGCCATCAAGATCGCCGCCACCACCGTGCCGGCCTTCAAGCCCGGCAAGGCTTTCAAGGACAAGGTCGCCAAGGCTTTCAAGGACAAGGTCGCGGCCAAAAAAGGCGGCAAGAAAAAATAATCAAGTCAGGCAACAATTGAAAGAAGGCGCCCTTGGGCGCCTTCTTTATTGCTCGTCCCCGGACTCTCCATCCATTTGCGAGCGTTCCAGTGCCGCCTTGGCAACCGACCCATCCAACAACGCGGCATTGCGGCTGCGAAATGCCTGAACAAAGCGTGGCTGCAGGGGCGTCAGGTCCATTTCATTGGAAAAGTACATCACCACTACGCCATCCGGATGGGCCAACAGCCATGCATTGAGTGCCGGCTTGGCCGTGAGCTCGAGCAGGGGGTGGCTCAGGCGGCCGGCGAATTGAAATTGGGCATGGTATTTACCCCAATGGGCCACGCTCAAACCCTGGGCCTGGGCCTGGGCGATGGCAGCAGCCATGGGGCGTACATCGTAGGCGGCAGAGATAGGACGCACCACCAGCAAATGGATGCCCGCCATCGTCAGCACAGCCGTTACAGCCAACCGGGGAACCAAGCGTGATGGCCTGGCTTTTTGCAGCCCGGTCCAACCGGCCAACAATAAGAAAGCGACGCCTCCCCACGCGGGGACTTGATTCAGGACGTTGCCGGATACGGCGGCGAAATGATGTGGAGGCCACAGCGTCAGCACACCCAGCAGCGCCAGCAGCAGTGCGGGCAGCCAGGGGCGGGAGGGTTTCTCTTGGTGGGCCAGCAGGTTTGCCGCCATCAGGGCGAAGGCTGGAAATTCCGGCAACAGGTAATGCACCTGCTTGCCGCTGATCATCGAGAAGGCCAGGAAGGCGGGCAGCATCCAGGCCAGGGCCAGACGCAGGCCGCTGTCCTGCGTCCTCGCTAAGTTTTTCATGCCGCGCCACAAGGCAGGCCAGAGGAACCAGGGAAACAGCAGCAGGGGCAGCAGGGGCAGATACCACCAGAAGGGGCGCTGATGGGCGAAGGACTGCACCATACGGTGGGCGGTCTGGCCCCAGAAGATGGCATGACGGTATTCCTCTCCCCCCCGCATGCTGGCGGGAATGGCCCATAGCAGGGCCAGGGCGGCGCCGCCAAGGACCGCCAGGGCCAGGCGGGCGTACCAGCGGCGCCAGGCGTAGGCGTGCTGACCATGCCACCAAGGCGCCAGCAGGGCGGCAGGCAGCAGATGCAGGAGGATGACCGGGCCCTTGGCCAGCACGCCCAGACCTATGGACAGGGCAAACAGGCCCCAGCCGAAGGGCCTGTTCCGGGCCGCCTGTACCAGACCCAGGATGCCCAGCAGCGTACAGAAAGCCATGAGCAGGTCGAACATGAGGGTCTGGCTGTACAGGCTCCACAGCAGGCTGCCCAGGAGTATCCAGGGGGCCAGGCGCGCAGATTCGGGGTCGTCGGGCCAGAGCTCCCGGGCCACGCGGCGAACCAGGAACAGGGAGACGAAAGCGAGCAGGGGGGAAATGAGCCGGGGCCACCCATCGTTGACCCCGGTGAGTGCCCAGCCGGCATGGATCAGCCAGAACAGCAGGGGTGGCTTGTGGCTGTATGGTTCTCCGTTCTTGAAGGGCACCAGGAAGTCACCCCGCTGCCACATTTCCCAGGCCACGGAGAGATAGCGGGTCTCATCGATGGGAATGTAGCTGCGGCTGATGAAGGCCGCTGCGGTGAGCAGGGTCAGCCAGGCGGCCCAGTAGTAGGGATCACGATTCGCGTGCATCGGCTTCTTTCGCGGAGGCATGAGCGTCCCCCAGTTCCCGGTCCAGTTCCCCATCCAACTCCTCCTCCAATGCCGCGCCATGACGATGGCTGCGGTACAGCCCGATCCCGAGAAGGCTGGAAACCACGAACAGGACGGCCGCCAGGGTCAGGCGCAGGCTGGGGTCGAAATTTACGCCGCTGCCCGCCAGGGCGAAGACCAGGGTCTGGGGAAGATAGCCCACGCCGCTGCCGGCCAGAAAGGGCAGGGCCGCCACCCTGCAAACGCCGGCCACCAGGTTGGTGCCCACATTGCTGCCCACGGGCAGCAGGCGAATGATCACCGCCATGGTGAACGGGTGGCCGGAGAGGAAATCGTCCAGCTTGCGGATGCGGCCAGGAAAGCGGTGCTGCACCAGGGAACGGCCGAACCAGCGGGCATAGAAGAAGGCCAAGAGCGTGCCCATCAGGGTGCCCGCCACGGCCAGCAGCGTGCCGAAGACGAAACCGAAGGCATATCCACCGAGGAAGGCCACCACCTGGCGTGGGAAGCCCACGGCCGTGGTCAGGGCGGCCATGCCCAGGAAGATCAGTTCGCCGCGAAAGCCCTGGCCGCGCACCCGGGTATCGATCCACTGCTCGCTCAGCGCATCGCCCAATTGCCACCGGTTCACCAGCCACCCCAGCAAGGCCAGACTGGCGATGAGCAACAACCCTTTGAGGAGAATGCGCGGGGTCACGGGAAAGGGTGCCGTTGCAGGTTGGCAGCTTGTCGGGCTTGAGCGATCGTGGCGAGCCGTGTGGCGGAGCGAGGCCCGTGTTGCTCGATTACGCGGCGCATCGGTCCGCCAGGCGGCTAACGCACCACATGGATGTCCGGCATTTTTGCGCGCCGCATCAGCCAGCTCACCCCGAACAGGTCCACGATGCCCACCCACAGGCGGTTGTGCAGGCCGTATTTGGAGGTGCCCCGCTCCCGGGGGCGGTGGTTGACCACGATCGATTCCACCCGGCCGCCGTGACGCTGCACCAGGGCGGGCAGAAAGCGGTGCATGTGATCAAAGTAGGGCAGGCGCAGGAAGGTGTCCCGGCTGAATACCTTCAGGCCGCAGCCGGTGTCCGGCGTGGCGTCCCGCAACAGGCCGGAACGGACCCCATTGGCCACTTTGGAGGAAAAGCGGCGCAGCCAGGTGTCCCGCCGATTCGCCCGCCAGCCCGCCAGCATGTGCAGGTTCTCTTCCGGCGCGGCATGGCGCAGGCGGTGCAGCAGCTTGGGGATATCGCCGGGGTCGTTCTGCCCGTCCCCATCCAGGGTGGCGATCCAGGCATGGCTGGCGGCCAGCACGCCGGTGGTGATGGCGGTGCTCTGGCCGCAGCTTTCCCGATGCCGCAGGATGCGCAGCTGGGGCACGGATTCGGCCATGCGCTTGAGTTCCACCAAGGTGGCATCGGTGCTGCCGTCGTCCACATAGATGATCTCGCAGGCAGCCAATGCGCGGGTGGCGTCCAGGATTTCCCGGATCAGGGGCTCGATGTTGGCGGCTTCGTTCTTCACGGGTACCACGATGGAAAGGCGTTCGTCGAAGGGGCTGACGGGCATGGGAAGTCGCGCTGGCAAAGGGTGAGGGATTCTATCAGCGCCTTGCCTCGCCTGTGCGCGGCGTGTATTCTCCCGCCCCTCACGGAGAGGTGGATGAGCGGTTTAAGTCGCACGCCTGGAAAGCGTGTGTGGGTTAATAGCCCACCGCGGGTTCGAATCCCGCCCTCTCCGCCAGAAACGAAAACGCCCCGCCAGACGGGGCGTTTGTGTTTCTGGCCGCGGCGGGAGAGAACCCGCCCGGGTTCGACTAGACGGGCACGGCCCGGCTGGACGCGCCGCGTGCGGCGCGGTCCTGAGCCGCCGGGGGCGGCGAAGGATGACGGGATCGCCCCAAGGCGAGACCGGCACAATCCCGCCCTCTCCGCCAGATCAAAACGTGCCTGCCCGGTTGCCGGTGCTGTATGCCTCGCTGATAATGGGGCCAACACAACCGATCCGCAGACCAAGCCAGGCAATGGAATTTTCGATCGTGCCGGATTTCGAAGCCCCCGCCACCGGCGGCAAGACCTTCAAGCTGAGTGAGCACCGGGGGCGTCCTCTGGTTCTTTATTTCTACCCCAAGGACAACACCCCGGGCTGCACCACGGAAGGCCAGGATTTCCGCGATCTGTATCCCTTGTTTCAGGCCCTGGGCTGCGACGTCTACGGCATCTCCCGGGACAGCATCAAATCCCACGAGCATTTCAAGGCCAAGCTGAACCTGCCGTTCGATCTCCTCTCGGATGGGGAGGAAAAGGTGTGCGAGCTGTTCGGCGTCATGAAAATGAAGAATCTGTATGGCAAACAGGTGCGTGGGGTGGAACGCAGCACCTTCGTCATCGATGCTCAGGGCCGCCTTGCGCGGGCGTGGCGGGGCGTGAAGGTCCCGGAGCATGCTCAGCAGGTCCTCGAGTTCGTGCGTACCCTGTCCGCTGCCCGTTAACCTGCTTCCTTTCGGTGACCTCGATGCCGCGCAAGGCCAAGCCCACTGCCAGTCAGACCAAGCTGTTCGTCCTCGATACCAACGTTCTCCTGCACGATCCCACTTCGCTATACCGCTTCCAGGAACACGATATCTACCTGCCCATGGTCACCCTGGAGGAGTTGGACCATAACAAAAAGGGCATGTCGGAGGTGGCGCGCAATGCCCGCCAGGTGAGTCGCTTTCTGGACGAGATCGTCAGCCCCAGCGAGCATGACATCCAGTCGGGCGCGGACTTGGCCAGCCATAGCCACAAGGCCGCCACGGGAAGGCTGTTCCTGCAGACGGACCCTGTGGCGAAGGACATCCTGGCGGCCCTGCCCTACAGCTCCGGGGACAACCAGATCCTGGGGGTGGTGGCCCATCTGCGGCAGCAACACCCGGGCCGCGAGGTGGTACTGGTGTCCAAGGACATCAACATGCGCATCAAGGCCCGGGCCCTGGGCTTCGCGGCGGAGGACTATTTCAACGACAAGGTCCTGGAAGACACGGATCTGCTCTACACCGGGGTGATGGAGTTGCCGGCGGATTTCTGGGAGAAGCACGGCAAGGGCATGGAGTCCTGGCAGCAGGACGGCCGTTCCTACTATCGTCTGACCGGCCCTTTGTGCCCTTCCATGCTGGCAAACCAGTTCGTCTGGCAGGAAGGCCCCAGACCCTTCCAGGCCATCGTCAAGGCGGTGGAGGGCAAAACCGCCACGCTGGTGACCACCAAGGACTATTCCCACCACAAAAACGCGGTGTGGGGCATCACCGCCCGCAACCGGGAGCAGAATTTCGCCCTCAACGTGCTCATGGACCCAGAGATCGACTTTGTCACCCTGCTGGGCCAGGCGGGCACCGGCAAGACCCTGCTGACCCTGGCGGCGGGCCTGACCCAGATCCTGGAGCACAAGGTCTACAGCGAGATCATCATGACCCGGGTGACCGTGCCCGTGGGGGAGGACATCGGCTTCCTGCCGGGTACGGAGGAGGAGAAGATGACCCCCTGGATGGGTGCTTTGGAGGACAACCTGGACGTGCTCAACAAGCCCGACGAGGAGGCTGGCGAGTGGGGGAGGGCGGCGACCCAGGATCTGGTACGCAGCCGCATCAAGGTGAAGTCCCTCAACTTCATGCGCGGCCGTACCTTCATCAACAAGTTCCTCATCATCGACGAGGCCCAGAACCTCACCTCCAAGCAGATGAAGACCCTCATCACCCGGGCCGGCCCCGGCACCAAGGTGGTGTGCTTGGGCAACATCGCCCAGATCGACACGCCCTACCTGACGGAAGGCAGCTCCGGCCTGACCTACGTGGTGGACCGCTTCAAGGGTTGGCCCCACAACGGCCATATCACCCTGGCCCGGGGCGAGCGCTCCCGCCTGGCGGACTACGCCGCGGGCATACTCTGAAACTTCACATCCATTCAACAGCGAGGTAGGCAATGAACATCAAGCACCGCATCGGTTTGAGTGCCCTGGCCCTGGCCATGGCGGTTTCCTTCTACGGTTGCGACAAGAAATCCGGGGAGGGTGCCGAGGCGGCCGCCAAGATCAACGGCCATGCCATCAGCGTGGCGGCGCTGGAACACGAGGTGAAGAAACTGGGTGAAATGCCCCCCGAGCAGCACCGCTTGGCCGCCAAGCAGGTGCTCAAAAACCTGGTGGACCAGGATCTGCTAGCGCAAAAGGCCGTGGCCGAGAAGCTGGAGCAGGATGCCGGCGTGCAACTGGCCCTGGAGGCTGCCCGTCGCCAGATCCTGGCCCAGGCCTACGTGGAAAAACTGACCGCCGGCGCGGCCAAACCGACGCAGCAGGAAATCACCGAATACTTCAACCAGCACCCGGAGTTGTTCAGCGCGCGCCGCATCTACCGCCTGCAGGAGATCAGTGTCCAGGTCACCCCGGACAACGAGGAGGCGGTGAAGGGCCGGTTGGCAGCCAGCCACAGTCTGGATGACTTCATCCAGTGGCTGCGGGAGCAAAAGATCCCCGCCCGCATCACCCAGACCACCCAGGCAGCGGAACAGTTGCCTGCGGAACTGTTGCCCCGCCTGGCCCAGATGCGGGACGGCCAGGCCATGACGGTGAAGGTGCCCAACGCCCTCAACATCCTGGTGGTGGCCGGCTCCCAGAGTCAGCCCGTGACTTTGGAGCAGGCCAGGCCCAGCATCGAGCGTTTCATCGTCAATGCCAGGAAGCGGGAAGCCGCCGCCGCCGCCCTGAAGGAGATGCGTGCCCAAGCCAAAGTGGAGTACCTGGGGGCCTATGCCGAACTGGGCAAGGAGACGACGCAATCCGAAGTCCGGTCCGAGTCCAAGCCGGAGGCGGCCCAAGCCCCGGCGCAAGCCGCCCCCGCCAAGTGACCTGGTTCGACGCATTCAACGGCGACGCGGACGGCCTCTGCGCCCTGCACCAGCTCCGTCTGGCGGAGCCCCTGGACGCGGTACTGGTCACGGGAGTGAAACGGGACATCGCCCTGTTGAAGAAGATCGATGCCCGGGCCGGCGACCGCATCACCGCCCTGGACATCGCCGTGGAGAAGAACGCCGCCTCACTGGCCGCGCTGCTGGCCCGGGGCGTCAGGGTGCGCTGGTACGACCACCACAACCCGGGGGAACTGCCGGTACATCCCAATTTCCACGCCACCATCGATACGGCGGCGGAGGTCTGCACCAGCCTGCTGGTGGACAGGGAACTGGGGGGACGCTACCGCCCGTGGGCGGTGGCCGCCGCCTTCGGCGATAACCTGCATGAAGCCGCCCGGCGAGCGGCGGAACCCCTGGGCTACGATGCCGCCCGGTTGGATGCCTTGCAGGGGCTGGGCGAGTGTCTGAACTACAACGGCTACGGCGACACCCTGGAAGACCTCCATTTCCACCCGGCGGACCTGTATCGCGCCCTGCACGATTATGCGGACCCCTTCGCCTTCATCCACGAATCCCCCCAGTTCCGGACCCTGAGGGATGGCTACCAGGCCGACATGGCCCTGGCGCGGGGGGTGGCGCCCAGCGAGGCGCGTCCCTCGGGCACGGTGGTGATCCTGCCGGACGCCCCCTGGGCGCGCCGGGCCAGCGGCGTATATGCCAACGAACTGGCCACGGCCAACCCCGGCCGGGCCCATGCCCTGCTGACCCGTTCTCCCAAGGGCCACTACGTGGTGAGCGTGCGGGCCCCGTTGCGCAACCGTGTGGGGGCGGACGAGCTGTGCAGTCGCTTCGAAACCGGCGGCGGCCGCAAGGCGGCGGCGGGCATCAACATCCTGCCGGAGGCGCGCATTCCCGACTTCATCGCCGCCTTCTTCGAGACCTATCCGGAACCTGTCTGACCCTCATGGAAAACCTGATTGCCCCCTACGGCGGTGAACTGCCGGTCCTGATGTGCGACGCCTATCGGGCCGAGGCCCTGAAGCGGGAGGCCATGGGCTTTCCGTCCATCGATCTGGACTGGCGCCAGTTGTGCGAACTGGAGCTGATCCTCACCGGCGCCCTGGCGCCTCTCACGGGTTTCATGGACAAGGCGGACATGGAAGGTGTGCTGGACCGCATGCAACTGGCGGATGGCCGATTCTGGCCAAGGCCGGTCATGCTGGCGGTGGATGGGAAGGTGGCCCAAGCGGTACAGCCCGGCAGCCGGGTGGCCCTGCGGGACGCGGAGGGCTTCATGCCTGCCGTGCTGCATGTGAGCCAGGTCTGGCCGGTGGAGCCGGAGGCCGATGCGGAACGGGCCGCCGCGTCCGGTCATCCCCTGGCGGAGCCTTGCGGCCGGGCCGGCCAGTTCTATGTGGCGGGCCGGGTGGAGGGCGTGGCCCTGCCGCCCAGGCACGACTTCCTGACCCTGCGGCTTACCCCGGCGGAAACCCGGGCCCAGTTCGCCAAGCGGGGCTGGCGGCGGGTACTGGGCGTGATGCCCTCCCAGCCCATGCACCGCATGCAATACGAGTTCTTCCTGCGCGCTGCCGTGCAGCGGGAGGCCAACCTGCTGATCCAGGTGGCCGGAGGTACGGACCCCGTGCACGACGGGACCCACTTCAGTCGCATCCGAGCCTGCCAGGCCCTCCAGCCCCGCTTTCCCGCCCCCACCACCCAGCTCACCGTCAGCCCCCTCATGGATTTGCCCGAGGGGGAGCGGGAGTTGCTGCACAAGGCCCTCATCGCCCGGAACCACGGTTGCACCCACCTGGTGGTGGGGGGCGAGTGGGTCGGCGCCGGCGAACATCGACGCGGTGCCGACGTGGCCGGAGCGGATGCTGCCACCCAAGCCCTGGCCCGGGAACATCTGGGGGTGGAACTGGTGCCCTTCCCCCGCCTGGTCTATGTGGAGGACCGGGATGAATTCCTCACCGAGGATCAGGTGCCCGAGGGCAGCCGGGCGCTGCGCATGAACGGGGCCGAGCTTCACCGCCGCATGATGCAGGGCATACGGGTGCCGGAGTGGTATTCCTACCCGGAGGTGCTGGCGGAGCTGGCCAAGGCCTACCCACCCCGCAGCCGGCAGGGTTTCACCGTGTTCTGCACCGGCCTGTCCGGCGCCGGCAAATCCACCATCGCCCGGGCCCTCACGGTGAAGCTGATGGAGATGGGCGGGCGCCGGGTGACCCTGCTGGACGGCGACGTGGTGCGCCGCAACCTGTCCAGCGAACTGGGTTTTTCCAAGGAGCACCGGGACATCAACATCCGCCGCATAGGCTACGTGGCCAGCGAGATCACCAAGCACGGCGGCATCGCCATCTGCGCCCCCATCGCCCCCTATCGCCAGACCCGGCGGGCGGTGCGGGACATGATCGAACCCTGGGGGGGGTTCATCGAGGTGCATGTGTCCACCTCCATCGAGGTGTGCGAGAGCCGGGACCGCAAGGGCCTGTATGCCAAGGCCCGGGCCGGCCTGATCCCCGAGTTCACCGGCGTGTCCGATCCCTATGAAACGCCGGAAAACGCGGAGCTGGTCATCGATACGGCCCAGTACAGCGTGGAGGAGGCGGTGGCCCGCATCGTGCTGAAACTGGAGCACGAGGGCTACCTGCGTTGAGCGCCGGCTGAACAAGGAACTTGGCCGGATCAGCCGCCGGGGGCTGCGGGTTTGGGGGGTTTCTTGTAGAACTTGCGTTGCGGCTTCCTGGGCTGTTGCCCGCCGCCAGCGCCACCGCCACCGCCGTGAGGTTTGCCATTGTTCTGCTTCTTGGCCTGGGAGGCTGCCCCCTGGGGTTTTTGCCCACCGCCGCCGGGCCGACCTTCCTGGGCCAGCGCGATCTCCAACTCGATGAGTTCATCCCACTGGGCCTCGGTCTTCTGGTTGTCCGGGATGGACAGGAGTTCCTTCATGCGCTGCTGGGGAGAGGTGGTTGGGGAGGGGGTGGTCTGTTGCTCGTTCATGGTGGTGAGATAGGGTAAGGGATTCATGGGGCGGCGGTGGCGTTTCGGTCTTCCCGGCCCTTCAGGCGCTGGATGCGCACCACCTCGTGGAGGCCCCGCAGGGCGCGCATGAGGCGGGCCAAGTGTAGGCGGTTTTGCACGCTCACGGTGAAATAGAGGCTGGTGTAGGCGCCAGCCTCGTCTTCCATGTGCACGTTGTCGATGTCCGAGCCTTCATTGGCGATGGCCGCAGCCACCTTGGCCAGCACACCCCGCTGGTTGGCCACCACCACCTTGATACCCACTTCGAACAGCTTGTCCAGCTCTGCGGCCCAGGCCACATCCACCCACTTCTCCGGGTCCTCCCGGTAGTGGCGTACCTGGGCGCAGTCATGGGTGTGGATGATGAGGCCCTTCTCCTTTTTGATTTGGCCGATGATGGGGTCGCCGGGAATGGGATGGCAGCACTTGCCCAGCTTCACCGCTACGCCCTCGGCGCCGTGGACCAGCATGGGGCCGGCTGATTTGGACGGCGTGGTGGGGTCGTTGTCCCGCAGCAGGAGTTGGCGCGCCACCACGAAGGCCAGCTTCTTGCCCAGACCGATCTCTTCCAGGGTCTCGTCCCGGCTACGGCCGGTTTCCTTCTGGTAGCGTTCCCAGGCGCCCTCGGCCAGGCTCTTGCAGTCGCTGCCCAGGGCCTTGAGGGCCTGCTCCAGCAGCCGTTGCCCCAGGGCGATGGACTCGCTCTGGTGCACGTGCTTGAGGGCATTGCGGATGTTGGCCCGGGCCTTGCCGGTGAAGGCGAAGTGGGCCCAGGCGGGATTGGGCCGGGCGGATTCGGAAGTGAGGATTTCCACCCGGTCGCCGTTCTTCAGGGGGGTGGACAGGGGCATGAACTCGCCGTTGATCTTGACCCCCACGCAATGGTTGCCCACGTCCGTATGCACCGAGTAGGCGAAGTCCACCGCCGTGGCGCCCCGGGGCAGGGAGATGATGGCGCCCTTGGGGGTGAACACGTAGACCTCGTCCGGGAACAAGTCCACCTTGATGTGTTCCAGGAATTCCACCGAGTCCCGGCTGTCGGCCTGAAGATCCAGCAGGCCCTGCAACCACTGGTGGGTACGGCGCTGCACTTCGGAGATGGAGGCGTCGCCGGTTTTGTAGATCCAGTGGGAGGCCACGCCGTTTTCGGCGACGCGGTGCATCTCCTGGGTGCGGATCTGCACTTCCAGGGGGGCGCCGAAGGGACCGAAAAGCGTGGTGTGCAGGGACTGATAACCGTTGGGTTTGGGGATGGCGATGTAGTCCTTGAACTTGCCCGGGATGGGCTTGTACAGGCTGTGCAGCACCCCCAGGGTCAGATAACACTGGGGCACGTCCTCGACGATGACGCGGAAGCCATAGATGTCGAACACCTCGGAGAAGGCCAAGTGTTTCTCGTGCATCTTGCGGTAGATGCTGTGCAGGTGCTTTTCCCGCCCCCATACCGAGGCGGGGATTTTGGCTTCCTGCAACTTCTGCTCGATGCTGGCGCGGATCTTGTCCACCACCTCCACCCGGTTGCCTCGCGCCGCCTTCACCGCTTTCTCGATGACCTTGTAGCGGTTGGGGTGCAGGTGCATGAAGGCGATGTCCTCCAGTTCCTGGTAGAGCTGGTTCAGGCCCAGGCGGTTGGCGATGGGGGCGTAGATATCCAGGGTTTCCTGGGCAATGCGGTGGATTTTTTCCGGCGCCATGGCGTCCAGGGTGCGCATGTTGTGCAGGCGGTCCGCCAGCTTGATGAGGATGACCCGCACGTCCCGGGCCATGGCCAGCAGCATCTTGCGGAAGTTCTCCGCCTGGGCCTGGGCCTTGGTCTCGAACTGGATCTTGTCCAGCTTGGTGACCCCATCCACCAGGTTGGCCACCGGTTTGCCGAATTCCAGGGCAATTTCCTCGGACGTGACGCCCGTATCCTCCACCACGTCGTGGAGCAGGGCGGCGATGAGGGTTTGCACGTCCAGGCGCCAGCCGGCCAGGATCTCGGCCACGGCCAAGGGGTGGGTCACATAGGGGGCGCCCCCCTTGCGGTACTGGCCCGTGTGGGCCAGGGCGGAGAAGAAGTAGGCACGGCGGAAGGACTCCAGGTCCTCCTTTTCCAGATAGGAAACCGCCGCAGGCAGGGGCGGCAGGCGGGCCAGGATGGTGTCCGAACCGGGTGCCGCCATGATCCCCACGCGTGTGGTGCTCAGTAGGGGGCCTTCTTCAGGATGTCCACGCCCACCAGGCCCTCGGCGATTTCACGCAGGGCGATGACGGCGGGCTTGTCCTTGTTGGGTTCCACCTTGGGGGTGGAGCCGGTGGAGATCTGGCGGGCGCGGTAGGCGGCGGCCAGGGTCATCTCGAAGCGGTTGGGGATGTTGCGGATGCAGTCGTCGATGGTTACGCGAGCCATGGAAACCTCGTGAGGATGAATGTTCGTGCAGGTTATTTTACGCGCTTGTGCTACAAACCACGTCCTTCACATGCCTCGAGTTTGGAGAACTGCATGCCTTCATTCGACATCGTGTCCGAGGTGGACAAGACCGAACTGCGCAACGCCCTGGATCAGGCCAACAAGGAGATCGCCAACCGCTTCGATTTCAAGGGTTCCGACGCCCGAATCGAGCAGGTGGACTACGTGCTCACGGTGTTTGCCGATACGGAATTCCAGCTGGATCAGGTGCAGGAAGTCCTCAACGGCAAGCTGGCCAAGCGGGGCGTGGACGTGCGCTGCCTGGAGGTGGCCGACAAGGTGGAAAAGGTGTCCGGCAACAAGGTGAAACGCCAGGTGACGGTGAAGAACGGCATCGAGACGGAGCTGGCCAAGAAGATCGTCAAGCAGATCAAGGATGCCAAGCTCAAGGTCACCGCCAGCATCCAGGGGGAAAGCGTGCGTGTCTCCGGCCCCAAGCGGGACGTGCTGCAGGAATGCATCGCCCTGCTGCGCAAGACCATCACCGAAGTCCCCCTGCAGTTCCAGAACTTCAGGGATTGAGCCGACCGTAGGCACGGGAAATGACCGGTGGTAAATCATCTGTTGCCGACAAATTCAGTCGGAATTACAGTGCGGGGGCCACCTCGGTCAAAGGGAGTAAGCCAATGAACAAAAACCTGTCCGCTTTGTTTCTGGGCCTGTTTCTCACCCAGGGCATCGCCTCCGCCCATGCCTTCCTGGGGATTTCCCTGGGGGGCGACAAGGAGGAGAAGAATACCGTTTCCGGCTCCGCCGGCCCCGATGGCGCCAAGAACGCCCCGGCTGCCCTGGAGAAATGCGACAAGCCCTACGGCACCCTGGCCGTGGCCGAGCCCCAGGATTACGTGGGCCAGGCGTTGATGCGTTACGGGTTGCCTTCCCCGGTGGGGCTCATCCGCATGATGATCCAGCAGTCCAACTGTTTCGTGGTGGTGGAACGGGGGCGGGCCATGAAGAACCTCATGCAGGAACGGGAGCTGGCCAAGAGCGGCGAGCTGCGCAGCGGCTCCAACATGGGCGGCGGTCAGATGGTGACGGCGGACTACGTGCTCACCCCCGACGTGGTGTTCTCCCAAAAAGATGCGGGCGGCTTGGGGGGCGCCCTGGGCGGCCTGTTCGGTGTGGGCGGCGCCATCGTCGCCGCCGGCCTGAAGTTCAAGGAGGCCCAGACCAGCATGCTGTTGGCCGACGCCCGCACCAGCCTGCAGGTGGCCTCCGCCACCGGCATGGCCAAGTCCACGGACTTCAGCCTGGGGGGCATCGGCTTCGGCGGCGGTGCCGTGGGGGCCCTGGGGGCCTATGAGAACACCGCCGAGGGCAAGGTGGTGGCCTCCGGCTTCCTGGACAACTGGAACAACATCGTGCGCGCCATCCGCGACAACCCGGACATGCAGCGCCAGGAAATCAGCCTCAAGGGCCCCTCCGGCAAGCCCACCCAGGCAGGTGCCGGCTTCCAGACGGGTGACGTCATCACCGGCAAAATCGGCGGCCTCAAGGTCTATGCCGAGCCCAACAAGAACAGCAAGGTGGTGGCCAACCTCAAGAGGGGGGACGAGCTGGTATTCACCGGGGAAACCAAGAATGGCTTCCTGTCCGTGGAAGGCAACGAAGGCAACGGCTGGGTGGATGAAAAGCTGGTGAAGCGCAACTGACCCTGCAAGCTTCGCCTGGCACGAACAAGGGCCCATGGGGCCCTTGTTCGTTTCCGTCCTCGGGTCTTGGGCATCATCCCAAAAACAGCAGTTGACTGCTGCATTGCCCTTGAGATGGCCCGTGAATACGGACGCGGCGGGTGGCGATGTGATTTTCCCTGCTACCCTTTTCCCGTTGATGCAAAAGGGGGTCGGGATGCGACGCGGATATAACTGCATGGCGGTGTTGGGACCGCTGCTCCTGGGCCTGGGGTCGGTCGGCCATGCACCCGCCCATGACGCCGTCCAGGCCGGCCCGCTGTCCCTGCCCTTCCTGCCGGCCCAGGTCCGCGTCCAGCCGGATCTGCCCCCCAACACCATGCTGCCGCCCCTGTCCCGGGAGGCCAAGCGCCAGTGGGCCCAGTTGTTCATGCTATTCAGCCCCCTGAGCGTGCGGGATCTGATGAACGTCATGTCCCACAAGATGCCAGCCCGGCCGGGTCTGAGCGTGGACGAGGTGGCTGCGGCCCTCATCGCCCGGGCCGAGAAGCACGGCTTCCTGCTGGTGAGCCGCTACCAGATGTGGAAGGAACTGGAGGCTCGCACCGGTCGTACCGGCACCCCCAAAGTGGAGGTCATCAGCATCTGCGATCCCCTTGTCAGTCGGGACTGGCTGGACTACGCCCCCGAGATGGCCCTGTTCGTGCCCCCCCGCATCGCCCTGGTGGAGGACCGGGAGGGCCGCATCTGGCTGGTCATGCTGGATTGGGACATGCACTGGCTGGATACCGCCGGCCCCGCGGCCTTCGATCACAGGCTGCGGGCCCAGGGCATCGAGCGGCGGGAGATGCTGGAGGACATCATGCGGGCGGCGGCGGCAGGCGAAAGATAAGCCGCGTCCCCCCTTTCTTCCTTGTCCTTCAGAAAAACAGCTTCACCACCGCCACGCCACCCAGGACCAGGGTGACCACGCCCACCAAGCCCCGCAGGGTGGACTCCCGGGCCCTGCTCACGGTTGCCGTGGCCATGGGCACCGAGAGCAGGGCCCCCAGCGTGAGGGGGGCGGCCAGGCTCCAGGCGATGGCCTTGCCCATGGCCAGGTAGCCCAGCAGGCCGATCAGACAGGTGAGGGATTCCGCCACCGAGGTCACCGCCATGGCATGTTTGGAAGGCAGGCCCGACACCACCTGGCCGGCGGTGACCAAGGGGCCGTACCCGCCGCCGGACAGGCCCTTGTTGAAGGCTGCCAGGGCGCCCACGGCGACGATGCCCCCCGCGTGATAGGGGATCTGGCGCTTGCGGGTGATCAGGATGACCAAGCCCATGGACAGGATGATGACGGTGATGAACAAGCCCAGCCAGAACCTGGAAACGCTGACCGCCAGCCACACCGCCCCCAGGGCGCCGATGCCGGAGAGGAGCGCCAGCAGCAGAGTGGTGCGACGGGCCCGCCGGTCATGCAGGAAATCCACGTTGCCGTCGTGCTGGTGCAGCACCCCGGCTGCCAGGCCGGTGACCAGTTCGCTCAGCAGGATGGCCGGCACGATATGCAGGGGCTCGAAGCCCACCATCAGCAGCAGGGGCGTCAAGGTGGTGCCATAACCCATGCCCAGGCTGGAATCCATGAATTCGCAGGCCAGGGCGGCGAAGAAGATGGCCAGGGCCACCAGGCTGGAAATGCCCAGCAGGTCATCGGCCAGGCGATGCCATTCCGGGTCCATGGCGGGGAGAGATAGTGTGGCCGCCACGCCCAGCACCAGCAGCATCCACAGCCGCGTACGCCGGCTGGAGAGGGGGGGGAATACGGCCATGAATGACAAACCCGGGTAGCTCATGACATCACCTCGAAAAACATTCAACGGGCGAGCCTTCCACGCAGATGTCGTGCCAGGACGGAGGTCCGGGCGAAAGTCCCGTGGTCCGGGGGAGGAGGGGATGCAAGCGGCTGGGCGGTCTGACGGGGGGTCGGCTATATTGTCGATAAGCGCGAAAAATCCATTTTATGAAACGTAAAAACGTTAAATAAAACGAATGAAAGACACTTCAGTATCGACCTTCCTTTGGCAGGCTGCGGCCTGCTCGCCGGACTGGCCTGTCTTCGTTGCCCATGTCCGGGATCGGCTGGGCGGGAAGACCGCCTTGGTGGTGGCAAGCCTGGATCGGGAGGGCGGTGCCCTGGAGATGGAGGCGGGGAGTGGCCCGGACCAGCCTCGTAGACACAGCCTGTCCGCCGGCGAGTGGGCGGAGGTCATGAACCTGGCGGCCCGCCACCAACCCTGGGTCGGCGATGCCCAAGTCCTGGCCCGGCGCATGCCCTGGCTGGTGCCGGCGGCCTGGCACGGCCCCGTGGCCGGCATCGGCCTGGCGGAGCGGGAAACCGACGCGGAAACCTCTGGCTTGCTGCTGCTGGCCACGGATCGGCCCGGGCTTGACGGCCTCATCCGCGTTCTGGCGCCCCCTTGCGCCGCGATGCTGGCCAACCAGCAGCGCTGGCGTGCCCTCAACAGCGAGCGGGAGGCGGCCGAGGCGGAACGGCGCGCCCTGCTCCAGCGCCTCAAGCGCCCCGGCCTGAACGACGCCATCGTCGGCGCCGACGCGGGGTTGCGGGAGGTGATGGAGGCGGTGGCCCAGGTGGCCCCTGCCGATGCCCCGGTGCTGATCCTGGGAGAAACGGGCACCGGCAAGGAGGTGGTGGCCCGGGCCGTGCATGCCCATTCCCGCCGCGCCAAGGGGCCCTTCCTGCGGGTGAACTGCGGCGCCATCCCGCCGGAACTCATCGACTCGGAACTGTTCGGCCACGAGCGGGGCAGCTTCACCGGCGCCGTGGGCACCCGCAAGGGCTGGTTCGAGCGGGCCGACGGCGGCACCCTGTTCCTGGACGAGATCGGTGAATTGCCCCCCGCCGCCCAAGTGCGCCTGTTGCGGGTGCTCCAGGACGGCAGCTTCCAACGGGTGGGGGGCGAGGCCGTCCTGAACGTGGATGTGCGCCTGGTGGCGGCCACCAACCGGGACCTGCGGGTCGCCGTGGCCGCCGGCGAATTCCGCGAGGACCTGTGGTTCCGCGTCGCCGTGTTCCCCATCCCCCTGCCGCCCCTGCGGGCGCGGCTCCAGGACCTCCCCGCCCTGGCGGCCCATTTCTCCCTGCGGGCCGCCGAGCGGCTGGGCCTGCCGCCGCGCATGCCGGACGCGGCGGACCTGGGCCTGCTGGCCGCCTATCCCTGGCCGGGCAATGTGCGGGAGCTGGCCTCGGTGATCGAACGGGCGGCCATCCTGGGCAACGGCCGCCGCCTGGAGGTGGCCCGCTCCCTTGGAGTGTACCCAGGCATGGGTTTCGCGGGTTCCCGCTCCCTGCCGGTCCGGGAAGCAGAACCCGTTGGGCTGGAGGTGCAGGGGCCGGTGTCCCTGGATCAGGCCAACCGCCGGCATATCGAGGCCGCCCTGGCCCGCTGCCATGGCCGGGTGGACGGCCCCTTCGGCGCCGCCCGCTTGCTGGCCCTCAATCCCAACACTCTGCGATCCAAGATGCGCCGCCTGGGAATCAGTCCCCGGGCATTTCGCGGGGCCTAGCTTGTGCGCCGGTGGGCCCGCAGGCGGAAACGGGCCGGGGCCAGGGCATCCATCAGGTCCCCTTCCATGGGCAGGGGGTCGCCGTGGAGTTGGCTGGCCAGGGCCTCGGCGGCTAGGGTGGCCCACACCAGGCCCCGGGAGCCCAGGCCCAGCAGGCCGTAAAGATGGGCCAGGCGGGGCATGTCCTGGAGCCGGATGTCCCGGGCCAGGGGGGCATCCGGATCCGGCAGGGCCCCCACCAGGGGCAGGCGGTCGGGGGTGGCGGCGCGAAAACCCACCCGGCCGCCCAGGTCGCCGGGGTTCAGGGCCTGCTCCGCCCCGGGCAGGATGCGGGCCAGGCGCAGCAGGTTGCCGGCATGTTCTTCCTGCCGCAATTCCGTGCCGGCGTCGTAGGCGTAGGAGGCCCCCAGACAGTGGAGGCCGTCCAGGGCCAGGGTGAGATAGCCCTCGCAGCACAGGGCATGGCGGAAGGGGGGCAGGCGGCCGGCCGGCACGTGGCTCACCTGACCCCGCACCGGGGTGATGGGCAGGTCCCTGGCCACTTCCAGGGCCCGGGCCATGGCGCCGCTGGCCAGGATGGCTACGGGGGCCTGGGCCAGGGTCGTGCCGGAGGCGTCCAGGGCATGCCATGTCTCCCCGGTCCACTCCAGGCGCTCCACCTGCTGGTTCAGCCGCAGGGTCAGCAGGTCCCCCGCCGCCGCCGCCAGGGCCCGGCAGAGGGTGGGCGGTGAGGCCCAGCCCCCCTGGGGAAACCACCAGCCACCGAAAGCCGTGGGCTGGCCGATGAGGGCACTGGCCTCCGCCCGTTCCAGGAATCGCACGTAATCAGGCGGATAGGTCGCCGCCAGGGTGCGCTGCCGGGCCTCGTGAGCCGCATCCCGGGCAATCTGCAACACGCCGTCCAAGCCCCGGCGGGACGCAAAACCCGCCGCCTCCAGGTCCGCCCAGGCCCGGCGTGCATGGAGAAAGCAGGCCCGGTTGAGACGGGAGGCGATGTTGTCGTCCCGGGAGAGCAGGGGCCGCACGATGCCCGCCAGGTTGCCGGAACCCTCCCCGGCCAGGTGGTCATGGCGTTCCATGAGGTCCACGCGCCAGCCCCGGACCGCCAGGCGCTGGGCCAGGGCGCAGCCGGCGATGCCGCCGCCCAGGATGAGGGCATGCCGCTCAGGCGCGGGGGCGGCGGGTGATGCCGGGTGCCTGTCGACCAGGCGTCCCGTGAGCATGTCCCGCTTGCGGGCGAAGCCGGGGCGCTTTTCCGTGCCGAAACCCGCCTCGGCCAGGGCGTCCCGCACGGATCGGGCCACGCACCAGGTGGCCAGGGTGGCGTTGGGGGCCGCCAGGCGGGCCAGGCGCTGGAACAGGGAGGCCGACCACATGGCCGGGTTTTTCCTGGGATCGAAACCGTCCAGGTAGAAGGCGTCCACTTGGGCGCGGAGTTGCCGCAGGCAGGGCTCGGCCTCTCCCAGCATGAGGGTCAGCACCACCCGGCCGCCGGCATCGCCGGCGAATTCCAGGCGATGGAACCCCGGCGTGAGCACGGGCCATTGTGCCCGCAGCCGTGGGGCAAGATCGGCGAATTCGGGCCATTGGGCGTGGAGCCGGGCCAGATCCTCCACATGGAAGGGGTGCTTTTCCACCGCCAGGTAGTGCAGGGTGCCGGGGCGCCGGGGGTCAGTCAGCCAGGCAGCCCAGGTGGCCAGGAAGTTGAGGCCCGTGCCGAAGCCGTTTTCCAGGATGACGAAGCGGTCCCGCCCGGACCAGCGGTCGGGCAGGCCGTTGCCCGCCAGGAACACGTGGCGGGCCTGGCCCGGTCCCCCCTCGGCGGCGTGGTAGACGTCGCCATAGGCTGCCGACACAGGGGTGCCGCCCGCGTCGAAATCCAGCCGGGCGGGTTGGATGGGCGCAAACATCAGTGCAGGGTGGGGGAGGGGGGCTCGAACACGGCGGCCACGGCCTGGGCGTCGAAGCGGTAGTCCCGGTTGCAGATGTCGTCCCGCACGTGGATCTCACCGTGGTCCCGCAGGATGGCGTCGCACTCCGCCCGGCCCAGGGCCCGCAACATGGTGTGGATCTTTTCCCAGTCCTCGGGACAGTGGTAGCACACAGGGCGGGGGTCGAACACCCGGATGTCCTCTTCCGGGAACAGGCGGCGCAGCAGGTCGTGGCCCTCCAGGACCAGCAATTCTTCCGGCTTCAGGGTCTCAAGCAGGTGCTGGATGCGGTTCCAGCCGTCGGTATCTTGCAAGGAAATACTGGGCCGCCCCAAGTTTCCTTGTCCCCTCTGGGGGGAGGACGCCGCATCGCGGTGGCCTGGGGGCTCGGCATGTTCCGCCATGGGCAGCCGTTGCAGGAACAGGCCCGCGGCCCGCATCTCGTTGCTGGCCAGGGCCAGGCGGGTGGGCTGCTGCTCGGACCGGCTCAGATAGTGTTCGAAGACGGTGGCGATGTCGGGGCCCTCCAGGGGCACCAGGCTCTGGTAGGGGTGGCGCATGCCCACGGCGTCCAGGGTCAGCAGCAGCTGGCCGTGGCCCAAAAGTCCGGCCGTGTCGCTGGGGAGTTCCCCCGCCTTCCAGCGGGCCATGCCCCGCATGCGCAGCTGCTCGTCGCAGTCCAGCACCAAGAGATCGATGGCCGTGAGCTCCGCCGGGTCGCCCCGCAACTGGAAGGTCATGCGCCCCGGCTGCTTCAGGTTGGCGGCGATGAGGGCGGAGACGGCGCTCATCTCCCCCAGCAGCCGGGCCACCGGCGCCGGGTAGTTGCGGTCCCGGGTGAGTCCGGCCCAGGTCTGGTCCAGGCTCACCCAGGCGCCGCGGATGTCCAGGTGTTCGAAGAGGAAGGGAATGACGCAGTCCCGATCCGTGCTCATGGGCAAAATCTTTGCGAAAGTTGAACCTGAATTGTCCATTAGGTGGCCCTGCGGGCCTACGTGCGCCCCAAGGAAACGCTGAATCACTCCCCACCCCCTTGGGGGGAGAGGTCGGGGGAGTGGGGGCATCATTTTAAAATCAATCCGTTG
>Ga0272446_1001665_pt1 | contig 31834 bp, 26 predicted proteins | sample YNPCB0061_FD_194587 | JGI IMG/M metagenome (GOLD analysis project Ga0272446, IMG submission 194587) | Hot spring microbial mat communities from Yellowstone National Park, WY, United States - YNP-CB-006-1 | ecosystem: Environmental > Aquatic > Thermal springs > Hot (42-90C) > Sediment | place...
CTCTCAGTGAACTGGACTGGGCACCCGAATACGATTTGCTCTCTGGTCTAGAAACTTCCTTCAAGGATTACATTGATTCAGGGCGAAAGGAGCAACCAATGGACTTCAGCGTTGATGACCAGATTATGGCAGAAATGGGTCAGAATTAGCTAGTTTTCTTCACAAAAGAGTTTGATCCTAAGTTTCTCTTGCACAGACCTCCATCATAGAAGGGAATAGCAAACTTCTTTTTCCTCCTTCTCCTCATTGAAATTTGGGATTAGGCAATCAGTGGAAAGCTATGACTGTTTTGAACTTCCAAATTCCTACTGAATCTTAGGAAAGGCAGGGAAAGAAATAAAAACATTGCCTGAATATTTATCTAATTAGGCTTGAGCGGTTCAGCCTTAGTTCCAGCTTGGACTTTCTCCATAAAGTTTTTGGTATAAACCTTGAGTTCTTGGGCTTTGAGATAGGAAGTCGTGCCATTGCTAACCTTGTCTAAATCTCGCATAATTTGTCGCAGTCTTGCCGTCATTTGTAGCCGATCAAGGCGTTCGGCATTTTCAATCAATTTGGTAACTTGGTCTTGCGCTGACTCATATGCTTGCAAAGAATTTTGTTCATCTGACATCCGCCGATCAACTTCAGCCAGTTGTAGTTTATACTCAGCAATCATGCTCCTAGCCTGTGTGTAGCCAACAATATCGCTTTCGGGAACTTTTTCTAATTCAGCGATCGCCTCTCGCCAAAATTCCTTAATCTGCCGCCAGCGTTCTGCACTGTGGGGAGGGTTGCGCCCCATATCCGCCGCTCGCTTGGAGTATTCTCTAGCAGTGCTGATGAGGGAGTTAATTCTCTGGTTGCCTGCAATTAATCCTACAATTTCCTGAAAATCTCTCTCAAAGGTTGCCAACTTCTGCTGTGCCTGTTTGCCTGCTAGGGTGGTGGAAGGAATCGCATTAAGTTGATCAAGTGCAGTACGCCACTGAGTAACCCTAAGTCTTTTATCTGCATCTGTTTTTGATTGTTGGTATTGCAGTTTAGCTTGATCTAAGGTAGAGATCACCTCAGTTAGGGTATTAAGAGCATTAGCTTCCTGAAATGCTCTAGCTTCTAATTCACCAATTTCCGAGCGTGCCCTTTGGAACCCAGCGGGACTGAATCGCCAGTCGTAGTAATACCAACGATAGTGGGTGTAATAGCGATCCCACTCATCAATAAACCATGCGGGGATACTATTTATGCGCTCCTTGGCTTCTGCCAACCGCTCTCGACCCCGATCTATATCCTGTGCAGAAGTGGGTTGCAGAATTAGGGTTCTAGCACTTTCCAAAGCAATCACACTTTGCTTGAAATTGTCTTCCAAAGAGAGATAGGTGGGGATCAGCAGTACAGGAGCAGTTTTGGCTACAGATTGACGGATGAAGGCTACAGGCAAGTTAGCTACTGTAACTACAGTGGCGGGAATCCCAAACACAATGCCAGCAATTAGTAGATTTTTGATCCAAGATATTTTTTTCTTAGGGGGATTAATCTCTCTGGTCTGGGATACTTGCAAACCAGTTGATTGTGCTTGGTTAGTCTGTAGCAGTTCTGCCTCCAACTCGGCGATTGTTTTCAATTTTGGCGGGGTTGGCAAAGGCTTAGCAACAATGGCATTACTGTTTGGATTTTTTGCTGGGACAATCTGACCGCTTGAGGGTTGAGCAGGGCTTTTAGGAAGTTGCAATTTTGCCCAAAGACTAGAAATGATTCCCATGCCACATTCCCTAAAACAAATTTTTATTAAAATCTAGCAAAAATTTGCTGGCAAGTCAAAGCATTTTCTGGCACTACTTCTACAGCTTCACAGTGTAAGCATCGCTGACACCTTGAATGCAGACGATTTCATCCAGTAATCCAGCAGGGAGAGGGTCATCGAGGTTGAGCACCATCACTGCTTCGCCGCGCACCATGCGCCTGCCCACCTGCATACTGGCAATGTTGACATTAAAATTGCCCAGCAGAGAGCCAATCTTGCCGATAATCCCCGGTTGATCGCGGTGCAAAGTCAGTAGCATATAGTTGGATGGCGCAACATTGATGGGGAAGCCATTGATGCTAGTAATTCTGAGTTCCGATTTGCCCAACAAAGCCCCAGAGACCGACTGCTGACCCTGTGAGCCATTGGCGGTAAGATGCAAAGAGCCAGTATAGTCCTCGATCGCCGTATCTCTGGTTTCCGTAACTCTGATGCCCCGCTCTTTGGCTTCTAGGCTGGCATTGACGAAATTGACCCGCTCCCTTAAGGCAGGAGATAGCAAGCCTTTCAGAGCCGCAACTACTATGGGTTGGGAGTTGTTATTGGCTAATTCACCTTGCAGGCGTACATCTAGGGAATCTACTCTGCCTCCTGCCAACTGTCCCACAAGGTTGCCCAGCATTTCTGCCAGTTGCAGGTATGGCTTGAGCTTTTGCCACACATCAGCCCCCAATCCGGGGATATTCACGGCGGCGCGGGCAGGTAAGCCTAGTAACACATCGCGGATTTGTTCAGCCACATCGACGGCAACATTCACTTGGGCTTCTTCGGTAGATGCGCCCAGATGGGGAGTCAAAATCAATTGCGCTCCCACCTGCAACAGCGGGGAATCAGGTTCTAAGGGTTCATTCTCAAACACATCAAGGGCGGCTCCCGCAATTCTGCCCTCAGTAATCGCTTGGGCTAAAGCAGACTCATCGATGATCCCCCCCCTAGCACAGTTAATAATCCGCACGGTGGGCTTCATCATGGCGATCGCCTCAGCTGAGATCAGATGATGGGTTTCCTTGGTTTTGGGAATGTGAAGCGTAATGTAGTCCGATTCCTGCCAGAGTAATTCCAGTTCCACTAGGCTCACGCCTAACTTTTCTGCCCGTTCGGCAGTGATAAAGGGATCATAAGCCAAAACCCGCATTCCCATCGCCCGTGCCACTCCTGCCACATGGGAACCAATTTTACCCAGACCGATAATCCCCAAAGTTTTTTTGTAAACTTCCACACCCATAAAACTTTTGCGATCCCACCTGCCCGACTTCAGGGATTGATTGGCGGCGGGGATATAGCGGGATAGCGCCAGCATCATCGCCAGGGTGTGTTCGGCGGCGGCGATGGTGTTGCCCTCTGGGGAATTGACTACTACGATCCCTTGGCGGGTAGCGGTTGCCACATCCACATTGTCCACCCCTACTCCCGCTCTGCCGATGATTTTCAAGTTCTTACCTGCCTCAATGATTTCTTTGGTCAACTTAGTCCCCGAACGAATCATGATGGCATCGTATTCAGGAATCTGGTGGATTAATTCTTCTGGAGTCAGGTTGGTTTTGACATCAACGGTAGCAACCTGAGACAGAATATCGATACCCACTTGGTCAATGGGATCGGATACTAAAACTTTAGGCATAGCTGGCAGGGTAATTGAACATACTTCTATGCTTATAGCATCAGTTGGCACTGGTTGGCACTAGCTATCAGCTTAAAGGCAAAGACTGTATTTTGCGAAACTCATAACCGCCAGCGATCGCTCCCCACAGGGCAGAACCAGTTTTGGGATCAATTCCTTTATCAAAACTGACCAGTTGTTGTCCATCAGTACGAAAGCCCAAATCCACTTGGCGTTGTTCATTTTGGTAGTAAAAAAAGCACTGGCAACCCTCAGCCAACTTAGCATGAAAAAACTGACCATCATAGGTGACATGCAATAGACAGCCCGCCAAAAGAGTTAGATCACTGGGCTGAAGCTGGCTAATTCTGGCACGATCTGCCCCCGCTCCTCGCCATGCACTGGGGTCTTGCAAAGCGTAATACTGCACTTGCAGTTTGCCATCATGTTCTTGTATGGCTAAAACTCTTTGCCGATATGGTTTTCCTAGTTGCAACACATTAGCTTGCTCGGCAAATAGAGCATGACAGCCTAATATGCTGTAGGGTATTGGCACTTGCCACAGACGCAAATTGACATACCATGCTGGTTCGGCGATCGCCTGTTGGCGGTTGCTAAATTCCCCCGCCAAATACTGGGCTAATTGAGTAGCTAGGGAAGCCATGGATAATCGCGGAAATTGGGGGGTCTTTTTTCCAGAAATGCCTGCTTGCCTTCCTGTGCCTCTTGGGTCATATAAAACAGCAAGGTAGCATTGCCCGCCAGTTCCTGCAAACCAGCTTGCCCATCACAATCGGCATTAAAAGCAGACTTGAGGCAACGGATCGCCAGCGGACTTTTGCGCAAAATTTCCTGCGCCCACCTGATGCCCTCGGTCTCTAGCTCAGCTACTGGCACAATTTTATTCACCAAGCCCATCGCCAGTGCCTCCTCCGCATTGTATTGGCGGCAGAGATACCAAATTTCCCGTGCTTTTTTTTGCCCCACAATCCGTGCTAAGTAGCTAGCACCAAAACCACCATCAAAACTGCCTACCATTGGACCTGTCTGCCCAAAAATGGCATTATCAGCGGCAATAGTCAAATCACAGACCACATGAAGCACATGACCACCGCCAATGGCATAGCCCGCCACCAGGGCAATCACCACTTTGGGAATGGAGCGGATCAGTTTTTGCAGTTCCAACACATTGAGGCGAGGTGTACCAGCACTGTCTAGGTAGCCGCCAGTGGCTCTGACTTTTTGATCGCCCCCCGCACAAAAGGCGTACTTGCCATCAGGAGCAGGATTGACCCCAGTTAAGAGGATCACCCCAATTTGCGTATCCTGCTGGGCATTACGAAAGGCGGACAGGAGTTCTTCTATGGTTTGGGGGCGGAAGGCGTTGCGTACTTCGGGGCGGTTGATAGCTATTTTGGCTATGCCTCCAGCCTTGTGATAAGTGATGTCTTGCCACCTGCCCACCGCCTGCCAAGCAACGGTATCAGGTGAGTTCATCAGGCGAGGCTTCGTAGATGGCATCAAGGCGACTGCGAGCATCCTCTACATTCAGCGATCGCATCACCAGTAGCGGCTCTTGGCTGATCTTGCCATTCTCGTCCAGTAATTCGGGATGTGGCACGGGGCGTTGCACCATTGCCCGATCGCGTCCCGTGGTGGTCTGACTCAGGGCAATTAAATTCCTGACTAGATTGCTGATTGCCAAAATTGCCAGTAGGGCAAAGGCGATTATGTAAAGTATCTGCACCATGGATTTGCACCAATTAAGGGTAAATAAAACACTACGACTGCTGTTGGGACTGCCGATAGCGCATACCTAGAGCTTGACATTCCATTAGTAAGTTGTGCCAAGGTAGCATGGCTTGGGCATCGATACCAACTTTTTTGCCAGTCAGTGCAAACAAGGTTTTAGCAGTTTGTACTTCTTGCTGAGCCGTCTGCACTCGGGAAAGGATACGCGATTGCTCCTCCTCTGATATAAATTCTAACCTGTGATTTTGCAGAAGGTCGGCAGACCTGCCAAACCAATAGACAAAGTCCTCCAATAGAGGCTCCAGCAGGTCAGATAGAAGTTGATCAGAGTAGGGATCAGAAGATTGCGGCACTATAGTTGCTCTTTACATTTCTTAAGATTTACTTAAATCTAAGCTGTTTAGGGGCGGTTGTCAAGTTGCGGAATGCGTAGTCGGGTGAGGGGAAAATGCAGGGCAGGTGCCCAAAGACCGCTCACCAGCGCAGATACAAGGGCAATGCGTTGTTGTTGTGTCCAAATCTGTCCTAGGTCATATTTCCTGGCAAAATTGGCATCAAAACTAAGTAAACTCCACTGAATGGCGATCGCTGTTTCCGCTATTACGGTCATGCCAAACACAATCAGAGCCACTGAGATAAAGTCTTCGCGCAAGTAGCGTTGTTTTTGCAGGAGTGCAGTTAGTCCACTGATCAGCATCATGCCCCACACATGACTGGGGACACTGCCAGTCAATTCTTGGGGAATGGTCAGGGCATCATGCACCAAGCCGATCGCCATACCCATAATTACTGCCACCAGCACAGGACGATTGAGGCTAAAACTAACCAACCAAATCAGCAACCAGTTGGGCGCAATATCCCCAATAGCTAGTCCAGGCAGGCGCAGGGGCATGAGCAACATACATACACACAAAGCCAGAACTAGCATTCCCAACCCCCGCCAGGGGCGGATCAGGTTTAGCAATCTCTTGACGGGTTTGCTATTAGGGGCGGGCATAGACTTTGACAAATTCTAGGGCGGGAATGGGTGCCGAAAAGTCCACCACAGCTTCAGGGGCGGGCTGGTGGTTGAGGTTGATGGAGCGGATTCTCCCCACAGGTAAACCCTCAGGATAGAGGGTGCTAAACGCTGAAGTGGCAACGCTGTCGCCCACTTTGGCATCGGGATCGCGGTCAAGGAATTCTAACACCCCTGTCCCTTGCGACTGTCCGCGCAATATCCCTAAGGCACGACTGCGGCTGACTACTACACCTACGCTACTGCTGGGATCGCTGATCAATAGTACCCGACTGCTGTGGGGTGATGTGTCGGTGATCCTGCCTACCAAGCCGCCTGCCCCTGTGGCGATCGCTCCAGCAGTAATCCCATCCCTACTGCCCTTAGAAATTATTACCTGTTGCCACCAGGCATCCGCACTTCTACCGATAACCTGCGCCCAAGTGGACTGGGTGGAGAGGGTAGAGGGCAGGGAGATCATCTGCCGCAGTTGGTTATTTTGCATTTCCAACTCCAGAATGCGATAGCGCAGTTCTCTGATCTTTGCCTCTTCCACCACCAGTTGTTGCTGGTGTGAACTTTGCCAAGGACGGCTCAAAAATTGGTATATCTCCAGCCACAGACTGCCATTGGAGTAGCGAAAGGCGATCGCTAAAATTAAAGCAAATAGGGCAATCAGTAGCTGACCCGCATACCTATCCCACCAACGGCGCACTGCTTCCATTAGATTAGTTTAAGCACTCCTCAAAATCAGTCTAGCCTCAATCTCACAAAAGTTCAAGGTTGCATCACACCAATCATTGGGAGTGGGTAACTATAATTTGTTGGTAAGTTGTCTAAGCTCAGTCTAAAAATGTCATAAAGTTTTGCCCAATTTGGCGATCCAAAGGCTACAGTCCAAAGTAAGCCCAAATTCAGAGCTAATTTCTTTACATAGCAGGTCAAGTCATGGAAGCAACCGCAGTCAAGTCCCCCAGCATCGCCATCGAAGATGATCGCACAGGCACCAGTGTCGAGACCCTCAAACGGGCATTTGCCGATAACTTGTTTTACATTCAAGGTAAGTATGCTTCAATCGCCACAGCCAACGACTACTATATGGCTTTGGCATATACCGTCAGAGATCGTCTGCTGAGTCGCTGGCTCAGAACTCTCAAAACTTACGAAGAGCAAAATGTGAAATCGGTCTATTACCTGTCGGCTGAGTTTCTGATGGGTCGCCATTTGGGCAATAGCCTGATCAACCTAGAAATCTATGACGCTGTGCAACAGGCTGTGGCGGAATTTGGCTTAGACCTCAACGATCTGCTGGAGCAGGAACCCGACCCAGGGTTGGGTAACGGCGGCTTGGGCAGATTGGCGGCTTGTTTCTTGGATTCATTGGCTACTACGGAAATTCCCGCTGTGGGTTATGGTATTCGCTATGAGTTTGGTATCTTCAATCAAGCGGTGCAGGAAGGCTGGCAGGTAGAAATCCCAGACAAGTGGCTCAGATTCGGCAACCCGTGGGAAGTGGAGCGTCCAGATGAAGTGATTGAGGTAAAATTTGGCGGGCATACGGAAATTTATACTGATGATCGGGGACAACCCCGCACCCGCTGGATTCCTGCCCGCACGGTGATCGGTGTGCCTTTTGACACTCCAGTACCGGGCTACAACACCAATACGGTGAACACCCTCCGCCTCTGGAAAGCTGAGGCTGGGGATGAATTTAACTTCCAAGCCTTTAACGCTGGCGATTATGACGGGGCGGTGGCTTCCAAAATGCGATCGGAAACTATCTCCAAAGTGCTCTATCCCAACGATAATACTCCTCAGGGCAGGCAACTGCGGTTAGAACAGCAGTACTTCTTCGTTTCCTGCTCACTTCAAGACATCATTCGCAATCATTTGCGCCGCAATAAATCCCTCGATAATCTCGCTGACAAAGCGGCAATTCAGTTGAATGATACTCACCCTGCCGTAGCGATCGCCGAAATGATGCGCCTATTGCTGGACGAGCACCAGATGGAATGGAATACAGCATGGCGGATCACGCAACGCACCTTTGCCTATACCAACCACACCTTGCTCCCCGAAGCGCTGGAGAAGTGGTCAGTGTCCTTATTCGGTGGACTGCTCCCCCGTCTCCTAGAAATTATCTATGAAATCAACCACCGCTTCCTTACCGATGTGGCAACATGGTATCCGGACGATGGCGAACTGTTGAGTCGTGTTTCCTTGATTGAAGAATCGGAAGATAAAAAAGTACGCATGGCTTATCTAGCTACTGTGGGCAGTCATGCTGTCAATGGTGTGGCGGCTTTGCACAGTGAACTGCTGAAACAAGATGTTCTCAGAGACTTCTATAAACTCTTCCCCAGCCGCTTCAATAACAAAACCAATGGCGTTACCCCCCGCCGCTGGGTTCTCCTGAGCAATCCCTTACTCTCTCAACTAATCATCAGCAAAATCGGCAAGGGTTGGCTCAATGAATTGAGTCAACTGCGCCAGCTAGAGCAGTTTATCGCCGATGCGGATTTTAACCAGCAGTGGCACAACATCAAACGGGCTAATAAGCAAAAGCTCGCCGATCGCATTTTCAAGACTACAGGCGTGGAAGTTAGTGTAGATTCTCTGTTTGATATTCAAGTAAAGCGCATTCATGAATACAAGCGACAGCATTTAGCGGTTCTGCACATTATCACTCTCTATAACCGCATCAAGCACAATCCTAACATTGAAATTCTCCCCCGTACTTTTGTATTTGGCGGTAAAGCCGCCCCCGGTTACTTCATGGCGAAGCTGATTATTAAATTAATCAATTCAGTGGGTGCAGTAGTGAATAATGACCCCGATGTGCGCGATCGCCTGAAAGTAGTATTCATTCCCAACTTCAGTGCTTCCCTAGGACAGATTATCTATCCTGCCGCTGACCTGTCAGAGCAAATCTCCACAGCAGGCAAGGAAGCATCAGGCACAGGAAATATGAAATTTGCCATGAATGGAGCATTGACCATTGGCACTCTCGATGGAGCCAATATCGAGATTCGTGAAGAGGTGGGGGCAGAGAACTTCTTTTTGTTTGGCTTGACCACCCCTGAAGTGCATCACCTCAAGGCAAATGACTACAAGCCCTATCAATACTACGAGTCTAATCCTGAACTGAAGGAAGTGATAGATCGCATTGCTCAGGGCTATTTCTCCTACGGCGACACCGAGCTATTCCGTCCTCTAGTGGATTCACTCCTCTACCGAGATGAATATATGTTGCTGGCTGATTATCAATCCTATATTGACTGTCAGATGACGGTTAGCCAAGCCTACACTGATCAGGACAGTTGGACAAGAAAGTCTATTCTCAATACTGCTCGCTCTGGCAAGTTCTCGAGCGATCGCACGATTAGGGAATACTGTCAGGATATTTGGCATGTGCAACCAGTCAAAGTATCCAGCAGTTCCTATGAACAATCTAAGGTAAACCTGCACCTCTAGGTTGATTATCTTCCCTTTTGTCCTAGTTCCAAATTAACAGAGATAGAAGGGAAGAATTTCCTACGCTGTTTCACGCCATCTGCGGCTGGAATGTAGGTTTTGTGAGGACAGACTGTTGGGGTTTCCCATCACAAGTGCTATTTAGGGGTATTTAGACTGTGGTGGCAACTGCGGGAATTGAAGTGGGGTAAAGTGTTTGCCATTGAAACTTGAACGCTCTCCAATCAGATCGCAAGTTGTGCAATTCCTATAAACTGTGTGTGCAGGAAATCAAACAGTTCTCCTGAAAATTGGGGAATGACATCAACATCATCACTCAGACACAGGAAGAGTATTTTTAACACGGTGGCAGAATATGCTACTCCCCTCGCCTACAGGGAGAGGGGCAGAGGGAAAACTACTAATTTTAGAGAGGGAAAGGAGTAAGCACAGATCAAAAAAATTGTTTTGCATTACACCACTAGGTATGGTACAAAATAGTACCTGTCAAATAACTCAGACACTAAATATGGTTCAAGACATCTCCCGTATCCGCCCTGCCAGTTTCCCTGAAACTGCTCCTACAGCCTATCCTGTCTTTTTCCGCACCTACAGCCGTAGTGTGGATGGTCGGCGGGAGTCATGGCAAGAAGTATGCGATCGCACCATCAAGGGTCTGGTGGAATTGGGTAAACTGCTTCCAGGGGAGGAACAGCTAATTCGCGATCAGCAGGAGCAGTTGAAATGTCTCACCTCTGGGCGCTGGCTATGGGTGGGGGGTACTCCGTGGTCGCAAAAACCCGAAAATTTCAACGGAGCCTACAATTGCACCTCGACTAATGTGGTGGATTGGCGTGCCTTTGGCTTGATGATGGACTTAGCCATGCAGGGCTGTGGCACAGGAGCGGTGCTTGAGCCAAAATACATTAACCAATTACCTGCCATTTGCAATCGTCTGGAGGTCAAGGTTACAGGGGCGATCGGGCAAACTCCCCCTGCTCAAAGACGGGAACACACCTCAGTGGAAATTAACCATAATCAAGTGGTGATTGTTGTGGGTGATAGTCGGCAGGGCTGGGTCACATCCTACCAGACGATTTTGGAATTGTCTGCTGATCCCCGTTTCAATAGCGCAGAGCCAGTGAGCGTAACGGTGGATATTAGCGATGTGCGTCCCAGCGGGGAGGCATTGAAGGGCTTTGGCGGGATGGCAAATCCTGTCAAGCTCCCCAAACTCTATGAAAGGATGGCAAATATTCTCAATAAGGCGGTGGGGCGACAGCTAACTTCTGTGGAATGTTGCCTGTTGATCGATGAAGCCGCTGTTTGTATTGTGGCAGGCAATATCAGGCGATCCGCAGGTATGCGGCAGTTCGCCAGTGATGATATGGCGGGAGCCACAGCCAAAGATAATCTATGGCAGATGGATCAAGAGGGAAACTGGCGCATTGATCCCGAACGCGATGCCCTAAGAATGGCAAATCACACTAGGGTATTTCACCGCAAACCCACCGAACAGGAATGTATTGAGGCGGTGCGCAAACAGTATTACTCTGGCGAAGGAGCGATTCAATGGGCAGGAGAGGCGATCGCCCGTGCCAATGCCGATGTGGTGCCACCCGAATTGAAGTCAGAATTTATTAGGATTTATGCAGAAGGCAAAGGCAAAGATTGGCTGAGGGATAAGCTCCCCCACGCCAGTGATCGCGAATTGGAACACCGTTTGGGCAGATATGGACTCAATCCCTGTGGGGAAATTCTCATGTCAGACAACCATTGCAATCTTGCCGAAGTCCATCTGAATATGCTCGATCCCTTGGACTTTGAGGCACAAAAAAAAGCATTTACCGCAGGGGCTTTATCGGTCTCAGCACTGTTACATCATCGCTTCACAGAGGAGAGATACCGTTACTCACGAGAAATCGATCCGATTGTCGGCGTTTCCTTCACAGGTCTGTTTGATTTCTTTGTGCATGCCTTTGGTGTGGAATGGTTACAGTGGTGGGCTGAAGGCAGACCAGACTCCATCAAGGGATGGGAATTCAAACTTAAAGAACAGGAGTATCTGACCAGTTGGCAAGAGATTGTTAATCAAGTAGTTTGGGAATACTGCGATCGCCATAACCTGACCCGCCCTAATCGCTGTACCACCGTGCAACCAGCAGGCACAAAATCCCTACTCACTGGAGCTTCTCCTGGTTGGCATCCTCCCAAAGCCCAGCGTTTCATTCGCCGAATCACCTTCCGCAAAAATGATCCTGTAGCTCTTGCCTGTCTGGATTATGGTTACAGTGTTATTCCCTCCCAATCCGATAAAGACGAACAGGGCAACTTATTAAACGATCCCTTCGATCCACGCTGTACAGAATGGCTAGTGGAATTGCCTGTGTCGGTATCATGGGCGGACTTACCCGGTGTTGAGCAAATAGATGTTTCCAGATTTTCCGCACTAGCGCAGTTTGACTTCTATATGCAGGTGCAGAAGTTCTACACCACCCACAACACCTCAGCCACCATTGAACTAAGAGAGCAGGAAATTGAACCGTTAGCTAAGCGGATTTATCAGGCGGTACGGGATGATGAGGGCTATATGTCTGCGGCATTACTAGCTCGTTTTGATGACCTGCAAACTTTCCCCAGACTTCCCTTTGAGCCGATTAGCAAAGAGAGGTATCTGGCTGAACTGCAAGCTGTTAAAGCAAGGCGCAAGAGCCATGACTTCTATCAAAGTCTGCTTGCCTATGACTTGGGTCTGCGGGAAGAGGCTGGTCCTGCTGGTTGTGATTCGGATAAATGTATGCTTCCAGAATCACTGCCTGTGTCCAGTAATTCCTAAATCAGATAGGATTGGAGGTGAGTAATTCTCCTAGTCATATCAGAGGAATGTTTATCTTAGCTGAATAGCAGTTGTCTCACCAATCCCTCTCTAATAATGTGAGAGGGACTACTGAATCTATGGTTTTGGGAGTAAGACAATCATTTTCCTGTTCCCTCTATCGTTTTGGGATAGGGTTAGGGTGAGGGTTTGCGAAAGTACCGTTCCTATTTATGACATCTTGAGGTTACTGAAATTCTCAAGTCGAGAAGTGTTTGCTTAAATCCTATCCCCACCCCTGATACTCAATTTGGAACAGGAGCAAATTCCCCTAACTCAAATGAAACTACTGTAGCTCTTGAGTCCTTCATAAAATGAATTTACTCCTTTCCCACTTTCAAATTGGTGGTTTTCCCTCACACCCAGTTTCTCTCCCAAAGGGCGAGGGGTGTCAGTTCAGTGTAACTCTTTTGTCTATTCCTACACTGGGAAGGGAGTATCAAGGCTGGTTGCAATTTAGATAAAGCAATTTGTATTCATGGCGCTTTATCAATCTCGTATTCTCAACTAGGGGAAAGGAAGATGAAGAATAAAACACTAATTCCCAAACACAAAATAGCCATGACCAATGACCAAAAGGCGGGATGACTGGTAATTTTGGTTCCATTGTCGGTTTCTGCTAGTTCTAAGTCCAGCCAAGGCACAATGCCTCTACGAAACCAGCCCTTGACCCTCGCTGACATACCAATTAGACCCTGCACCCGTTTCATGCCGAATAGAAAGTTGCCAATAACTCCAAAACGAGAGGAATACAATAAGTAAATCATTCCCGTTCTATCTTGCAGTTTTAGGTCTGAACCAAAGACATATCCTGCATCGCCACGACCGATAATCGTGCCTTGCAGTTGAGCGGGTTGTCCCCGCAGAGGGCTGGCATAGGGATCGGACATCAGGGTTAGGACATCTCTGGGCTGGGCGGAACTGGTGGAGGGGAACATAACTAAGCGTTTTAGAATTAGCGTAATTCCAACTGCAAATAGAGGCAGGGCAATTAAGGCTTTGAGGGGTGCATTGGGGAAAATAAACAAACCAATGATGCCTCCAGCGATCGCGCTGAGCCATTCTCCCTTGAGCAGGAGTAAATCCATGATGAAGGTGGAGTAAAGGCGTTTTTTATCTAGTCTGCGTCCTTCGGCGGACACCCGCCCCATATCAAACTCAGTATCCAAACCCAACTGCTCTGCATAGGTGCTCAAAGCCCGCACCCGTTTGCCAGTTAAGGGATGAGTGGAGTTCAATTCTAGCCATGTCGCCCACGGGTTGCACATATCCCACAAAAACACCTTACCCATTTGTTCAGGAGAACTAGCCACTTGGTAGGCAGTTCCACAAGCAAGTGCCGCTGTGGCATCATAAATACCTAGCGCCCTTGTACCCTGAAGTAGGCGACTGGGTTGCTTACTGCTCTGAGCTTCGGTGACAATTCCATAGGCAATTTTTACCAATGCCCGAGACAAACCATTGGGATTTCCTGTAACTTCTACCGCAAAGTGATCGGCAAAGTATTCTCTGACGCGGGAGAGATAAAGCAATAAATAAGTGCCAATGACATAAAAAACATAGGCAGACAAAGAGACTACCCATGTAACTTTTTCGGCATTTTCATTATTGATCTTACGGGTGATTTCGCTGATGGCGACATAGCAGAGATAGGCGACCTGCACTAAGGTTGATGCCGCCGTCATGATGGCAAAGTCCCAATGGACAATGTGCCCTAGTTCGTGAGCATAGACTGTCGCCACTTCGTCTTCATCTAGGTATCTAAATATCCCCTCACTGACGACAAGGCGGGCAGAATTGGGTAGAGAGCCATAGGTAAAGGCGGTGGGATTGTAGTCATCAATAATCCCGAGGCGGGGAATGTTGATATTTCTCTGTCTGCACACCCGATTGAGGACTCTAGCAGTTTCGGGGCTGTGCTGTTCGATTTCGGCTAAAGTTACCCAGCGAGTTTTATACAACCAGTTTTGCACCATGTCCATCAGGAATGGCGACAGGAAAAATAGCACCAGATTGAAGATTACGGTTAGGGCGATCGCTATACCCAGTCCACTCAAGGGATTTTGACTGCGAACGATGAACAGTAGAGCCGTAAAGCCAGCCAATACTATGCCGCAAAGAAGCGAGATGGTTACCCCAGAGGCAACTGCTAAATTGCCAGCGATCCCTGCGATGGTGACTCTGACCCCCGATTGGGTGGCTCTGCCTGCCTTGAAGATGGACATAGTCTCTCCTCCTAGTTCACGGTGCAATTATTTGCAGTATAAGTCAATCCTTGCGACTGACCAAATAAATGCTAATGAGTGTTAATAGCACTCCCACCCATTGCAGGGTTGTTAGTTTTTCGGACAAGAAAATGCGCCCGCAGAGGATGGCAAACACGGGTGTGGAAAAAGTTAGGGTGCTGAGGGTGGTGAGACTGCCACTGGAGGCAAAGTAGAAAAATACCCCATAGGCGATCGCACTGCCCAAAACCGCTACATAAGCCAAGCCCAGCCAGCCATAGACCCCAATCTCGTTTAACTGGGGATGCTCACGCCACAGGGATAGAGCCAGCAGGGGTAGGCTTCCCAAAATCATGTGCCAACCAGTTGCCATCACAGGATCGGCATAGGTGGTTACGGGACGGATCAAAATAGTACCGATCGCCATCGCTAGGGAAGCCCCCAACATCAACCATTCTCCAAGTGTGAACCAGTGCCACGGCTGGAAGTTTTGCCAGTCCGCAGGCAAACCAATCAAGCCAATGCCCACAATGCCCAAACCCAAACCTGCTATGCCGCGTTGGCTGAGGCGTTCCCCATACAAAAAAGCCGCCATTACCGCCACCGCCAGCGGTTGCGAGTCAATCAGCAGTGACCCCAAGCCCGCATCGGTACGCACCAGTCCCTGAGTGAGAAAGCCCTGAAATAGCGTGCCATCTACAAGGGCAAATAAGCTAATCCAAGCCCACGCCCGCCAACCTTGTGGCATGGGGCGTTGCCACAGCATACCCGCCATAACCACTAACAAGCCTGCTGGCAGAAGGCGAATTACGCCTACAAATAGGGGGTGCGTTTGCGGCATGAGCCACTTCATCACTACCATCGCCGTTCCCCACAGCAAAAAGGGCAATAGAACTAGGGGCGATCGACCAGAAAGCATAACCAAATTCTTAACTTTTCTTAATATATCATGGAAGATTAGCAGTTCACCATGAGTTGCTATCTGATAAAGGATAAGGCTTGTGCGAAACATCGCCAATACAGTTCTTTCATTCAAGAAAATTCTCAAATGAATAATGATAGAATCTTTCCGTAAATGCTCTCAATCATTTTGCCAAAGAGTTTTGCCAAATTGCAACCTGTTTCAAGATTGGTGGAGTAAAATTCTACATCTAAGTTTTAGAAATTCTTTGCTTGGATCAACTTTACCGAGATGCAGAGGACTAGCAGTGGATACAGAAATGTTGAAAGTGGAAACAAAACTTTGCAAAGCCAGAGATTTTAGGTGCATTTAAGCCTCAGCTAATGAGAATATAGTCAATGACTTTGGCGGTTATGTATCACCAGCACCAACGCATAACTTGATACTACTCCTTTCCCACTCTCAAATTGGCAGTTTTTCCCTCGCCCCCAGCCCCTCTCCCAGAGGGCGAGGGGAGTCAATCCAGTGTAAGCATTTTGTCTATTCCCACATTGGTAAGGGAGTAATCATCAAAATCTTAAGATTCAACACTTCTGCAGGGGATAGATTTTATTACGAAACATCAAAAACACTAAAACTGCGGGTTTCCCGCCTCCTGCATTGGTAGTGGGAAATAAAACTACTGCTGATGTCTGCGAATAGGAATAAGGAACAGCAATTAGCTGGCATCGCTGATGGCGGGAATTTCTATACTGTGGCGACCCTGATGGACGGTTTTTACCCAGCGCAGGCGTTTAGGACGGATTGCCATGCGTAGGGTTACGCTGATCATTACGGGAATCCAATGCAACATATACAGTGTGCCTCTTAGGGTTTGCCACAGCACCGCCCACCAAGACAACTGATAGGCACGCTTTACTCCAAATGCCATGCCGATGGAGGAGAGAATGACCGCCATCCCGCTGAAGGGTAAAATCACTGAGTTGTGCCTTAAGGCAATACTGGCGATCGCATCGGGGATCAGGGCGGTGGGAATCAGGTACTGCATCAAGAAAAACATAAACAGGTCAATTTGTTTATTTAGGGGCAGGTTGCGGATGATGGGGAGCCAATAGTCCAAATAGCGTTGGAAACCCCCTTCAGCCCAGCGGTTGCGCTGGTGCCATAGTTGCTTCAGACTGACCACACCCTCTTCCTGCACATAGGGAAAGCCCAGATAGCCAATCTGCCACTGGCACAGGTGCAGACGGAAACTTAAATCCAGATCGTCGGTAATCGTCTGCTCGTTCCAGCCGCCGCACTCCTCAAGGGCTTGGCGCCGTACAAACTGACCGTTGCCCCTGAGTTCAGCAATGCCGCCGATCCTGTACCTGCGCTCTTGAAAGAAACCATCCAGTGCCATTTCTGCCACTTGTCCTTTTGTCCAAAAGTTCTCTGCACCATTGGAGATCGCCTTACGCAGTTGAATTGCGCCGATCTGGGGATTATTAAAAGCGGGGACAAGGGACTGCAAGAAATTGCTGGCGATCTGGGCATCGGCATCAAACACGCCAATAATCTCTCCCTGAGTTAGGCTCAACACTTGGTTTAATGCTCCTGACTTGCCGCCTGTGGCTGATTCGAACCGTCTGAGAATGTGCAACTGGGGAAATTTGGTTTGCAGATATTGCAGAATTTCGGGGGTGCGATCGCTACTGTTGTCGTCGATGACCCAAATCTCTAGGCGATCACTCTGGTATTCCAACTGGCACAAAGATTCTACCAGCCCAGCAATCACCGCCTCTTCGTTTTTAGCAGCAACTAGCAGAGACACCACAGGCAGTTCCCCATTCTCAGTTGCCGCAGTAGATACAGTATCCCAGGTTTTGCGTACCGAGAGCAGACGCAAGGCGTGGAGAGCTACAGGACACGCTAAGCCAAAAATCAACCATTGCCCCCACGACACCAGCGAGGTAACCAGATGCAAGCCAGTAACACAGCCATAGACCGAAACCAACACCAGTGCGGCTTTGATACGGCGGCGCTCCCCTTTGGGTTCCACTTTTCCTGCCATGACCTAACCCGTTGTCGCAAAATTTCCTAAATCCAGATTAGCGCAAATGTAACATTTTCTTTATGTGCTTCAGCAACTATTCCTCAGTTTCGGTAACCCGCCAGCTCAGCTTGAGATTGACCCAGAAATTCCAAATACTGACACAAACAATGGCAATGAGATTAGCAATATAGCGGTTCATGCCGAAATAATTAAACAAAACATTCAGAATAATGACATTCAAAAATAAGCCCGCTAAACAGATCAGATTGAACTTGAGGAATCGCTTAAACAGTGCCGAAATTCCCTTCTGCTGTTGGGAAATATCCCGAAAAGTCCACAGATCATTCCCCAAAAAGTTGCTGATGATGCTAGCTTCAGCGGCGATGATTTTACTGCGGGTTATGCCCCACCCCAGAGTGCTGGGATCGCTGAGCAAATAAAGCACCAGCATATCCACAAACACCCCACTCAGTCCCACTAAGCCAAACTTGATAAATCGCCTGATGGGGAGGGGAATGCGTGTGCGCCACTTGGTCAATTTACCACCACAGCGCAGTCTCAGGAGATGCTGAATGTACTCGATGTATTGCTTGATGGTAACTTTGCTCTCACCTGCCTGCCGTTCTTGGAATACATAGCCCACTTCAGCTATGTCGCCGATGTTGCCCCTGCTCAGTACTTCAATGAGAATTTTGTAGCCCAAGGGTTGCATAACGCAGTTGGCGATCGCCCTGCGTCTGACCAGAAAATAGCCACTCATGGGGTCACTGACCCGCCCCACCACTCGAGGCAAAATCAGCAAACCCAACACCTGCGCCCCTCGGGACAAAAAACGACGCATGAATCCCCAATCGCTCACCCCGCCACCGCTGATGTGGCGGCTGGCAACCGCAAGGTCAACTGCGCCACTGATGCCATCCAGCAATTTCAGTAAAATTTCGGGCGGGTGTTGTAAGTCCCCATCGATCACCCCCAAAACTTCGCCGCGAGACACCTGCCAGCCACGAATGATAGCCGTAGCCAAACCCCGCTCCTGCTCACGGCGCATCACTCTGAGTTGGGGATAGATGTTTGTCAGCCCTTGGGCGATCTCCCATGTGCGATCGGGACTATTATCGTCCACCACAATTAGTTCGTATCTGCCCTGCAGATGCCGATCCAGCATAGTAGTAATTAACTTAACTATGGCTGAGATGTTGCGGCTTTCGTTGAAGGTGGGAATGACTAGGGATAGAGCAATCAAGCCTTGCCCATCAGTTCCTGCATTGACAAGTTCTGGAACTAGGAGTTCACCCTCGGGGACTGGCAGAAGTGGACTGAGCATTACTGATTGCTGATAGGAATATATAAATTACGGTACTCATGCTAAAAATAGATGCCATACTGCATCATCTATGCAAAAAATAGCCCGTCAACCATGAGCCTAGCGCAAGTCCTAACTTAAACATTAGTTAATTAAAGCCATAGCATGGACAGGCTGGTCAAGACAAGTGAGCCTAAATCAGGGTCAGCCATGCTAATTTTGTCTTGGCATAGCAAGTATATTTGAGTTTACAACAGAGGGCACAAGGTCACGGCAAAGGCTACTCTCCAAGAATAAACCTTTCCGCCATCCTCGCCTGCCAATTCCTGAAGTGCGACTTTTTGGGTTTCACCAAGTCATAATTCTTTGCCAGTAAGTTTTCTTTATGCAGTCTTATGCAGTCCGTGTCAGAGCTAAACATCACTATTTCACTGGCGATCGCCCCCCAAGGATACCGACTGGCAAATTTACCTGCCCCAGTCAGCACTTTTCCTGATTTTTTTGACAATCTGTTTATTGCATAGGAAAATAAACTATTTGTCTAGCTACAATAATAAGCATAACTTCTACACTAAGAACCAGTGGATATTGCAATTGGACGGGGCAAATCTGCCCGCAGAGCTTATGGCATCGACGAAATCGCCTTAGTACCAGGTTGGGGTACTGTTGATCCGCAGATGGTGGATACCACTTGGGAAATTGGCGGCATCAAGCGAGAAATTCCCATCATTGCCAGTGCTATGGATAGCGTAGTCGATGTGGGTATGGCGGTGCAGTTATCTAAGTTGGGAGCTTTGGGGGTGATTAACCTCGATGGTATTCAAACTCGCTATGCTGATCCCCGTCCGATTCTGGAAAAAATTGCCACTGTTGGCGTAACCGAGTTTGTAGGCTTGATGCAACAACTCTACGCCCAGCCAATTCTGCCCGAACTAATTGCCCAGAGAATTAAAGAAATTAAAGATCAAGGAGCGATCGCCTGTGCTAGTGCTACGCCCGCCAGTGCCATGAAGTACGGCAAACTAGCCGCCGAAGCGGGTTGCGATCTGTTCTTTTTGCAGTCTACTGTGGTCTCCACCAAACACCTTGCCCCGTCAGGCAGTCAAGCCCTCGACCTCGCCGAGTTCTGCCAGTCCATGCCCATCCCCGTGATCATGGGCAACTGCGTCACCTATACAGTGGCGATCGAACTGATGCAGGCTGGGGCGCAGGGGATTCTGGTGGGTATCGGTCCTGGAGCGGCTTGTACCTCGCGCGGCGTGCTGGGAGTGGGCGTACCTCAGGCTACAGCGATCGCCGATTGCGCCGATGCCCGCAATGATTTTTACAGCCAGACAGGCAAATATGTGCCTATCATTGCCGATGGTGGTTTAATCACTGGCGGTGATATTTGTAAATCCATTGCCTGCGGAGCAGATGCGGTTATGATTGGCTCTCCCTTAGCTCGGGCTGAGGAAGCTCCTGGGCGAGGCTATCACTGGGGTATGGCAACCCCTAGCCCCGTTCTCCCTCGCGGTACAAGAATCAAAGTAGGAACAACTGGCAGTATTGCCCAAATCCTCAAAGGTCCCGCTGGCTTGGATGACGGCACACACAACCTACTAGGAGCGCTAAAAACCAGCATGGGTACTCTAGGAGCCAAAAATCTCAAGGAAATGCAACAGGTGGAGGTAGTAATTGCCCCGTCCCTCCTGACAGAAGGAAAAGTGTATCAAAAGGCACAGCAGTTAGGAATGGGCAAATGACGCTGGGGCTGGTGGATCGCGATCCCAATTTTTTGGTGGTAGATGACGATGACATGAATCGGGAAGTCATGCGCCGCTATTTGCGTAGCTTGGGCTATGTCAATATCAGCATGGCAGAAAATGGCAAGCAAGCACTGGAAAAACTAGCCAAAAAACCTTTCGACCTCGTACTGCTGGACATTACCATGCCCATCCTCAACGGGCATCAGGTGCTGGAGATCATGAAGCGGGAAGCCCAGTATCGCCATATCCCCGTAGTCATGATTTCCGCCCTCGATGAGAGTGAGCGCATTGCCTCCTGCATTGAAGCGGGGGCTGATGATTATATTACCAAGCCCTTTGACCATATTATTTTGCGGGCGCGAGTTTGCGCTTGTCTGGAGCGCAAACGCCTCAGAGATCAAGAAGAATACAATCGCCAAAGATTGGAGACTGCGTTTAAGCAGTTAGAGGAAGCATACCAAGAACTGGAAAGGGTAAAAAATCAACTGGAAATGATGAACCGCAGAGACGGGCTGACGGGTATTGCCAATCGCAGTTATTTTGAAGAAACGCTGGATCGGGAATGGAAAGTCTCTGCCCGCAATGGAGAAGTGTTTTCGGTAGTGATGTTCGACATAGATTTTTTCAAGCAGTACAATGACACTTACGGACATCTGGCAGGCGACGAATGCTTGCGGCAGGTGGCACAGACGGCGGCGCAAAATGTGCTTCGTCCCCGAGACCTTGTGGCACGCTTTGGTGGGGAGGAGTTTGCCGTAATTTTGCCCGATACTCCCCTCGAAGGGGCGCGCAAAATTGCTGAACGCTTACGCCAAGCCATTCTCAACTTGAAAATTCCCCATGCCAACTCGCGGGTTGCTTTGCCTGAACCTATTGTTACAATTAGCTTGGGGGTTGCTAGTATGCTGGCTTCTGCTGATACTTCCCCCAGTGAGGTGCTTGCTCAAGCAGATAAGGCGCTGTACTTGGCAAAAAGTCAGGGGCGCAACTGTGTCAAAGTGGTGGATTCGTGAGATATTGAGTCTAGTGCTGGAGATTTAGATATGGCAGATCAGTCGCTAAATGTGCTCATAGTTGATGATAACGAAATGAACCGAGACACTCTAGCCCGCCGTTTGCGCCAGCAGGGTTGTCGCTACGAGATGGCGGAAAACGGCGCGGAGGCGATCGCCATGATCCAGCCCCACAAGTACGATCTGGTTTTGCTAGATATTATGATGCCTGAGGTAGATGGCTACTCTGTTTTGTCCCACCTCAAAAACGACCCTGAACTGAAGAGCCTGCCAGTAATCATGATTTCCGCCGTGGAGGAGATGGAGAGCGTGATGAAGTGCATGGAGTTGGGCGCAGATGACTATTTGACAAAGCCCCTCGATCCCAACTTGCTCAAAGCCGCCGTAGATCGCTGTGTGCGTTCCAAGGTGTCCCTCCCTGCCGAGCCGCCCCCTCCCGTAGTACCACAGCCTCCTGCGCGTAATGAGCCAACGGAAGACAGTTCAGCTAGCGCCGCCCCCCTGTCTATTGAGGAAGTGGTGTCCCGTTTGGTGCGGATGGAGCGGATCAGCCGCAAAGGTTATCTTTATTTTAGCAAGACGGTGTTCAATACCATCTTTGCCAAAAAGACCCTTACCCCCGCCGAGCGGGATCAGATTTTTTTGGTATTTGATGGCATTGTTAGGGGCAAAATCCAAGTTGTGGAATAAGCTAATCCCTTGCCCACTCTCCAATTAAAAGCATTAAATTTCCTGTCGCCCTTTTCCTGAGGGTGTCCTGAGGGTGAGAGGTAGTGGAGCAGGACTTTGGCAAATCATTGGCTAAAACACCACGAGTGGAATTTTTGCAGAAATTTTGCCAGCTTACACAGACTATGCTCCTATGTAGTCGGCATACTGAAACGATCAGGCTTGCTCTCTCCCCGATGGCGCAGGGAGTAATCAGGGCAAACCCCATACTCTGTGGCGTTGCGCTAACCAACCGTTACTGCGCCACTTGTTGATCGCTTGGCGCACCCTTTGGCGCAGTTCGGCTGAGTCTAGCCCTTTGGGTAGGGCGATCGCTAGGGGGTGAAAAGACAACCTACCTCCCAGTTGGTGGTAGTCTGGGTGTTGCTGGAGCCAGGGGCTGAGAATGGTTAAATCCCCTGCTAAGCCGAGATGGTTATTTTGGCTGAGGGCGGTTATGCCTTGCTGGTAGGAGTCAATGCCGATGGTGGGTACTTGGGGAAAGCGCTCCTGCAATATGGCGATCGCCGTTGAGCCTTTGAGTACCAAAATCCCTTTGAGATCAGGGCGGGTGAGACTGCGACGCGCAATGACGATGGTGCTGTCAGTGTAGTAGGGCAGACTGAAATCTACCAGACGCTGGCGGTTGGGAGTTACCGTCATTTGGGCGATTACCATGTCCAGTTGGGGTAGGGCGGAAATGCGCTCCCGATTGCTTAAAGGAACAAATTGCACTGCGTTGCGATCCCCCAGTAATTCCTGTGCCAGTTCGCGGGCGATGTCGATCTCCAGTCCCTGCCAGTTTCCCTGCTGATCGCGCCAGCCGAGGGGAGGAGTATTGTCTTTCACCCCGATCCGCAAATACTGCCGTTCCTGTACTTTTTGCCAAGTTTGGGCGGGGACAGGCGGGGCAAATATGGGTAGGAGGCATATGGTTACCAGAGCGATCGCTGGAAGCCGCATTAGCTCGTAACCCGAATGATCAGCAAGGTCATATCATCATTGGGTTGGGGTGGCTGACCCGTAAACTGTTGCACCTGACCAATGATGTGTTCCAAAATCTCTTGGGCGGTGCTGTAGTGTTGACACGACCACTTCAGCGCTTGGCGCAAATTTTCTTCATCAAAGCGTTCCCCCCGTGAATTGGGAGCTTCGGTAATGCCATCGGTGTAAAGCATCAGCACATCACCCGCTTGTAGATTACAGCTGCGTTGCTCATAGCGCGAATGCGGCTCAAACCCCACCAACGCTCCCAAAGTATCTAATACTTGCACCGTGTTCGTGTGCGATCGCCACAACAGGGCAGGCACATGGGCGGCATTGCTATAGGTCAGCAATTTATCATCGGGGTCATACTCCGCATAGAACATAGTGACAAAGCGGTGGGCATGATCCAAATCCTCATACATCACCGCATTGAGGTGCTCCAAAATCAAGCTGGGGGGATGCCCGTTGAGCACTTCCGCCCGCAACATCCCTCGAGTCATGGTCATGATTAGACCCGCAGGAACACCTTTACCCATCACATCGCCCATGACAATACCCCATTTGCCCCCCGAATTCTTCATAGGGATAAAATCATAGTAGTCGCCGCCCACTCGCCCCGCAGGCACGCACTGCGAAGCAATATCAAGACTAGGAATAGTTGGCTTGGTGCGGGGCAAAAGCTGGCGTTGAATTTCCGCTCCGATCTCCAGTTCCTTATCCAAGCGCTCCTTATGCATCAACTCGGTTGCCAGTTGATTGTTCTCAATGCCCACCGCCGTTTGATCCGCCACCAAACGCAGAAGGCGGCGGCGGGTCTCATTCCAAACAAAATCGGCACGACTGCTAAACACATACAACCTGCCCCTGACGGAATTTTTCACCAAAATCGATGCTCCGTTGAGTTGCATATCACTGCCCAGATAGCGCGATACCATTTCATCCAGAGCGGTAGGCGAGCCAGAAATCACCTGCTCGATCGCCCGCTCGATCGCCCCCCGCACCTTTTGAGTATGTCCATGGGCGATTTCATTGCAGTGCAGAGACTCCAAACGCATTTGTCCTGAAGCCTTAAACAGGATCAACGCCCCCCCGTCGGCATCAGTGACCCGGCTGACAATGATGGGGATTAGCTCCAAAAACTGATTGAGGTTACTGAAACTACGCAGAGCATATCCCAAAAAACTCAGCAGTTCCTGAATTTTGTTCTGCTCCTGTTGCAGTTTGGTCAGCAAGTCCTTGAGGTCCTGCAAACTCATCACAGAGGCTGGTGAAGCAGTTTTTGCCATAGTTTTGCCCGAGACAGCATCGGTCTCTTTGCGGAGTGGCAGGGGTTTGCGGGGCAAGGAAATGGACATGACAATCCACAACTTTTGTAATAAGTGGATATAGTCTAGCGTTAAATTTGCAATTTGCTGACATAAATTTAAGGGAATTAGGCAATTTTTTAGAGACAGGGCAAATTGTTGGTATTCAGCTAGAAATTAACAGAGAAAACCAGCAATCTGGTGCATCTGTCTGCACAGGGCAAAATTACCGCTAATATATGCGCCATGATTACTGAATTGATGCAAATTGTCATTTATCATAAGACGGGGCGGCAGACTTTTCCCCTCGCCAATGGCATCTGCTGGACGGTGGGCAGGGTGCCACACAATGCGATCGCCATCGATGATATTTATATCTCCCGCCATCATGCCACACTCATTAGAGTAGAGAGCGAAATTTATTTCGCCGATCTGGGAAGTCGCAATGGTTCGTTCATCAATGGACGCAGAGTGATTATGCCGACTGTGTTGCAAAACGGCGATCGCCTGCGTTTAGGTAATACAGAAATGGAACTGGTCATTCCTCCCTGCCGCCGCAAATTGCCTATGCAAAATGAGGAAACTGCGCCGATGATTCACCCGATCCTAACACCATCAGAAGAGAGAGTATTTTGGCAGGTAGTGCAGGGATTTACCAACAAAGAAATCGGACGCAGACTGCAAATTAGCCCTCGCACAGTGCAGACCCATCTCAGCAGTATTATGACCAAACTCACCCTAGAAAATCGCTCCCAAATTGTCCGCTTTGCCTTCGAGCATCAGTCCCATCTCCAAGGTGTGCCCAATCTGCGCCGCACTGGCTAGAGTGGCTCAACTTTGGCGGTACTAGTCAATAGCAATTTCAACTGCAAATGAATTAAATCTAACTGTGCCAGTCCAATATCCACCTGTCCATCCAGCACTATCCCTGTGGTGATCAACCGATCTAGCAGTTCCAAAACTGAGGCTTGTGGGTTGGGCTGATCGGGGTAGTAACTCCCTCGACGGGGGAGCAATTTGCCAAATTCGCCTAAGTCTAAATTGAGATCATCGGGATCGATCGCCAGTATTTCACACAACTGCAAAATCTGCTGTTCCATTGCCTGCAAGCTATGTCCTGCTCGTTCTATTTCCGCTTCGCTTAACTGCTGTGCTTCCATGCGGCGCAAAATTTGCGCTTCCATTAACTGCCGCAATAGCTCTACCACAGATAGAACTAAAACTGCCAGTCCCGTTTGCGATTTTTCCATATGCACCTATCCTATCAGGTAGCGGTGTAGAAGTCAGGATGGAGGTGCGGCGGGGCAATTCCCCAATCTCCTATCAATCTTTCCCTATCCTTAACCGTTCACGCCCAACCCCTCTGACAATACGCGTAAGTCCAGCAAAACGCTTTCTAATGGTGGGCAATGTCCCAGAATTTACTTTCCCTAAGCATGGCAATCAATAGAGATAGAGATTGATGATTAAAGAGAAGAGAAAGATGAGCAGACCCGACAGCACAAATAGATAGATGACGGTGCGTTGTTTGAACATGGTCAGCATCAATGCCACGCCTTTGAGGTCAATCATTGGTCCAAACACCAAAAAGCTGAGCAGGGAACCTGTGGTGAATGTACCCGCAAAAGCGAGGGCAAAAAAGGCATCAACCGTGGAGCAGATAGACACGATCGCCGCAAGGGTCATCATGGCGACAATGGAGCTGATCTGACCCTGCCCTAAACTCAGCACCACCTCGCGGGGCACCCACACTTGCACGATCGCGGCGATGGCACTGCCAAACACCAAAACTGCCCCTAACTGGCGCATTTCGTTGATGGTATTGTCTAACAATGCCTGCATCTTTTCGGGAAAGGATTTAGTGGTCAGTGTAGGCTGAGGAATGGTCATAGTTTCTAAAGCGGTGCGCTGTCCTAGCCAATAGTTGCCAGCGATCGCCAGTGGTTCCTTTTTGGCGGGTTTCACTGTTACAGGGAGTGCTAGGGCAACCCGAGGTTGTAGTAAAGGTTTGGGGTCTGCCTGCACGCTGAAGATCGCCCCTACCAATACTGCCACCACTAGAGAAAGGAGCACCCGCCACACCACCACTTCGGGCTGGTCGCGAAACGCTGTCCAAGTTGCCCAGATCACCACAGGGTTGATGGTCGGTGCCGCCAATAAAAAACCCACAGCCACTGACATCGGTGCGCCCTGAGTGAGTAATCTTCTGGCGATGGGGATATTACCGCACTCGCACACAGGCAGGAGAAATCCTAAAGCACTGCCCGCCAATGCTCCCAGAATGGGGTGTTTGGGCATGAGGCTGATGAATTTGCGGTCATCCACAAACAGTAATAGGATGCCCGACAGCAACACTCCCAATAATAAAAAGGGCATTGCCTCCACCATCAAACTAAGGAACAGAGTAAAGGCATTGAGCAGTTGCGACATGGACTAGGTCAAGATATTTACTGATATAGTTTATGACTCCAGACTAATTAGGCGATCGCTTGGTGTCATCAACCCATTGGGTCATGATTTTATGCTAATTTTTCGCTAAGTTGTAGGTAACCAGTCAAGCATATAATAAATTGCGCCGAGAAACAGCCTATCCGTGTTAGTCAAAACCACTACAGCCCCAACCCTAGGCGGGAAAACGGCAATTCTTGCTGAGTTAGACCGTGCCAGTCGTGCGGCGGAATTTCAGCGCGCTGTGCAAAAAATTTTGCGCTGTCGGGACAATCTAGTGCCAGATTTATTAGAGCGTCTAGGCTCAACGGATATTCCTACAGCCAAAAAAGCGGCGATCGCCCTCGGTTATTTGCGCTCCCCCCAAGCCCTAATTCCTCTGGTCAAGTCCGCTTTTGATCAGCGTAGGCAAATTCATTGGCAAGCCACCGCCGCCATCGCCCAGATCGGCACCCCTGAGGCAGTGGCATACCTCATCCAACTGCTAACCCACCCTGCCTCAGTGCAACTGCAAGCCTCAGCCGCTAAGGCTCTAGGCAAATGCGGTGTAATGGCAGTCCCCCCCCTGATCGATTGCCTGCGCTATAGCGATGATCTAGTAAAGTTTCATGCCGCTCACTCCTTGGGGCAGATCGGCTCGCCCCTTGCAGTTCCTGACCTGATCAATCTGTTGAAGCACCACTCCAAGCACATTCGCAGTGAGGCAGTATGGGCGCTGGGTCAGATTCGTTCTCCTCTAGCGATCGCCCCTTTAGCAGATCGGCTCAGCGATAGCGATTTGGGGGTGCATAGCCAAGCCGCACAAGCCCTAAAAAATATTGGCACAGCCTCCCTGCCCGCCCTAACTGCAATGCTCCAGAGCGATTCCAGCCACACCCGCAGTATTGCTATTCGCACCCTTGCCCAGATGGGTTATGAAGAGGTGATTCCCGCAATCGCTCATGTCCTATTCCACGATACTTTTCCCTATGTCCGCAGTGATGCGGCTCAGGCACTAGGAGAACTGGGCGGACGACAGGCGGTCTATTATTTGAGCTATGCCCTCAAAGATGGCGATCGCGCCGTGCGCAGTGCTGTCATTCGTGCATTAAAACGCATTGGTTCCCCCACAGCCCAAGACATTTTGCGCCAAATTGATCCCGACTGGGCCAGTCAGGAAACTACCATTTTGCAAAAGCGTGCCAGATTTAGGGTAAATGATAGCGATTACACCATCATTCAATGATGCGGGTGGGGCAAATTGGTGAGCAGGGACTACTGCAAATCATAGCTGGCTACTGTAGCGATCGCTTTGGCGATGACGGCGCAGTCATGGGAGCCACAAAGTTAGGCTGGGAAATGGTAGTGACTACGGATATGTTAGTGCAGGGGGTACACTTCAGCCCCCAGACCACCAGTGCCTATGATGTAGGCTGGCGGGCAGTCACAGTCAATCTCTCTGACCTCGCTAGCATGGGTGCTGACCCTTGGGGTTTAACCGTAGCCTTGGGTGTCCCCTCAGATACCCCAGTGGCATGGGTGGAAGGGGTGTATCAGGGTTTGGCAGAATGTGCCCAAAAGTTTCACACCAGCATAGTAGGTGGTGATACAGTGCGATCGCCTGTGCCAATTTTAAGCATAACAGCGATCGGGCAAGCTCCTTGTCATCAGATCATCCGCCGCAATCAAGCGCAAATAGGGGATTTTATCCTCAGCACTGGTCAGCATGGACTATCACGGGCAGGATTGGAACTCCTCCTGCAACCCCACCTACAGCAATTGCTCTCCCCCGCCAGCGTCAACTTCCTCATCCAATGCCATCAACGCCCCCAACCCCGCCTCGATGTAGTCAGCAAACTGCGACAGTTAGTCAATAACGTCCCCCTGCGCATAGCAGGCATGGACACCAGCGACGGTCTTGCCGATGCCATCCTCCAACTGTGTACCGCCAGTGGCGTAGGGGCAGTCATCGACCTCAGCGCCATCAGTATCCACCCCGATCTGCATAGCCTTGCGGGGGCGGAAGCCATAAACTGGGCACTCTACGGCGGCGAAGACTTTGAACTGCTACTGTGCCTTGATCCCACCTTAGCCCAACAACTGCTCAACCAACTGCCCACCGCTGAGATCATCGGCCAGATAGTGCCGCCCCAACAGGGCAATCTGGGCCAACTTCAACAAAACCAAGCATTTCAGCACTTTACTTAGCAAAGGTCTCAGTTAGATAAAAATATCCTACCTTCACCGTCCACAAAGTTATGTTTCAGTAAAGGGCTTCACATGGTTCTAAACCATTCCGAGGACAATAGCAGGCAAAGCCATTTCAGAAAAAACTTTCGGGGTTTTCCCTGAGCCTTGCAATTCCTTGCTTCTTGTAGAAAAAAGTCAGGGTGATGTGGGCTTGAACCAGTCTGGAAACTAAAATTTCTGCGACTCTTGCCTCTAGCTCTAGCGAGCGTAGGTCATTTCAACTTCAGGTTTGGGGCATTTTAAAACAAAGCTTAACTTGGGATGTATTTCAGGAGACATCATTATTTAGGGGGGATTGGTATTTTTTTGTATGGGAGAAGCATAGTAGATAAGTAACAAGCACAAACATATGGTTAGTCAACTCAATGGCATGGACAAAAACCTAAACGGTGTTTACAGAGCAGTGTCGGGTACAGAGTACCTGACGTTTGAGCTAGCCAGCTTGCGAGATGGAGTATACGGTGATGTGGGGATAATCCGCGTGGATGATGCGGAGGGGCGGATTGGCGGGTACAGACCCACAGACAGTGCATTTATTAGTGCCCTGTTCAGTCAGAATCGCTGGACTAGCTTGATAGGTAGCTACGAGGGTATTGGAGCGAAAGCAGAGGGTTGGCGAGTAGACCCAGATGGGTATTACATATTTGGGATGGTGAGCGGTGCGGACTATGCGGCAGTACGGGACAATCGGGAGTACAACCGCTTGGTGCTGAGTACGCATGTGGTAAATCGCGTCAATGGGAGACGAGTGAAGGGATAGATGCCATAGCGTGGGGTATCAACAGTTATGAGGACATGGTACTGCAGGTAAAGCGTGCCGAGATTGCCCAGAGTGCGGGTGGGGTACTGCCTGGTTTAGGCAAGAGTCAGTACTGGAGAGCCGACGAAGCATACGAGATTAGTTTCAATGCCACCTACAGGCAGGAGGGGTCAGAGTACGAGTTTGGATTATTTGAGGTAGACGACGAGAGCGGGCGGATAGGCAATCTGCGACCTGGGCAACGGGGGTATGCCTAGGCGGCTATCAATCGTCGGGTACCAGTACTGTCGCAAGGGCAGGGGGAAGGAGTAGTCAAGGTAGAGAAAGGAAAGGTTTACAGTAGCTACATTATTTCTGGTGGCAGTAGTGCGGACTGGTTGCGGGAGAATCGGAGCAACAGTTTGATGAAGCCGATACGGGCATTTTTTGACCGTCCGTTGGACAATGCCGACAAGCAGGAGCACATCAGTTGGCGGGATGGAGAAGTGTACATTGCTGGTGGGCTAGACCGCAACATGCACGATTTGAAGTTGCGGTGGCAGGTAAAAGCGGACATCCAGTTGAGTGGAAACAGCACCAATGAGAATGTAGCGATTGGTACGGTAATTGGCAATTTTTCAGGGACGAACAACTTTGGCAATTACGAATTAGTAAGTGGTGGGGACAGTAGTGCTTTTGAGATAGTGGGGAATGAGTTGAGGTGGAAAGAGAGTCCCGACTATGAAGCTAAAGACAGTTACAGCATCACAGTGAGGAATGGGTATGCTAGGGCTGACTTTAGAATTAGTGTAAAGGATGTGAACGAAGCACCGTTGGGGTTAGTGCTAGGGAACAGAGAGATAGCGGAGAACAGTGGTATCAACGGGTTGGTAGGTCGTTTCAGCACGGTAGGAGACCCAGACAGGGATGAACTGCACAGCTACAGTTTGGTAGAGGGAGACGGTAGCACGGATAACAATGCATTTGTCATAGTGAATGGCGAGTTGCGGTTGAAAGAGAGTGCAGATTACGAGGTGAAGAAGGAATACAGCATCCGCGTACGGACGACAGACAGGGGTGGCTTGTATGCGGAAGACAGTTTCATCATCAAAGTAACGGATGTGAACGAGGCGCCGTTCAACCTGCAGTTGAGCAACAACAGCACAGCAGAGAATGTGGCTGTGGGCACGGTGATTGGTAGTTTCACTAGCCAAGATGTGGATGCGGGTGATAGTGCCACCTACAGTTTGGTGGCTGGGTTTGGGGACAATGGTAGTTTCAGTATTGAAGGGAATGCACTGAAGTGGGCAATCTCTCCCGACTTTGAGGCGAAGAGCAGTTACAGCATCAAGGTGCGGGTAACGGATGCGGGAGGTTTAAGTAGTGAGCGGGAATTTACTATTGGTGTAACCAATGTGAATGAAGTGCCCTTTAATCTGCAGTTGAGCAACAACAGCACAGCGGAGAATGTAGCTGTGGGCACAGTGATTGGTAGTTTCGCCAGCCAAGATGTGGATGCGGGTGATAGTGCTACCTACAGTTTGGTGGCTGGGTTTGGGGACAATGGTAGCTTCACGATTGAAGGGAACCAATTGAAGTGGGGTATTTCTCCCGACTTTGAGGGGAAGAGTAGTTACAGCATCAAGGTGCGGGTAACGGATGCGGGAGGTTTAAGTAGTGAGCGTGAATTTACTATTGGTGTTACGAATGTCAATGAAGCACCAGTATTAGAGA
>Ga0272446_1001666_pt1 | contig 31812 bp, 29 predicted proteins | sample YNPCB0061_FD_194587 | JGI IMG/M metagenome (GOLD analysis project Ga0272446, IMG submission 194587) | Hot spring microbial mat communities from Yellowstone National Park, WY, United States - YNP-CB-006-1 | ecosystem: Environmental > Aquatic > Thermal springs > Hot (42-90C) > Sediment | place...
AAAGTCCTTTGGCGAGGATGGAGCCGTTTGACCGATATTGTTCGTACTTGGAGCATCGCTCAACGCCACTTTTCTCCCTCGTAAAGACCACCATTACTAGCTTTTGGACTTATGGGTAATGGATAGGTTCTCACGAACGTGCTCCACAGAGTCTTCCCATCAACATTGCTTGGCTTGCACTGACAGCGCACTGTATGCCGTCATTTGAAGCCTTTTTGCTCTGATTTCGATTCTATGTTTTAGCTTGACGTTTAGCTTGACAAGCAAATTCCAACATAATCTCTGTGAAACCTCCCCTCGGTTCTTGCGAACGTGCTCCACAGAGTCTTCCCATCAACATCGTCGAAAAACGATTGCTATTGCTTGGCTACCGACGCTTGATTTTTAATACTCCCTGTGCTGGGAGAATTTTTTCCGCAAACGTGAGTGGCATGACTGCTGGCCGTAGTGTAAAATGTTGTCGTGTGGTTGTTGCCTGAACAAGGACATCTCGCTGTACAGGCAATAGTTATTTGATACCAACGTCCTTGTGGAACATGAGCAAAGACATACCGGCCTGTGGAGTCGGTCAGAACAATGCGCCCGTCACAGGTGAGCGTTACAGGAATGTTTGATAGACCTTGTTGCGGATTACTGTGCACAACAACGCGACCTGAAATGGTATAGTGTTTTGCAGAAATTTGAGCGTGAAGAGTAACTATACCAAACAACTCAAGCACTACAACAACTGTACAAATTCTAACGAAACGGCATACAGGCACCGTAGCAGACAAAAACCTGAAGTTCATGGCGCAACTCCTTTCGCATTATAGCACTATTCTGTGCTATGGTTTTTAAGAAACACTACCGTCGGGTTTACCTGCAGGCAACATCGCTAAAAAAATGTTGCTGGTCATGTGCCTTAAAAACACAAATGTATGGGAGTTGTAGTCAAAACATCGTATGCCTTAAAGTCATGGTACTGAGAATGTACGAGGATAACGTTACTGTGCGAATTTGTGACAAAAACAGCTTTTTTCCAAAAAAAATTGCAATCCCCCCTCAACACGTGTAGTAGCGGGCTTTTGAAGGCAGTGCTTTTTCTGATTTTCTAAGAAACTCCTTGTTGCAACATCAAATCACGATAGAGCGTCTTCATCATTGACCACTATCTCGGCAGGTACTTTTGATGATTTTTTACGGCGTTCAGGAATCACCGGTTGTGTTTCGCCAAGTTGTTTGCGACGCTCCCATTCTTTGCGATATTGCTCGCGCACAGGGTTGAAGCGCGTTTCTGAGCCATCGTCGTTTTTCAGCACCACTTCTTTGGTAATGTATTCGTTTCGCACAGCATTGTGAGCGCACATAGAGACTGGTCCGTCAGGGGTCATCACCATAAACGAACAGTTGTCTATCCGCTCTTGGTCAAGGCAATCTGCGTGCATGAAGTTGTGAATAAAAAAACTCAGTTTGTACGCTTTGAACCCACTTGCTATCAAACTCCATTTCATGCGCCATGCATGAACGCCCACAAATCGCAACCCTGCCATAAGCAATCGTGGGCGTTGTATGATGTGCGCCAACGCTGTTTTGATGGCTTTTTTGGGATTGCCTCTGTCCAACGTAACACCCTCGAACCCTTTCGCAATCGTGTTAATAATGCTCGGGTCCCACCACAAATCATAAGCGCGTTTGTTGGATACCAGGGCGTATCCAATCCGATTGCACGCTGTATGACCAATATCTATGGCATCAAAATTCACCGTAGTTTCTAATGCCTCATTTATCAGACGAATGATATTGCGCGGTTCAATGGCATTGTTGCGTCCGCGAAATTCTCCACGCCCTGTGTCTGCGCCAAGCTGAAAACTACACATCCCAACCACATCAGCATTATCGCGGAAAAACTTGACGAGCATGGGCAGTTCGTGGAAATTTCCGGGAAATAGCGTAGTGTTAAAAATGACGGCAATGCCCAGTCCACGCGCACGCTCAATGTACTCAAGACGACGTTCGTTTAATTCTTCTTCGCTTTGGAAATAGGTTTTATCGGCTTTGCGGAGTTGTTGCGTCATGTCCACGTGGAACGCCACGTCCATTAAGCCAGCATCAGCCAACTTTTTCAGCAGCTCGCGTGTTGCTTTAATGCCATTGGTCAGCAGCGCGGGCTGCATGCCAAGCGACGACACATAGCGTACAATTTCTATCAGTTCTTCTTCTTTGCGAAGCGTGGGGTCGCCACCACTAATTTGCACGCCTGTTCCCGGTCCGTAGTGGTACAAAATTTCCTCCGCACGCCGCTTGAGTTCTGGCATGGGAACATCCAGTGTTTTTTCACTCATATCGCTCAAGTAGCACAACGTACAATCCAAGTTGCACCGTTGCGTGATTTCCAGCGACACGCAGCCAATAGCTATGCGCTGCCCCAGTGATTGGTTTGCCGTTTGAAATTTCGGCGACAATCGCTGCCACGTTTTCATTTTACATTCGTGCGCGGTCGGCATTCGGCGACCATTCACTTCCACAACTGGCAAATCTAACGTCATGCTGCCTCCACAAGAGTTGAGAATACAACGGGGTTACAAAATGTGTAATACACTAAAACGCCTCGGCAAACGAGATGTAGAACTGTGGTAGCCTTGTAGCAAAACCGTAGGCAACATCCACACGAAGATTGATGCGTTCTTCGGGCAATAAGGCAAACCGTATCCCTGCACCCACTGAAGTTTTCAAGTTATCAAAGCGAAACGCTCCAATGTTCGGAGCTACATCGCCCACGCCGCCGTACAGCACACCGCCAAAACGCCACCAAATCGGGAAACGATATTCGGCTTGTAGTGCCGACGACATCTTATCTCGATACCGTCCGCCAAAATACCCCCGCAAAATTGAAGCCCCATTGACTGACGTTCCCAGCAAACCCATCCGAAAAAATGGCACGTCGCCAATGGAATAATCTGTGTACCAATGCACACCGACCAAGTGCCGTCCGGGCTCGCCCGGCAAAGGAAAAAATTTTCGTGCATCCAGCACAAGACGCAAGCATTCAAACGATGAACCCGTCAGCCGTGTGTACGGAATGATGCGTACTTCGATGAATTCTCCTGCCGCCGGAGCAATGGCTTTATCACGCGAATCGTAATTGACCGCCAAACCCACGCCCGACAGTAAACCGCCCGAACGCCCGACAATCCTTGTACTGCTTGCCAGCAAGCCGTTGTCCACGCGCTCTATCACGTTCTGGTAGTCAATATCAAAGCGCGGTCCAATATTCCAGCCCGTGCGAATACTTTTCCCTTCAAGATTGAACAGCAAACTTCCTATCACCGCCAAGCGCAGAAGCGTGAATGGCTCGCGGTTGCTTTCGGGCAGTGCGTTGCCAATTCCATAAAATTGGTCAGGAAACCGCGCTACATCTACTTGGAAATACAAGCGAATACGCTCATTGTCAAAATAGATGTCAGGAAACATCTGCACACCGAACTGACCGCGCAACGTTCCATACACACCGCCCAAAAACTGGTTCGGTCGCTGAAGACTGTCGCGCCCTTCGGGGTACACGTTCCATCCGCCAATCAGCGCAAGCAAAAACGACGTTTCAGGGGCAAAATTGAGCAGAGGCACCCACGTAAAACTTGAACGCTCTGGAACATACGTACTGCCCAGCGAATCCGCGTTTTGTACAGGTGCTGCACAGCAGCGATTGTGCGGAATCACTTGCACAGCTACTTGCACAACCACTTGCACAGCCAACACCTTCAAACAAAGCACCACACGCCCCATGAACATCACCTTTTGCTTCCACCGTTTTAGTGATAATACAACGCTGCCAGACGCGACGGATGAACACCAATCTTGTACAGCATTTGCAAGCCAATGTTGCCCAGCGTGCGCTTTAGATACCCTTCTTTCTCAAAACGCCGCGCTGAAGTAAACACCGGCGCGTCTATGACACAAAATCCGTGCAGTTTATTGAGGCGTTCCACAAATTCCATATCTTCCATCAGTGGGAAATCCTCACGATAGCCACCCAAACGCCAAAAATCCTCGCGGCGGGCGTAAATAGCTTGGTCGCCAAACGGCATCTTGAGCAAGCGGCACCGCTGCGCCACGTACCACTCCAAATACCTATACACAAGACGGTCGTGTGCCACGCGAAAGGTAAACGCACCGCCACAAGATTCGGGATGTTTCCGTACAAATGCGGTGAATGCTTGATATGAGGCTAAAGGCAAGGTAGTATCGGCGTGAAGAAATATCAACCAACGCCCGCGTGCAATCTTCGCACCGGCATTCATTTGCCGCGCTCTGCCGCGCGGCGCAGCCAGCCAATGCAAATGCGTGTGCTGCTGCACCGCTTGCTGTAACCATTCTCTCGTACCATCGGTGCTGCCGCCGTCGGCAACAATAATTTCTGCTTCGGGCAAAAGCACCAGCGAACGCACTAATGTTGGCGCGTTATCCGCTTCGTTGAGCGTTGGAATCACTATGGAAACAAACGGCTCTGCGTCCATATGGTGCGAATTGCTACGTCGTATCGTTACGTTTTCTCGTTCTTCGAGAACGGTTTTATTCGTTCAAACTCCAATCGTACTCAGTATAGCTTACCGAAAACGCTGCTGCATTTGCAGCCACTTGTTCGGCTTTATCTTTTGGTAAAAATCTGCTGATGTATCGCAGTACATCTGGTACAGTCTTAGCAAAATCCGCCTGAAACCAGTTGAAAATGTTGGAAATTGCCGCTGTTTTTTTCTCAATATTGAAGCTATTTTTTTTGGTTTGAGCCAAAAAATCGCGTCCTTGGTCTTCAAGCTGGTCGTTGAGTTTTGCTGGCTCAAACGCTTCCGAACGCAGTGGCGGACAACTTTTGGCGGCGCACACCATCGCAAAATGCACTCGCGGGTCGCCCATTTTGCGGATAATGTCGTTTTCTATACCGTTGAGCGTGTATTGCTTGCCATTGATTTCCACCAGCTTTTTGTCCCAAACTGTTGTTTTCAGCACGGTCGAAATTGCTAATCCGCCAGCACCATTTAAGTCGGTAATGCTTTTGAGCGGATAGTTATCGCAAATGACTTTAATGGTAAAAGCGTTATAGACGTTGAGCCAAAATGCTAGTTTTTCGTTACCCTGCAAAGCCGAAGGGTCGGTTTTTTTGAGGATTTCAATATACTGCGTGAACCGCTCATCGGCTTTGATGGCTCTGTAATTGACACGTCCGTCCTTAACGTGGTCGCGCAGCAGCGCAGTAAACGCCGTATTATCAACGCTACCGGCGGCTTTTGCCACACCCACGCTTGCTAATACGAACACGCACAAGAGAAACATTCGGTATTGCATAGATGCCTCAGTATTGGTTCAGAATTGCAGTTCAAGAGGAATTCAAGAGTTGTGGAAAGTTATACTTTCAAGAGTGCAGGGTCGTGGGTGCTCAGGCCGTTGCACCACCACAACTGCTGCCCGCGCCTGCCGTACAACCGTAGCAATGCGAAGCGAAGGCGATAGTGCGGTTGAGTATCTCGTCGAAGTCAAAATCAAAAATCGTGCGATGACGTTGAGAACCATTGATGCCTGTGGTGATTTGCATATCGAGCATTTGGTTGAAATCACAGTCATAGAGCCGTCCGTCGTAGCCAACACTCACCAGTGAACGGCACATCACCCCTTCGGCAGCCGCAGGGTTAAAGGCGTTCACCAACTTTTCCATATATTCTTCGTAGCCGCCTGAGCGTTCTAATGCTTCTTTGAAGCGGTGAATCGGCATGTTAGTTATCGTGTACAAATTGTTGAACAGCAAACCGAAGCGTTCCCACAACTCTTGTTTGTAATCGGCTTCCAACGAGGCTTGGGCGGCTGGCAAAAACGGTCCAACGGGATTATAGACCAAATTCAACACTAATCCCGTTTCGGGTTTACCATACCCGTATTCGTTCAGTAATCTGATGCCGTCTATGCTTTTGCGAAACACACCCAACCCGCGCTGCTTATCGGTGAAAAACTCTTGATAATACGGCAGCGATGAAATCACTTCCACGCGCTGCTGGGCAAAAAATTCTGGCAAGTATGCCTTGCTTTCGCCTGTCTGCGGATTACCATCGAACGTAACGGTCAAGTTATGCCGAACCATCACCCGTTTGCCCAAAGCGCGGGCTTCGCGCACAAAATCGTCAAAGTAAGGATTCAACTCTGGCGCGCCACCAGTAAGGTCTAACGTGGTGATGCTACTGTGCTGCGCTAAAATTTCCAAGCACCGCTCCACCGTGCGCTTGTCCATTTGCTCGGTGCGCTTGGGCGAGGCATCCACGTGGCAATGCCGGCAGGCTTGGTTACACAGTTTGGTGATGTTCACCTGCAGCGTTTCGACCGACAACGGCTTCAACTGCAACGCATGGCGGTCAAGGGCGTTTTCAAAACGAAATACTGGCACGGTAAGAAGTTCAGTGTTCATTGCAAATGGTGAAAGGTGAATAGCGTAGAGAAGTGATATTCAGTGAGCATTTGCACGCCGTAAGGTTATACGCGGTAAGGTTACAATGCGCCGTGTTTTTCCATGATGTTTTGCATCTGCACACCATGAACGAGCGTCATGCCGGCAGCCAGTGCTGCTGCTACGTGGATTGCTTCGGTCATTTGGTCTGGATTTGCGCCCGTTTCAAGACACTGCTGCGTGTAAGCATCTATGCAGTACGGACACTGTTGAAAATGGGCAATCGCCAACCCTATCAAGGATTTCTCGCGCTTTGACAATGCGCCATCTGTTCCCGTTGCAGCACCATAGTAGCTAAAGAAGCTGTCCATGAGTTCTTTGCGAAATTTGCCCACATCGGCAAATTTTCCAAGGTCTTTGGATTCATAGTAATTCATTGTTCGCCTTTCCACACATCAAATATCAACATATTGTGAATTGCTAACGCTAAGAAGTACGAAATCGTGCAGCATTTGGATTGCTGTTTGACAAGAATTTTGCCCAAATTTTTTGCAATATTCAACAACATCCAACAAAAATGCCCCGACGACACGTCCTAAACATGTGCGGGGCATAATAAAGCACGTAAGCAGGCAATAACAAGCGTTTTCTTGGTTGCCTGAGGGATACCCGACAATCGCCTGAGTTTCGTTATTTCCGTTATTTCCGTTATTTCAATGCTGCTTCAATCGCTTTAGTAACGGTTTCGCTTTCGGGTTTATCACCGGAATCAAAGCGTGCAAGGATTGTTCCATCTTTGCCAATCAAAAATTTGCCGAAATTCCATTTTACGTCGCCCGCAAATTGACCACTCTCTTCGGTCAGATATTTGTAAAGCGGGTGTTTATCGCCGCCTTTAACGGAAATTTTGGAGAACATGGGGAACGAAACGTTGTATTTCGTTGAACAGAACGCTTTTATGTCTGCATCAGTTCCCGGTTCTTGCCCCATAAAATTGTTTGCTGGAAAGCCTAACACAACAAAGCCTTGCGCTTTGTACTTGTCGTAGATTTTTTGCAGTCCTTCGTATTGTGGCGTGTATCCACAGCGGCTTGCCACGTTCACGATAAGCAGCACCTTGCCTTTGTAGGTGTCTAACGGCACGCTTTTGCCGTCAATGTCTTTCATGGTAAAGGCATAGACCGATGTAGCAGCAGATGTATGCACAGAAGCCTCCGAATGTGTAGATGAAGAAGTGGTTGCCGTAGAAACCGTGCGGGCATAGACCATCACCGAGCATACAATGGCGACGGCGATGATAACCAGCCGAATATGACGAATCATAACCGTATTCATACAGTAATCATAAAAAGTGAGACCGTCGGAAACGCAATGAACAATGGGCGGCACTGTTGAAGCCATTTGGCTTGCTTCAAAAGTGTTTGGTATGTTTTGCGCACCAACAAAGAGTGTGAATTGCTACATCACGGACGAATATGCAAAAAAAATCGTGCAAAATTGTGGAACAATCACACAACTATCACGGAAAAACCTTTGTCAAGCACTTGCGATTATTAAAATTTAATCATATCTTTCCGCCGCTCAACAATTCACCCTCTTAACTCTGTATTGCTTTATTTTTCAGGGAAGGTGTATCTCTATGAACAACATTCTACGATTGTGTGGTGTAGCGTTATGTGTGCTGGGCGTGAGCCTCCAGAGCGCATATGCACAGCGCACCGTTACAGGCAAGGTGACAGACAAAGAAACTGGTGGTCGGCTTGCCGGGGTTCGTGTGCAAGTGAAAGGTACGCGGGTCGGTTCTGTCAGCGATGCTCAAGGGAGCTATAAAATTGATGTTCCCTCTGACGGACAAGTGTTGGTGTTTACCTATGTTGGCTATGCCAAAAAGGAAGTTACCATCGGCGACCAAACGGCCGTCAACGTTGCACTGGAAATAGACGCTCGTGCGCTCGATGACGTTGTCGTTACGGCGTTCGGCGTAAAGCAAGAGAAAAAAGCTCTTGGTTACGCCGTGCAGGAGATTTCCGCAGGAGAAATCAAAAATGCCAACACGCCTAACGTGGTGTCGGCATTGCAAGGGCGTGTAGCAGGCGTAACAATTACCAACTCTGGCGGCGCTGTCGGTGGTGGTTCGCAAATCCTTATTCGCGGCATTTCGTCGCTTTCGCCCGATGCAGACAATCAACCCTTGTTTATTGTTGATGGTATTCCGATTAGCAACGCCACACAATCAGGCAACGTTCAGCCCAGCGCAGGCAGCAACGCCATCGCGGGCAGCAACGAGCAGTTTGCTTTTACTAATCGCGCCGCCGACATTAACCCCGACGATATTGAATCCATCAATGTTCTCAAAGGTCCGGCAGCGACGGCACTGTACGGCTTGCGTGCAGCCAACGGCGTGGTGATTATTACCACTAAGCGCGGCATTGCAGGAAAAACGCTTATCACCTTTAGCTCAAGCGTAACGGTGGACGAGGTCGGCAAAACACCAACTGTGCAAACCCGTTGGGGACAAGGCGGCAGCGCAGACACCGCAGACCGCCGCACAAACTTTTGGAGCTTTGGTTTGCCCCGCTCACTGAATCCCAATGACCCGTTTTTTGATAATTACCGCAACTTTTTCCGCACTGGCACACGCTTTGACCAAAATCTGACCGTGTCAGGTGGTAACACCAGTACAAAATATTTTGTTTCTGCCTCGCGCATGGACCAGACGGGCATTGTGCCGGGAACAGATTTTCAACGCTCCACTGTGAGTTTGCGCGGCTCAACTGATTTTGACGAAAAATTCAACGTCAGCACGTCTATTAACTACTCGAACTCTGGCGGCACACGCCCGAACAACGGCGACCGCTCCATTTTCAGCGCATTGAACTTCTGGATTCCCAGTTATGATGTTAACGATGCCGCGATTGCTGCGCCTCCGTTGAACCAACGCACCACCGATCCCTATCAACCCATTCGCACGGCTGACGGGCGCATCACCAACATTGTGTACAACGACGGCGTTATTGACAGCCCGCTCTTTTTTGCACTGCGTTCGGCGTTACGAGACAACGTCAACCGCGTCTTCGGCGATGTGAAATTCGAGTACAAACCCACAAACTGGTTCACGGCAACGTATCAACTCACGCTTGATTATTACAACGACACCCGCCGCCGTGTGGCACCGCCTGAAGTCGGTCCTGCTCAAACGGTCAACGGCTTCATTGTCGAGCAAAGCCTGAACCGCCGTGAACTTAACTCCCAACTCTTTTTGACTGCCAGAGAGTCGTTCTCCGAAGACCTTGAAGGCGCGATAACGCTTGGCAATGCCATTACCGACATTGAAAACTCCAGCATTCTTGCTCGCGGGCAAACGTTTGCGCTCAGTGGCTTTTACGACATTAGCAACACCGCTGTGGCATTTAACTCCAGAGATTTTTCGGTGCAGAGGCTGATTGGCGTATTTGCTGATGCTCGTTTGACGTACAAAAATATGCTCTTTTTAACGCTCACAGGGCGCAACGACTGGTCGTCCACGCTGCCCGTGCAAAACCGCTCGTTCTTTTATCCGTCGGCAAGCCTGAGTTTTGCATTTTCCGAACTCTTGAAAAACGACGACAATTTTTCATGGTTGTCGTTTGGTAAACTTCGCGGCTCGTGGGCAGAAGTGGGCAAAGACGGCATCGGACCCTATCGTATTGGTGAATACTACGGCTCTGTTGGTGCTATCAACACCACCACAGGTTTCCGTCTTTCACCCAATGCAGGCAGCAATCAACTGCGTCCCGAACGCACCACAGGCATCGAGTTGGGCTTGGAAGCAAAGTTTTTGGATAATCGCCTCGGACTCGACGTTACGTACTATTCTCAAGAAGTGCGTGACCAAATCGTGAATTTGCCTGTGTCGCTGGCAACAGGCTACTCCACATTTTTGATTAACGGTGGCACCATCCGCAACACGGGCGTTGAGGTGCTGCTGACCGCCACGCCCATTCTCACCAACGAGTTTTCGTGGGACATTGCGATTAACTGGTCGCAGCAGCGCGGCTCGATTCTGAGCATTAACGAAGGCATCAACGAAATTTTGTACTTAGATGCTATTGGCTACATTATCTCCAAAGCGGTGCGACCGGGCAGCGACCCAACAAACCCCAATCCAGCAGTAGGCGACCTGTATGGCTATGATTTTGTGCGCAATGCTCAGGGTCAAGCCATTATTCAGCCAGACGGCTATCCAACGGTGGACTTCAGTCGCCAAGTCAAGGTGGGCAACGCGCTTCCTAACTGGCAGGGCGGCATTACCAACACCTTCAGCTGGAACGGTCTTTCGCTTGCGTTTTTGCTGGAATTCCGTCAGGGCGGCGACGTGTTTGATATTGCCGAACCCAACCGCTACCGCAATGGTATTAGTGGTTGGACAGACGTTCGCTACCGCAACATCGTTTTTAACGGCGTGAACACGCAGGGACAACCCAATACTACACCTATACTCTGGCAGGGCGCGGCAATCAACACCACGAACTTCTTGTTCCGCAACTTCAACCGCACTATCAATGCATATCAGTTGAATTTGCAAGATGCGTCGTGGATTCGCTTGCGCAACGTGTCTCTGAGCTATAATTTACCAAAAGCATGGTTTGGCGAAGGTAGTTTTATTCAAGGCATTCGCCTGACGCTGACGGGCAACAACTTATGGCTCACCACACCATTTCGTGGCTTTGACCCCGATGGCTTGGCAAATGGTTCGGGCGCAAATACTCCGGGCTTTGTTGGGCGCAATACACCAGCAACGCGCAACTATGCATTCGGCGTATCGCTAACGTTTTAAGGTTACTTTCTCACGAACTTTTCTTCACGTTGAAATTTTACGCATTATGAAGACTTTCAAACAACACCTTGTTCGCGGCATAGTGGGTATAGTCATAGCGCGCGTGACGGCGTTTTGTACCGTTGGTGGTTTGCTCGGCGGTGCTGTGGTAGGGCTCAGCAGCTGCAACAGCTACTTGGACGTAAACACCGACCCCACACGCCCGTCTAGCGACCAAATCTCGCTTTCTGCACTGTTGCCAAGCATTCAAGTCTTTACAGCCGATGCACATGCTCGTGTATCACTAAGCGGTGCGGCACTGTGGTCACAGCACCTTGCCAACCAGCAATCTGGTGATGATGACACGCACAACACCTCTGGTACGGATTGGAACGCAGCGTGGTCAACCATTTACCTTTCGGCACTCACTAATGCTGACCGCATGGTGAAATTGGGTGTTACACAAAACAATCCCCACTATCAGGGTGTCGGAAAAATCTTGCAAGCTATCAATCTGATGTATGCAACCGATATATGGGAAAACGTCCCGTACTCTCAAGCATTTCGAGGCAGCGAAGTGTTTACACCTCAATACGATAACCAACAGCAGATTTATGGGACACTTTCCACGCTGCTGCGCGAGGCTGTACAATTACTACAAACGCCACTTCCTCCGGGCGCAGAACCACTGAGTGGCGACCTTGTGTATAACGGCAACGTTGATAACTGGCGCAGACTGGCAAACACGCTGCTTGCTCGCCACGCGCTGCATCTGTCTGCCAAAGGCGCACAACAAGCTGGTCAAGCAGCGTTACAGTTTTTGCAGGCAGGTTCTATCGCTACCAATGCTGGCGATGCTCAGTTTGCCTACACTGGCGGAGTAACGCCCTTTAGCATTTTCCGCCAGAACGCAAACGAACTCACCATCGGGCGGATTTTTACAGTGGTGATTGCCAACTATATCGTCAGCCAAATGAACACCATAAACGACCCACGCCTGCCGCTTATTGCTCGCGGCGAGCGTGATAACGTTCTAACCACGTACACAGGCGCAATCAACGGTGCTGGAGCGGCAGCAAACGGCGCAAACACGTACATGACCCCCAGTACATGGTATGCAGCAAACCCTGTACAACTTGTTACCTTTAGCGAGGCAAAGTTCTTGGAAGCAGAAGCACGGTTTTTAGCTGCTGGCGGCACTGCATCAAGCACTGGCGCGCCTGCTGAAGCTCGCACCGCGCTTGTGGACGCTGTTCGGGCAAATATGACCAAAATGGGTGTGGCAGCAACGGCTATAGACACGTACTTGCAACGTATTCCGCCAGCAGCAATGTTGAAACTCAGTGATATCATGATGGAAAAATATCGCGCGCTCTTTTTGCATCCTGAAGTGTGGGTGGACATGCGCCGCTACAACTACGACGTGAACGTGTACATAGGCTTGCAGCTGCCGCAAAATCACAATCCTGATTTACGCGGACGCTGGATTCAACGCGGCATCTACCCCCAAAGTGAACAAGCACGCAATCAAACAGCGTTCACAGCAAATTGGCAATCACGCCCTGATTTTCTCGCTGAACAGATGTGGCGCGACCGTCGGTAATACCTCTTTTCATAACTCACGACTTTTACGAATGCAATTACCTTGTTTTATGAATCGCTCACGAATGTTTTCGCTTATTGCTGCTTGTATGCTGAGTGTATCGGCACTGATGCTCTCAAGCTGCTACACCGAACCGAACCCGATTAACAGCATTGCCACTATTGGCGGTCCGGTGGCTATTGTTCGCACCTTTACTGCCACCCCTACCAGCGCGGCTCCGGGTGCAGTAGTTACAGCAACCGTTACCTATTCTACGCTTGAAAGTCCCGTAACCGCAGTAAATTTATATGCCCAAGTCGGAACAGGCGCACGCACACAGGTTGCGACCGTTAGCGTCAATGTTGCGCCTTCGCCGAACCGTGTGACGCAAACGTTTATGTACACCATTCCTGCGACAGCAGCACGCGGCACGGTAATTTTAATGGTAGCAGGCGTTGTTACTGCTGGCGGTGAGTCGTTCTCCGGCTCTGGTGTTCGTGGCTCGACTGGCACAGTAGCTATCACGGTCAATTAACACCGAAGGTTTGAAGCCGAGTTGGAAGTTCTCAAAAGCAAACGAGATTCAACCAACAACACAGAACAAGGGCAAGTATCACTTTCTCGATACTTGCCCTTGCGTTTTGCTGGTCATTGTTGTCTTGTTCACGAGTTCACAGGCTCGTCTTTGCCCCCGCGTTTGTCAGCCGTTCGGGCGTTTCCATTGCGGTTCATTGCCACGTTTGCGGCTTGCGTTTGTGCCAAGAAGGCTTCGGTGAACAGTTCTTGCGTTGGGGGAAGTTCTGGCGACACGCGCACAGCAATCAGCATGTAAAACTGCACAGCAAACACTCCACTGGCAAGCACAAGATGAATGGGCTGCGCGGCTTTGGGAACGCCCAGATAGGCAAGAATAATCCCCGTCATAATTTCTGACCCAACCAATACCGCAAGAACCAATGACGAACGGTACAGCATTTTGTCGGGACGCAACGCCGTCAGTGCCACATACACCACATAGCCGTTGAGCAACAGCACAAGAATTGAAAACGACCGATGCACCTTGAAGATGCTCGGTAAGTTATCTATCCACAGTTCTCGTGCCATACCAGTTTTTGCTAATTCATCAACGTGTTCGCGCACTTGTGTGCCCATAACCACTTGGGCTATGGTAGTGGTCAGTGCTATCACAAGCACGAACACTATCGCACGCGGCACATACACGCGATGCTGCTGGTAGTTCAAGCGTTCTTCGGATTCACGCTCCTGACGCAGCCGCAGAAACACCCGATACACAATGCCCACCGACAACGCCACAATCAGAAACGCCGTTAGCATATGGATTGTTACTTTCACTGGCTGCAAGTCTGTTGCCACTACCACCGACCCCAGCCAACCTACAAAGCCCGTTACCACGAGTTGAGTAAAACACAGCGTGGTTGTCAGGCTGTCGCGGCTGCGAAACGCCACGACAAGTTGCGCCAAAACAAACACTCCCAGCAACGCACCCAGCAGACGATTGATATACTCAATCCAGGTTTTGAACGCATCAAAATCGGCAATTTCTTTGCCTTGCACAGCAAACCGTGTTTTATAGTCGGCAGGCAGTTGGCTGACATCGGTCGGCGGAATGTACTGCCCAAAACACTTAGGCCAATCAGGGCAGCCCATCCCTGAGCCAGTAGTTCGCACAATGCCTCCTGCCAATATCACCAAAAACACTGTGGCTAAGGTGATAGGCGCAAGTATGGAAAATGCTGTTCGCATGGTCATGGTAGAAAAGAATACAGCAAGAATGACGCAACATACAGACCGCGTGTGTGGCAATATCCTTTTGCCTTAGTTCCACACTACACTTCTCGTTGGTGCTTATCATCCTTCAGTATTGTGGTGGTTTGAGAAAACCTCAATTGCGACGTTTGCCTACGTCGTAAATATCGGCAATACCTGCTTTGAGCCGTTCATTGGGTTCGGTCATTTGTTGGAGCAACACGTGGATTCGGTGTTGTTTATCGCCGATATGTTCGGCACGCTCGAACAAACGTTCAATATTGGTTTCAATGCGGGCCAGCTGTGCCTCCATGCGGCTGAGTTGACCATTACGTTCTCTGATTTCCGCCAGCACTTCGGTCAGCAGTTCCACAATACGTTCTGAATCGGTCATAGAGTTTTGGCAACAACAGTGAAACAAGCACATTATTCTCGGCAATTTATCACTTCGCATCATGCTGGACAACGAGAATTTCTCAAGGCGGTTTTATGCGCACCCTAAGTTCCCAACAAACCGCTCTAACACTACAAGGCTTCGCGCAGTGCATCAATCAGGGCTTCTACATCACGCGCATCGTTATACACGTTTGGCGAAATCCGCACAGCGTCGCCGCGTACCGACACATAGACGTTTCGCGCTGCCAATTGCTCCTGCACACGGCTCACATTCACGTTTTTGGGCAGCCGCACACCCCACAAATGCTTGCTTCGCCATACTTCGTCCTCCACAGTACAGCCTAACGCGGCAAACTCAGCGAACAGTTCGGCAGTCAAATGCTGAATATAGGATTCTATCTCGCTTACACGCCATTCCAGCAACTGCTCTACTGCCGCCAAAAACATGGGAACAAGGATAAAATTGCTTTGTTCGCCAACGCTATAACGCATCATGCCCGGTTGATATTCGCGTTGGTACTCGACTAAGCGGCTGAAATCCTCGCTTCCCAAACGATTGAGCCAACCTTCTTCGTTCGGCACACCATCGGCGAAAAATTCACCCAAGTACATTGCACCAATCGAATACGGTCCCATCATCCACTTGTAGCTGCCGGCAATGAGCGCATCGGGCTGTATGTGCTGAACATCGAAGGGCATCGCCCCCAAAAACTGCGTACCGTCTATCACCAAGAGCGCACCAACGTCGCGGGTACGCTTTCTGAGCGCACGCATGTCAAAGCGCGTTCCGTCCGTCCAATGCACGCCAGAGAGCGCAACAAGCGTCGTAGAGCGGTCTATGGCTTCCAGTAGTGCTTCGTTCCAGCGTTTGCCGCGTTCGGCATCGCGTTTAGGCGCAGCCACCATTCGCACCTCCAAACCATGCTGCTCACTCATACGATAGCACGGATACACCACACTTGGAAATTCGTCTTGCAGCAGCACAATATTGCCACCGGGTTTGCTGTTGGGATTGCGGCGCAGATTGCGCTCCACAATACTCATGCCGTAGGAGACCGACGGAATCAGGGCTATGCTTTCGTGCGAGGCAGCACCTATGAGTTCAGCAAATGCCTGCCGCAGACGATGTACGTCGGGGAAAAAATCGATAGGTTTGACCAAATGTGGTAACGATTTTGCCCGAATACCTGCTATTCCTGCTTCCTCCACTCGCTTCATCATAGGGGACATATACGCACAGTTGATGTAGTGAACGCTTTCAGGCAGTGAAAACAGGTGTTTCTGGCACGTAAGCATGAACAGTACGAAAAAAGTGATAGACCACGATACTTCCTCACATTATTCACAGACCACAATGAGCCTACTCCACGACACTGCCTGCTGTTTGCCAGCAGCATTATCTTGAAGGCGGCACACATACACGCCCGACGCAGAAGGCTTCCACTCAAGGACTGTGGCAACAGGTGTTGTAACATTTGTCGAGCCACCGAGAGCATATTCAGCGACCACCTGCCCCAACACATTGACTATCTGCACCGCAACGCCCTGCGCGGCAAAAGACTGCGGCAGATGCAATGCAATCGTCACGGATTGATGCGGTTGTGCGGGTTGCGGGCTTACCAACACTGCCGCCGATTCTGCGTGGGCAAAAACCTTGTGGGCATCGGTCATAACGCTCGTCATGAGGTTTTGCTGGCAGGGCGGTGGGCTTCCTGCTTGTTGTCGCAACTCGCCTGCCTCTACAAACCAGTCTTCCCATATACCGCCTGAACCTGTGCGCCAGTCGTTCAGATTAAAGGTTCGGCTTCCAGTAGTGTCGCCCTGAATTTTATAGACTTTGACGGCGCGTCCGCCTCTGTTCCACGTCAGGCGTTGCCCCGCAACACAGATTTCTTGGGAGCGCACAGGAAACTCACAGTTGGATTGCAAAAAATACGCTTCTGGCTGCCCCAGCGACTCGCTAAACACCCGCCCGATACCCTGCTCATCAATACACACCACCGTTCGTTCGTTACAGGCAATGCCAAAAGCCCGCATATTCCAATCAGCCTCCACACGCGCCAGCATTGCCACGTGCCGTCCCGCACGCTCGCGGTTATCGTAGTGCGTGTCGGTCAGCACGTTGCGAAGCAAAGGAATATTCAAAAAGTCCTGTTTCCCTATCTCGCGCATATTCCGATGAAACGGGTCGGACAGAGCCTCTGCCGAAACCACTCCCAGCGCACGAGGAAAATAATACAACCCGCACAAAATCGCCATTCCTGCGCTTGTGCCGCCAACGGTGATGCGTTTTTGATTGATAAGGAAATTCAGAGCCTCTTGCACGGGCGTACCGCGCCACGCATTGACGTACTGAGTTTGGTCGCCACCAGCGATGAAGACAAGCTCGGCAGCCCGCAGTTTGGTAGCAATTTCGGGAATGTTTGCCACTGTCGCGTTTGGGATAACCAGCGTTTCCACAGAATTAACGCGCACACCAAGTTCGCGGAAAAAGTAGTCGTTGTAGCCGTCGCTTTCGTTTGTCCGTAGCACCACCACATCACCGCCATCGGCACGTTCGAGCATCCAGCGCATGGCGTTGTTGTTATCGCGCCCACCCCCAGCAAGCACCAAGCCTGCTCTATGGCGTGTTTGCACGTCGGCAGCGTCGCCCGATATATATGAACGATACGGTGTTTGTGCTTGCGCTGCTTGCAGTGCAAATACGGCACAAATGGCTATAACGCTTGCACAGCGTTGCATCAAGGTTCGGACGGGATTGTTCATAATCTTCCTTCCACGTTCTTACTCCAACACCTTGCGTTCAAGACGTTGTAGGCGTTGTTCGACTTCAACATTGATAGCATTTTGTTTTTCGTTGCTGACGATGATGTGCTTATCCAAACGCTGCCCTTGCCGAATCATTTCTTCTTTGAGTAGGCGGATTTCTTGTCGCATGGCTTGCTGTTCTTGTTTCATAGCTTGCTGTTCTTGTCTCATAGCTTGCTGTTCTTGCACCATTTGCCCTTGTTTTTCGACAACTTGGTCAAGTTTTAACACCATTTCGGCAAGCAATTCAATGATTCTGCTGTCGTTGCTCATGATGATTGTCAATAATGATTCAACATCCTCTATGGGAACTATGCGAACTTTTCTGAAGTGGTTGATGGTAGCCTTCAAAAAATTACATTGCCAGCAATGCTTCAGCAGCAGCCATGCCCGAAAGCGCAGCACCTTCAATGCGTGCGCTCACGAAGGCATCACCCGCAAACGCCAATGGCAGAGGCTCTTGCAGGACAAGACACGGGTCCATGTAAAACGCGACGGGTTCGCTGTACCGCCAGCGATGCACTTTGTACATCAGCACTTGGCTGCCCACAAACGGCGCGGCAACAGCAAGCATCTGCTTGGCGACTTCTTCGTCGCTGTCCATCCAGTGTTTCGTGCTAAACTCCCATGCAGCGTGAAGCGTGAGCACTGGAAGCGTAGAGATGCCTTTGCGCTTGTTGTCTGCCACCCAACGCAGCGTGTCGCCGTGTAGCTGCGCACTTTCGGCACTAAGCGCACTGTCTTCTGCCAGCAGTGCCATCAGGGAAATACAAGGATGATAACGAATGTTTTCCAAGGCTCGGTGATGCTCGCTCGAAAGCGCGATATCGCTTGTGTCTATGAGCTCTAACGCCTGCGGCACAGGTGCAGTGATAAGCAGTGCGTCGGCACGAACGCTCAATGCATCGTCCGTTTCTACCGTCCAGACACCATCATCGGTGGACAGGTGGTTAACGCGCTGCTCCACACGCACGTCTAAGCCTTTAGCAAGATATTGCGCAATGCTCACCATGCCGTTTACGCCTATGTAGCGCGTTTCCTTGCGGGCATCGGGGCTGCGCCATTCTCGAATAACTTCGGCACGCTCAAGTTCTTGAGCCAGTTCAGCAAACTTTTCATCACGGACAGTAAAATACTGCGCTCCTCTGTCGCCGATTGCCTCGCCAAAACCTTCAATGCGAAAACTGCGCGTCATTAATCGTCCGCCCACAGCACGCCCTTTGTCCAACACCGTTACGCTTTTGCCCGCACGGTGAAGTATTCGTGCGGCTGTCAATCCTGCCATGCCAGCACCTATCACTACAACAGAATTCATACAAGCGTTCCTCCGTGAAACTCAAAACAAGAAATGTCGTTTGGAATGCTCCGTAAAATATGGTTTTTTCGGCACAAACGCAAGATTTCGTGCGTTGTGCAGACGGGTGGCGCGGGGCTCAGCACACTGGTTGCTACTCTGGACGAGCTGGACGAACTGGAAAAAATGGCAGGTGAACATCAGCGAAAGTGCAAATGCGTTGAACACAAGCACGTGCACTGTGCTTCAGCTCGATGTGCAGACTTCTATTGGAGATTCTTCACTACAACATGTTTTTTGAGTGCTTCTGCGAAGACGAGCCTGTGCTTTGCTGTCGTAGGCGGAATTGACCAATGAGCGTGTTCAAGCGTTGGGTCAGTTCGGTCAGATTGCTTGCAGCGTCGGCAATTTCTTGTACGCCAGAGGCAGATTCGCTGGTTACTCTCGACATTGCTTCGATGCTTTCGGCAATGTGTTTGCTGGTCGAAGCCTGCTTTTCGCTGGCGGCGGCGATATTTTGTATCACACTCGTTACTTGGTTGGAACTGGCGACAATGTTTTCCAATGAACGATTTGCCTCGTAAGCAAGCGCAATGCCTTCGGCAACCTCGCTGTTGCCGCGCTTCATGCTGTGAACGGCAGCATCGGTTTCAGCTTGAATTTTTTTCACGATAACGGCTATCTGTTTCGTGGCGCGAATTGTCGCCTCGGCAAGTTTTCCCACTTCGGTTGCCACCACTGCGAATCCTCGTCCGTGGTCACCTGCACGAGCAGCTTCGATGGCGGCGTTCAATGCCAGTAAGTTCGTCTGGTCAGCAATTTCGCTAATTACGTCCACAATATCGCCAATTTCAATGCTCGATTGCCCAAGCGTTTCCACGGCGCGTGTGGATTGCTGCACCACAGAAGCAATTGTTTCAATTTTTTTCACCGTTTGCATCACGACCACTGAGCCGTTTTGTGCTACCGCGCCACTGGATTGCGCCACAGTGTTGCTCGTAGTGGCGTGCTGCGAGTTTTCAATAATGGAGCGCGTCATCTCCTCTACACTGTTGGCAACATCCCGTGCCTGAGCCGCTTGCTCGTTCGCACCAGCAGACAGTTCGCTGGCAGCCGAACTAATGTGCTCGGTTGCCGCCGTGACCGTTTCTACGGCTTGGCTGACCTGCTGCATGAGTTGATTCATATTCTCGACGGCTTTGTTAAAGCCTGCAAACAGCCTACCAATCGAGTCCTCGTCGCGGGCTTTGAGTGTTGCGGTCAAGTCTCCGGCGGCAAATCTGTCCATTGCTGCCAGCATAGCATCCACACTTTGCGCCAGATAAAATCGCTGCGTTTCGGCTTCCATCACGGCTTCTTGCACCTTGCGCTCCACGCTTTCCTTTTCTTGTTGCAAGTCCACGACCGCCTGACTGATTTTTGCTACCATCAAGTTAAAGTTTCTTGCCAAGATACCCAGTTCGTTCTTGCTTCTCAGGTCAACGCTCACATCCAAATTTCCTTTCACCACGTCAATAGTGGCTTTGGCAATGCTGCGAATAGGCACCGAAATATTCTTGGCGATAATGGACAACACAAACAACCCAATGCCCACAGCTATAATCGTGAACGTAACCGTCGAACTGCGAGCAGCTATGGCTACAATACTCGCCGTTTCGGTTTGCTCAGTGTTTGCTTGTTCTTCTGCATCAATAATCGCCGCACCCGTGCGCTGCAAGGCATCGGTTCGCGTTTTGCCTTGCTGCACCAGTGCCAGCATGGTGCTCTGAGGCTGTGTGCCGTTGGCAATATCTCGCTGCAAAGGGATTTGTTGTTCGGCAATATCTTGCACCCATGCCGTTTTTTCCACTTTGAGGGTTTCCAAACGCTTGATTTGTTCGGGCTGCTGTGCAGCCGCTTGCATAAGCGCGGCAAGCGTGGTGTCAAACGCTGCACTGGAAGAGCGGTAGGCACTGACAAACTGTTCATCGCCAGAAAGCGCAAAGCCCCGCATGGCACTTTCCATTTGCAAAATCAGGCGTTCCAGTTCGCGTGCCTCTGAAATCATGACACTTGTGCTTCGCACAGCTTGCAGGCGGTTTACAAGGTCGCCCACGCTATAAAAAGTGATAGTGGTAATCACCACAAGCAAGATAAGCGAAAGCCCAGTGCCAGATAAAATTTGGGTGCGAATGCTAAAGTTGTGCAGTTGGTCTAAAAACGTGAGTTTTGCGGCAAGGTCGGTTACGGTTGTTGCGGTCGAAAGGACACCTTTGGCAACATCCTTAACGTACTTGTTGGGCGTAAAATCACTCAAGAATGAACCACCAGATGAGGATTTTTGCTGGTCTGAGGATTGCTGCGAAGAGAGTGATTGTGCTGGCTGCGACGATATATTCATAGAACGCCTTGGCAAGAAATGAAGAAAAACCCACTCGTATAGCCCCATTGTGCCGCACAGATACACGGCATCCATACGCCTTCTGTTGAGGTTTGTGTTATGGATTATCTGCAAAGATAGCGTTTGTTGGGCAAGAAGACAAGCGCAGAGCCGAAGGTTTTTCGTTCAAATCTTGAAGCATGAGCACAACACGTGAGTACCGCACCACAAAGCGGTACAATAGAGGTTTTTTCAGGGCATTTTAGCGGCATTGAGGATGTAAATCATCTTGTTGACCGCACCATCCAACGAATAGTGTGCTTTCATATCCACAAGCACACTCACGGGTTCATTGGCTTTGCCGCGCAAGGCTTGTTTCAAATCGCCCGCAAGATTGGACATTGCCTGTTGGTCGAGCAATTCATGAACGGTCAGTTTTACGCCGTAGCGTTTGTGTTCAATCGTGTACATTGCAGCATTGCAGATTGTGAAACATCGGTACTTGCTGCAAATATACATGCCTGGCATTACGTGAGTATTATGCAGCACATTACGATTTATCAATACCATCCATGCACACCATGCACAATCACATTATCGCTGCACACGCTTGTATTCAAGCGGTGTGGTGTAGGGCGTAACAAGCGTCCCACCTTTGACCAAGCGTTCCATCACCAAGAGCACACCATCACTAATGGTTTCTTCGAGCGTAAAGACACCACCTGGGAATTCGTTCGGCGCAACGATACTAAAACTTTTGGTTTGAGCGTTGTAGGTATATGAAGTCGGTTTGAACGTTGGCGAGAGTTCGAGTTCGTTGTAGCTCAGGCGGAATGCGGCGTTATCGTTGCGAACATCCTTTGGCGCAAAGCGTGCTGGAATTTGCAGCGAATGCAGTTTGACTGCACCACCATCATTGGTAAAACGGAACAGATACGGCTTGATGACAGTGTCTTGGGGTTTGTCGGGATAAACGTAGTAGCTTTCCTCCAAAATGTGAAATTCTCGCGCTGGATTATACGACGCGGGTTTGTCCGTGATTTTTTCGTCCAACAGCCGATTGACATGCTTTGCAAAGGGGTGAATCTGGTTTCCAGCCCTGCGTTCGGCTTCCACTTGTTCACGATTGTCAAAATCACCCTGAATGTAGCGTTTGAAGAGTTCAAACGGCTCTATGGCTTGTGCTGATTGAGCATATGTTGATTGAGCATACAACGCTACCGGCAGCAGTAGAGTGATGGCACTAAAGGTGCTATACATTCCAAAGCGCATCATAGTTGTTCAGTTGTTCGTGGTTATTCCTGTTATTTGTGGTTACAGAGTGAAATAAGCGCAACAATGCAAGAGTAACCGCAAAGCAGTTACAGACGGTAATCACCGTGCTTTTTCAAATACGGCACCAAGCCGCCTTCGTTCAAGATGTTAATCATCACTTGTGGCATGGTTGCTGCTTTGTAGGTCTCGCCTGTGGTGTTGTTCAACACTGTACCTGCAAGTAAATCAACTTCCACAGCATGACCGTGTTCAATCCTGTGGTCTGGCACTTCGAGCACCGGCAGTCCAATGTTAATAGCATTGCGAAAAAAGATGCGCGCAAAATACCGTGCAATGACCGCTGACACGCCTGCAGCTTTGAGGGCAAGTGGAGCCTGCTCGCGCGAGGAGCCACAGCCAAAATTTTCACCCGCTACCACCACATCGCCCTGCTGTACACGCTTGCTAAACTCGGGGTCTATGTCCTCCATTACGTGTGCGGCAAGCGAACTCAGGTCAAGCGTTTTGGTGTATTTGCCCGGAATGATGCGGTCGGTGTCGATGTTATCGCCGTACACATGTGCTATGCCGTGAAGAATCATATGCGTTAGGTTGATTGATTAAACGTTGATTAAGCGTTGATACACAAGTGATACACAAGCGGTCAATCTTGTTGCGGCAGGCGCACCGCCATCACTGGGCAGGCAGAAGTTTTATAGACTCGTTCGGTTACACTTCCCAGCAGGAGCTTGCTCAAGCCGCGCCGCCCGTGTGTTCCCATAATGATAGCATCAATGGCATTTGCATCGGCATATTTGACAATTTCTTCATCTGCCCTGCCATTGACCAGTGCCACGTGCGTAACCAAGTTTGCCGCCGAAAATCGTTCGGCAATGGCTTGCAAACGCTGTTGTGCTTGGGCACGCACCCGTGCCTCTTCTTCAGCATCAGACACTTCAGCCGCCACAAAACCCACTTCATAGCCGCCACTGAGAACGCTGGCTGGCTCGTTGACATACAGCAGATGCACGTTCGCTTTGAGTGCCTCGGCAAGCACCTGAGCATACTCGGTTGCATAGTCCGCATATGAAGAAAAATCCGTTGGCACCAGCAACGACCTAAGCGATGAAGACGCAGAACGCGCTGAGGTGATATTGACTGCCAACACCGCACAGGAAGCCGACTTGAGTATCGTTTCGGTTACACTGCCAAACAGTACTTTTTCTACACCTTTTGCGCCGTGTGTTCCCATGATGACCATATCGCTATCGTGGTTTTGCAAATACATCCCAATTTGCTCATCGGCTCTGCCCACCATCACATATCCTTGCGTAGCAATTGCTTCCTCCCGTAGCTGATTCGAGCGGTGTTGGAGGGCTTGCTCGGCTATGCGCACTTCTTCTTCTACCCGCTGGCCTGTTTGCCGTACAAACGGCTCTACAACGTTGAGAAGATGTAAGCGTGCGCCTGTGCTTTTGGCAAGCGTACGCCCAAATTGCAACGCAAACTCTGCATATTCCGAAAAATCTATCGGAACAACAATATTCCGTAGCTGTATCATGGTCTTCCCCTCAAAAAAAATCTCAACAATATGTGTTTTTTACGTCAGAACCGTGTCGGCACACGTTCAGCTGTTTGTTGGCGGGCGTACCACTAAGACGGGGCAGAGCGAGGCTTTGAGCACTCGTTCGGTGGTGCTGCCAAGAACAAACTTTTCAAAGCCACGTTTGCCATATGCGCCCACACACACCAAATCTATGTTGTGCTGACGCATATACAGGGCAAGTTCAATGTCGGTGTAGCCCTTGAGTACAGCCGTTTGTACAGCCAAGCCGAGTTCTTCTGCTTCCGCCACAAATGGTGCGAGCAAATCCCGAGCACCCTCGCGGGCTTTTGCATCATGTTCCTCGTCATCTGCCACAGGCACAGTAGAGAATTCATTGACCATCACCATAGGCTCTATCACGTGTACCAGATGCAACGTTGAAGAGCGTCTTTGCCCCAGTTTTAGGGCGTACTGCCAAGCTCGCTCTGAATGCCCAGAAAAATCCGTCGGCACCAAAATATGCCGCAGATGTTCTGCCGAACGCCGCGTTAGTGCTGTGTTGATGGTCAGTGTGGGACAGGGCGAAGTTCTCATCAGATGTTCGGTAACACTTCCCCAAATCATCCGTTCTATTAACCCATGACCATGCGTTCCCAACACAACCAAGTCTATATCGTGATGCTGAAGAAACCTGAGCAGCTCCCGTTTGGGTTTTCCTGTGAGCACCACAGGCTCTATCACTACCTGTTGGGCAGCAAACGGCTCAATATCGCGTTGTATATGCTCGCGTGCGGCCTGCACTTCGCGTTCAACAAGACTATGCGCATCGTGTTTATTGCGTTCAGCGACAAACGGAAACGTTTCGACAATATGCACTACCGACAACGCCGCACCCTCAGCACGAGCAAGCACTGCGGCGTACCGCAGAGCCTCGTGAGCGTCCTCAGAAAAGTCCGTTGGCACTGCTATTCGTTGAATATTCATTTTCTCCTCCTTAGCAAACATAGGACAAACAATTGATACTTGAGCGTACACCCCAGACCTGTATTGAGCATTTACTGCGGGCGGCGAACGGACACAACCGCACACTGAGCATGACGCAAGACACCATCGGTAGTGCTACCAAAGAGCAGTTTACTCATGCCACGCCAGCCGTGCGTTCCCATAAAGACCATGTCAATCGCGTTTTGCTCTACATACGCTATAATCTCGTCTTCGGGAAATCCTTTCCGTGTGCAGACCTTCACGCGAAACCCGTCGCGTTCTAATTCATTGCTCAGGGAATCGAGCTTTGCTTCTGCTTCGTCCCAAATCCGCTCTTCTATTTCATCCACGCTCACCGAAAACCCTGCTGCATACTGCACAGGCTCTAAGATATGCACCACGTGTATCCTTGCGTCTAACGGCTTTGCTACGGTTGTAGCATATTCCAAAGCGTATTCGGCATGACGCGAAAAATCTGTTGGTACAAGAATGTTTTCAATCCGTATCATAGCTTGCCCCTACTTTCTACCATTGATTGAGCATTGTTCTCAGAGCACACAGTATTCACATTGTACTTCATCACCACACTGCGCTTGCTATGCCCGTTCCCACAAGCCAAAGGGTGTGCCAAAAGCTGTGTATCCTCTAAAGTATTGAAATTGCAATGATTATCCATGACTTTTTTCAAGCACCTGTCGTCTTCGCATTGACAGCGCAACCGTCAAAGCGACACGTCGTGTCAATGGTCTCTTTTGCGGAACACATCTGCCGTGATGTCGTACCGTTGCATCATGCGATGAAAATACTGGCGGGTTAATTGGGCTTCTTGGGCAGCAGCAGTAACGTTGCCTTCGTGTTCTGCCAGCAGCGTTTGCAAAAATTCGCGCTCAAAATCTGCCAGTGCAGTTTCACGGGCTTCGGCATAGACACGACTACTAATGCGAGGTCTGGCAGCCTGCGCTGTGCTGCTCGCAGCATTGTGGCTATCCAAGCCAGCAATACCCAGCGTTGAAGGCAAAATGGTCGTGCCTGTGGTAAAAATAAACGCTCGTTCGATGATATTTTCCAGTTCGCGGACATTGCCCGGAAAGTGATAGGCTTCCAGCAATGCCCGTGCCTCGTCGGAAAACCCTGTAATAGCGCGGTTCATAAGGCGGTTATATTTCTGAACAAAATGTTCCGCCAGCACCAGAATATCGCCCCGACGTTCTCTGAGTGGCGGCAAATCCACCGTAACGATGTTGAGGCGGTAAAACAAATCCTCCCGAAATCTCCCTGCACGAACTTCATCAGGCAAAAAGCGGTGCGTGGCAGTAATGAACCGTGCTTTGACGGCAATTTGCTCATTGCCGCCCACGCGCTCTATGACGCGCTCTTGCAGCACACGCAACAGTTTGGCTTGCAAGCTCAACGATAAATCGCCGATTTCATCCAAAAAAATCGTTCCTTCGCCAGCATATTCAAATTTTCCAATGCGCCTCTGCGTTGAGCCTGTGTAAGAGCCGCGCTCAGAGCCAAACAGCTCCGATTCGAGCAAATGCTCAGGAATTGCCGTACAGTTGATGCCCACAAAAGGCTGCGCGGCGTTAGCACTGTTCGCGTGGATAGCGCGGGCTATCATCTCTTTGCCCGTACCACTTTCGCCGTGAATCAAGACCGATGAATGATTTGGCGTAGTGGAAATCAGCCCAATGCGCTTGAACACTTCCTGCATCGCTTTGCTTTTGCCCACAACGCTGAATTCTTCGGTGGAAGTCGTGCTGAACGACACACCGGACACTGCGGAGGCAGGTGCAGAGCCATGCTCTTTGCTGCCGTTACTATCGTGTTTGATTTCGTTGCGGCGTTGGAGTGCTTGCCTTATCACAGTTTGCACAGCGTCGAGCGCAAGCGGTTTGGTGATGTAATCAAACGCACCCTTTTGCATGGCTTGAATAGCAACGTCCATCGTGCCATTGGCAGTAATAATCACCACGGGAAGCTCAGGATAGCGGCTTTTGAGCACCGTCAGAGCCTCCAAGCCGCTCATGCCCAGCATTTGGACATCCATAAACACCAGCACAGGCTGTATCTGCGAAACTCTGTTCAAGGCTTCTTCGCCGCTTGAAGACTGCTCACAGCGATAGCCCATGTCTTCAATAACTTTACGCAAAAATAGCCGAATATCAGCCCGGTCATCAACAACAAGAATCGTGTGCGAGGTGGTTGGTGTCATCATATCAAAAAAGAGAATGTCCTTCTGGCAACCCCTGAAAACTTCTTGTGAATAAGCCTGTTTGTTTCGTATTTTCGGGTTGCCAAGTTTGCAAACAAATTAGTAAAAATGCTCCGTTACCCCAAATGCTATCCGCATTGCAACGTTATGGAATCTTCTCAAGGAACGCCGCTCCAAGCCCTGATTGATGTGATACAGCACCCGGTACTGATGCTCAGTGAAGACTTGCATGTTCTCGCCGCTAATGCACCATTTTACGCCGTTTTTCATTGCCACGCTGAGGATGTTGTGGGAGCAGCATTACGCCGTCTTCACGCGGGCAAATGGTATGACATTCAATTGTTCGACACCTGCACCAAAGCCTTGCGCCAGCCCAACCACACACATACCGTTACCATCGAATTTGACCGCGAAACACGCCAGCGCAAAATTTTGCTTATCAATGTTCGCGCCGTGCAGCACAACGACCACCACAGCGACCACTTCAGCAGCCAAACGGCACTCTTGCTTGGCATTGACGACATTAGCGAGCGAAAGAAATCTGATGAAATCGTGCAAATGCTCTACAAGTCGCTGTCGGACTACCAAACTGCGGTCAATTCTATTGCCATCGTCAGCCGCACCAATGCTCAAGGGTTTATCATAGATGCGAATGAACAATTTTGCAAAATTAGCGGATATTCCCGCGAAGAACTGCTGGGCAAAACGCACCGCATTGTGAATTCTGGCTACCACCCGCACGAATTTTTTACCCAGATGTGGCGCACTATCACCAGTGGGAAGTCATGGCGCGGCGAAGTCCGCAACCGCAAAAAAAACGGCGAATATTACTGGGTGGACACTATTATCACGCCGGTATTTGACGACGACGGCACCATCGTTCAATACCTTTCGCTCAGAATGCTCATCACGGAAAAAAAAGAAGCCCAAGAAGCCATGCAACGCGCCAAAGAAGAAGCCGAAGCTGCCAACCGCGCAAAATCTGAGTTTTTGGCAAACATGAGCCACGAAATTCGTACACCGATGAATGCTGTGCTGGGCTTTTCGGAACTTCTTAAAGGCACCGTGCAGGACGAACGCCAGCAAATGTACGTGCGGACGATTATTTCCAGTGGCAAAACGCTGCTGACGATTATCAACGATATTTTAGATTTGTCAAAAATCGAAGCGGGCAAATTAGAACTGCACGCAGAGCCAACCGACGTAACAGAAGTCGTGCAAAGCGTTGTCCATATGTTCTCCCAAAAATCCTTTGAAAAACGCCTGAACGTTAATGTTTTACTCGAAGGACAGATTCCGCGCACACTGCTGGTGGACGAGGTGCGCCTGCGGCAGATTTTGTTTAATCTGGTGGGCAATGCTATAAAATTCACTGAACACGGCTTCGTACACATCGTGCTGAGTGCAGTGCCTCGTGAGCGCGTAGATGTAGAGGAAGAAGAAACCGTTGAACTCGTGCTTTCGGTCAGCGACTCTGGCATTGGGATTCCACCATCGCAGCAGCAACGCATTTTTGACCCGTTTGCCCAACACGACAGCACGGTGGGGCGCAAGTTTGGCGGCACAGGTCTGGGATTGGCAATCGTGAAGCGATTAGTCGAAATGATGAATGGAACTCTTACGCTGCACAGCACCGTAGGCAAAGGCTCAACCTTCACCGTGCGTGTGCCGCTTATAGTGATTGATGAAGAACAAATTTATGCTATCACCAGCGACAATAACGACGAATACAGCACTGTGCGTTTTGAGAACCCTCGCATTTTGGTTGTGGATGACGTAGAATACAACCGAACGTTGGTCAAATCTATGCTCGAAAGCAACAACGTGGAAATCATCGAAGCTGAAAACGGTAAAGAAGCCCTCACTGCTGCCGAACAGTTCAAACCTGACATTATTCTGATGGATTTGCGAATGCCTGTCATGGATGGCTACGAAGCCACGCAGATTTTGCGCGAACTTCCGGCAACACGCTCCACACCTATTGTTGCGCTTACTGCATCTGCCATGACCCACACCGTCGAAGAATACAGCGGAATGTTCGATGGCTACATCCGCAAGCCCTACTCGACTGCCCGCTTGGTTGCCGAACTCACCCGCTTTTTGCCACACACGCGATTGCACGACATTCAACTTCCAGTAACAAAAGAACCTCCTATCACCCTGACCAACGAGCTATCACCTAAGGCACTCGCTATGCTGCCCGAACTGCTGGGACACCTCAACAACGAGGTGCTGGCACGATGGAAGGTGGTTCGCGACACCAACGTCATTGACGACGTAGAACAGCTTGGAGCGCATTTGAACGTTCTTGGCACACGCTACGACGTTCCTGCACTGTCGGCACTCGGTGCACGCATGGAAACACAAGCCCGCAATCTGGAAATTGAGAACCTGCCCGCTACACTTGATTCGTTCCCCGAATTACTCGCTCTACTGACTAAACACGGCAGCACACCATTGGCGCCACAAACAGCCAATTTGGAAAGACAATAAATCTCTTTCAAAAATGCTTGTCAATACTGCCCTCACCCTCTTTCCGCTTCGCTTCAAGCACCCTCTCCCCGTGGAAGAAGAAAATGGGGTGAGGGTACTTCTGAAAGAAGTCTCATATTGCACACGAGCTATGCTCAGTTACTACAAAGCAAATGTGCCACTCATTGCTACTGCAATAAGTGGCACAGACAGCGTCTTTCTATTTTCGTTTTCTTGCCGAATTTTAGACGTTCATTACTTTGCTTTGGCAGACAAAATCAGTTCTGGGAACATTCGTTTCGGCGATAGCTTTGAGTCCACCTTCGACTTCTGTAAAATTTCGGTAGCCTCGTGCTTGTAAAATACTTGCCGCTATCATACTTCTGTACCCTCCGGCACAATGCAGATAAAAATGTTCAGACGGGTTAATGTCTTTTATCCAGTCGTTTATGTAAGCCAAAGGACGGCTAAGTGCTTCTGCTACGTGTTCGGCAGCATATTCACTTTCTTTGCGAACATCAATCACAGTGCTTTCTCCGATGCTTACTTCCTTGGCAAATTGTGCAGCAGTAATGCGCTTTACGGTATCTATTTCCTTTCCTGCGCGTTTCCAAGCGTCGAAGCCCCCCTGCAAGTGTCCGAGCAAGTTGTCAAAACCTACACGGGTAAGTCTTGTTACGGCTTCTTCTTCTTGCCCGAGTTCTGTAACCAACACGATAGGCTGTTTGACATCTCCTACTAAAGCACCCACCCAAGGAGCAAAATCTCCATTGAGACCGATATTGATAGATTGCGGCACAAATCCTTTGCAGAACACGGTGTTCTCTCTTGTGTCTAATATCAACGCCCCTGTTTCTTCGGCTGCGGCTTCAAATGCTTCCACTGTCAAGGCTCTCATGCCGTTGCTGAAGACTTTTTCAAAACTATCGTAGCCTGTCTTGTTCATGGCTACATTTGCCCCAAAATATACGGGTGGAGGCAATAATCCGTCGGTAACCTCTTTGATAAATTCTGCTTCGGTCATGTTGGCTCGTAAGGCGTAATTGAATTGCTTTTGATTGCCGATGGTTGATACGGTTTCTTTGCTCATGTTTTTACCACAAGCACTGCCAGCACCATGAGCAGGGTACACCAAGACATCGTCAGGTAAGGTCATGATTTTTGAACGCAAAGAGTGGTAGAGAGTAGCCGCTAATTGCTCTTGGGTCATATTTGCCGCTTTTTGCGCTAAATCCGGTCTGCCCACATCGCCAATAAATAAGGTGTCGCCACTAAATAACGCGTACTCTTTCCCATTGTCATCTATTAACAGGAAGCACGTACTCTCCATAGTATGCCCCGGAGTGTGCAGTACCCTGATTCTAATATGACCTACTGTAAATTCCTCTCCGTCTTTTGCGCCAATAAAATCAAACGTGGGTTGTGCATTGGGTCCGTACACAATTGGAGCACCGGTTTGTTTGCTTAAATCTAAATGCCCGCTCACAAAATCTGCGTGGAAGTGGGTCTCGAAAATATACTTGAGTTTTACCCCGTCACGCTTCAATCTGTCTATGTATGGTTGTGTTTCACGAAGTGGGTCAATAATGGCGGCTTCGCCATTGCTGGTAATATAATACGCACCTTGCGCCAAGCATCCTGTGTAGATTTGCTCTACCATAAATTTTGCATTATTCATTGTTCTTCCTGTTTTTTTTGGGTTGAAAAAATGAGAGTGATTTTTTGGCTAAGTACCAATCCACCATCTCAAGGCTGCTTGCTTTGCGTTCTGCAAGTGCTTCTTTTGTTTGAGAGAATGATAGTACAAAATAGACATTATCTATGATAACGTGGAAATGAGTAAATTTGTGGAAAAATGCTTTACTTATCATCACTGCAAATGAAACAGCATCGCCAAAATTACGCAAGCATTACGAATGAGCGTACTCATACAT
>Ga0272446_1001668_pt1 | contig 31793 bp, 29 predicted proteins | sample YNPCB0061_FD_194587 | JGI IMG/M metagenome (GOLD analysis project Ga0272446, IMG submission 194587) | Hot spring microbial mat communities from Yellowstone National Park, WY, United States - YNP-CB-006-1 | ecosystem: Environmental > Aquatic > Thermal springs > Hot (42-90C) > Sediment | place...
CGCGATCACGGCACTTAACGATCACGAGTTCCTGGTGATCGAGCGCGACAATCGTGGCGTCGGCGTGGATGATCCGCTGGGCACGACGCCGGTCGGTACCAAGCGCGTCTACCTGATCGATATCAACAACGCGACCGATGTGAGCAATCTCAGCCTGGCGAATAGCAATGCGCTTCCAGCTAACGTTGTCCCGGTGACTAAATCGTTGTATCTGGATATTGCGTCGGCATTGGCCAGCAACGGCATTCCCATCGCTGAAAAAATCGAAGGCCTGGCGATTGGCCCGCTGCTCGACGATGGCAGTTTTTCAATCCTGGTGGCAACCGATAACGATTTCAGCGTGACGCAAACGGGTTCCGGTTTGCAACTGGACGTATGCAGTGACGGCAGCCAGGTGCCACTGGACAGCGGCTGTCCAAGCGGATCGAGCCTGTTGCCAAGTTATATTTATGTGTTCCGTGATTTTCTGCCCACCTACGTTGCGCCGTCACGTGTGCCCGAACCAGGCAGTCTGGCATTGATGGCACTGGGTTTGGCCGGGTTGGGCTCTACCATCGGTCGGCGTAAGACGAGGGCTCACTCGGCAGGCTAGCGCAAGCCCGGCTGGCTCGCTGCCGGAATCTGGCAGGGCCACGAAATGCTGTTCGGTTATGGCGGCGCCGTCATCGCCGGTTTCCTGCTCACCGCGGTGCAGAACTGGACCGGGCTTGCCACCCCGTCCGGCAAGCCGCTCGCTGCGATATTCCTCGTGTGGCTCGCGGGCCGACTGGCGTTTTTCCTGCCCCTGCCCGCCATGGTCCTCGCCGCGCTCGATCTGGCGTTCCTGCCGCTGTTGGCGCTCGTCCTCGCGCGTCCGCTGGTGCAACAGCGGCAGCTGCACAACTACCCGTTTCCGCTTCTGCTCGCCGTGCTGTTCGTGGCGAACGCCCTGGTGCATGGCGAAGCACTCGGCGCGACCACCGGCACGGCAAGCCTTGGGCTCGACCTTGCCGCCTATGCCATCGTCGTCATGATCGTCATCATCGCCGGGCGGGTGATCCCGTTTTTCATCGAGACCCGTCTCGTCGGCGCCCGCCCGCACCGCGGCAAGGCAGCGCAAGGCATCGCCATCGTCGCCACCGTGCTCGGTGTCGCGGCCAGCGAGTGGCTGCCGCCCGGCCCCCTCACCGCAACCCTCTGCCTCCTGGCCGCGCTCATCCACGTCATGCGCCTTGCGGGCTGGCACGACCGGCGGCTGTGGTCGGTGCCGCTCCTCTGGGTGCTCATCACCGGCTATGCCTGGATCCCCATCGGCTTCGTACTGCTGGCCGCCGCCAGTATCGGCATCCCGCTTGCCGGAACGAGTGCCCTGCACGCCTTCACGGCCGGCGCCATTGGCGTACTCACGCTGGGCATGATGGCGCGTGTCTCGCTCGGCCATACCGGCCGGCCGATGCGCGCCTCGCCGGCGACGGCGATTGCGTTTGCCGCCGTCAACATGGCCGCGCTGGTGCGGGTCTTCCTGCCGGGCGCTTTTCCGGCATCCTACCTGGGCTGGATCGAAGTCTCCGGCGGCCTGTGGATCGCAGCGTTCGCCGTCTTCGCCGTGACCCATACGGCGCTATGGCTGCGGCCGCGCGTCGATGGAAAACCCGGCTGAAACGACGAGGGGCCCACGTTCTCGATGGGCCCCTCGATGGATTCGGGATGGTGGGCAGTACAAGGTTCGAACTTGTGACCCCCGCCGTGTGAAGGCGATGCTCTACCGCTGAGCTAACTGCCCGAAGCGGCGCAATTTAACCATGCGCGCCCCGTCCGGGTCAATTTTTCCGCGGGGTCATCGCTTAAAATAGCGGCTTTCCGACTCCGGCTCCGACCATGGTACGCACCCGTTTCGCGCCTTCGCCGACTGGCTATCTGCACATCGGCGGCGCCCGCACCGCGCTCTTCTCCTGGGCTTTTGCGCGTAAGCACGGCGGCCGCTTCATCCTGCGCATCGAAGACACCGACCTCGAGCGTTCGACGCAGGCGTCCGTGCAGGCGATTCTCGACGGCATGGCGTGGCTTGGCCTCGATTACGACGAAGGCCCCTTCTACCAGATGCAGCGCCTGGACCGCTACCGCGAATGTGCGCAACAGCTCATCGCCACGGGTCACGCCTACTACTGCTACGCCAGCCGCGAGGAACTCGACGCGATGCGCGAAGCGCAGCGTGCGCGCGGCGAGAAACCGCGCTACGACGGGCGCTGGCGCCCGGAGCCGGGCAAGGTTCTGCCGCCCCCGCCGGCTGGCGTCGATCCGGTGATCCGCTTCAAGAACCCGCTCGGCGGCGAAGTGGTTTTCAACGACCTCATCAAGGGACCGATCGCGGTCGCCAACAGCGAGCTCGACGATTTCGTCATGATGCGCGCCGACGGCGTCCCCACCTACAACTTCGGCGTGGTCGTCGACGACTGGGACATGGGTATCACGCACGTCATTCGCGGCGACGACCATGTCAACAACACGCCGCGTCAGATCAATCTCCTCAACGCGCTCGGCGCGCCCCTGCCGCAGTACGCGCACGTGCCGATGATCCTCGGCGCCGACGGCGAGCGGCTATCCAAACGCCACGGCGCGGTTTCGGTGATGCAGTACGAGGAACAGGGCTATCTGCCCGAAGCGCTGCTCAACTACCTCGCGCGGCTGGGGTGGTCGCATGGCGACGCCGAAATCTTCAGCATGGAGGAATTCACGCGCTGGTTCGACCTCGAACACGTCAGCCGCTCGCCGGCCAAGTTCGACCCGGCCAAGCTGACGTGGATCAACCAGCAATATCTGAAGCAGGCCGATGACGCGCGCCTCGCCACCCTGGTCGCGCCGTTTCTCGCCCGCAATGGCTGCGCCACCGACGGTGGCCCCGACCTTGCCGCCGTCTGCGCGCTGGTCAAGGAACGCGCTGCAACGCTGGTCGAACTGGCCGACGCCGCCACGCTGTTCTACCGCACCCTGCACGCATCGCCGGAACTGCTCGCCCAGCACGTCACGGCGGACGTCATCCCCGCGCTCGCGGCGCTTGCTGCCAGACTGCGCGAAATTCCCTGGGAGCGGGCCGCCATTGCCGCCGCCTTCAAGGAAGTCCTCGCCGCGCATGGCCTGAAAATGCCCAAGCTGGCGATGCCGGTGCGCGTACTCGTGACCGGCGAAACGCAAACCCCCGCCATCGACGCCACCCTCGAACTCCTCGGCCGCGAACGCGTCCTGCAGCGCCTGGAGGCCGGTCTCGCGGGCGCACACGCTGCGTCGAATCAGGTATAATGCCGCCTCTTTGCCGGTGTAGCTCAGTTGGTAGAGCAGCGCATTCGTAATGCGAAGGTCGGGGGTTCGACTCCTCTCACCGGCACCAGCTTCCAGGGCCGGTTCTCAACGCAGTGTCTGCCCGCTGATCGCCAGCGCAACCGCTTCGGCGACCTCGATCCCGTCGACCCCCGCTGACAGGATCCCGCCGGCGTACCCCGCGCCCTCCCCCGCCGGATAAAGGCCGCGCACATTCACGCTCTGGTAGTCTGCGCCGCGCGTGATGCGCAGCGGTGACGAGGTCCGCGTCTCGACGCCGGTCAACACCGCATCGCGCATCGCAAAGCCCTTTATCTGCCGCTCGAACGCCGGCAGCGCCTCGCGGATCGCTTCGATCGCGTAGGAAGGCAGCGCCCCGGTCAGATCGGTCGGCCTGACTCCGGGCTTGTAGGACGGCCCGACGCCGCCCAACTGGGTGGAGGGCACCCCCTGGAGGAAATCGCCGACGAGTTGCACCGGCGCGTCGTAATTGCCGCCCCCAAGCTCGAACGCGCGCGATTCCAGCCGGCGCTGCAACGCGATGCCGGCGAGCGGACCGCCCGGGTAATCCGCCGGGCTGATGCCCACCACGATCCCGGCATTCGCATTGCGCTCGTTGCGTGAATACTGGCTCATGCCGTTGGTCACCACACGGCCGACCTCGGATGTGGCGGCGACGACCGTTCCGCCGGGACACATGCAGAAGCTGTACACCGAGCGGCCGTTTTTCGCATGGTGCACCAGCTTGTAATCCGCCGCGCCGAGCAGCGGGTTGCCGGCATGGGGGCCGAGCCGCGCGCGGTCGATGAGCGACTGCGGATGCTCGATGCGAAAACCGATCGAGAACGGTTTGGGCTCCATGAACACGCCGCGCGCGTGGAGCATTTCGAACGTATCCCTGGCCGAATGCCCCAAGGCCAGGACGACGTGGTCGGCGCGCAGGGTCTCGCCGCCGGCGAGCATCACACCGCGCACACGGCCGTTCTCGATGAGGATATCGGTCACCCGCTGCCCAAAGCGGATCTCGCCACCCAGGGATTCGATCTCGCGGCGGATGTTCTCGACCATGCCGACCAGCCGGAAGGTTCCGATGTGCGGCTTGGCGACATAGAGGATTTCCGGCGGCGCGCCCGCCTTGACGAACTCGGTCAACACCTTGCGGCCGTAATGCCTCGGGTCCCGGATCTGGCTGTAGAGCTTGCCGTCGGAGAATGTACCCGCGCCGCCTTCGCCGAACTGCACGTTGGATTCGGGGTCGAGGACATGGCGGCGCCACAGCCCCCACGTGTCCTGCGTGCGCTCGCGCACCGCGCGGCCGCGTTCCAGAACGATCGGCCGGAAACCCATCTGCGCGAGAATCAGCGCCGCAAAAATGCCTGCCGGACCGAAGCCCACCACGACCGGGCGGCGATCGAGGTTTTCCGGCGCCTGCGCGACGAAGCGGTAAGTCATGTCCGGCGCCGGCGCGACGCCGCGCTCACCACGCAGGCGCTCGAGCACCCGCGCCTCGTCGCGCAGCGCGACATCGACCACATACACCCACATCGGCGCGTGCTTCTTGCGCGCATCCAGGCTGCGCTTGAACACCGAGAAGTCGACGAGCTCGTCCGCCTCGAGCCGCAGTCGCGCCAGGACCGCGTCGCGCAGCGCCTCCGCCGGGGCGTCCAGCGGGAGCTTGATTTCCGTTACGCGCAACACGCTACCGTTCCTCCCGGCATCCCGGGCGTGCGTTCACTCCCACTCGATCGTCGCCGGCGGTTTGCCGCAGATGTCGTAAACCACCCGGCTGATGCCGCGCACTTCATTGATGATGCGGTTGGAAACCTTGCCGAGCAGGGTGTAGGGCAGCTCGGCCCAGTGCGCGGTCATGAAATCGGTGGTCTGCACGGCACGCAGCGCGACGACATAATCGTAGGTACGCCCATCGCCCATCACACCCACCGACTTGACCGGCAGAAACACGGCGAAGGCCTGGCTGGTTTTCTCGTACCAGCCGGCGGCACGCAATTCCTCGATGAAAATCGCGTCCGCACGGCGCAGCAGGTCGGCGTATTCGCGTTTGACCTCGCCGAGGATGCGCACGCCCAGGCCCGGCCCCGGGAAGGGGTGGCGATAGACCATGTCGTGCGGCAGCCCGAGCGCGAGCCCGAGTTCGCGCACCTCGTCCTTGAACAGCTCGCGCAGCGGCTCGAGCAGCTTGAGATGCAGGGTGTCGGGCAGGCCGCCGACGTTGTGATGGCTCTTGATCGTGTGCGCGCGCTTGCTCTTGGCAGTGGCCGACTCGATGACGTCCGGATAGATGGTCCCCTGCGCGAGCCACTTGACGTTGGGCAGCTTCGCCGCTTCTTCCTGGAAGACGTGGACGAACTCACGGCCGATGATCTTGCGCTTCTGTTCGGGGTCGCTCACTCCCGCCAGGGCGGCCATGAAGCGCTCGCTCGCATCCACGTGGATGACCTTCACGCCCAGATTGTCGGCGAAGGTCTTCATCACCTGCTCGGCCTCGTTGAGCCGCAACAAGCCGTTGTCGACGAACACGCAGGTGAGCTGCGGCCCGATCGCGCGATGCAGGAGCGCGGCGACGACGGAAGAATCCACGCCGCCCGACAGGCCGAGGATCACCTCGTCACTGCCGACCTCCGAGCGCACGCGGCCGACGGCCTCCTCGACATAATCCGGCATGTTCCAGTCGTTGCCGCAGCCGCAGATGTCGTGCACGAAACGTTCGATGATGGCCCGGCCCTGGAGCGTGTGGGTGACTTCCGGATGAAACTGCAAACCGTAGAATTTGCGTGTCTCGTCGGCCATGCCGGCGATGGGCGTGGCGGCATTTTCGGCGATCACCCTGAAGCCGGGAGGCAGCTCGGTGACCTTGTCGCCATGGCTCATCCACACGTCGAGCCAGGCCCTGCCCTCGGCATCCACCCGGTCCTGGATGTCGCGCAACAGGGCGGAATGCCCGCGGGCGCGCACCTCGGCGTAGCCGAACTCGCGGTGGCTGGCGTTTTCCACCTTGCCGCCGAGCTGCGCCGCCATGGTCTGCATGCCATAACAGATCCCCAGGACGGGTACGCCGAGAGTAAAGACGACCTCGGGCGCGCGCGGCGTTTCCGCTTCGTAGACCGAGCTTGGCCCCCCGGAAAGAATGATCCCCGCCGGGTTGAACTGGCGGACGAACGCGTCGTCGACATCGCACGGGTGCAGTTCGCAATAGACCCCCGCCTCGCGCACCCGCCGGGCGATGAGCTGGGTGTACTGCGAGCCGAAGTCGAGAATGAGGATTTTCTGGTGCATCGCGAGCCTTTACATCGCCGGGCTGCTGCGGCACGATAGCGCCGCCGCCCAAGACACTGGAGAGAGAATGAAACCCGTCGATTATACCGACTTCGATTTCGGCAAGCGCCTCGACGACTATGTCGACGAAGTCATGCACTACGGCGGTGTGCCGCGAACCGAGGCCGAACTGACCGAAGGACAGAAAGTGTTCCTGCGCGCCATCCGCCGCGAGAAGATCAAATACACCGACCCACAGCGCCGCGGCTATCCGCACAACCTGCTCGAGCAGATGGAATCGTTTACCCGCACCATCGGCGACCTGCACAATTCCTATTTCGATGCCGGCATGCGCAAGATCAGCGACTGTCTCTACAACCGCTGGAAGATGCTGTTCGAGGAAACCAAGAAACTCGCCGCCGCGGGCGGCGCCGACAAGCCTGCCTGGGTCGACGTCATCAAGACCGAGGCGAGCGACATGCCGGCATTCTTCGACGCCTGAACCGACACCGCCCCGCCAGGCCCGGCCAGACCGGGCTTTTTCACGCCGCAAACCAACATCAAGGCGGCTTATCACCAAATAAAAAGAAAGCATTATTCAGGGAAAAATCCCGGTGCTATGCTCGCCCGGGTCAAAATTGTCCGAAGCCTGAATGGGAGTCCGTATGTCCAAGCTGGTCCGTCCGCACGGCGGGGGTGAACTCAAACCCCTGCTGCTCACCGGCGATGCCCTCGCCGCCGAAAAAACCCGCGCGCAATCGCTGCCCAAGGTCAAGATGACCTCGCGCGAAACCGGCGACCTCATCATGATGGGGATCGGCGGCTTCACGCCGCTGGACGGCTTCATGACCCATGCCGACTGGCAAGGCATCTGCGACGGTTACAAGATGGCCAATGGCCTGTTCTGGCCGATTCCCGTCACCCTGTCGACCGACGACGAGACCGTCAAGGTCGGCGCCGAGATTGCGCTGGTGAGCGACGCCGGCGAGATCATGGGCACGATGAAAGTAACCGAGAAATACACCATCGACAAAGCCCACGAGTGCATGCAGGTGTACAAGACTACCGACCTCGAGCACCCCGGCGTGAAGATGGTCATGGATCAGGCCAGATACAATCTGGCTGGCCCGGTCAAGGTGCTGTCCGACGGCGGCTTCAAGGCCAAATACGGCGAACAGTTCATGACCCCGGCGGAAACGCGCGCCGCGTTCGAGAAGATGGGCTGGTCGAAAATTGCCGCCTTCCAGACCCGCAACCCGATGCACCGTTCGCACGAATACCTGGCCAAGATCGCCATCGAGACCATGGACGGTGTCCTGATCCATTCGCTGCTCGGCGCGCTCAAGCCCGGTGACATCCCCGCCGAAGTGCGTTCCGAAGCTATCCAGGTGCTGATCGACAACTACTTCGTGAAGAACACCGTCATCCAGGCCGGCTACCCGCTCGACATGCGTTACGCCGGTCCGCGCGAAGCCCTGCTCCACGCCCTGTTCCGCCAGAACTATGGCTGCTCGCACCTCATCGTCGGCCGTGACCACGCCGGCGTGGGCGACTACTACGGCCCGTTCGACGCGCAGAAGATCTTCGACGAAATCCCCAAGGGCTCGCTGGAGACGGTCAACATGAACATCGACTGGACCTTCTGGTGCAAGAAGTGCGGCGGCATGGCCAGCCAGCGCACCTGCCCGCACACCAAGGACGACCGCATCCTGCTGTCCGGCACCAAGGTGCGCGCAATGCTTTCCGAAGGCCAGGACCTGCCGGTCGAGTTCTCCCGTCCCGAAGTGGCAGCCGTGCTCAAGAAGTACTACGCCGGCCTCGCCGAACACGAGAAGGTCAAGGTCGAACTGAAAGGCCATTCGGCCGCGTGATTTTCGGAGCCTCAGCCCGACCGGAAGCGGATTCGCGAGTCGCCCCGGCCAAGGTTCAGGTTCAGGCATCCAAAACGGACCGCGACGTTCGCGGAGTTAGCTAACCATAGGAGATTGCAATGCCTACCTACGTTCGTACCGACAAGTGCGATGGCTGCAAGGGTCAGGACAAGACCGCCTGCATGTACATCTGCCCGCACGACCTCATGAAGCTGGACAAGGACGGTTCGGAAACCGGCCACGCCATGCGTGCGTTCAACCAGGAGCCCGAGCAGTGCTGGGAATGCTATTCGTGCGTGAAGATCTGCCCGCAGCAGGCGATCGAAGTCCGCCACTACGCCGACGTCGTGCCGCTGGGCGGCATGGTACAGCCGCTGCGCGGTTCCGACTCCATCATGTGGACCATCAAATTCCGCAACGGCACGCTCAAGCGCTTCAAGTTCCCGATCCGCACCACCCCCGAAGGCTCGATCGACCCCTACGGCGGCAAGCCCAAGGCTTCGCTGGCCAACATCGACAAGCCCGGTTTCTTCGTTCAGGTCAACGGCTATCGTGCCGGCAACCCTGCCGAACTGATTCGCAAGTAATTTAGGAGCATAGACATGGCTGGAGAATTTGGTAACCCCACAGTTGTTCAGGAAGAAGTCGACATCCTGCTGATCGGCGGCGGCATGGCCTGCTGCGGCGCCGCGTATGAAGTCATGCGCTGGGCCGACGCCGCCAAGGAAGAAACCGGCATCGACCTCAAGATCAAGCTGGTCGACAAGGCCGCGATGGACCGTTCCGGTGCCGTTGCGCAGGGTCTGTCCGCGATCAACACCTACATCGGCCCCGAGCAGGATCCGGCCGACTACGCCCGCATGGTCTCCAACGACCTCATGGGGATCACCCGCGACGACCTCGCCTATGACCTCGGCCGTCACGTCGACGAATCCGTGCACCTGTTCGAAGAATGGGGTCTGCCGATCTGGAAAACCGACGAGAACGGCGAGCGTCACGACGGCGCCCAGGGTCTTCCCGCGCTGAAGGACGGCGGCAAGCCCGTGCGTTCCGGCAAATGGCAGATCATGATCAACGGCGAATCCTACAAGTGGATCGTCGCCGAAGCCGCCAAGAAGGCGCTCGGCATGGACCGCATCGAAGAGCGTATCTTCATCGTCAAGCTCATCAACGACAAGAACGACCCGCAGCGCATCGCCGGCGCAGTCGGTTTCTCGGTGCGCGAGCACAAGGTCGTGGTGTACAAGGCCAAGGCCATCCTGCTGGCCGCCGGTGGCTGCGTGAACATCTTCCGTCCGCGCTCCGTCGGTGAAGGTACCGGCCGTGCGTGGTACCCGGTGTGGAACGCCGGTTCGACCTACGCCATGGCTGCCGAGGCTGGTGCGGAACTGACCATGATGGAAAACCGCTTCGTTCCCGCCCGCTTCAAGGACGGTTATGGCCCGGTCGGCGCCTGGTTCCTGCTGTTCAAGGCCCAGGCCGTCAACGCCAACGGCGAAGTCTACATGCAGAAGAACAAGGAACTGCTGAACGACTATCCTCCCTACGGCCAGGCTGCAGTGCCCGCATCGTGCCTGCGTAACCACCTGATGCTGAAGGAAATGAAGGAAGGCCGCGGCCCCATTTACATGGATACCGTGACCGCGCTCGCCAAGCTGCGTGAGACCCTCACCCCGCGCGAAGTGAAGCACCTCGAAGCAGAAGCCTGGGAAGACTTCCTCGACATGTGTGTCGGCCAGTGCGGCATCTGGGTTGGCGAGAACATCGAGCCGGAAAAGAAAAATTCCGAGCTCATGCCGACCGAGCCCTACCTGCTGGGTAGCCACTCCGGCTGCTGCGGCATCTGGGTGTCCGGCCCGACCGATGTCGGCGCCCCCACCGACGAAGCCCACCCCGAGAAGGACAAGATCCCCGCGCACCTGCCCAAGGGCTGGCACTGGGGCTATCGTTCGATGACCACGGTCAAGGGCCTGTTCACCGCCGGCGACGGCGTCGGTGCGTCCGGCCACAAGTTCTCCTCCGGCTCCCACGCCGAGGGGCGGCTCGCTGCCAAGGCCATGGTCAAGTACTGCATCGACAACAAGGACTGGAAGCCCGAGCTCGACACCCCCGTCGAACAGCTGGTGGAAGAAATCTACAAGCCGGTGCGCAATTTCATCGAGCACAAGGACTACACCACCGCCATCGACGTCAACCCCAACTACATCACGCCCAAGATGGCGCAGTTCCGTCTGCAGAAGATCATGGACGAGTATGTTGCCGGTGTCGCCACCTACTACACGACCAACGCCACCATGCTGAAGGTCGCTGAAGAAAAGCTGGAGATGCTCAAGGAAGACGCCCAGAAGATGCGTGCGAAAGACCTGCACGAGCTGCTGCGTGCTTGGGAAAACTACCACCGCATCCTGACGGCGGAAGCCCACATGAAGCACATCCAGTTCCGCGAAGAGTCCCGTTATCCGGGCTTCTACTACCGCGCCGACAAGAACTTCGTCGACGAGGAGAACTGGCACTGCTTCGTGAACTCGGTGTACGACAAGAACACCAAGCAGTGGACCTGCTTCAAGCGCGCCCACGTCGACCTGGTGGACAAGTCGAAGCTCTTCAAACCGGCTGCACACTGATCGACCGTCTCGCGGTCAACGGAACGCCCTGCAGATGCGGGCGTTCCGGCCAACCGGGCGCCCCGTGCGCCCGGTTTTTTTCTGGTCGCCAAGGCACTGCTTTGGACAGGGTTTAGCCGCCATCCGAAAGCGCGTAATCTATGCGCTTCCGACTGGCCGTCAACATGCAACGGGCCTACTGCCCAACGAGGTCGCACCATGAACGAAAATGAATTCAAGGATCTGATCGAGGACTCGCCGTTCGCCAAGAGCCCCGTACAACCGACGATGCTGGGCGAGAACGCCACCCTGCAGTTCCGCTGCCATCGCGACGTGAAATGCTGGAACGCGTGCTGCAGCAACATCGATATCACGCTCACACCCTATGACATCCTGCGCCTGAAAAGGCGCCTGGACCTCGCGTCCGGCGAGTTCCTGCAGAAATACACCGTGCCCTATGAGATGGACAAGGACGGCATGCCGGGCGTGAAGCTCAAGCCGGTCGAAGGCGGTACCGCCTGCCAGTTCATGCGGCCGGAAGGCTGCGGCGTCTACGAGGACCGGCCTACCGCCTGCCGCTACTACCCGGTCGCGCTGCTGACCATGCGCCGCGCCGACGAATACGTCGATCGCATGGCATTCGCGATGGTCCAGGAACCGCATTGCCTCGGCCACTTCGAGGACAAATTCCAGACCATCGACGCGTATCGCGCCGAGCAGGGCGTCACCGAATACGACGACAAGGGCCGCGCCTGGCGGCAACTGGTCATCAAGCGCAAATCCGCGGGCCCGGCGATCGGCAAGCCGACCCCGCTTTCCAACCAGCTGTTTTTCATGGCGAGTTACGACGTCGACCGCTTCCGCGCCTTCGTCATGAGCAAGAGCTTCAACGAAACCTACATCGTACCGCCGGAGACCCTGGCAACCGTCCTCGCCGATGACGAAGCCCTGCTCGATTTCGGCCTGAACTTCCTGCGCCACGTCCTATTCAACGAGAAGTTCCTCGACGAGCATCCGGACGCGCTCGAAAAACGTCTCGCGCGCAAGCGCGCCATGGCCGCGCAGGACAAGGAAGCGGCCTTTCAGCAGAAAATGGATCTCGAAGACGACAAGTACTGTGGCGATCTGTGAACGTGCCTTCCCTGGCGTCTGCCGCCTCGTGTACGGCGTGGTCGCGGCGTGCCTTGTCGCGCAGCCGGTGCGGGCGGAGACGCTCAACAAGTGCATCGACGCGCAAGGCCACGTGACCTACGCCAACACGCCGTGCACGAATGCCCGCGAGGTGCAGCGGATCGAGATCGATCCCGCACCGGTCGCGAAGCCGGCGCCACGCTCGCCCCCCGTCAGATCCGCTGCGCCGGAGACGGCCGCCGGCCGGGTCGAGATGCACACCTTCACCTCGCCGAAACCGCAGGTGCACCCGAAGTCCCACGACAAGACCTGTCGCCAGCTTGCCGACAAGCTCGGGCGCGTGCTCGATGCCATGGACGAAGCGCATCGCAAGGGCTACACGCAGAACAAGATGGAGAAGTGGAAGCAACAGGTCAAAGAACTCGAACGCAAGAAAGAGGAAGCCGGTTGCTTCTGAACGCAGACACATGGACGCACGCACACTCGACCCCGCGCACCACCTCATCGAACGCGAACCGTATTACGAGCCGGTCGGCGACGAAATCCAGCTTTTCGAAGCCGCCTACCGCCAGCAGATCCCGGTATTGATCAAAGGCCCGACGGGCTGTGGCAAGACGCGCTTCATGGAGCACATGGCCTGGCGCCTCAAACGCCCGCTCATCACCGTTTCGTGCCACGACGACCTCACCGCCTCCGACCTCGTCGGCCGCTACCTGGTCAGGGGCGGGGAAACCGTCTGGGTCGACGGCCCGCTCACCCGCGCCGTCCGCGCCGGCGGCATCTGCTACCTCGACGAAATCGTCGAAGCCCGCAAGGACACCATGGTCGTCATCCACCCGCTCGCCGACGACCGCCGCACGCTGCCGATGGAAAAGCTCGGCCAGATGATCGAGGCGCCGCCCGAGTTCTGTCTGGCCATCTCTTACAACCCGGGCTACCAGAGCGTGCTCAAGGATCTCAAGCAATCGACCCGCCAGCGCTTCATCGCGTTGGAGTTCGACTACCCCGCGCCCGACCTGGAACGGCGCATCGTCGCCAGCGAATCGGGCGTCAGCGACGGCATCGCGGCGGGGCTCGTCAGGTTTGCGCAAATGACCCGCAACCTCAAGGGAAGTGGCCTCGAAGAGGGCGCATCCACTCGCCTGCTGGTGCACGCCGGCAAGCTCATCGCCGACGGGGTGAGCCCGGTCGTCGCCTGCAAGGCAGCCGTCGCGCAGGCGGTCACCGACGATGCCGACATGCTGAAAGCCATTCAGGAATTGTCGTCGTCGATCTTCTGACGGGCAGCGACGCCTCATGCAAGCACAGCGTGACCGCATCGGCGTTGCGCCCGCCGCTGGCAGCCCGCCGGATGTGAGGTGGGTCTACTGCACCGGCGGGCAACCGCGGCGCGACACCCGGGCGCAGGGGGCGACCTGATGGCCGCCCCGCTCCGCGCCAGCGAGATCGAAGCCAGACTCCAGATCTGGCTCGAGCCCGAATTCACCTTCTTCAAGGTCGAGGTCCTGGCCGAGGCGCTTGCCGGCTTGGACCGCGACGCACAGGACTTCCTTCTCGACTGGATCCGCCGCATCGCCTCCACCCACACCACGCTGGCGTGGCAGTTCGGACGCCGCGCGCCGGCGCTCCTCGCACGCATGGACCGGCGTCTGCTGGAAGCCTGGGCGGTCCACACCTGCGACGTGTTCGACCGCGCCGGGCTGCAAACCGCTCTGCGCGTGCTCGAGGAAGTCGACAGCTTCGACGCCGCGGCGCAGGCACACGATGCCGCGGGCGCCCTATTCGAAGAAGTCGCGCCGGTCCTGGGGAATTTCGTGTGCGGACTGTCCGGTCGTCGTCTCAGGCTGGAAGAAGGCGATGCCGCGTACACCGACGGCGAGCGCCTCTTCCTGCCGCCGTTGATCGCGCGTTTCGACAACGCGAACGACAACTTCCAGCTTGCCAAGGCGATCGCGGCGCTGCTCTGGGCGCAGACCCGCTACGGCACGCTGCGCGCCGACTTTCACGCTTTGGTGTGTCGGGATTGTGATGCCCAGGAAGTGCTCTCGTGCTTTGCCACCCTGGAGAACCTGCGCCTGGCGGCGCGAATCGCGCGCGAACTGCCCGGCCTTTTCCGTGAAATGCAGCGTCTGTCGGCGCTGCGCGGCGAGACCCTCCCCGACGCCTGGCGGGCGATCGCCACGGAACTGGCAAGCCCCGACGCCACGCTCGACACCAGCCTGCGTCTGCTCGATGCCGCGTTGCGCCTGCCGGCGTTCGCGCCCTGGTGTTATCACGCCGGCCTGCGACCGGATGCGATCGCGGCGGCGCGCGCCGAGCGCATCGAAAAGGAAAAGGCGCGCCTGCGCGTCAAGCTCTCCGAACTGGTGAACGAGAAACCCGCGCACCAGCCTGGTGACGAAGCCCCCACCGAGCCGCGCATCGCGGTCGAGCCGCGGGACGAGAACGGCGTGCTGGATTTCGAGATCATGCTCGACGACGCCCCGATCGCACCGCCGGAAAACGTGAAACAATTGCTGACATCGATCTACCTCGATTTCGGCGAAATTCCGCCCGACTACCTCACGCCCGCCGGCGAGGGCGAATACGACCCGCGGCTCATCGAGGACCAGCCCGAAGACCCTGACGCCGTCTGGCAGGGCACATACCACGAGCGCGGCGCGGTGCTCTATCCGGAATGGGACCACGGCCGCCAGCACTATCGCAAGAACTGGTGCGTCATGCGCGAAAAGCCCGTCGCCCCCGTCCATGACGACTTCTACCGCGCAACGCTCGACAAGCATGCGGGTCTGGTCCGCCATCTGCGCAAGAAGTTCGAAGCCATGCGCGACGAGAACCGCGTCGAAAAACGCCAGACCGACGGCGACGAAGTCGACCTCGACGCACTCATCGAGGCATTGGCCGACGCGCGTGACGGGCGCGAGATGAGCGATCGCCTGTTCGTGCGCCAGCATCGCGCGGAACGCAACATCGCGGTCGCGTTTCTCGTCGACATGAGCGGCTCGACCAAGGGCTGGATCAACGAGGCCGAACGCGAGGCGTTGATCCTCCTCGCCGAAGCGCTGGAACTGCTCGGCGACCGTTACGCCATCTACGGTTTTTCCGGGACCACGCGCAAGCGCTGCGAACTGTTCCGCGTCAAAACCTTCGACGACCCCTACGATGACACGGTCAGGGCCCGCATTGCCGGCATCCGCCCGCAGGAATACACCCGCATGGGCTTCGCGATCCGTCACATGACCCACGTCCTCAACCAGGTCGAGGCGCGCACCAAGGTCATGATCACGCTGTCCGACGGCCGGCCGGACGACTATTTCGACGTCTATCGCGGTCAATACGGCATCGAGGACACGCGCATGGCGCTGATCGAGGCCGGACGCAGCGGCATCCACCCGTTCTGCATCACGCTCGATCACGACGCCCGCGACTACCTGCCGCACATGTACGGCGCCGCGCGCTACATCATTCTCGACGACGTGCGGCAATTGCCCGTCAAGGTCACCGACATCTATCGCCGCATCACGACATGAGTCCGAACGCGTTCAAGACCGGCCTTTATTACAGCAACGGCGCATATGGCCGCAATTGGGGCGTGCGCATGATCACTGCCATCACGACCGATGAGGACGGCGAGACGCGGCTCACCTTCAAGGGCGTGGCAGGCACGTGCCGGCGCAAGGCCGGCGAGTGCAGCGCGGCGGAATTTGCGCGCTGGGCGAAATACCAGGTAGTCCTGTGCGAAAACGACTGGAAGCGCGTCGCCGACGACTAGCCCGCGCTTGCGCCCGGCGCGTTCCGGGCCTGATCCAGATAGTCCATCACCGCGTAGATCAGCCTGTCGCAGCCTTCGCCGGTCAGCGCCGAGATCGCAAACACCGGCCCCGTTGCGCCATACTCGGCAACGAAGCGCGCGACCACCGCGTCACGTTCGGCTTCATCGACCATGTCGATCTTGTTGAGCACGAGCCAGCGCGGCTTTTCGTACAGGGACGGGTCGTACTTGCGCAGCTCCTCGACGATCGCGCGCGCTTCCCGAACCGGATCCGAGTCGTCCCAGCGCGGCGCAATGTCGACCAGATGCAAGAGCAGGTGCGTGCGCTGCAAATGGCGCAGGAACTGATGGCCAAGCCCCGCCCCTTCCGCCGCGCCCTCGATCAGGCCGGGGATATCGGCGATGACGAAACTGCGCTCGCTGTCCACCCGCACCACGCCCAGATTGGGAGCGAGCGTGGTGAACGGGTAGTCCGCGACTTTCGGCCGCGCCGCCGACACCGCGCGAATGAAGGTGGACTTTCCGGCGTTGGGCATCCCCAACAGGCCAACGTCGGCGAGCACCTTCAACTCCATGTTCAACTGCTCCCAGGCCTCGCCCGGCTCGCCATGCGTGAACTGGCGCGGCGCGCGGTTGACGCTCGACTTGAAGTGCAGATTGCCGAGCCCGCCCTTGCCGCCGCGGGCGAGGCACACCCGCTGCCCGTCCTCGGTGAGGTCGGCGATGACCCGACCCGTCTCCGGGTCGGTGAACACGGTTCCCACCGGCACCCGCAGGACCAGATCGTCACCCGACTTGCCATAGCACGCCGCGCCCCGTCCGTTCTCGCCGTTTTGCGCCTTGAAGATGCGGTGATAGCGATATTCGACGAGCGTGTTGATGTTGCGGTCGGCGACCGCGTACACGCTGCCGCCGCGCCCGCCGTCACCCCCGTCCGGCCCGCCCTTGGGGATGAACTTTTCGCGTCGGAACGAGGCGCTGCCGTCGCCGCCCTTGCCCGCGAAAACGGAGATTCGCGCTTCGTCGATGAATTTCATATACGCTCCAGAAACAAAAAAGCCCCATCCGCAGGACAGGGCTTTTTCGGGGTAAAAGTCCGGTTCAGGCTGTGAGCGGTTCGATCCGCACCACACGGCGCTTTTGCGCCCCCTTGATCTCGAACTTCACCCGCCCGGCCGTCTTCGCGAACAGCGTGTGATCCTTGCCCATGCCGACGTTGTCGCCGGGATGGAACTGCGTGCCGCGCTGGCGCACGATGATGTTGCCTGCTGCGACGACCTGGTCGCCGTAGCGCTTCACGCCCAGCCGTTTCGATTCCGAGTCGCGGCCGTTACGCGAGCTGCCGCCTGCTTTCTTGTGTGCCATGTCGAATGCTCCTTACGCGGAAATGCCGGCGATTTGCACTTCGGTGAAATACTGCCGGTGGCCCTGGCTCTTGCGATAGTGCTTGCGCCGCCGCATCTTGAAAATGTGGATCTTGTCACCACGCGCCTGGTTGAGGACCGTGGCCTTGACCGTCGCGCCGGCGAGGAACGGCGAGCCGACCTTGACGTCGGCGCCGTCGCCGACCATGAGCACCTGCTCGAAGGTCACTTCGCTACCCACCTCGGCGTCGAGCTTCTCGATCTTGAGTTTGTCTCCGGCATTCACGCGATACTGCTTGCCGCCGGTTTTGATGACCGCATACATAGGGGTTTCCCCACTTGGAACCAAGAAAGCGCGCAATTGTAACCACCCCCGGTGGACAAGTCAAACGCCGTCGCGGCCGGCAGCGCACAGCGCAGATTATGAAAACCCGGCGCATGGCTGCTACGATGTCGGCTTCGAATCAGCCCGTTTCCACCCGCCGTGTCACTGGAAAGCCTCCAATCCTTTCTCGCCGACGACATGCAGGCCGTCGATCGCGTCATCCGCGAGCGCCTCTATTCCGACGTCGCGCTCATACGCCAGGTCTCCGAATACATCATCAACAGCGGCGGCAAGCGCCTGCGGCCCGCGCTGGTGCTGCTGTCCGCCGGCTGTTTCGGCTACCAGGGCGGCGCGCATCACGAGCTGGCCGCGGTGGTGGAATTCATTCACACGGCGACGCTGCTCCACGACGACGTCGTCGACGAATCGGAACTGCGGCGCGGCCGGCAGACGGCCAACGCCCTGTTCGGCAATGCCGCGAGCGTGCTGGTCGGCGATTTCCTTTATTCGCGCGCCTTCCAGATGATGGTCGGGGTCGAGAACATGGAGGTCATGCGCATTCTCTCCGATGCCACCAACACCATCGCCGAGGGCGAGGTGCTGCAGCTCCTCAACTGCCATGACGCCGACATCGACGAGGAAAACTACCTGCGTGTCATCCGCTACAAGACTGCCAAGCTTTTCGAAGCCGCGGGGCGGCTCGGGGCGGTGATCGGCGGCGCGACGCACGCGCAACAGGACGCGTTGGCGCGCTACGGCATGCATCTGGGAACCGCGTTCCAGCTCGTGGACGATGTCCTCGATTATTCCGGAGACTTCCTCGAAACCGGCAAGAACATCGGCGACGACCTGGCCGAGGGCAAGCCCACCCTGCCTCTCCTTTATGCGATGAAACACGGCACGCCGGAACAGGCCGCGAGCATCCGCCACGCCATCGAGCAGGGTGGGCTCACCGAGTTCCAGAGCGTGCTCGCCGCGATCAAGGACACCCAGGCCTTGCAGTACACCCGCGACCAGGCGCAGCGCGAAAGCGGGATGGCGATCGGCGCGATTTCCGATCTACCCGATTCAAATTACAAGCGCGCTTTGCTACAATTGGCGACTTTCGCGGTCGACCGAAGTTTCTGACCGCGTTTCCCGCAAGTCGTAAAACGGGTCCATGCGGATCCACCATCTGCCTCGGGGTGTAGCTCAGCCTGGTAGAGTACTGCGTTCGGGACGCAGGAGTCGGAGGTTCGAATCCTCTCACCCCGACCATTTCCTTTTCTTCAGCCGGCAGCATGCTGCGCGCGGATGAACGCCCTGCCTACGCCCGCTCAAGCTTCGATGCACATCCCTCCGTTTGAAGTCTCGCGCATCCCGCGTATTCACTTCGGTTCCGGCCGTGTGCGGCAACTCCCCGACCTCATCGCCGCCTACGGCAGCCGCGCGCTGCTGGTCACCGGCGCGCGTGCGTTGCGTGCCTCGCCGGCGTGGTCCGCGCTGGCCGACGCGTTGCGCCACCGCGGGATCGCCTGGCAGTCGCTCGCGGTGGCGGGAGAGCCTTCGCCCCAGCTCGTCGACGATGCCGTGCGTCGCTTTCGGCAGACCGGCATCGATGTCGTCGTCGGCATCGGCGGCGGCAGCGCGCTGGATGCCGCCAAGGCCATCGCCGGGCTGCTCGAACCCGGCAATTCGGTCATGGATCACCTCGAAGGCGTCGGCCCGGAGCTTCCCTACATCGGGCCTGCCATACCCTTCATCGCCGTGCCCACGACCGCCGGCACCGGGTCCGAGGCGACCCGCAACGCGGTGCTCAGCGTGCATGGCCGCAATGGCTTCAAGAAGTCCTTCCGCGACGAGAAACTGGTCGCCGAACATGCGCTGGTCGACCCCGACCTGCTGGCGACGTGCCCGCCGGACATCATCGCCGCCAATGGCATGGACGCGCTCACGCAACTCATCGAGTCCTACGTTTCGAATCGCGCCACCCCGCTGACCGATTCGCTCGCCTTGAGCGGAATCGAGGCGGCGCGCGACGGCCTGCTGGCTTTTTACGCCGACGCCGCCGACGACCAGGCGCGTACGCGAATGGCCTACGCGGCGCTGCTATCGGGCATCACCCTTGCGCAGGCCGGCCTGGGCTCCGTCCATGGCCTGGCCGCGCCCCTCGGCGCATTTTTCCCGATCCCGCACGGCGTCGCCTGCGGAACCCTGGTCGCCGAAGCGACCCGCGTCAATATCGACGCCATGCGGCAGCGCGCAGCGGACCATCCCGCACTGCCCAAATACGCCCGTCTCGGCCGCCTGCTCGCCAACGACAGCACGCTGCCGGAGGATGCCGCACACGCGGCCCTGGTCGAGATCCTCGCCGCGTGGACCGGCGCCCTCGCGATGCCGCGCCTCGGCCATTTCGGCGTCACGCCGGACGATGTCGCGCACATCGTTGCCAACAGCCGCGGCAGCAGCATGAAAACCAATCCGGTCGTGCTCGACGACGCCGAAATCGGCGCCATCGTGTCGGCGCGCCTCTAGGGAAACGCTGGAATTCGAGAAGGTTTTCGAGATCAACCGCAATTTCCGCAACGAGGGACTGTCGACGCGCCACAACCCCGAATTCACCATGATGGAGCTCTACGAGGCGTACCGTGATTACCGCTACCTCATGGACTACACCGAATCACTGATCCGCCACGTGGCCATCGCCGCGACCGGGTCGACGACCGTGAGCTACCAGGGCTTCGCCATCGATCTGGGCAAACCGTTCGCGCGGCCACAAAAAGAAACCGCGATTACCAATTTGCTCTTACACGATCCTCTGACACCGCTTGCCCTTCGCTCCCTGGCTTCCTATAGTTGAGCCACGGAGGACATGCCATGAAACACCCCATACCGGAAACCCCGGCCGACTACGACCATACGCGCATCATCGAGCGCCCGGACGGGTTCTACTGGCTCGATCAGGAGACCAACGCCGAATACGGGCCGTTCCCGTCGCTGCTGGAAGCCGTGCAGGACATGGAGTACAACGCGGAGAGCGATTTCGAGCCCGGCGAAACGCTGGAAGAGGCCGAGGAGGAGCTGGGCATCGCCGACTGGATCGACCCGGATACCGGCGCCCCCGGCGAGGATCTGCACCACTTTCCGGACTGAGGCGTGGCTCAGTCCTGACAGGGGCGGGCTGCCAGGGCGCGTGCCTCGCGCTCGAAAACATTGTCGAGGTAGGGATCCCCGCCGTCGAGCCAGGCCCACAGGCTGGCCAGGGGATAAGCGGCCAGAAACGCCACTCCGAAACGCTCGAACTGCCTGACGTGCACCCGTTCGTGCGCCCGCGTTTCGGCGAGCGCCTGCGGCGACGCGGCAATTACGACATGACCGAGCGTCATTGCCGCAACCGGCCCGGAAAACGGCAGGCGTCGCGCCAACAGCCAGGCGAGCATGCCGCCGCACGATTCCACCACGCCCGTGTGCCAGCGCACGGTCCCGCCGCTCAGACGCGCGAGGACGGCAAGCAGCAGGCCCACGACGGTCACCGGCGCGACCCACAGCCACACCACGAGGCGCATCAGCCGTCCATCGCCTGCGCGAACCAGCGCACCGCAGGCAGGCCCTGCGCGAGAAACTGCCTGCGTGCAGCCTCGAGCGCTTGCGCCGGGCCGGCGGCGTATACGTCGAAGCGCGCCAGATCCGGATAATCCGCCGCGATGGCGGCAAGCGTCGCCTCGGGGTCGGCGGATGCGGGGTGCGGAAAATAGCTGACGTTGTCGATGGCATCCGCCCATGCGCGGCACAGATTGTCCTGATAGTGCCCGGCCTCGTCGGCGATCCAGTGCAAGTCCATGGATTCGACCAACTCCAGCGACATGGCATGCTGGACGAGGCTCTTGATCGGCGCGAAACCGACGCCGAAGGCAAGAAAGATGACCGGACGCGGCGAGTCCTCGTCGAGGACGAATTCGCCGTACGGGCCGGTGACCTCGACCGCGTCGTTGGCGCGCAGCCGCTCGAAAACCGCGTCCGCAACGCGATCGCCGGCGCGCCGCTCGACGTGGACCTCGATATGACGGTCTTCGCACGGGCAGCTGGCGACGGCATACCGCCCGCTCGCCCCGCCCACCGCGATCTCGATCGACTGGCCGCCGAGAAAGCGCAACCGCTGGCTGCGCGGCGCCAGCAGATGGAGCGCGGCAACGTGCGGATTGAAGACCTCCACCGACTTGACCTTGGCGCTGAGGTGCTGCACGGGAATGTCGCGCGCGCCGGCCACGTTCGCCTCGATGACCACGTCGTTGACCGGCGCGGTCGCGCACAGCAGGATGAAGCCGGCGTCCTTCTCGGCCTGTTTCATCACATAGTCGGAACCGTGGACTTTCCTCACCTCGCCCGACACCAGCCGCGCCCGGCATTCGCCGCAGTTGCCGTTGCTACAGCCGTAATTGAGCGACACGCCGGCGCGCAGGGCGGCCTCGAGGATCGTGTCGTTGCCCTCGACGAAGAACTCGTGCCCGCTGGGCAGGATGGTGACGTGTGCCGACATGATTTTCAGTATCCGCTCCTGCGCGATGACGGCCTGGGCGCGCGCCGCATCCGCCGGCATTTCCTCGAGATGGCGCACCAGAAACGCGCGCAGGCTGTGCAGGGCATGGCGCGTCTGGGCGCTCGCGTCCTCCTCCAGCTCGTCGATTTTCTCGTCGACCCAGTTGAGAACGTTACGGTAATGCAGCAGCAGGGCTTTAGTGGCCGCGTACTCGTTGCCGAGTTCGACCAGCCGCGCGGCGAGAATATCCTTGTCCGGCAGCGCCCGTTCCAGCACGCGCTTGGCGAACGCTTTTTCCTTGATCTCGTTGACACGGCGCAATTCCGCGTCGTCTTCCCACCTGACGTCCGGGAAGGCGCGCAGGAGCTCGTCGAGCTCGATCATGCCGTCGAAAGTGGCCAGCGTGCCGGCGCGGATCATCGCCTGCAGATCGTGGCGCGGCTTGCCGACCAGCTTGGCGACGCGCGAAAGGGGTAAGAGGTGGCCCATGGGTCCATATTACGTTCGCCGCGCGAACTTGCAAACCCGCAATTCAACCCAGACTGTCCATTGGGACGCGCCATGATGGCGGGGCATTTCGTGAGTGGATTCTCGCACTCGCGGCAAGCCCATCGCGGGGACGATGGGCGCGGCGCGAGGGCGGAAAGACGCCGCAAAATGCCCGCCATGGCGCGCGTAGGCCGGCAGGGCCGCCTGATGGACAATCCGGGTTCAAAGCATTCCGAACGCCTGATTCAGCCGCCGGGGCCGCGCCCCGATACAATTGCGCCATGCCACGCATCAGCACGCGCCCGGTCGACCCCGCTGCCGCCAAGGCCCTCGAGCGGCAAGGCGTCGCAGCCGTCTGGGCGCGCCTCTATGCGGCGCGCGGCGTGAACGCGGCCACCGATCTGGCGCACCGCCTCGACCGGCTGCCGTCGCCGCAGCACATGCTCGGCTGCGAGCGTGCGGCGGCGTTGCTGGCCGACGCGATCGAAGCCGGGAAGCGCCTGCTGATCGTCGCCGATTACGACGCCGACGGCGCCACCGCGTGCGCCACCGGCGTCAAGGGCCTGCGCCTGATGGGTGCGGCGGTCGATTTCATCGTCCCCAACCGCCAGTCGCACGGCTACGGCCTGTCGCCGGAGATCGTCCGCCTGGCCGCGGCACGCCAGCCGGACTTGCTGCTCACGGTCGACAACGGCATTGCCGCGCTCGACGGCGTGGCCGAAGCGCAGCGCCTCGGCATCCCGGTGCTGGTCACCGACCACCATCTGCCCGGCGAGCGGCTCCCGGACGCGCTGTGCATCGTCAACCCGAACCAGCCGGGCTGCCCCTTTCCGGCAAAGCACCTGGCCGGCGTCGGCGTCATGTTCTACGTGCTCCTCGCGCTACGCGCGGAACTGCGCCGGCGCGGCCATTTCGCGCAAGGTGCCGAACCGGACCTGCGCCAACTGCTCGACTTTGTCGCGCTCGGCACGGTGGCCGACGTCGTGCGTCTCGACACCTGCAACCGCACGCTGGTCGCGCAGGGGCTGGCGCGCATGCGTCGCGGGCTGGCCTCGCCCGGAATCGACGCGCTGTTTCGCGCGGCGGGCCGCGACCCGCTGCGCGCCAGCGTCTTCGACCTCGGCTTCATGCTCGGCCCGCGCCTCAACGCCGCCGGGCGCATCGACGACATGGCGCTGGGCATCGAGTGCCTGCTCGCAGACGACCCCGGCGACGCGCTCGAACGCGCAAAGCGCCTCGACGCGCTCAACCACCAGCGCCGCGACGTCGAGGCGGACATGCTGGAGGAAGCGCTCGCCATCCTCGCCGCGTTTCGGGCCGACGCGAGCACCAGCCTCGTCGCGTATCAACCCGGCTGGCATACGGGCGTGATCGGCATCCTCGCCTCACGCCTCAAGGACCGTTACCACCGGCCGACCATCGTTTTTGCGCGCGGTGAAGCGGGACTGCTCAAAGGCTCCGGGCGCTCGATCCCGGGCCTGCACCTGCGCGACGCGCTCGACCTCGTCGCCAAGCGCCATCCCGGTCTCATCGTTCAGTTCGGCGGTCACGCGATGGCCGCGGGGCTGTCGATACCCGAGGCCGCGCTCACAGCCTTTCGCAGCGCATTCGAGACGGTGACGCGCGAATCGCTCTCGCCGGCCGACCTCGAAGGCGTGATCGAAACCGACGGCGAACTGGACAACGCCGCGCACGATTTCGCGTTCGCGAGCGAGCTGGAAAACGCCGTCTGGGGCCAGGGCTTTCCCGCCCCGCTGTTCGTCGGCGAGTTCAGCGTCACCGGGCAGCGGGTGCTCAAGGAAAAACATCTCAAACTCCGCCTGATGCGCGACGCCCACGCCTTCGACGCGATGCATTTCTTCGCCGCCGACCCCCTGCCCGACCGCATTCGCGCGGTCTATGCGCTGATGACCAACGAATTCAACGGTCAGCGCAGCGTGCAATTGAAGCTTCATCACTGGGAACCGCTGTAAGACCATGCACGAACTCGCCTCCGGGCTGCCTCCCGAACTGCACGTGCTGCCGCGCTATCTCATCGCGCTGGCGATCGGCCTTTTGATGGGATTGGAGCGCGAGCGCAATCCGACGGCCAAGGCCGGCCTGCGCACCTTCGCGCTGGTCGCCCTGTTCGGCGTCATCGCGTCGCATCTGGCCGAGGCCGCAGGCTCGCCGGCCGTGATCGTCGCCGGCCTCCTGCTCGTCGGCGGCATGATGATCGCCGCTTACCTGCGCCAGCCGGCAGACGCGGAAGATCCGGGCACGACCACGATCGCCGCGCTCCTGGTGTGCTACGGGCTGGCCGTGCTGACGTGGCTGGGCGAGACCCAGCTCGCGGTCATGCTGGGCATCGGCACCACGGTCCTGCTCTACTTCAAGCCGGAGCTTCGCGGCCTGTCCACCCGCCTGACGCGTCGCGACCTGTTGTCCGTGCTGCAGTTTGCCGTGCTCTCGCTCATCATCCTGCCGCTGTTGCCCAACCGGAACTATGGTCCGTACGGCGCGCTCAATCCGCACCAGATCTGGTGGATGGTGGTCCTGATCGCCGGTGTGGGCCTCGCCGGCTACGCGGCATTGCGGGTTTTCGGGCAGAAGCACGGCGTGGCCCTCCTTGGCCTGCTTGGCGGCCTGGTGTCGAGTACCGCCACGACGCTCGCGTTCAGCCGGCACGCGCGCGCCAGCGAGGCCATGGGGCGCATCGCGGTGATCGTCATCGTGCTCGCCAATCTGGTGGTGCTGCTGCGCCTGGGCGTGCTCACGACGTTGGTCGCGCCGGAAATCGTGCGCCAGTTCTACCCCGTTCTCGCCGGGGGGCTCGTCAGCGGCAGCCTCGCGGCGTGGTACGGCATCGGCAGGCTGCGGCCCGAGGGCGAAACGCCGGAGCTGACGCTGAGCAACCCGACCGAACTGCGCACCGCACTGGGCTTTGGCGTCCTGTATGCGCTGGTGCTGCTCGCCGCAGCCTGGCTCTCCGACGTGGCGGGCAGCCGCGGCCTGTATGCGGTCGCACTGGTCTCCGGGCTGACCGACGTCGACGCCATCACCCTGTCGAGCCTGCGCCTCTTTCAGCTCGACCGGCTGACCGCCAGCGAAGCGGTCGACGCCATCACCCTGGCGGTGCTCGCCAACCTTGGCTTCAAGTCGGCCCTGGCGCTCGTCCTCGGCGGCTGGAAAATGATGCGTCACGCGGCGGCCGGCATGGGCGCGGTCGCGCTCGGGCTCATCGCCGCATGGGCTATAATGCGCGGCTTTTGAAGGATGCCACCGATGGAAGCCGAAAGCCTTAACCAGATCGAAGCGAAGCTTGCCGATCTCGCCCTGCGCGCCGAACAGCTCCGGGGGTTTCTTTGACTACGCCACCAAGAAAGAGCGCCTCGAAGAAGTCATCCGCCTGAGCGAAGACCCGAATTTCTGGAACGACGCGGAGAAGGCCCAGGAAATCGGCCGTGAGCGCAAGGCGCTCGAAGACGTCGTCCTCGTTCTCGACCGCGTCGGCCAGCGCCTGAAGGATGCCGGCGAACTGTTCGAACTCGCGCGCACGGAAAACGACGACGAGACACTCGCCGCGGTACGCGAGGATCTGGAGGCAGTCGAGAAAGACGTCGCGGCGCTGGAGTTTCGGCGCATGTTCAACAACCCCGCCGATCCGGCGAACTGCTTCATCGACATCCAGGCCGGCGCGGGCGGGACCGAGGCGTGCGACTGGGCGGCGATGTTGCTGCGCCAGTATCTCAAGTACTGCGAGCGCAAGGGCTTCAAGGCCGAGGTGCTGGAGGAGTCCGAGGGCGATGTCGCCGGCATCAAATCCGCCACCATCAAAGTCGAGGGCGACTACGCCTACGGCACGCTGCGCACCGAAACCGGGGTGCACCGTTTGGTGCGCAAATCGCCGTTCGATTCGTCCGGCGGCCGCCACACCTCGTTCGCGAGCGTGTTCGTTTATCCCGAGGTGGACGAGTCCATCGAGGTCGAGATCAATCCCGCCGACCTGCGGATCGACACCTACCGCGCTTCCGGCGCCGGCGGCCAGCACATCAACAAGACCGACTCGGCGGTGCGCATCACCCACCTGCCCACCGGGATCGTCGTGCAGTGCCAGAACGACCGCTCGCAGCACAAGAACCGCGCCGAGGCGATGGCCATGCTCAAATCCAAGCTCTACGAAGCCGAGCTCAGGAAGCGCCAGGCCGAACAGGACAAGCTCGAAGCCGGCAAGTCGGACGTCGGCTGGGGCCACCAGATTCGTTCCTACGTGCTCGATCAGTCGCGCATCAAGGACCTGCGCACCGGGGTGGAAATCACCAACACCCAGAAGGTGCTCGATGGCGACCTCGACCCGTTCATCGAGGCCAGTCTGAAGCAGGGTGTCTGATGGCCATCTGCGTCAGTTCCGCGCCGCGCAACGATGCGCGACCTCACGCCGACGCGCCGCCAGGCACGGCCGCGATTTGATCCCCTTCCAGTGAATGTCTGCCCATGACCCGCGAAACCCCCACCCCGCCTGTCGACGAGAACCAGATCATCGCCGAGCGTCGCGCCAAGCTTGCCGCGCTCCGCGCGCAAGGCGTCGCCTTTCCCAACGATTTCGAGCGCCGCGATTATGCCGGCGCGCTCGCGGCGGCGCACGCCGACAAGTCCAAGGAGGCGCTGGCCGCAGAGGCGATCCCGGTGCAGCTTGCCGGGCGCATGATGCTCAAGCGCGTGATGGGCAAGGCGAGCTTCGCCACCCTGCAGGACATGAGCGGGCGCATCCAGATCTACGTGGCCAACGACAGCGCCGGGGTCGATGCGCACGAGGCTTTCAAGCACTGGGACCTGGGCGACATCGTCGGCGTGAGCGGCACGCTCTTCAAGACCAACAAGGGCGAGCTCACCGTCGAGGTGAAATCGATCCGCCTCCTGGCGAAGGCGCTGCGGCCGCTGCCGGAAAAATTCCACGGCCTGGCCGACCAGGAGCAGAAATACCGCCAGCGCTATCTCGACCTCATCACCAGCGAAACGACGCGCGAGACCTTCCTGCGCCGTTCGCGCATCATCCAGGCGATCCGCGAGTTCATGGTCGGTCACGGCTTTCTGGAAGTGGAGACGCCGATGATGCATCCGATTCCCGGCGGTGCCGCGGCGAAGCCCTTCGTCACCCACCACAACGCGCTCGACATGGAGCTGTTCCTGCGCATCGCGCCCGAGCTCTATCTCAAGCGGCTGGTCGTCGGCGGGTTCGAGAAGGTTTTCGAGATCAACCGCAATTTCCGCAACGAGGGACTGTCGACGCGCCACAACCCGGAATTCACCATGATGGAGTTCTACGAGGCGTATCGCGATTACCGCTACCTCATGGACTACACCGAATCACTGATCCGCCACGTGGCCATCGCCGCGACCGGGTCGACGACCGTGAGCTACCAGGGCTTCGCCATCGATCTGGGCAAACCGTTCGCGCGGCTGACCATCGTCGACGCCATCCGTCAGTACCACCCGCACTACACGCTCGCGCAACTCAACGACCGCGACTGGCTGATCGCACAGTTCGAGGCGATGAAGGCGAAGTACAAGCCGCAGGACGGACTGGGCGGGCTGCAACTGTCCTTCTTCGAGGAAACGACCGAAGCCCTGCTGATCCAGCCGACGTTCATCATCGACTATCCCGCCGAGGTCTCGCCACTCGCGCGCCGCTCCGACCACCGGCCGGAGATCACCGAGCGCTTCGAGCTCTTCATCACCGGGCGCGAAATGGCCAACGGCTTTTCTGAGCTCAACGACCCGGAGGACCAGGCGGCGCGCTTCATGGAACAAGTGCGGCAGAAGGAAGCCGGCGACGAGGAAGCCATGCACTATGACGCCGACTACATCCGCGCCCTGGAGCACGGCCTGCCGCCCACCGGAGGCTGCGGCATCGGGATCGACCGCCTGGTCATGCTCCTCACCGACGCGCCATCGATCCGCGACGTGATCCTGTTCCCACAAATGCGCCGCGAGGCTTAGCAGCCGGGCTCTCAGGCGCGCACCGAAAAGTCCGCAAAGCGCGCCGCGACCGGAGCCATCACCTCGCCCAGCGGACGCACCCGGGGCGCGCTGCCGGCGAGCGCACTGTCGCCACAACCCGCGCTGCGAAAGGCCTGCACGACGTAGTGCCTGACGCCCATTGCCGCCAGCGCGTCGGCGAGCGCGACCAGGGCCGCGTCATCCAGCAGCCGCGGATGGACGGTGGTTCGAACCTCATACGCCACACCCGCGGCAAGGACGGCCTCCAGGCTCGCCCGGGCGCGCGCGCCGCTCGCCGGCACGCCGGTGGTCCGCGCGTAGTCGTCGAACGGCGCCTTGACGTCGATTCCGACCCAGTCGATCCACGGCAAGACGGCCGCCAGCCGCTGCGGATACATGCCGGCAGTGTGCAGCCCGACCTTGAAACCCATCGCCCGCACCTCGCGCACCGCGGAAAGAAGCCCATCCTGCAGCGTCGGCTCGCCGCCCGAGAACACCACGGCATCGAGCAAACCTTGGCGACGTTCGAGGAAAGCGCGCACCGCCGCCCAAGGCGTCTCGGTGTCACCGCGCGGCGCGATCAGATGCGGATTGTGGCAATAGCCGCAGCGCCACGGACAGCCCTGGCAGAACACCACCGCCGACAGCATGCCGGGCCAGTCGGCGGTGGACAGCGGCGCGAGGCCGCCGATGCGCAGCACGACCGCTACCCGAGGCGGCAGCGCGCTTCGAGGAAGAAGCGCCGCTCGCGGTGTTCGCCCGCTTTGCCCTTGTTGAAGCTCGACACCGGCCGGTGATAGCCCATGACACGGGTCCACACTTCACAGCGCGTGCGCTCTTCCTCCTTGAGCTGGGCGATCGGCAGAGCGGGGTCGGGATGGTTCAGGTCGTTCATGCTGCACTCCTTTCGGATCAAACGGTGACGGAGGATTTACGGGCCAGGGCTTCCGCGTCGCACTTGGGACAAAACGTGTGCTCGCCAGCGAGGTAGCCGTGCTTAGGGCAAATCGAGAACGTCGGCGTGATGGTGATATACGGCAGACGGAAGCGACTGAGCGCGCGCTGGACGAGTTTGCGGCACGCCGCTGCCGACGAGATCCGCTCCGCCATGTAGAGGTGCAGCACCGTGCCGCCGGTGTATTTGCCCTGCAGAGCCTCCTGGCGCGCCAGCGCCTCGAACGGATCATCGGTGAAGCCGACCGGCAGTTGCGAAGAGTTGGTGTAATACGGCCGCTCGTCCGTGCCTGCCTGCAGGATGTCGGGATAGCGCTTCCGGTCCTCCTTGGCGAAGCGGTAGGTGGTGCCCTCCGCGGGTGTCGCCTCCAGATTGTAGAGGTGGCCGGTCTCTTCCTGGAAGGCGGCGATGCGGGCGCGGACGTGGTCCAGCAGGCGCAGGGCGAAGTCATGCCCCCATGCGCTCGTGATGTCGTGCGCATCGTGCGTGAAGTTGCGGATCATCTCGTTGATGCCGTTCACGCCGAGCGTCGAGAAGTGATTGCGCAGCGTGCCGAGGTACCGTTTGGTATAAGGGAACAGGCCGTCGTCCATCAGCCGCTGAATCACCTTGCGCTTGATCTCCAGGCTGTTTTTGCCCATTTCCAGGAGCGCGTCGAGGCGCCGGTAGAGGCCGGCTTCGTCGCCCCGATATTCGTAGCCGAGGCGCGCGCAGTTGACCGTGACCACGCCGATGGAGCCGGTCTGCTCGGCCGAGCCGAACAGGCCGTTGCCACGCTTGAGCAATTCCCGCAGATCGAGCTGCAGGCGGCAGCACATCGAGCGGATGTGGTTGGGCTTCATGTCGGAATTGATGAAATTCTGGAAATACGGCAGGCCGTAGCGTGCAGTCATCGCGAACAGCCGCTCGGCATTTTCCGACTCCCAGGGAAAATCCGGCGTGATGTTGTAGGTGGGAATGGGGAAGGTGAACACCCGGCCCTTGGCGTCGCCCGTCGTCATCACCTCGATGTAGGCGCGGTTGATCATGTCCATCTCGGCCGCCAGCTCGCCGTAGGTGAACGGCATCTCCTCGCCGGCAATGACCGGTACCTGGCCGCGCAGGTCTTCGGGGCAGGTCCAGTCGAAGGTGAGATTGGTGAAAGGCGTCTGTGTACCCCAGCGCGACGGCACGTTGAGGTTGTAGATGAGCTCCTGGATGCATTGCCTGACCTGATCGTAGGTCATCGCATCCTTACGGATGAAGGGCGCCATGTAAGTATCGAAGGACGAGAACGCCTGCGCGCCGGCCCATTCGTTCTGCAGGGTCCCCAGGAAATTGACGATCTGCCCGACCGCGCTGGACATGTGCTTGGGCGGTCCCGCCTCGACCTTGCCCGGCACACCGTTCAGGCCTTCGTGCAACAGGGTACGCAACGACCAGCCGGCGCAGTAGCCGGCGAGCATGTCGAGATCGTGGATGTGCAGCGACCCGCCACGGTGCGCCGCGCCGACCTCGGGCGGATAGACGTGGTTGAGCCAGTAGTTGGCGACCACCTTGCCCGACACGTTGAGGATCAGCCCGCCCAGCGAATAGCCCTGGTTGGCGTTGGCGTTGACCCGCCAGTCCTGGCGGCTGAGGTATTCGTTGATGGAGGCCTCGACATCGACGACCGTCTTGCGGTCCTGCCGCAGCCTGCTGTGCGTCTCGCGATAGACGATGTAGGCGCGCGCCGTGGCGAAGTGATCGGCGGCGATCAGCGTCTGCTCGACGACGTCCTGAACGCGCTCGATGTCGGGCGCACCATCCGGAAAGCGGTGCGCGAGCACCTTGACGACCGACGCCGCCAAGCGCTCCGCCGCGGCGCCGTCCAGCTCCCCAGTGGCCTGTCCTGCCCGCGCGATCGCCGAGCGGATTTTCGTGGCGTCGAACGGCACGCGCGTGCCATCGCGCTTGATCACCGCGCGCGGTCGTGACGGCGCGCGGGACGTATTCACCCGGTTTTCCAATCCAGCCTCCTCTTATCAATATGTTGGGTACATGTGTTGGTAACACTACAATATCTTGATAAAATGTCAAGGTGATTTTGGGATTGTGATGTCCTGCTACAATTTTGATCCACGCGCTCGGGGGATACGCCATGCACACCATCGCAGCATTTCTCGGCGACGATCATCGCGCCTGTGATGAAATCTTCGCCGCTGCCGAGGCCGCCGCCTCGCAACAGCAATGGGACGCCGCG